>Ga0114923_10000535_pt1 | contig 29622 bp, 29 predicted proteins | sample SumtaG_FD_89578 | JGI IMG/M metagenome (GOLD analysis project Ga0114923, IMG submission 89578) | Deep subsurface microbial communities from Indian Ocean to uncover new lineages of life (NeLLi) - Sumatra_00157 metaG | ecosystem: Environmental > Aquatic > Marine > Oceanic > Sediment | place: near... | reverse complement strand
AGCTATTCATAATGAGCTTATCAGTGCTGATGTAATACAAAACATAGATTATTTGATCGCAATTATACGACGACAGGGAGGCGTCCCAAGGAAAATATCCCTGGATATTGTAATTCATCTAGAGCGTAAAGTAAAAGGAATAAAAAGCAAAATCCAAGTTAAACGTGGTGATGATCTCATGGATTTAGGCTCATTTTTAACAAAAGATTAAAGGAACCCAAATAATCTAACACCAAAAGGCTGAATAAATTATTGTTCTCTTCCTGATATTATCGCTACTACTTCACATTCATCGTTGGGGAGAGAATTAGAAGAAATATCGAAAAATTGGAAAGCAAAAGGTCTGCCAAAAATTTGTTCTACCATATAGCTAAACGAACTAATAGCAAATATGAAAACTCTTTTAAGAATTGATATAGTGGTTCCTTGAATATTTAAATCTTTCATGATTTCCTCGACCACCCCTATCTCATTTGAATTATAGTGATATTTAAAAACCAATTTAAAGTCAACGGGAGTAGGTGCTTCTGGATCTTCATAAGACAGGCCTCGTTTTCGAAAGTGGAAGAAAGAATTCATATAATAAGAAAAGATTTCTTTATGGTGATCTATTAAAAGATGGGATATCCTTGATCTATCTCGATATTTTGGCCAATAATTTCTCATAAGCTCTAATAATCTTGGGTAGTTTTTGTACTTATTTTCGCTTTCTAGCTTTAAATAATTCAGTAATTGATTCTTAAGTGGTTTAAATTCGGATTTCTGACCTACTCGAGTTATGAATTTTCTAAACGAAACACTCATGTTCAAAGGATAGAAACTAATTTTATATGAATTCTATTTATAGATATTTATTTTTTCCTATGATATTTTGATAATACAAATCCTCTTATATATTACTACTCTTTTTCAGTGTTTTATCAAATGAGCTGAAGAATTACATTACTTAAATCAAGTTATAATTTATATTGAAAAAAAATTAATATCACAATTCAATTTTGTAACTATAATGGTAGATAAAGTTGGGATTATTTACACGGAAGACTATCAGAATTATGATTTCGGAAGTGACCATCCATTTAAGCCCCTTAGGCTTGAATTAACTTATAGCCTAATGGAAAAATTACAATTATTAGAAAATGAAAGACTTGAAATCTTAAAACCTCGAGAAGCGACTAGAGAAGAATTAGAAAGAGTTCATTCACCAATATACATTGATAGCGTGAAAAAATTAAGTGAAAATCCAAAAGATATAACATCCTCCACTTATGGTTTAGGACCAGGAGACAACCCAATATTTAAAGGAATGTATGAGGCGGCTGCTCTGGTATGTGGAGGAAGTATTGTAGCTGCTGATAAAGTATGGAATATTGAGGATTATAAAGTTGCCTTTAATATTGCAGGAGGTCTCCACCATGCTGGTAAAGAAAAAGCGTCAGGATTTTGTATTTTTAACGATATAGCTGTAGCAATCCATTATTTAAAAACTTTAAAAGAAGACATGAAAATAGCCTATGTTGATATTGACTGTCATCATGGTGATGGGGTTCAAGGGTTATTCTACGATGATCCTAATGTATTAACGGTATCATATCATCAAGATGGAAGGTTTCTTTTTCCAGGGACCGGATCAATTAATGAAATTGGGGAAGGGGAAGGTAAAGGTTATTCGATTAATTTTCCTTTGGCACCAGGGACAAATAGCAAGACATTTATAAAGCTATTCAGAAAAACGATACCTAAAATATTAGAAACATATAAACCAGAAATTTTAATAACTCAGTTAGGAGTAGATACTTATTTCGATGATCCTTTAACACAAATGGGTTTTTCATTAGCAGTCTATAGAGATATAGTCCAAACTCTTAATATGTGTGCCCGTGATTACTGTCAAAATAAATGGGTTGCTGTAGGTGGAGGGGGTTATTTGATAACTGTTGTACCAAGAGCGTGGTCTTTATTTTTAGCAAAAATGCTTGATATAGATCTACCTAATGAACTACCAGAAAGCTGGATAAAAGAAGTTAAAGAAAAAGTGCCTCTTGAAGATACACCATATAAGCTATGGGATAGGGGTGAAAAAGTCGAAGTACAAATGCTTAAAAACCCAGAAATCGCGAAAAAAATAATTGACTACTCAAATTCACTTATTGAGTTGTCAAATGAGAAATTTATTCCTAATTTAAATAAATCTTAACAAAGAGAAAGTAGAAAATTTATATACCTCTCATTAATGGTCTTTCTAAGATTAAATTGAAAAATATATTTGTACAAACATTTCAATTTTTTCACACGACAAAAAGGAAATTTTTAAATAGTAGATTATTTCATCATATATTGTAAAATAAAAGATCGGAAGACCATGAAACGACAATATATTCTTATACCTAAAGTCGAGAAATCGGCTAAATACCTCAACCCTTAACCCTGTTATTAGATAAATTACGTCTCCTTTTTTTAAATTTTTGATTCGTGGTTTCCGATTTTTTGCTTTTTCTATTTAAATTACTCAAAAGAAATATTCTATATCATTAAATGTTTAGTTAAGCGAGTGTTAATTATGAAATAAGAACAGCTTTTTATCACTTGTTTTTTAAAAATATTGTTGATAGAAAATATTTATTAAATCGTAATCCATTAATTATTAAGGATTATCATTATTTACGATTAAAGTTGAGATTGGGTATGAGTGAAGATCTTATAAAAGTAAAATTAAGTGTGGGAACAGAAGTAGAATTTGATAAAAAAGCTCCAACAAAACTTTTTGAAAGTATTATTCATGATATTTTAATACCAAAATATAAGGAAAATGCAGATTGGAACTTAAGTTTGAATATAATTATCGAAGAGATGAATAAGCTTATAGTTAGATATGAACTGAGCCCCAAGCTGAAATTAGGGTTATTAAATGGAGTAGAAGAACATTTAGATAAAGATATTCAGGAACTCACTGGTGTTGATAAAATAGAAATTTTATTTTTGAACATGGACGATTATGTTGAAGATATAAGGACTTTAATCCTTTCTGGTAGAGATAAAGAAGAACTTCGTACGGATATGGCAAATTTAGTGATGCCCTTAACACTTTTCGAGTTAGCGGAGCTTTTCATTTATCTGGGAAAAAGAACATTTTTAAAATGAATAATTAAGTTTTTTCTCTTTTTATTAAGTTATTCACAGAGTTGTGATAGATCTAACTATTTAATATTGCATGAATATAACCGTAAAATTACATACTTTTAGGTCAAACATGTAAAATCTAAATCTAAAAATTAAAAGATATAAGTAAGTTAGTATTAAATCTAAATTAAATAAAAATCAAAAAAAGGGATTTAATAAATGTGTAAATGGTGCTTTTCTCACGGATCAAATGGAGAGAAATGGTATATGAATGCTAAAAATTATTCTGATCAACTTGCCGATGAGATGAATTTGAAAGATTATTTAAGCGAACAATGGATGAATTATGAACAGGTGTATATTAGGAAGATAATGGGATTTTCATCCACAGATTTGGGTTATAAGTTGAAAATGCCAATAATAGGCAGGATACTTCGCAATATGGCAGAGGGGATGATACACAGTCAAAAGAAAAACAGGAAAGGGATAAGAGCTGATGGTCATTTCGGTCAGGTGGTGCCTCTTGAAGACGGTAAGATTATTCTTTCTGAATTAGCGGCAGAACCGATAATTTGCAATTATTGCATGTGTCGTTGGCAACGACGTGGAGAAAAAGAAGCTGTTTGTATCAATTTTGGGGCATTATCTGAGGTTATTGAAAAACTTCCCAGATTCATCCCGAAAGATAGAGTTGTTAGATTAGACCGTGAAGCTGCGGTGAAACAACTTGAAGAAAATAATAAGAAAGGATATATAGCATCCGTGTGGTTCCAACCCGTACCATATATTAGTGCTATATGCTCATGTGAAAATCCTGAATGTGGAGCTTTTACTCTCAGAAATAAATTTGACCTAAATATAATGTATAAAGCCGAATATATCATTAATCACAACCAAAATAATTGTCAAGGATGTAAGGAATGTGTTTCCATGTGTCAGATGGGAGCGTTAAGATACATTCCATCTATGAAGAGAGTAATTGTTAACCACGATGTTTGTGTTGGTTGTGGGGTATGCAGACATGCTTGTAAAAATGATGCCTTACATTTAATACCGAGGGAAGAATTCCCGGGATATAATGGAAAATACTAAAAAGGTGAATGTTATGGGAAGCAAAGATAAAACCAAAAAATCAAAAAAACCATTAAAGCAAAAGAGGACCAAAATTCGAATAGATTATTCAATTTGTGGTGAAGATGGAAAAGTAGATCCTAGAGATTGCTGTAAATGTCTGAAAGCTTGCGATCCTGCAGTGTTTATGATGCATTCTGCACTAGATTTAGATTATAAAGATCCCTATGATCCCCAAAGGTGGCGTATACGGCCTCAATGGGGTTCACTTTGCACACGCTGTTTTAAATGTGTTGATATATGCCCTGAGAATGCAATAAGCATAAAATTTTAACTTATATTCTAACCAACTAAAAGAATTAGAAGGAATAATACCGCATTTTCCAGTTGAAATTAATCCAGTTTTGCGACATTTGCAGACTTGTAAAGATAATCGTAGTAATATAAGGATGCGGGTCCAAAAGCTACATGATCAGTTGCTACTCCGAAATAAGACATCTTTTCGGGGAAGAAACTCTCAGAAAGTATGATAAATGCATCTTCTCCTTCATCAGCGATAACAGCGCTACCGAAAATTTGGTCTCTTAATTTAATTTCACAGGTGGTATCATATTTTTTAAGGATTGGTTTAAATTTATTATCATCTAATGCCTTAGCTTCGATGAGAAGTCTCAAATCTGTGACCCCACGAGCTCTAGCTTTCTTAATATCGTCATAAAATGCTTTCAGAAAATCTAATTTGGTAGATACCAGGTAAATTGAAGTTTTTGCTTGATTAATTATAGATAAAGCTTTATTAATACAAACGTCTCTACCTCTATGAATATATAATGCAATTTTTATAGGAGTATCATGAGATTGATAAATCGGGCTAAGTATTTGGATAATCTTATTTGAGTGTTCATTAAAACTATCATTATACTGCTTTTTTGCAATTACTAAAGCTTCATCTGGACTCTTTGCAAAATATCGGGAGGGTCTTGATTCTTCTTCCTTAATTATCCACATTTTTTCTTTATCAAGTTGAGTTAGAATATTGTATATTCTTGAATATGGGACCCCAGAAGCTTCAGAGAGTTCTCTAGCATCCATAGGACCCTTACTTATAAGCGTAAGATAGATAGATATCTCATAATCAGTAAGCCCTATTGACCGTAACGAATCTTTGACGTTATTTGGAGTTTCTTTTGACATAAATTTGCTAATTTCCCGATGAATCTGAATTGAAGAATTAATAGCTTTTAATAATATTATTATTGCTTCGATTTCTTTTAAAACTGATCAGATTTTACTTTTTTACTATATTATCTTTTCTATAACATCTTTAAATCTGAAATTGACTACTATATAAAAATTAAATAGGCTTTTTCAAACATTTCTTCATCAAATAAGATGAAATTCATAAATTATAGGATAAAATTCGATTATTGATTATAGTATTCAAGTGTCTTAGTACGAGATAAGGAAAAAGTTTAGTAAATACTAATTAAAGGTGATGCTGCAATATTTATTATACCTGTAATCAAATAAAGAAACCTCCAGGAAGACGCTGGATAAAAAACTCCAAGAGCCCCAAACAATATTGCTGAAAGGAGTATCCAGATTAATATAAACGCAACGAAAGAGTATTTATAATATGTTTTCTTAATTTCTGAACGCAATACTTGTGTTGTTAATTTTAAAAGACAAGGTGAAAGATAGGCAATAGACAAACCCATTAGGAAAAAGTAGAGAAACATCCACTCTATCATAAATGTGAAACTGATGTAAATGCAACAGAACCCAATAATGATAATGGCAAATGTAATAATTGGTTTTATCATTATTTTATCTACAAAATTTATTGAGACTAGCAGAACTATAGTAAAGGTAATAAATGTAATGGTTAATATGTTTGTAAATGTTGAGGAGGTAACGAAGAATGACCAATATGTTTCAAATATCCCATAATTTAACCATATTGCGAAGTTATAAAATACCCCAGAATAGATACTTGCAATAAATACAAGCGGAATTACAAATTTAATAAATGTTTGTTTTTCCATATTAAGCATTTTAATATAAACTCTATAAAAAAGTTTTTTTTTTATTTTTAGAGAATTTATAATATTATAATTGAGGTACATTTCTTAAATAAGGTATCTAAATTTAGTACGTTTGAGTTTGTGATATTCTAATCCTCTCAAATTTAAAATTGTAATAAACAGATCAATTGATTTTTTATTGATAAATTTTATATTATACAATACAAAATATTTATTATGTTAGGTAAATCAAAAATAAATATTTCTGTTATATTATTGGCGATTGGTATTGGCTTGATACCCACGGGTTTTATTACAAATGGATTTATTAGAGAACAAGTAAGACAAAATATACCAAGTACGATTTTACACATTCAGGAAGAAGCCATATCAGAAATAGAACTACAATACCTTGGTTTAGGAATTACAGAAGTGTTGCCAGAGATTCAAACACAAGAAACTGAAAATATAAAAGATGAAATTGTAGAAGTTCGTTATATTCCTAGTAGTCTCATATATCTTAAAGATTTAACAACGCCATTATTTGTAGAAAGGTTAAATGGATCAATGACAGCTAGTCTTATTCGTGATAGTCTTGTGGTTGTATCTGAAGACATCCTTGCTAACATCAATGGTCCATTATCGGCACAGGTCATTAATGATACTTTAGAACAAGTTATAAATTCTAATTCAACGACCTCGACTTTTGCTAGAAATGTATTCTTCAATAATTATACTTTCCAAGTTGATTATGATACCTCAATTAATGGGACTTCAATTGAGGGTGTTTCTGAATATTCAACTAGCAGTTCAAGTTCAATAAATTATACTACTACAGCTCAAGAGAGATTATTAGATGGTTACCTTAGTTATCCTGGCTTAATTCAAAATGTCGAAAATGGCTCTGGAATCTTAGAATTTATGGAACTTATTACAAATGCAACAAATGATCCTATAACTTTCAATAATACCACTATTCAATCTAATTACAACGCAACGTGGAATCAACTAACAACATTAGCAAATTATGTGTCGAACTATTTGTGGACGTTAATTATCCCACAAACATGGAATAATACCTTAACACCGTCTGAATATGCCACTATGAGATCTAATGAACTTTTTTTTAATGATGAAGGTTGGTCAACCACTACTGGAAATATTACGAATATTGAAGGAATTTCAGAACTTGGGACCGGAGGATTGAATAACCTTAGTTATAATACAATAGCTCAACAAAGGATATTATATGGATACGAAGATGCTCCAGGAATATTAGAAAATGTTCTGTTAGGTCGAGGAGTTTTGGATTATTTAGAATATTATGCCGAAACATCTGGGAATGCAACTATTCAATCCCAATATAACGCTACATATTATCAATTAAACAATCTCACTAATTATTTAACTCAATATATGATGAATATTGTTGTTCCAGCTCAATTAGCCTTAGATGGATTAACTTTTGAGAGCGCAGGATTAAGAGATTTTTACATTCAATGGGCTAATGCCTCTTTTTTTACAGATGGAATCAAAATCAATGAATTAAGTGAGGAAATTGGAGATCTAGCAAAATCAAGAAGGGGGGCCATTGAAATACGAAATGAAATTAATTCTCTGTTTGGAACCTATACCGAGATAATTGCTAAGGATTTATTTTTTAATAATTATACATTTCATGCTAATTTTCCTGCTAATATAAAGGGTGTGTCGGAATATACTTCTGGTAGCGCATTTAGTTTGAATTATACGGCTACTGCTCAACAAAGATTATTGGAAGGTTACAAAAATGCTCCAGGAATATTCACTTCGATAGATTCTGGTTTTGGTTTACTCAATTGGTTTGATTTCTATGATTCAGCATTCCTGAACATAGGCACAAATAGAACATTAATGGAGACTACATATAATGCAACTTGGGATACTCAACTCTTACCTTTCGGACAATATCTCCAGAATTATCTACTAAATACTATCATTGCAACAATTTCCCAAGGTGGGTTGGAAGCAGCAATTCCTACAATCACTAACATCAATTATAGTACAACTGTTAACCTCTGGGATCCAATGAATTCAAATGGAATCGTTAATGATACCGGTATTTTAAAATGGTATAACGCTGCAAATGGAAACCAGACTATTCAAGATCAGTTAAATATTAGCTTTAGTTTGACACAGAATCAATTTAATCTATTGTATAATTGGTTAATTGGGGAGGTTAAAAATACTCTCACTCCGATAGTTTTCATAATACTACAACCTCTCGGAATTAGATTAACTACTGGAGATTATGCCGGAATATTATTTCTTGAACAATGGGCAAATGCTACCGTAATACCTAGTGGAATTGATCTTGGTGGGGGTCTTACAGGTTTTGAAGTGGGGCTTCCAATAAAATCTAATATTTCTTATGACACAACGCTGGCTCTCTTTGATACAGAAAATTCATCTTCATTCATCGATAATTTTGGTATTTTAAAATGGATTGATGCCTATGAAGGAGATTTGACGGCAGAAAATGATTTAATCGCCTTATTTGGTTTAGATTCGACTCAGATGACTATGATTCTTAATTGGTTATTTAGTTCCTTTAAAGAAAATGTTGTTCCTAATATTTTAACTGGATCTACCTTGACAAATTTAGCAGGATTAGAATTCCATCGCCAATGGACAAATGGTACACTTTTTGTTAATGGTATTGATATGGGTTCCGCATTTGGTTTAACTTCTGTTACACCTTGGGAACTGGGTATTCCAGTGAAAAGTAACATTGATCCTCTATCCTCAAAGTTACTATGGGATGAAGAAGATTCTTTTTCTCTTGTTAACCAAAAAGGAACCGGTTTATGGTTTATAGCAACAATAGATACTAGTGCATACAACACTTTAAAGGAATACTACGAGTTTGATGATACTCAAATGGAGGCAATAATTGCTTGGGTTGATAGAATTAGAGTTGATTATTCTCTACCTCATTTGAAAGAGCAATTGAATCTCCCAAGTGATGTATACACCTATGCAGATACCGTGAATTTAGGATTTACTATTAGTAGCATTGTTTTTCTTGCTCTCGGTTGTGTTACTATCATTTTAATATTCTTATCAAAAAGAAGATAGATTTTAATTATTATTTTTAAACTTGTTTTTTTGTTTTTTAATTACTTATTTTCATAAAATAACTACTTATCAGTTTTTTCATTAAGCTGAAATCCTAAAGTTTTTTCCTGATACGGTTGTAAAAGTGAACTGTAAGTTCATTTTCGATAGCCATGATGCCAATTTTTGAATTATATCTTGAGTTGAGTAATTTACTCCTAAAAAAAGTTATATCTTAGTGTATAGATTTTCACTTCTTTATATGATGTATGTTGATGTATGGTTCAAAATTCATTTAATTATTAATAAGTTAATCCATTATAATACGCCTTTTTAGACATTCATTTTTGCGTATTTAATAAATATGATCTAATTTAATAATTAAGTTAAATTATTTTCACAAAGAGAATATTAAAATTAAATTATAAGTTCATTATTATGGATATTGTTGATATAAGAATATTAGAATTGTTAAAAGAACATAGTAGAATGTCTTTTAACGCCATTTCTGAAGATGTTGGTAAAACTGAAGCAACCGTTAGAAGACGCGTAAAAAAATTAACCGAAGATGGTGTTATTAAGAAATTTACCATAGAGTATTCAATCGATAATAAACCTCGTACTAGAGCAACTGTTAAAGTTGAAATTGATTTTAAAGAGATTAAAAGAGTTATAAAAGAGTTACTAGAAATTGAAGAAATTACTGATATTTGGAGACTTTCTGGAGATTGTGGGCTTTTTATGAAAGTTGAAATAGGGAGTATTGAGATGTTCAATCCTCTAATTGAAGAGAAGATCTCTCAAGTTAGAGGCATTAAGATTATGGAAACATGCTTTATTACTGATGTGATAAAATAAATTTTCAACTCATATTATTAATAATAATTTTATATAGTTGGGTATAACAGTTATTTTTTTATCTCTCGTTTGAACTGAATTTTTTCTTAAATGAAATTTATTTATTCTCTATAATTTTAATTATCATTACTAAATAAATAGAAATAAACTATGTCATATAAATTCTCAAAGGAGGAACTTCGAGATCTTCTCGTCGATTATAATGAAATCGCTCTCAAGAAATATGATTTAAGCAAAACAATCGAGATTTGGGATGAAACATTACGTGATGGAGAGCAAAGTCCCACAGTATTCTTAACTCTCGAGGAGAAGATCCATTTAGCTAAATTAATGGATGAGATTGGAGTTAAATTAATTGCAGTGGGATTTCCAGCTGTATCTGATTCAGAAAAAAGAATAGTTAAAACAATTGTAAATGAAAATTTTAATAGTTCCACTATATTAGGAATCGCTAGACCAAGAAAGGATGATATAGATGCGTGCATTGATACGGATCTTAAGGAAATCGTGATCTTCATGCCAATTTCAGCTATTTTTAGAAAAACATTACGACAAACTGAGGAGCAACAGTTAGAAAAGATTAAAACAGCCATTCAATATGCCAAAGATAACGGATTTAAAGTGAATTGGGTTTCTGAAGATGGAACTAGATGTGATTTTGAGCATTTAAAAAATGTTTTTAGCACTGCTATTGAGTTTGGAGCTGAACGTATTGTTTTAGGAGATACAGTTGGCGTTTTAACTCCACAATCCACTTCTTACTTAATAAAACGCATCAAAGAAGAAATAATAAAACCTTTAAAGGTGAAAACACCGATGGGGATTCATACACATAATGATTTTGGTTTAGCTGTAGCTAATACTGTAACAGGTGTTTTAGAAGGTTGTCAATATCCTCACACATGTATTAATGGATATGGTGAACGAGCGGGAAATGCGGCACTAGACGAAGTGGCTACTATCTTAGAAAGACTTGGAATTAAAACGGGGATTGATTTAACTAGAATGCCAGAATTAAGTCAAGTATGTGAAAGATACTTTGGGAAGCCCTTATCGCAATATAAACCTATTGTTGGGGAATATGCTTTCTCGCACGAAAGTGGTCTTCATATCGCGGCTATTTTAGCTCATCCACTAACCTATGAACCTATAAATCCTCATATGGTTGGAAGGCGGAGAAAATTTTATTATGGGAAGTTCTCAGGGTCAAAATCAATTACTTACGCTATGCAAAATAAAATAAAAGTATTAGATTTAGAAATTCCAGAAGAAATCATCAGAAAAATCGTAAATGAAGTAAAGAAAAAGCAGGAATCGACATCCAAAGAAGATTTGAGGAAGTCTTTTAAAATAGTTAAGGAAGAATTAAAGAAAATGACAGAAGGTGTAAGTGATAAAGATTTTTTCGCAATTGTGAACCGTTACGCACAACCTTATGTTCCTGAAGACCACCCTGTAAAGCCAAAAAATAAAGATTAATTTAGCAACTAGCTTCTTAACTTATTTTTCTAAAAGTTTATCGAGGACACTAATTTTTTTCTTTGTTTTCTTAGCATCGTTTTGTAGTTTCTTAGATCTTTTCTTAAATTCTTCATCATTAATCTTTCCGGATGAATGTTTTTTATCTATAAATTCTAACAAATCCTCGACAGAACTAAGTTTTGATTCCAAGCCTTTTCTTTCATTATTTAATTGTTTCTCTGTTTTTTCTTTAGTTCTTAATTTAGGTACAGGTTTTAAACCCCTTTGATCAACTTCTTCAAGTCCCTCTTTTATCAATTTTTCTGGTTTTGGAGGTAAATCTGTAAGTTTGGTATCATCTATTTTAATTTCCTCATTACTAATTTTGGGTGGTTTTGACAGTTCTTGGTCACTAACTTCAGATTCCTGATCTTCTTTTTTTTTTTTCCTTTGAGTGATTTCTTCAAGATTGATTTCACTAATATCATCATCTGATTCTGATGATAATTCGATTAACTTATCGACAGTTGTTTTCATTGTATTTATTTGACTTTGAAATATCCTTAATAATTCAATTAATTCACTTTTTGTTGAAATTTTCATTGAAAGATCTATGTTTATTGTTTGATTTTCACTTGAAACTGAGGAAACTGACATCTCCTGCTGATTCTCAACTGTAGAATTAATATTTTTAGGTTGAAAAACAGGAATAGGACCATCACTTGTGGATCTCAAATCCATACGATAATCAGATACTAACCACTTAAATATATTTAAAGCAAAACTAGGATGATCGGAGCACTGAAAACCACCTCCAATTTTATCTCTAAACATCTCATAACTTCCAATACAACAGACTCTTCCATTACTTACTTCAGTTACACAAACTAGTGGACATGAATAAGGTTCAGATGTTTCATTTGAATCTGCTATCGAAAATACCCCACCCCCTAGGATTGAAAGAGAACATCCGGATCTATAACACAATTCTTCGATATTAGCTGTGATAGGATGAGGGACGTTAAAAGTAGAAATTAAAGGAATATTTTCTAATCCCAAATTAATTCTCTCATCTAGGACTTGATCATTCTCAAATATTATGCCAAATTGTTGAGAAATTTCAGATAAATTGCTTCCACGCCCTTTATCGCCACCAGCATGAGATAATAATAATAGTCCTCCTCCATAATTCTTAACCCATTTTACTATTTGAGTGATTTCGTTAGGAGAGATTCTTGAATAATCAGGACAAACAAATACTAAAATATCATATGGCATTAATGATTCCTCTGTTATTGGAACTTCTAAAAAATTATAACAGACAAAATCATTCGAGTTTAACTGATCTCGAATTTCAGTTAAATTCTCATCAATTCGACCCCTAGGTTTATGAGCTACATCAAAAGCGATATGATATGGCATAATATGTGTCGAGACAAGTCTTAATTAAATTTCCAATATGTTCAAAATCTTGCGTTTACTAATTATTATTTTAATCTTTCTAAAATTAAAATTTAACTATATTATACAGAAATTACTAGTTGTAGAATTTCAACTTTAATGGTTATTGAAAAGGAATGTGATTATGTTCTGCTTCTATCTCCAATAATTAAATTATCTCGACTAATATTATCTATTTTTACATTACTTCCTATGATTGAATTACAAGATATAATACTATGTAAATCGGCTTTTTCTTCAATAACACTGTTTTCTATAATACAATTCTCGATATATGAATTTTTTCCAATCGAAACAAACGGACCGATTACAGAATTAATAATTTTAGTGTTTTCTCCTATAAAAACAGGATTTTTTATAAATGAGCTATCAACGGTTATATTAGAGCTTTGAAACTCTTCCTTTTTAACAGAATTTTGCTCCAGAAGGAATTTATTCCCATTTAGTAATTCAGAGGGTCTACCGAAATCAAGAATCCCTTTTCTTAATTTAACAGCAGCTATTTTAAATCCTTCGTCTACGAGATCTTGTAGACTTTGTGTTAAATATATTTCTTTTGAATTTTCTGATCTTTCATCTAGATAACGTTTAATTATTTTAAAAAGAGCATGGGTAGCCGAATTTGAAAAGGCATAAATGCCAGCAATTGCAAGATTTGAAATAAATTCCTTTGGCTTTTCAACAAGATTTTGGATAATGGAATCCTTATCAACAGTTACAATCCCATATGAACTTGCTTCTTCATCAGAGACTTCCATTACAGTAATAATTCCATCCACATCGGACTCGAAATATCGATACATAATATAAGAATATTCATCAATAGGAATCATATCTCCTAAAAATATAAGTGAACCTTCTCTTTTGTCGTGTTCTTTGGTTTTAAAGTCCTGCTTTTTGAAAGATACATTTGATAAATAGACCGCTTCACCAAGTCCGCCAAAAAAGGGTATGCCGTCTAAATAACCTCTGGGAGTCTGTTCAATAAAAAGGAGCTTAAACTTATCCATATAATTATTTGTTACATAATCAATAATTTGTCTTTTTTTATGCCCAACAATTAGGATTAATCCAGTAGTAGGATCAAAAGTATTGCTAAATTTTTCAAGTATATGGTCTAGCACTGTTTTTCCTGCTACAGTTAAAAATGCCTTTGGTTTACTGTATGTAAATGGTTTTAATCTTGAGCCTACACCTGCAATTGGTCCAATAATCTTCATACTCTTATCTTCATCTTCTATATGTATCTAATTATATTGATTAATAATGTTTTGACTCATCGGAATCAAAAACTCTTTGTAAGTTTCCAAATAGAAGATTTAAGCCATTATCTTCTTTTACTGAACAAGGAACTAATTCACTTGTTGATCCCATTTGGATAAATACTTCTGAGAGTAACATGGATAATTCTCTAACCAATCCTTTTTCTCTTTCATTTGTTGAATCCTCTAATGCTTGGAAGTCTTGACTCCAATTAACAATCATTTCAATTTGATCTTCATCAATAAGATCTACTTTAGACAGAATATTTAATTGCGAGATGTTCCTAAACCGAAATTGAACGGAAGCCGCTAAAAGTAAGGTTGAAATAAAACCATTAGGTCTGAGAACGAAATTTGAATCGAATAGAAAACAAACAGATCTTTGGATATCACCAAATCCCAATGCACTGGCTATTAGTGGTCCAGTTTCTCTAAACGCAAACAATTCTAATTGTCCTGCAGTGTCAACAAGTATCCAATTTGGGTTATATTCGTCAATTTCGTCTTTTAAATCATCTAAATAATTAACCATTAGATCAGAGGCTAAAACCATCCCCCCGTTAGGCCCTAATTCGTATTTTTCCATTACTTCTTCTAAAACAATAAAATCTCTAATGTCAATATCTGGTGTGTACGGGGTAGTTTTCACACCGGGATCTAAATTCATTGTAATCACAGAAGTCTCTGGATTCCTATTCAAAATATATGCTTTTAATTCCCCCGTTAGAGTACTCTTGCCACTTCCCGCTGTACCTATGATATAATTTAATAAAATTTTAGATAACCTCTATTGAATATATTACCTCTTTATATTCAATATTAGAAAATAATTAAAGATTTGGTACTCAACTAACAGTAATCTTTCAAAAAAATAAATCTCTAACTAGGCTTTTTCAATTTATCAAGTTCGATTACTTTTCCATGTTCTTTCTTAAATCTCTCTATTTGCTTATTAATAGCTTCTTCTTCTTTTTCTTTTAAAATTTCATCGTCCAACATCATTTCACCCAGTTCCTCCTCAGTTAAAGGCTTTAAAATATCACTAATATTAAATGTCGAATTTTTATCAAGACTTTGTTTAAAAATATTTTTCATTTCTTTGATTACCACTAATTTACCCGAGGACATTTGACCTTGGATTAAAGTTGGATTTGGTGATCTTTTGATCCTTTCGATACCAGGTCCAGAATTCCTATTAGGAAGACGAGGTGTTTGGGCATAGGAAGGATTTACCAACGATACATTTTGAAGTGTTAAATTTAGATTTTTCAGATGTTGTTCTATGCTTTTCAAAGTGTTGTTACTTTCGGCAATCATTGAGATTATAGATTCATCAACTGATACACTTTTAATGCTATTCTTTTCATATATAATGGTGCTCTCTTGTTTGTTTTGAATGGGATCTATTTTGACCTCCTTATAGAATTTCTCTCTTGTGAAAGTATTTATTTGATTTCTTTTTACTCCTAAATCAATAAACTCAAATCCAGCGTAACAATCTTCATTCACCCAGATATCAGATATATTAAACTTCTCTTGAAAAGTATATTCAAAACGTTGGCCAGAATATAAAAAGATGCTCAACCTTAATACCCTAAATTGTAAATCCTCATACCCATAGATCTCGTTTAAATCAATTGAAAAACATAGAAATTCAGTAGAATAATATAGTTTTTTAATAGACACTAAATATGGGAGTTGATTAGAAGGAACCTCTTTTCTAAATGATTTTGAAATTTCAAACTTCAGGTTCAAACGCTTTATTTTTTCTGGGAGAAGGGTTTGATTTTCTTTTTTATCCTTTTTGAATTCTAAAAATAGCTGTTTTCCATCGTCCCATAAAACTTGGAACAATTCCATTTTGCGTTTAAACCCTTAGATAATTTTTCCTATTAATAGCTTAGATCTAAATGTTAGTTTTTTCTTAAAAAAAACATGAGATTACCAAATTAATGATTTTTGCCATACTTAGGGGATTACAAAATATTTTTTCAGAAAACTATCGATCATTTGCTATTTTCTCCTTAGTTCTGTTAGGTAATATATTGATTTTTTAAATTTCTTTTCAAATAGTTCGATTTCTTCTTTAGTATGTTCACCAATATAATTTTCTATATCCAATACTAATAATGCGTCTTGTTCTTCTAACTTTCTTAAGGCAATTTCTTGTAAACTTTCCCATTCTCCTGAAGAAAACTTTTTTTTATTTAATAACCCATCTACCGAACAAATATACACAATTTTTTTGAATGAAATTTGTAAAATCGATTCAATTTTAAGGAAATAATCCTTAAAACGAATAGATCCAACCAGAAAGATTCTATCCTCTTGAATTTTAGAAAAATCATAATCCTTAAATTCATCCAAGAAATTCTTATTTAATCGTTCTTTACTCATAATAATTGTATAAAGCATCAGTTCTATTTAATTTCCTAATGAAATTGAATACAGTTTATTTTACAGACAATTTAGAATTCTTGGAAGAACTTGATTCGGAGTATATTGATCTTATATATATTGATCCTCCCTTCTATACGGGTGTTGATTATAAGGAATTCGACGATAAATGGAATTCCCTAGAGGATTACCTGAATTTTATGAAATTTAGAATAAAAGAAATCTATAGAGTTTTAAAACAATCTGGTAGTTTTTATTGCCATTGCGACGCGAATGCAGTATTTGATCTTAAACTCTTATGTGATGATATCTTTGGCAGAAGATTTTTTAGAAGAGAGATAATATGGAATGTGGGAAGTGTTTCTGGATTTAAAAGTCAGGTTAGGGGTTGGGTGCGTCAGCATGATACAATCCTGTACTACACTAAATCTGATAAGTTTACTTTCAATAAACAATATACCCCTTATAAAGAAGAGTATGTAAAGAAGATGTTCCGATATAAGGATGAGGATGGAAGGCTCTATAGAAAAAGGCGGGGGGGTAAACAGTATTTAGATGAAAAACCTGGTAATGCAATAGGAGATGTCTGGAATGATATATATTCATATCAAACAAGAACTAGATCAAAAGAATATTTAGGATATCCAACCCAAAAGCCAGAAAAATTACTCCAAAGGATCATATTATCCTCCTCAAATGAAGGAGATCTTATTGCTGACTTTTTTTGTGGAACAGGTACAACTTTAGTTATGGCTGATAAATTAAATAGAAAGTGGATTGGGATAGATAACAACCCAAAAGCTATTGATTTGTGTAAAAAGCGATTAAATTTAGATTAAATCCTGTTTAACTATAATTAACATTAATCCCGTATTACTGTTAAGTCGTTAACTCCAATCCATTCCATTGCGTCTTCAAGTGTTTGTACAATTTTCCGTTTAGGAGATTCTGCTTTTTCTAAAAGTATTTCGATTTCTTTATCTAAAGTGGGATTTTTAGAAATAATCCAGGAAGATCTAACCAATCTTTCATTGTTTCCTTTAAGAAAATTTAAAATAATTTTAAATGATTCGAGATTGAGAAAAATAAAATCTAAACCATCAGCAATTACTGAGAAATCTTTTAATTTCTCTGTCTTTTTTTTAAACTCCTTTATGAAACGTTTCGCGACCGATGGGGGAAATAAACCTAAGACTTTTATAAAAAATTTATTCTCTCCAATTTTCTCGATTCGATACATAATTAACCTCTTAAATTTCTTTAATTTCAAATTAAATAATAATTAGTTATTCATATTAATTTTACCATAAAATGTAATTCTACTTGTGTTAATATAGAGAAAAGAATCCTTTTACATATTAATTTCTTAGAGCCAAAGATTTAAATATTAAAGTGTCCAATATAATTATAGACGTCGATGCTAGTCTTGGACGTCCAATTGTCTTATGGACATGTGATATTTTAGGGAGTGGTGAAATCTTTCTGTGAATGAAATTATAGAAATAAAAAAAGATAAAGAACTTAACGAAATAAAGGAAACTGACACTGGTCGAAAATTTAGATATAAAGTAGCCGTCATAGGTGATGGGAGAGTAGGGAAAACATCCTTAATTAAGAAATACACTCAAGGTTCTTTCAAAAAAGAATATATAAAGACTCTTGGAGCACAGTTTTATACTTATGATAAAAAAATCAATAGGGATAAAATTAGATTAATGTTTTGGGATATCGCCGGACAAGATAAATTTCACTTTTTAAGACCAAATTTCTTTAAAAATAGTAAGGCAGCTATAATAGTGTATAGTCTTGAAGAAAGCAATTTCGGTAGGGAAAGCTTTAATCATATAATGGATTGGTACAACGTCCTTACTAAACATTGTGGGGAAATTCCAATAGTTGTGTTCGCCAACAAGGTGGATTTAGTAGATGAGACTAAATTAGATAACTCTTCGATACAGGATATGGTTAATAAAAATTCTTTTCTTGGATACTATATAACCTCGGCAAAAACAGGAGAAGGAGTTACGAAGGCTTTTAACGCAATAATAGAAACACTGAATTATAAAATCCTTATCTCTGAATAAGATTATAATAAATCAATTTCGAGGTGATTAAAAAATGGATCAAATTACTTTACGAATTCATAAAGCTAAATTAAGAGATATCGGACGGAATATTATAAGAATTGATTCAGGGGTTATGAAGAAATTAAACATTCAACATAAGGATGTTATAAAACTTAAAGGGAAAACAGAGAGTGTAAGTGTTGCGATGATAACTGATAATGTAGATGAAGGATTGGGAATCATCCGAATGGACTCAAGGTTAAGGAAAAATACAGGTACAGCCATTAATGATGCAATAGAAATACAAAAAGTGACACCCCAACCTGCTCAAAAAGTTACTTTGGCACCAGTTTATGTAGAATTAAAAAATACTCCCCGATTTGAAAGTTTTGTCAAAAGAAAGTTAAAGAACTATCCAATAACAATTGATGATTTTGTTTACATATCTTCAGGGGTTAGTAGAGATATTACTTTTAAAGTTATGAATTTATCACCTAGTGGAATTTGTATTATAAATCGAGATACTACACTTCAATTTGGTCAAACTATTACAAAATTTGCTTTTTTATCAGATGTCCAATTAAAAAATTTAGAAAAATTTCTTAAAAAGAGTGATTATAGTAAAGAGGATTTGGTAGCTGAGATAGAACAAGAAATGATTGTAGAAGATGACTGGATTGGAGACCCAAAAGTTAAAATAATAAATGTAATTGAGCATCTTCTCCAAGAAAATGACTTGGAATGGTTAATTTCGAAGATAGCACTTGATCTTTATAATAAATACAAAAAAACTATCAGTCTAGGTCAAGCGGAGGCTGTTTTAAAACGTGTTTTAGACATTAAACTCTCAAGTACTGGAAGAACTCAGTTATATGAGCTACGTAAAAAGATAAGAAGATATGAAAAATTCCTTGCTCACTTTGGGGATTTGGCTAAAATCTATGAATTCACCTTTAAAGTAGTTATCTTTGGCTTAAAACCTGAATATGCACAAAATTTATTCTCAACCCCTCCTATTCCAGGAATAATAGGCACAAGAATGACTGTGGGTGTAGATTTTTATCCAAAAACTATAGAAATTTCTAATAAAAGAGTGAAAATACAACTGTGGGATATCTCATCAGAACCTCAGTATAGATTGCATATCCAGACTTTTTGCAAAGGTGCTAACGGAGCAATATTAGTTTATGATAAAAATAATCGGGAATCGATTAAGTTAATTAGAGAGTTTTACTCTGAGTTGAAAGAATCTACTAATTTAAAATTCAACCTACCAGAAATGAAAGATACTTATGTTCACATGCCTATATTTCTTATTGGTTTAGGTGAGGGCAAAAGGGTTACCTCAGAAGAAGGTCAATCTCTTGCAAATGAATTAAATAGTTCTGGCTACATTGAAATCTCCGAAACAGATGCAAAGGGTTTTGAAAAAATTCTCTCTTCACTTTCCCAAGGAATTATAGCAAACTATCAAAATCCAGTAAAGAAATACCCACATAGATTAAGGTTTAAGATAGCTGTTGTAGGAGATACGAGAGCAGGTACATCCTCCTTAATTAGCCGATACACTAAAAGTATTTTTAAAAAGGATTATGTGAAGACAATTGGTGCACAATATTCAGTTTTTGATAAAGTTTTAGAGGGAGATATTATTAGATTACTTTTTTGGGATATTGCCGGTAGTAAAGAATTTCATTTTCTTCATCAAAACTTTTTTAAAAATAGTAGAGCAGCTATAATTGTATATAGTCTTAGAGAAAATGATCAGGAGAGGGATATTATTAGTCAAATTTCAGATTGGCATGATAAAATTAAAAAATTTTGCGGAGATATTCCGATAATAATTATTGCTAATAAAGTTGATCAGATTGATGAAAATAATATAGATAATTCTAACGTTCAAGAATTTGTTAATGAAAAAAAACTTCTGGGGTATTATTTAACTTCGGTGAAAACCGGTCAAGGAGTTAATGAAGCTTTTAAGGCGATTATTGATGCTATGTATTATGAATATAGTAGTATGGTAAAATAAATTCTATATCAAAGATAAAAAAATTATCTGAAAATGAGAAAAGGATGGGGACTGAGGGATATGATCATGGAACGCGTTTATATCATTCCATATTGAACCCCCGACCGACAGGTGTCTACGGAACAGCTTTTGCTTGTAGGATCTGGAGCCTGCTGTGCCACCGGGCTACACCAAGTCCCCTTTGTTAACACAAATTATAAAGGAATTTGTGGAATTTATATCTTTTTTAATGAATGATGCTATTTTAGGTTAATTGATTAGTAGAGGTCAAATAATTTCGATGCTTGAAACCTGATTATACAAATTTTAGTTGTTTTCTGAACTCTGATTAGAGGGGGTAAAAATCTCGGTAATAAAAACTCCCAAAAAGGGAAAATCTTTAAGTTCAATGACTTGTAATAAGGTTCTCGATCTTTTTCAATTCCTCAGATTTCGATTCAAGCATTTCTTCTCATATGAAGATCTGATTTCAAGATTTTTGGAATTTATTGACTATATTTAAAATTCTGGAAAATCATCCATCCCTTTTTCAAGTTGAATCCCGAGAGAGTTTAGTGCCATTGCGGTTAAATTGTATTGTCCAACAGTAAAAACTACATCTAAAAGCTGTTGAGTTTTATAAGTTTTTGCAAGCTCCTCCCATGTGGAATCACTTATGAAGGAATCAACATATAATTCATCTGCAGCGCGAAGTAATGTAGATTCGAAAGAGCTCCACCCTTCAGCATCTGGACCTTCTTTAATCCTTAAGATCTCTTCCTCGCTTAAGCCTACTCGTTTTCCAATAAGGCTATGCTGAGCCCATTCATACTTAGAATTACAAAGCCATCCTGTACGTAGAATAAGGATCTCTCTTTCTCTAATAGGAAGTGAGGATTTATATAGAACATGATTGCCGAAAACCCGCCATCGATTATATAATTTCGAATAATTCGCCATAGTGGCCAAAATATTTATTACTTCTTTTCTATTATTCAATTTTCTCCATCCTTCTATCAAACTTCGAGCATCGTCGTCCCACTTTGATTCTTCCAAAGGAGGAACTCTTGGTTTAGAAAGGTATATTGATTTACGTTTGCCTTTATTTTTGTTGTGAATTTCTTTTTTCTTTTCTGAAATTGTTTTTCTCACCATTTTTGATATATAAGAAGTAAAAAATACTATCTTTTAAGGTTTTATTGAACGACCTATGCTATTATTTTATCATTAGTTATATACTTAAGATGATTATAATATCAATACAGAGTTAGATTTACTAATTCAATAAAATGCATAAGATTTTATTTCAGTTTTACCCCACATTCTTCACAAAATCTAATAACACCTGTGTGTTTTACTTCAGCTCCGCAAGTTTCGCAAAAATTAGGCATTTCAGGTAAAGGAGAACCTTTCTCCACTGTGGGATACTTAAATGTTTCTCTATCCTCATCAGAATGTTCAAGTTCAATGTTGCAATTATCGCAAAATTGAGCTTCAGCTCGCATATATTTTCCACATGAAATACATTTGTAAAATAGTTTGTACCCACAATTTCGGCAAAACTCACTATATTTACCAGTAGGACTATTACAACGAGGACATACTTTTTTCTCCGGCCAAAAATACCGTGACATAAGTTGGAGTACAACTAATAAGGAAAATGACAAGGGAAGTAAGATCCACCAAAATGGATCTACTAATAGAGACAATATAACAGATAGTGCTGTAATTAAAATAAAGATAAAAACCCATATACGCAATAGGCCATTTTTTTCTGTGCTTGGAGTACCAGAACTCATTGAATTAGAATCGTTTTAGTATTTTTAAAGGTATATATTGTAATATTTCATTAACTTTAAGACATTTGGATGAAATTATTACGTTATATTTGTTTTACAATAAGGACAGATTTTTGTTTCCTTTTCAATCTGCTCTCCACACGCGAAACAGACTATTTTAGTAGTACTATATAATATTTTTTTTTCTTTTTCTTCAGCTTTCTCTTTATCAAATCCTTTATCAGACATAATTTGATGTAGTACAAGATTTTGTTTAATTCTAGAGATTGTGAATAAACTTAATAAAAAATTGGAGTCCGATCTTTAATGAAAGTTATAGATGCCAAAATTTAAGAATTTGAAAATACTTTATATTCTTAGTAAATATATCAAACAGAGATGATAAAAACTAAATGCCTGGTTCTCATGGTTCATTAACTAAAGCAGGGAAAGTTAAGCAGCAGACTCCACGAATTGCAAGAAGTGGAGTAAATTCTCGAAAGAAAAAACCTCCAAGAATACGATTCAGAGAGTTGTATAAAGCTCGATTTATTAATGAAAAATTTGGGGGTCAACAAGACAGTCTTGGAGCTAAAAGATCCCGATTTAAAAGGTAAAAATTTTTCTTATTTTCATTTATTTACACCAATTGTTTGAAGTTGGTTTTTTAATTTTTGGCTTTCTTTTACATAGAATTGTGATTTTTGACGATTTTTATCTAAGATATTGAAATAATCACTCATCAACAAATTCCACCTTATAGCTCTCTTTAAATTATTAATTTCTTTAGGAGAAAGATGGTTCTCTAAGCTATTCAGATAATAAAAAGCTTTTTTGGAATCTTTTCTATGATGAATATAGAATTCTGCTAATTCTAGAATGAAATCAATTAATACATTTTGATGGTCATTGTTATTAAAGCTAATATCGTTATTGTTTAGACCTGCTCTTAAGAATTTTTGAGCTTGTGAGAGATTTCCTTGATTTTTAAAATGAATTGCACGAGTTAAAAAATATTTTAATCTAATTTTAATAGATTTACTTCCTATTTCAAGTACTTTTTTAAAGAAAGTTTTCGAATCAACAATTCTCTTCTGTTCTAGATGAATTAACCCTGTATAAAGATATGCCATGCCTATATAACTCTTTTTGGTTAGAGAGATTTTCTCTTTTTCTAAGAAATTCCTAATTATGTTAAAATGGTCTAATGCTTTTTCATAATTCTTATTTTTGAAATAAATAATTCCCAATTTTTGATGAATTTTAATTATATAATCTATTGGTACTTCACCGGATTTAGCGATACTAAGAGCGCTCTGTAAGTAATTAATTTCTATTTCTTCATTACCTAAGAGATTAGCTATTTTTCTTAGCTTTAATAAAATTGAAACAACTACCTTTTTTTGTTGATTCTTGTTGAATATTTTTAATGAATCATTCAATAACTTTGTAGCTTCCTCAAAACGATAATTTTTAATAAGTTCTTCTGCGTTCGTGTAATGGTTTATGGATTCAATTACTTCAAAATTGGTAGGAGGTTTGTTGAATAAATCATTATGGAGAGGAAATAACTCTTTTGCTATTGAGCTCTCATAACATAATGGTGAAAATGCAAAATTATTCTGATCTAAGATAAAGTTTTTACTTCTATAGATTAATTCTTTCGATGGTCTGAAATTGAGAAATTCGCTCTGCTCTATTTTTCCGTTTTCAATTACCTCAATAATTGAATTCAAAATGATTCTGGTAAATTTTATCCAATTTTCTACTAATAATTCTAATTTAAATTCTGGATAATTGTTGAACAAATCAATTAATACAATGGGAGAATAGCTATCAAACGAGGAACGAATATAGAATTTCTTATATTCAAGATCCTTAAAATAAGTAAAAAAACCTTTCTCTAAAATAAAAAATTCATCAAATACTTTTTCATTTGAGAAAAATAATGTTTCGGGGGTTCGGATTTTAGGAACTCCATTATTCAGTTCCCAAGGTAGGTTAAAGCTAGGGTTTAATCCAAGATTTATTAGAGTTCCGACAAGGTTTCTATGTTGATCATCAGATAAATCCTTCAATTGCTCTCTTTTATTCATGAGTGAGATTCTGATACGATTTAGCCAAACATTCTCATTTTCATCTCTTACAAGGTCTGGCATAATTAAATTTAGCAAGTCAATGAGCCCAGGTTCTTTTCCTTTTAATGGAAAGTTATGTTCCAAAGTTAGAGAAATAGCAAGGTTACGAAGGGCTTTCATTACATAAAGAATATTAGTATAAGCACTCTGGTTCAAGTTCCATAATTGAAAGGCTATTGAAACACGGAAGTTCACAATTTCAAAGGGGATATTAATCCTTATTGGAAGTGTTATAGGAAATTTTATAGTAAAAATTAGAATTTTCTCATTTTTTATACTATATCGAAAATAATTATCTATCGAACCATTGATTTTCCAACCATTTTTCTCTATAATATTTCGAAGATTTTTTATTTCATTTGATGAGAATCGACTAATTGACATGATTATAACGGTTTCTACAATAAAAGTAAAGTAATATCAGAAATCATAATCTTATAAGTTCTTTAATATCTAGTAGTGATTTGAAATAAAAATTTAATTTTTAGCTAAATTATTTTTAAGATATAATCTGAATAAATATTTAATAACTTGAATTTACATGTTAAACTTGTAGTTTGAAGAAGATAGGATCGTTTTAATAATGGATATAACAAAATTCAACCAAGAGTTGAAAACGAAAGTTGCTTTAGCAAGAAGTTACGAGAAGAGAAATGAAATTGATTCAGCAATCAAACTATGGTTGGAAATTTCTGAGATATCAATTAAATATTCAAAATCGAGAAATATTAACCCTTCTTATAAAAATATGCTCCTTAGCAGAACAAAAGGTATCTTAGAACATGTTAAAAACCTAAAAGCTGGTCAAGTAGAAAAAATTCTTTTTGAAGAAGATACATATATATCAGAAGAGGAAGTTCAAGAAGACAAAACCCATGAATTAGCTGAAAAAGAAAAATTCGTTCCTCAAAAAATTGAAACTGAGAAAGGAATACCAACTGAACCAGTTGAGAAAAAAGATACTAAAATTGAAGAAGAATCTAATTTTAAGAGCATTCCTAAGGGATTTGAAGAGATTCAACCTTCAACAGACTTTAAAATAGTAACACCTCATGATGAAGATTATGTAAAAAAGCACCTTAGTCAAGAACCAAACCAATCCCACAGACAAGAGACTTTGCCAAAACAAGAAAGACTTGATTTTGAAGAACCAGAAGATAGTGAAATATTGATTTGTTTTGCTTGCGGATTTGATAAAAATCCAAAAAATGCTAAGACATGTAAGAGTTGTGGCACGACACTAAACTAAATGATTTCAAATTTATTCATATCATCGAAACGAAAAATCCCAAACTGCTATATTCTCTATTTCTTCAATAACGCCTATTTTTTTGTGAATTCTTTATTTTTTCAAATTTCTCAATAGCTCGATCTCTCCAAACAGTATTCCATTTTTTAAATCCTGATTTTACAAACTTTTCTCTTTTAGGGAAATTGTAACAAACCCAATTAAAAAGCACAAAATACCGCTTAGCCCCACTTTTCACAGTAAGACTCTTTGATCTTACTCCTAAATCCTTTCTGAGGTGTTCAATTAATTTACCTTCAACAGCATCTTGTAATTTACCTTCTACAATAGCATCTTCATAATTTACTCCTTCTTCTAAAAAATATCCTCGTACTTGATCAAAGATATTCCCACGGCAAAGATGTATTATATCAGTATCTTTCTGGTAATTCAACTGCTTTAATCCATCTTTAACTAATTTTACAGTTTCAGAAAATGGTCTTTTGTTTTTCCAGTTTTCACCTTTGAATAATTCCACAGATAAAGTTTTGAATATTAATTCCCCCGTTTCTTTTCTTAGGAAGCCAATATAGGCATCTCCCACAAGGTCTCCGGTACCTGCGTCATCAATTTCAATCGTCATAGCAATTCAGCATAAAAAATCTTTTTTAGAAATATTCCAATTTTTTATAAAATTTGAATTTTAGTATAAGAGACATAATCTAATAATTTGGTGTCGATTTCTATAAATGCACATTAAGTTTTATAAGGTTAAATTATTTAGAATAAGAATTAATTTAATAATATTTATTTGACGATTAAACAATGGACATCGAATTGTTAATCATTGGAAATGAAATTTTAATCGGAAAAACATTAGATAGCAATTCAAATTGGATGGCAAAAAGGATTGCCCGATATGGTCATCGCCTAAAAAGAATAACTGCAATAGGAGATGATTTGAATGTTATCTGTGGTGCACTACAAGAAATTTTAAAGCGAAAACCAGATATTATAATAACTTCAGGTGGTTTAGGGCCTACGTTTGATGATATGACTTTAGAGGGTATTGCTCTTGGTTTAAATAGAAAATTAGAACTAAATGAACATGCATTTTCCTCTATAAAAAAAGCTTATAAACATGCTTATCAAAAGGGAATTTTAAAGCTTAATGGAATGACGAAAGAGCGAAAAAAGATGGCTTATCTCCCCCAAGGATCCACCCCTTTACCAAATACAATAGGAACCGCACCAGGGGTTAAAATTAATGAGGGGAATATACGAATTTACATATTGCCCGGAGTGCCGACAGAGTTAAAATCCATATTTAGAAACGTATTAATACCAATTTTGAAAGAGAAGCAAGGTAAATTTATAGAAAAAGGATTTTTATTTTCAGGTATTGGAGAAAGTCAGATTGCACCATATACTGGTGAATTAGAAAAGAAATATCCGCAAATATGGATTAAAACCCATCCAAGAATTGGTTTATCTATTGAAGTTGAGGTTTCAATAACAGCTTTTAATGTGGAGAATGGTGAAAAACTGGTTGATAAAGCTTTAGGTGAAATAAAAGCTATAATTTTAAACCTAAAAGGTGAAATCATTACAAAAGAATAATTAGAAATTCGACGTAGTATCAATTCTAATTAATTATAAGTGAAAAAACATATGGAAACAACAATTAGAAAGGCATCCACTGCTGATGCTAAAGCGATATCATCCATATGGGAAATAATTTGTGCTGAAAGAAAGTTCACTGCTATTAATAAACCATTTACACCTCAACAAGAGCGTGAATATATCTTTTCTCTTTCAGACCGGGAAGGGATATTTGTAGCAGAATTAGAAAAACAAATTATCGGTTTCCAATCACTAGATTTATGGGCAAATTTTACAGATTCATTTAATCATGTTGGTTCAATAGGTACTTTTGTACTACCTAAGTGGCGTAGAAGCTACATAGGAAGAAAATTGTCAAATCATACATTTCAGTTTGCTCGTTTGAATGGCTATAAGAAACTGGTTATCTATGTACGAGCAAAAAATGCTAGAGCAATAAATTTTTATAAAAATCTGGGATTTTTCGAGAAAGGAGTGCTTAAAGAGCAAGTTAAAATTGATGGGGTATATGAAGATGAAATTTTCATGGAATTATTCTTATAAGCAGTTTTTCATATTTATTTGATTCTTATCTCCAAATACCCTTGCTAGGCAGTCATTTTGCGACTAACATTTCTTCACAAAATTCATACTTTTTGGAGTTACATTTTTGTAATTTCTATATTTTCTACGTTTTCTGAAATTCTAACAAGTCCAGGAGATACTGTATCAATTGTACCTATGATCCAATTCGAAATTCCATTACTCGAGAGGGAATCGGAAAATTCTTCAACTTTCAAGGCATCAATAGCTATAAGCATACCTCCAGCAGTTTCTGAGCATTCACATTCGTCAAAGGCATAACCCAAATCCTTGGAAAGGCTTTCAGAGAGCTTAATAGAGGGTACAGTTTCAATAATAGCGGATAAGGTAGAATTCTGAAGCATTTCTAATAAATGTCCTGAAAGTCCAAACCCAGTTACGTCTGTCATTGAGTGAATAAAGTTTCTATTAGAATAGGAGTGAATTGTTTTAACAACATTTTGATTTGGAGTTGTCATTATCTTTATTGCAAGGTCAATGGATGTTTTAAGTTCTTTTTTAGAGTATTCTTCTAGCATCTCAGGAAAGTCTTTTAATGTTCTATACGCTGCCATAACCGGTTGAAGACCGATTGGTTTTGTTAAGATCAGCTTATCACCTTTTCTAACTCCTTGTTTCAAAATGATAGAATCTTTATGGACAAATCCAGAAGCTTCACCACCTATTAACGGCCACTCGGAGTATATTGTATGACCTCCCACGATTTTAGATTGAATCTTTTTCTCCACAAAATATTTGATTCCTTCTAATATTCCCTCAGCAACCTCCATTGGTGTATTAGTATTAATCCCTAAAAAGACCAGCATCCCCGATATTTCAGGAACATTCATCGCGAAAATGTCGTTGGTGACATTACAAGCGGCTATTTGCCCCATAATGTCAGGCTCATCAACGATGGGGGTAAATATATCTAAATTTTTCACTTGAACAATATCAGAATTAGGAACAGGAATGACAGCAGCATCTTCAATATCCCCAGTTAAACCAGTTTTCTCAAGTAATGCATTCAATTTATTAGATCCAAGTTTACATGATCAACCAAAAATTTTCACTTGCTTTGTTAACCTGTATTCTATTTTTTTTGCCATAGTCACCTCACTTTTACAAATAATTCATTCGTATTAAAATAATAAACTTTCAATTAAATATATCGATTTAGATATTTCTCTTAATTAATTCAAAATCCTTATTGATTTTGTAATTAAATATATTCAGAAAAGAAAAAATTTAACTAGATTATACGATGCCGTTTCGCAACGGATTTCTCAATAAGCACTCACATTGCTGTGTTTTTGCTTATTTCATTGACATCGTTAAATATTTATTATTTCAATATGTTCAACATCATCAGAGATGCGAACATATTTAGGTTTATTAATATTATCGATTGTACCAACAATCCAATTTGAGATACCGTTCTTCGTAAGTCTATCTGAGAATTCCTCT
>Ga0114923_10000534_pt1 | contig 29635 bp, 26 predicted proteins | sample SumtaG_FD_89578 | JGI IMG/M metagenome (GOLD analysis project Ga0114923, IMG submission 89578) | Deep subsurface microbial communities from Indian Ocean to uncover new lineages of life (NeLLi) - Sumatra_00157 metaG | ecosystem: Environmental > Aquatic > Marine > Oceanic > Sediment | place: near... | reverse complement strand
GAGGCTTCGACGAATGGGTTACCCAATTCGCCGCTCCGTCAGCTACACGTGCGAACGAGTAATTCACATGGTAGACTCCTTTCATTCTACAAGATTGACCAGGCTTAACCTGGCGCACCAGAGAGCCGCAGAGGAAATTGCAAGCATGGGGAAATCGCACTTCCTTTAGAGGCGTAATTTTTCACCACAGAGGAAAATGAGAACACAGAGAAAGGCTTAAATCTGGGGGGAAAGCGCGGTTCCTTTAAAGGCGGTGTTTTTCACCGCGGAGGACGCGGAGGACACAGAGGAAGGCTATAATCCTAGGGGGAACAGCGGTCCTTTGAAAGCGTTAGTAGCTGTCTCACGCGGAGGAACGCAGAGGAAAGCCTAAAAAAGGTTAAACAGTTCGTCATTCCGGACACGGCATAGCCGTGAGCCGGAATCCATGAAAAACCTCTACTAATCACGAATCACAAGTCACTAATCACGGCCTTTTCTTGACATTCCGTACACACATATGTACATTTATATGTACATAAAATTCAGGAGGTGAACTTATGCCCAAAACTATGTCCATGGTCGAGGCCCGGAAAAAGCTTACATCTCTGCCCGAGGAATTCAAACGTGAAGAACTCCTGGACGCCGTAGCTGTAACCAGGCGTGGAAAGCCTGTCCTTGCCGTCATGCCCTGGGAGCTTTACGAAACAATAACCGAGACGCTTGAAGTCATGGCCGACAAGGAGATGACCTCCGTGCTGAAGGAGAGCATCGCCCAATACGGGCGTGAGGAGGCTATCCCCTGGGATAAGGCCAAAGAGGAACTGGATCTGTGACCTGGCGCGTCCTCATCACTCCATCGGCACTCAATATGCTCAAGAAGGTCGCTGATCAAAGAGTGCGGAAACAGATCTCCGAGGCCATCAGCGGACTTTCAGAAGATCCAGATAAGAAGGGGAAACCTTTGATGGGTGAGCTGACTGGTTACCGCTCCATGCGTACAGCCGGTCAAAGATACCGTGTGATCTACAAAATTGAGAAGGATCAGGTGATCGTGGTGGTCGTGGCTTTCGGTCGCCGAAAGGGAGGGGTTCGCAAAGACATTTACTCCCTGGCAAGGAAACTGTTTGAGCAGAAATTACTTTAAAAGCAGAATGCAGAATGTAGAATGTAGAACGTAGAATAAGGCAAACCTTGACGATTGGGCGTTAGGAGCAAGTTTGATCAAACGTGAAGAACCAGCGTTAGAGAATTGTTTTTTGATTCTTTCTTGATAGGGTCGCAAAAAGTCCAGCCGGGACTTTTTGCTCCTCGGAAAGCGAAAAGCGTGGTTTTCGCTTTCCTTACAAATCAATGACTTACAGTGCCAGTCATTGATTTGGGCGCCCGCCCGGGGGGCGCTGATGACTTTTTACGAATCCATCTTTCTTGAATTTTGAACCTTGAATTTTGAATAAACTTTGAGATCTGAGATTCTTGTCCGCCATAGCTGATCGGAGGGCGTTAGCGACGGCGGATGAGATATGAGATCAGCCCTTGTCTCCCTTCAGCCTTTTCTCCACCGAATCCACCTTGCCCTGTGCGGTGGCCTCCTTGTCCCGGCGATCGTCTATAGTCAGCCGGGTGGAGACGCGCAGGACACCCTGGGAGAACGGTATTTCGTGCACCTCCCGCACAATCTGGAGGATCTCCTCGAGGGAACCCTCCAGGACGCTACCCATAGGGGTCAGGGTGTGTTTGACTCCAGATGCATTCAGGACTTTGGCGCACTCGGCCACATAGCGGCTGAGGCTCGGGGTCTCTGTTCCGAGGGGTGTGACTGTTAAGGATGCGATAACCATAGGCCTAATCTAACCCATCGGGTTACCGATTCTCAACACTTTTCGTACTGATCCCATCTCATATCTCAAAGTTGATGACTTCGCAAAAAGTCATCAACTCGTCCCGTGTGGGGCGCCCGAATCAATGACCGTTAATTAAAGTCATTGATTTGTAAGGAAAGCGAAAACCACGCTTTTCGCTTTCCGAGGAGCAAAAAGCCACGAATGGACTTTTTGCGACCCTATCAAAGTTGTACCCTTCGTTCCCACACCTGTCGCCATCAACCTTCGCCAAGGCTTCGGCTGACAAGAGGCTATGGGTGGCAAGCTGCGGTGCAGCCTGGGAGTGGCTGCGCTGCAGTCAGTTGGGTTTTGATTTTGCCTTTTCGCTCAGTCACCCAGTCGTTTTTGCCTCTGCACTTAGCACCCCCTGCCCCGAAGCTGTTCAACCGGGATTAGCGAAGGGAGGCGCACTCCGCACTCATCCCGGTATGAATCAATTCCCGGTCTGTTTCCCCCTTGACAGAAAATCCCTTTAACAGGAAACTGTGCCCACAACTGAAGAGAAGCGGATCGGGGGCGGCCCAACGGCTATCGGGACCTGAGAACGACCCTTGGAACTTGACCTGGATCATTCCAGCGTAAGGAGATTCGCGAAAACAAGGTATCAACCGCCCCCGGATACTTTCCGGGGGTTTTTAACGTCAAAACGGGTGAATAATTCTGAATTGAGAATTGAGAAAAGAGCCGTAATTTGTGGCTCGTGATTAGTGATTGGTAAAACCTCGAATCACCAATTACGAATCACGGATTTTTTAGCCGCTTGAACGAATCATCAAGCCTGTTGTGTGACGGCTTAACGAGCGGGCGCCATATCGAGTATTTTGAGATCTGAGATTCTTGTCCGCCATAGCTGATCGGAGGGTGTGAGCGACGGCGGATGAGATCTGAGATCGTTTGCCGAGGAGGACGCTATGAGTAACTGGAAGAAAAAATACGTTGAAATGGACCAGGTCATCAGGGAGAAGAGACCCATGATCCACCACATCACCAACTACGTGGTCATGAACGTCACCGCCAACGTAACGCTGTGCATGGGGGCCTCTCCGGTCATGGCCCACGCCAATGAAGAGGTCGAGGACATGGTGGTCTTCGCATCGGCCCACGTGCTGAACCCCGGGACACTTTCCCCTCACTGGATAACGGCAATGCTGGCCTCGGGCAAAAAGGCCAAGGAACTCGGTATCCCGATCATTCTTGATCCTGTTGGTGCCGGCGCCACAAAACTGCGCACCGACACCTGCCTGCGAATCCTGGAAGAGGTTCGACCTGATGTGATCAGAGGGAACCAGGCGGAGGTCATGATTCTGGCAGGCGAGAACGCTCAGATCCAGGGTGTGGACTCCCTGGAAACGGGGGAAGCCCCTGTTGAGGCGTTCAAGGCCCTCGCCAGGCAGACAGGAGCCGTTATCTGCGTGACCGGGCCCATTGATCATGTCACGGACGGTGAGACAGTCTTTCGCATCGAAAACGGGCACCCCATGATGGGCAACGTTACAGGAACCGGTTGTTCCTCTTCGACAGCCGTTGCCGTTTACTGCGCCGCCGGGGGACCAACTGCCGAATCGTGCGCCGTGGGTCTTGCTGTCTTCGGCGCTTGCGGCGAACTGGCCGCTGAGGAGTCCAGGGGACCGGGATCATTCCAGGTGGCAATTTTAGATGCGCTTTTTAATGCGCCTTCGAGAGATTTGGGGGCGAGGCTGAGAATTAAAGAGCTGTAAATATCGAATTCAGAATTCAGAATCCAGAATTCAGAAGGTTCCGAACGACCTATTCTGGCTACTGGATTCTGGTTTCTGTATTCCTATACTGAGCTGATCATGAGATCCGTTAACAAATTTGATCCAACTTTATATCTTGTTACCGATCCTGACCTTTCTCTGGGGAGACCAGAGGTGGAGGTCGTCCGCCGGGCTGTCGCCGCCGGGGCGACCATGGTCCAGTACAGGGACAAGGACACCTCCACGAGACGGATGATAGAAAAAACACGCCTGCTGTCAGAGATCTGCAGATCTGCCGGTGTCGCCCTCATTGTAAATGACCGCCTTGACGTGGCCATGGCCGGGGGAGCCGACGGTGTTCATCTGGGCCAGGACGATATGGACCCCGGCGATTGTCGTGAAATCGCCGGGGATGGTTTTATTATTGGCGTTTCTGTAACGACCGCTGAAGAGGTGAACAAGGTGGAAAAAACCGGAGCTGACTATCTCGGGGCGAACGGCGTATTCCCCACTGGTACCAAGACGGACCTGGGTGAACCGCTGGGGCTCGAGGGTGTATCACGGCTCGCCTCAGCCGGTTCCCTGCCGATTGTTGCTATCGGCGGGATCAACGACCGGAACGCCGGGGCAGTCATATCAGCCGGCGCCGATGGTGTGGCAGTGGTTTCGTATATTGTTGGAGCGGAAAACATCGAAGAACGGTGTGAAACACTCCTTAGAGTACTAAGGGATATGAGATAAGAAAGAGACTGTTCGACCGGGCGACTTTGCGACTGAGCGAAAAATGCGCTTTTCATTCCGATTTTCACCGTTTCACCAGGAACATGTCGGAAAACTTCATCAGGTTCCTGGATATGGATTGTCGAAAAAACCCTTCTTCGGATCTCATGTTTTGGATTTGCACCCGGAACCCGGAACTCGAAACCCGGAACCTCAGCCGAAGGCTGGCGTACACTTTGGTTAGTTAGTTTTCGGTTTTATAAGGGAGAGTCATGAAAATTAAAGACATCGGCGAATTCGGCCTCATCGAGAGGATTCACACGAAGGCCGGCCGTAGTTCCTATCCCGTTGTGATCGGGATCGGTGATGACGCTTCAGTACTCGACGTCGGTCCACGCAACCAGGTGGTCACAACCACCGACATGCTTGTGGAAGGCGTGCATTTTCTCAGGGAATCCACTGACCCCTTCGACCTGGGGTTCAAGTCCCATGCGGTAAATCTCAGCGACATCGCCGCCATGGGCGCTTCACCTGCCCAGTCCTTCCTCTCCTTCGGGCTTCCCGCCGAGATGGATGTTGAGACCATCGACACCTTCATGGATGGATTCCTGATGGCCGGAGAGGGTGTCCCTCTTTCAGGTGGTGATACGGTCGCCTCACCTGATAAATGGGTCATCAGCGTAACCGTAATAGGCCTCGCTCCATCCGGGAGAGTATTAAGAAGGGATGCTGCGGCGCCGGGGGAATCGATCTGGTTATGCGGACCTGTAGGTGATTCTGCTGCGGGCCTTTCGATCCTCCTGGATCAAACCAGTACCGTGAACGACCAGGATGCCCGGTTTCTCATCCAAAGGCATAACCGGCCACTGCCTCAGGTACGGATGGGCAGGATCCTGCTGGAAGCGGGAATTTCCAGTTGCGCCATCGATGTCAGTGACGGACTGCTCCAGGATCTGGGGCATATCTGTAAACGCAGCCAGTTGGGAGCCGAACTTGATTTGGAACGTATTCCTCTGAGCGGCCCCATAAAGGAGCTTGCCGCAGCTAATGTTGTTGACCCTTACACGTGGGCACTCAAAGGCGGTGAGGACTACAGCCTTCTGTTCACGGTGAAACCGGATAATGAAAAGAAACTGTTAACGGTCCTTGAAAGGGAGGAGATCGAAGCCGTGCCCATCGGTCGAACGGTCCCTGGAAAGGGGATTGTTGTCCTAAAGAACGGTTCTCCCATAGAAACCGGGCCTGATGGCGGTTTTGACCATTTCAGGAAAAGGCCGTGACTCATGACTCGTGATTTCTGATTTGTGATTCGAAAAAGCAGGACGCAGAGAAGAAGCTTAAATCCAAAAAACCGTCTGCTTAAAACAATAAAGCGTTTCCTTCTTGGATCTTGGATTTTGGATCTTGGATCGTCTGGAAGTTGAAATTTGAAATTCGAAATTCAAAAACCAGTCTTGTTAATTTCGGCTTCAGACAGCAGCGCCTCGGCTGGGATGCAGGTCGATCTGCGGGTACTGAACGATCTCGGCGCGCCGGCCCGGTGCGCTCTCACAGCAGTCACGGTCCAGGGCGATGGGGGAGCAAAGAGCATCAATCCAGTGGACCCGGGCATAATAATCGATTCAATAAACAGTGCCCTGTCAGATTCTCCCGGTATTGGAGCAGTCAAGGTGGGGCTTCTGGGAAATGCACCAACAGCCCAAGCCCTTGGGAACTTTCTTTCCAGGATAAGGACATCGGGCGTACCCATTGTCGTCGATCCTGTGATGAGATCCACTCCTGGATCTGTCCTGTCCACTGAAGACACCGCTGCTACTATTTTAGAGAAGATTTTACCCTGGGTCACCCTTCTCACTCCTAACCGTGATGAACTTGAAGCTCTAAGCATTGTGAACATTGCGGGAGACTCTGATGAAGCCGTGAAGGTCCAACAGCTTATGGGATCAGGCTCCGCCGGGATCCTGGTTACCGGTGGAGATACGAGTGAAGAGCAATGCAAAGATATCCTCTACGAAGCTGATGGCACAGCCACAGATTTTCTTCACCCCAGGATAGGGGAGAGGTCGCCAAGGGGCACAGGGTGCGCCCTTTCGACTGCCATCGCTGTCCACCTGGGCCGCGGTAAACCAGTGGGTGAAGCTGTGGGATTGTCCATTGAATATGTCACCGGTTTGATAGAAAAAGCTGTCGTCGTTGGAGATCAGCTACTGCTTTTTCCAGGTAAAAGGCCGTGATTCGTGATTAGTGACTCGTGATTCGGAAATAACAGTGATTAGTAATTGGTGATTAGTGATTGTCATAAATCTCAGATCTCATAAGTTTAACCCTGTTTAACCCTGTGGAACTGCCTGCAAGGGGCAGTGCTGTGGTCAATTAGCTCTTACCGCTCGTACAGGAATTACGTATTCCCCTTGATAATAGTTTTCCTCCGAATCCTCCGTGTCTCCGTGGTAAAAAATAACGCCTTTACAGGAACCACGCCTTCCCCAGGTTCAAGATTTTCTCAGTGTTTTCTGTGATCTTCCGTCTTCGATTTGGGGCGTCGCCGACGGCTATGCCCTCACAAGTCAGCTACGCCGTGACAGGCAGTGGTGAAAATTGTCGCTTTTACAGAAACCGTTTTTTTGCTCTTTTTTCTCCCTTCAGTGAAAATACGCAAAACCGACCGCCGTTTCAAAGTTTTGCGTTCTTGCCTTTTTACAGTCCCTATAATAAATTGTAGAGTTCAAAATTGATGGACTTGGAAAAACTCCATGTATAAAGGCATCTTGGCTTTTTTGAAAAATGTTGCTAATAAACCCCACCGAGGGGAATACTGAAAGGAAGGAGGACGAGCATTTGGGAAGCGTTATTAAGAAACGCAGGAAAAAAATGAGAAAACACAAGCACAAGAAACTTTTATCCCGCAGCAGGCACAAGAGGAAGTAAGCCTTGACCTTCGTGATCGGAGTTGTAGGGTCCGGAGAGACTGAAAAGCGCCATGATCCCCTTGCTATAGAGGTGGGTTCACTCATTGCCAGGCATGGCGCTGTGGTGGTCTGTGGCGGGCTTTCTGGAATAATGGAAGCTGCAAGCCGGGGAGCGGATCAAGAGGGCGGAACTACCATCGGGATCCTCCCTGGTTCCCATAAGGACGAAGCAAACCCACACATCACCTTTCCCATTCCGACCGGATTGGGGATCGCGAGAAACGTACTGATTGTAAAGACCGCTGATGCCCTTATCGCCCTGCCCGGTGGACCGGGGACCTTGTCCGAGATCGCACTGGCTTTAAACATCGGGAAACCGGTAGTGGATCTGGGCGGATGGAAGATCGAGGGAACCCAGGCAGCCTCAACCGCTGCTGAAGCGGTCCTCCTGGCTTTTGAGCTATGCGAAACCACCAGCGTCCATGGAGGGCAACGGGCACTCCCCGGAAAATGAAATGAACGATCCCGGGAAATTATTCGTCAAAACTTTCGGGTGTCAGATGAACGTATACGACACCGAAAAAATCTACGCCTTTCTTCAGGACAGTTATGTCCCTGCGGCTTCTGAGGAAGAAGCTGATGTGATTATCCTCAACACATGCTCCATCAGGGAGAAGGCGGAACAGAAAGTGTACAGCCTCCTCGGGAGGATCAAGCCGTTGAAGGATGTCAAACCGAACCTTCTCATCGGTGTAGGCGGTTGCGTAGCCCAGCAGGAAGGTGAACGGATCCTGAGACGGTCGCCCGCTGTAGACATCGTTTTCGGGACCCACAACGTGGATGAACTTCCCCGGCTGCTTGAGGAACGTATAAAGTTCGGAAAAAGGGTATGCAGGGTGAGAGAAGACACCGGGACGGTCCCCACCTCGGATGCCCCGAGAGTTATGGGATCGAAAAGGGCGACAGCCCTGCTCACCATAATGAAGGGGTGCGACAACTACTGCGCTTATTGCGTTGTTCCCCTTGTGCGCGGGCGGGAGGCGAGCAGACCAGCCCCGGAGATACTCGACGAAGCGATATTTCTGGTCGAGAATGGCGTCCGTGAGATCACACTACTGGGGCAGAACGTCAATTCCTATCATGACCCTGACACCGGGGCAGGATTTGTCTCGCTCCTGGAGTCGATGGAGTTGGTGCCCGGCCTGGAAAGGCTGCGTTTTGTCACCTCTCATCCGAAGGATTTTTCTCCGGAACTGGCCCATGCAATGGCTGACCTCTCCAGTGTCTGCGAGCACATTCACCTTCCCGTCCAGGCCGGGTCCGACCGGGTGCTGAGCGCCATGAAAAGGGGATACAGCTCCAGGCAGTACATGGACAAGATCGAGCTGCTTACAAAACTCATACCCGAAGTGGAATTTACCACCGATTTTATCGTGGGCTTCCCAGGGGAAAAAAGGGTTGATTTTGAACGCACGCTGGACATGCTTAGTGTCGTAAAATATCAAAACGCTTTTTCATTCAGGTTCTCCCCGAGGCCTGGGACAGCCGCCGCTGCCATGGAAGATCCCGTTGATGCCGAAGTCAAGCGTCCGTGGCTTCCAGAGCTTCAAAATCTTCAGAATCAGGTTACCGCTGAAAAGCACCAGAATATGGTAGGAAGGGAAGTGGAAGTTCTCGTAGAAAGTGTAGACAAGAAGAAAAGCTGCTTCCTTGAGGGAAGGACGAGAACCAATTATATTGTTCATTTCCCTGGTGATTCCGCCTTGATAGGTCAGATGGTTCAGGTCAAGCTCGCAAGCTCCAGGACCATCCACTTGATCGGAGAGATGGTGAATTGATGGAAAAGCCCGTTAGCATTCACGGTCTGGCCATGGACCCGAAAAACAACAGCCCGGTCCTTCTCCTTAAGGATGATGGCGCTCAAAGGGCTTTACCCGTATGGATAGGAATGTTCGAGGCAAACGCTATCGCCACGTGCCTCGCCGGCATGAAATCGCCGCGACCCATGACCCATGACCTTCTGTATAATACATTCACCCAGGCCGGTTACAGGGTATCCAAGGTGGTCATCACCGAACTCAAGGACACGACGTTCTTCGCGGTCATCTACCTGAGTTCAAACTCGGGTAAAATAGAACTGGATTCGAGGCCATCGGATGCCGTGGCTCTGGCAGTGCGATCGGATGCGCCGATCTATGTAATGGAGGATGTACTGGATCGATCTGCCGTGGACATGTCCACTATTGAGGACCAGGCCGCCACATCCCAGAAGGATGAATGGCTTGAAATGCTCGAAAACATGGATCCCGAGGACTTCAGCAAGTATAAAATGTAAAGGACAGTGCAGAGTGCAGTGTGTGGAGTGTAGAGATGACCTGGATCACGCACGGACCTAATACTCTGCACTCTACACTCTGCACTTTATTGTTAGGAGTCTGTTAATGGAGAGAGAGCAGATGGAATCTGCAGGTTCTGACACCAGGTCCTCTCCAGTAAAATTGTGGATGCCACCCTGCGGCCTGGCGGTCCTCATCTTTCTATTCTCCTCAACACCGGGGACCTATTATCCGGAACATCCTAATTTTATTAATAATATTGTTCGTTTAATGGAATTCGCCCTGCTCGGTTTCCTGCTTGCCAGAACTCTTCATTACGGCCACTTCCTTGCCGGTTTGAGCTTGTTCCTGTGGACCACTGCCATCTGCATCTCATTCGGCCTACTGGATGAAGCGCACCAGTTTCTGGTGCCTGAGAGGATGTTCGATCTCATGGATCTGCTTTTCGACTCCATTGGAGCCATTATAGGATCCGGATCGTATGTCCTTTTCAGGACCCTGAAAACAGACAGTTCCGGAACCAGGACTGCTACAATCGGTGATATGGATGTCTGAGAGCAACATCGGATGACTGATAGAAAAATCATACACCGAGCTGAGGACCTTCAGGACCTCACCAAACTCTCCGAGGAACTCCTGATACGTCTCATGGAGAAAGCCAATGCTTCCTCCGGCGCCGTGTGGGTCCTGGATCAGGACCAGTCCTTCCGCCAGGTGATCTCCAGAGGTACCGATCGCAGGAGCAAGTCCATCGATCCAGGTGAGATCATCCACCGTCACGAAGAGATATTCAGGGGTATTCCTTTCTTCGAGCAGAGGAGAGGTAAGGTCATACTTAACAGCATATTCCTCCCGATACTCCATGTCGGCGTTCTTGTGGCACTGGCGCACCTATACTTGAGCAAATACAGCGAATCCGCGCTTGACGAAAATACCCTGGACGACGTCAGGAAAATAGCAGAGGACTATGCGACCTACCTCAACAATGCCCAGACCCTGGACCGGATAAGGAGCAACCCTCTAAAAGATCTGGGATCGGACACCTACAACGAGCCGTTTGTCCTTGACTTCCTGAAACGCCAGGTCACCATGGGTCGCAGGTTCAGGCGCAGGGTCGGGTTGATCAGTCTCGAGTATGAGGGGGCTGAGTATTTCCAGAAGAACCAGAGTTACCGGCTGGTTCAGGCTATGATCAAGGATATATCGGAAACTCTGCAGGGCATCCTTAGAGATTACGATGTCGTTGCACACGTCGGAAGCTTCCGATTCATCATGGGACTGCCGGAGACCGACAGTCTGGGTTGCCGGATCACGATCGAGCGTATTCGCCGCGGCTTTGCCAGGTTGAGCTACCTGGGCGAGCGTTTTGAAAAGTACGGGATGAAGCCCCACTTCGGGTTCTCCTGTTTCCCCGAGGATGGCGACACTGCGGACGACCTCCTGAGCAGAGCCCTTCAAAACACAATCGGCAGCCGCACAGACTCGTTCCATAGCATCCAGTGGTCGGGAAAAAAGTTCTGGGATATGGTGGAACTGTTCACAACCGCCAAGGACATACAGGGTTTCTCGGTGCTGAAATATACTGAACAGATGATGTTCCATTCCGGTTTCACCTACCTGCTCCAGGAAGCTATCATAAACGATATTATCCAGAATCCTGAACGGCGCGGCCTTTTTTACATCGGCACCGACAACGTCCTCATTACCGAGGCTCTCCTGGCAAAGAACACCCTTTTGCCGAAAACAGCCACCCGGATCGCAGTGTTCGGGGATCTAACGGGAGCCAACATACTCAATGATCTCAACATTAACACTATCTCCATACCACCCGAGCGGTCCAAAAGTTTCCAGTTTATCCTGCTGCTCACCGACAGGGTCGCCTACGCTCTCATGGGAGTTCACCACAGAATCGACGACTGGAAAGGGTTTCACTCTTCCCATGATAAACTTGTGGAAAAGCTTGTCTTTAAACTGAGGGAGGAATACTCCCTCCAGGATCAAATTTGATGGATTCGCAAAAAAACCATTCGTGGCTTTTTGCTCCTCGGAAAGCGAAAAGCGTGGTTTTCGCTTTCCTTACAAATCAATGACTTTATGAAAAAAATTCTGCTCATAGATGCCGACACCAAGTTTCTCAGCAAGCTTGGTAAGCGGATCAGCAAGGCCGGTTATGAGGTCAACACGGCTTCGGACGGTTCCGGCGCCCTGGAATCGGCACTACTGAAAAAACCGGACCTCATCGTCACCAACTACCACCTCCCCCTTTTCGATGGGGAGCGACTGAGGGCGTTTTTGAGGAACAACCCCACGACCACGCATATTCCGTTCATCTTCCTCATTGACGCAGGGAGGGGTCATGAAGAAATCCTCGCATCCATCGGGTGGAGAAGCGACACGTTCCTGGTCAAGCCGTTCCGCTGGTACGACATGCAGGAGCGAATAAAGACAGCCTTTGATCCCCTGGATGAAAAACCGATCTCACACCCGGTCGGAACAGGTGTTGAAGGCAGCCTCTCGGAGGTGTCCCTGGTAGATCTTCTCCAGATATTCGGACTTAACAGACGCACGGGCACACTATTCCTGCAATACGGTGCACAGCAAGGCAGGATACATCTGACAGAGGGTTCGGTCGTGAGTGCCGTTCAGGGGGAGACCACGGGCGAGAAAGCCCTGTACAGGATACTGAGGTGGCACAAAGGTAATTTCAGGTATAATCCGGGCCAGGCCGATGTGACCCGGGATATATCACGCTCCATGGATGCCCTTCTGATGGAAGGGATGCGTCAACTGGATGAATGGGATTCCCTGTTCAAGCTCATGCCTCCCCCCGCTACCGTACTGAAGCTTTCCAAATCGAGGGATGAGCTGCCCCAGAATATGCGCCCTGTCACCCAGGAGATCCTCCTTTTGATGGAATTCTATAATACCCTCCAGGATATAATCGAAAAGTCCACCCACACTGATTACGACGTTTGTCAATCCATCCTCGGCCTCATACAGAAAGGGATCATCAATACCAGCTCCGAAGGAAAATTTCCTGCCGCCAAGGATAAACCGCTGATCACAGGTGAGGAAGCCATCAAGATCCACAGGATTCTCAGGCCTGGCCAGGGCGATTACGCCGACTACCATTGGGGTAAGATACTGATCTTTTCATCCGATATTGAATTGATCACGCTTTTCATCTCCCGTATCGGTGAAGATGCTGAATTCAAGCTTTCAAGGGATAACTTCTCGAATCAGGAGATCATCAACTCCTCCTTTGGCGGCATGGGTATCCTTGAAGTTTCTGAAAATACATATCTGCAGATATTTCTTCTCCCTTCCTCAGAACAGAATCTTCCGCTCTGGAGAGCCTTTGCAGAGGGCACGGTGGGAGCGTTCTTTCTCCATGGAGAAGACATGGAAGATGACATCCAATCCCTCAGGGTAGTTAAATCGTTTATCGAAGAAGATCTTAAGCGACCTGTCGTTATCAGGAAGATCACAAATTCAGGGCATGTTCCAAGGCAGGGCACCGAAATGTTCAGGGAGTTGTTCAGCAGGATCCTGGAAGGTCAGCCGGAGAGCGAGGTTGCGCACCAATGAGCGCTAACGGTGAACTCATCCTGGTTGTGGACGATGACACAAGCATCCAGGAGCTTCTGAGGATCATTTTGACCAAGAACGGTTACAATGTCCATCAGGCCACAGACGGGGAAGAGGCGATCCTCAAGTATATGGAAATAGAGCCCGATCTTGTGATCAGCGATATTTCCATGCCCAAAGGGGATGGTTTCAATGTAGCGATAATCATCCGAAGCAAGGAGCGGGGCGGACCGCGTGTTCCGATCCTGCTTATCAGTGCCTTTTACGACGACTATGCCAACGTTCAAAACGCCGAAAGATGCGGCGCCGACGCCTTTCTTCCCAAACCGTTCACTCAAAAACAGCTCATTGAGGTTGTCAAAGGACTTCTGGAGAACCATGATGTTTAAAGTCAGATGCGGATTCTGCGCCAAACCCCTGGAACCAGGTTCATTGCGTTACGTATTGATGTGGAAACTGTTCGCGGATTATGATGGTATCATCGACCTTGAAGATGATGAGCAGCTCAAGGTAACAATGAGGACTGTTGAGGCCGCGTCACCGGATGACCTGGAAGATCAGATCTACATGGAAAACCGGCACATTTTGTGTTCGATGTGCAGAGAAGAGATCCTTGATACCTTGGCCTCCCTGGAACACCAAAACCTGAGTGAGGACATGGACGAGGGGAATGGGGAAGGGGAGAGGAACCTTCATTAATTGAAACAAATGAATTGCACATTGATAATTGTGATTCAATATCTTAATATTCATCAACGCACCCTGGGTGGGGCGCCCGGATCAATGACCAGCGATGTAAGTCATTGATTTGTACGGAAAGCGAAAATGACACTTTTCGCTTTCCATAGAGCAAAAAGCAACGAATGGACTTTTTGCGACCCTATCAAAGATACAGGAGGTTTGAAATCGTGACAAACCGGATTTTTCGTTATGCATCTTTGACGCTGGTGGTGCTGGTTATGACCTCTTGTGTGGCTGCCGGCGGAAGCAGCAATGTGAAGGCCGAGCAGAAGGTAGTCTATGCTCCTTATGATGGTCCCAAAAAGAGAATAGCTGTCCTGGAGTTTGACAACAAGGTTAACAACAGATGGTGGGACCGCAGCTGGAACATCGAGGATCGTCTGACTGAGATGGTCATTACTGAATTGATGAAGACTAACCGTTTTATCGTTGTGGAACGGGGATCTCTGGAGGAAGTTCTTTCGGAGCAGGATCTGGGTGCCAGTGGCAGGGTCCGACAGGAAACCGCTGCCCGGGTGGGTGAGGTACTCGGAGCTCAGGTTCTGATTAAGGGAGCCATCACTGAGTTCATTGAAAAGGAGAGTGGCGGGGCCGGTGGGATCATTATCAGCGGCATCGGCATAGGGGGGAGGACCAACACCGGCCACGTGACAATGGATATACGCATCATCGATGCGACAACAGGCCAGATTCTCCAGGCGGAAAAAGCCGAAGGAAAGATCAAAAGTACCGGGATCGGCGGGATAGCCTTCTTCAGCGGAGTTGCTTTTGGTGGCACGTCATACAAGAAGACGGCCCTTGGAAAAGCGACGAGGGCTGCTGTTTCCGATGCTGTAATGTTTATTGTCAACCACATGGATAGCCAGCCGTGGGAGGGAAGAGTCGTTAAGTCGGTTGGCAGCAAGATCTACATCAACGCAGGCTATAATATGAACATCAGCTTGGATTCTGTCTTCACCGTTTACTCCAAGGGTGAGGAACTCATCGACCCGGCTACCGGCCTCAGCCTTGGAAGCTCCCTTTCAAGGTCCGGAACTGTCCGGGTCACCCAGGTGTCGGATAAATTTTCCATTGCCGACGCTATCGAAGGTTCCGGATTCAGGAGAGGGGATATAGTAAAACTTCAGTGAACCGTGAATAGTGAACGGTGAATAGAGAATAGTTATTAACACCGATAGCTGATCGCCAGTTATACATAGGGCCGCATTACAGCGGCCCTTTTCTATGTAGAATTTGATCTTCCTGTTCACTGTTCACCCTTCACCGTTCACTGTTACCCCTGCGTCATATACCGACGATTTGTGTGATATTACTCAAAGACCCGGCTGATACAATAACGTAACCTGCTTAACATATTGAAATATATATGTTTTGCGAATTTTATTTTTCAGCATTTGTGGTCCCCTTTTTGCTACCACTTAGCAGATGGTGGGTAAAAAGGGGAAAATTCTTGTCGTAGATGACGAACATCTCGTGCGCTGGTCCGTTTGTCGCTATCTGGAGGGGGAAGGATTCGTCGCCTTGGAGGCATCCTCGGGCCCTGAGGCGCTCCAGGTGATTCAGAATGAGGAAATCTGGATACTCATCACGGACTTGATGATGCCGGATATGGACGGTGTTGAGCTTATCCGTAAAGCGAGAGTTCACAATCCCGATCTGACCATACTCGTTATTACGGCTGTCGATTCTCCGGGCCCCATACATTCTGCCCGCGAAGCCGGTGCCACGCACACGTTTACAAAACCCATACCGTTCAAGGAACTTGTGGGAACGATCCAGAGAATGGTTTAAGAGCAATTGCGAATTACGAATTGAGAATTACGAATCAGATCCCAATCCTAAATCCTAAATCCTGAATCCTCAATCCTGAATTTACTATATTATTCCTCCGTGCTAGTTTCCTGACCCATGGGCTTACATTCAGTGATCGTAGGGGTCAGAGCCGTGATCCTGATCCCCTTTTCCATCTTTGTTCTCGCCGGCGTGGCCACAGTCCTGGTATTCCTCAAGGATGGCGAGCGTATCATCAATGGCGCTTTGGCAAAAACCTGGGCCCGTACTGTGGTATGGCTGGCCGCTGCCAGGGTCACTGTACACGGGATAGGTAACATCCCCTCCACAGAAAAGTCGTATATAGTGGTAATGAATCACCAGAGCAATATGGACATACCGGTACTGGTTCATGTCCTTCCACTCCAGCTACGATTTATCGGCAAGATCGAACTTAAAAAGGTGCCCATATTCGGAAGTGCCCTCATCAAGGCCGGGCACTTCCTGATCGACAGGAGCGACCACATGAAGGCCATGGCGGGCATTAGAGCCGCAGGTGAGGCTCTAAAGCAGCGTGGCGTATCGGTCGTGTTCGCCCCTGAGGGTACAAGGTCAATGAACGGAAAGCTTCTTACCTTCAAAAAGGGAGCCTTCGTCATGGCCATCGAAACCGGTATCCCGATACTCCCGGTCACCCTTGACGGGACAAGGCATTCCCTGGCCAAGGGCAGCTTGTGGGCTAGTAGCGCTGATGTAACGGTTACGATCCACCAACCTGTACCCACTGAATCACTATCATACGACGAAAGGGATAAACTTTCGGAAAAGATAAGATCGATAATGGAAAAGACCCTAAGAATTGAGAATTGAGAATTACGAATTGAGAATTTTAACACAAAAAGCAGAAAACTCTGGGCCATCAAGATCACAACATTCCTTTTCTATCGCCCATTTTCCATTCTCCGTTGAATTTTAATCCTCAATTTTCAATCCTCAATTCGCAATTAGTTTTATGACCCCCGCTAAAAGAACATTCCTCGTGCTCTACATTGCCGTTTTCATGTCCTCCATGGGGCTGGGTATTCTGAGCCCCATCCTTCCGGCATACGTAGACAGTTTTGCAACTTCCTCCTTTATCCTGGGGATTGTTTTCGGGGTCTTTTCTGCGGCAAGGACCCTGTTAACGCCCCCGGTCGGCATCCTCAGTGACCGCTTCGGACGGCGCCCTTTCATCCTCTTAGGCCTCGGGCTCTTTACCATTGTTTCACCGCTTTACGCAATGGCTGCCAACGTGTACCAGTTGATGCTGGTTAGGTTCCTCCAGGGCGTGGCGGCCGCCATGCTCGTACCGGTGGCCATGTCGGCCATAGGCGACCTTTCTCCGCGGGGCAGGGAAGGTTTCATCATGGGATCCTTTACAACGGCCTTTTTCGCAGGCCTGGGTTTTGGTCCCCTTATAGGCGGGTTCATGAGTGACAGGTATTCAATGACGGCAGCGTTCTACGCTATGGGCGCTCTGTCATTGGCCGCTCTTGTTTTCTCCGTTTTCGCTTTACCGCGCCAGCCGGCAGGAGACGGCGGTGAAGAAATTCAGGAACGCACCTCGGGCGTTGTCAGTGACTCAAGTCTCCGGTCCATCGTAACGGATCGCGCCATGGTGGGTCTACTATTCTTCCGCTTCACGAGGGCGGTAGGCATTGGACTGGTGTGGGTTATCATGCCCCTTTTTGCTATCAAATCACTTGGGATATCAGCGTTTCAGGTCGGCATCCTCCTTTCCACCAACACCTTCATTACAACCATTCTGCAATCGCCAACAGGACTTCTGTCCGACCGGATCGGGCACCTAAAGTCCCTAACCGCTGGCAGTGCTCTGGCAGGTGCCGCTATCGCATACATCGCGTGGGCAAAGAGCTTCAATGACCTCCTGTACGCTTCTGTGATGCTTGGGTTAGCAGGCGGACTTATCGTGCCGGCGGGTTCCGCTCTTGCAGTCACCCTCGGCAGGACCAGAGGTATGGGAAGGACCATGGGTTGGTACAATTCATCGTTGAGCCTGGGAACCATGTTGGGTCCGGTGATCGGCGGTGCCCTGCTCGACCTGGCAAGCGTCCGGGCCGTATTCGTAAGCGGGTCCTTACTGGGTCTGTTGGGGTGGCTGGCCCTGATCCTGGCGTTTCCAGCCAGGAAAGATTCAGAATTTAGGATTCCGAATTGAGGATTGTTGCTTAGATCTTGCTATTCACTTTAACACCTTATTATTTACCACCTGCACTCTGAAAAAGGGGGTAACTCATTTTTTAATTCTCAATCCGTAATTCTTAATTCTCAATTCAAAGGGACAGAAATGTTTAATTATCTGTCCCTTTGCTTGACACATTTCACATGAGGTACTAGATTGCCACATATTATGACTCTGAAGCTAAAAACCTATTTAATACGATACTTTCCGTGGATAATCTGCTTTCTGCTATTAGCTGTGGCTCCTACCACTGTGATGGCTGATTACATCAGGATAAAAGGATCTGTTGTTAACGTTCGCCAGGGTCCCGGTACCAGTCACCCGGTGCTTTTTCAGGCTGAGCAGGGGGAGGAGTTTGATCTTGTCAGCACTGAAGGGCTGTGGTGCCTTGTCAAGCTCCAGGAGGATCAGGAAGCCTGGGTCTTCAGTAAGCTGGTTGAAGTCATCAAGGGCAACAGGCCGGGCACGGCCTCCAGTGAACAAGTGGCCGAAGAATCGGGAGCCTCACCTACAGTTTGGACACGGGTTGGAAAACCTGTTTTTTTTATTTTCGCCATCCTGTTTACCGGTGTAGTCTTCTGGAAAAGAAGATCGATCCTCCATTTCACGGAGTTAAAGCTGAAGGAAATCTCCGGCTACAAACGCGAACAGGCCTTCCGTTACGACAACCGCAAGCCCAGCGACGATTCCTGGGAACTATAGATAGGGTCGCAACAAGTCCATTCGTGGCTTGTTGCTCTACTTAAAAGCGAAAAGCGTGGTTTTCGCTTTCCTCACAAATCAATGAGTTACATTACCAGTCATTTGCCAGTCATTGATTTGGGCGCCCCACACGGGGCGCGTTGGTGACTTTTTGCGAGTACATAAAGTTTTGGATTTGACACTTCGTTACAAAATGGTTATCAATGAGTTTCAAAATTGTTATCTAGTGATTTTAATATTGTTATTCATCGAATTTGGAGAAATATGCGACTGAAATGCGACCTTCATCTGCACACTAGTGAAGACCCGAAACACCAGCTCAACTATTCGGCAACGGAACTGATCCAGGAAGCCTCCAAAAAAGGCTACCATGTGGTGTCCATAACGAATCACAACACGGTCACCTACGATCAGGAACTCGTGGAATTTGCCCATTCTAAGGGCATTCTGCTCATTCCCGGCGTAGAAGCCACAGTCATGGGAAAACACGTCCTCATCTACGGTGTGGATGGAATGGACGAGCGGTGGGACAAACTTACATTTTTTGATCTGAAGCGGCTCAAGGCAAGGGGAGCTTTTATAGTGGCCCCTCATCCCTTTTATCCCAACTACAACTGTCTGGGGAACCTGCTGGACCGGTTTTCCACACTGTTTGACGCCGTCGAATACAGCCACCTCTACACAAAAAAACTGAACTTCAACCTGAAGGCTCAGCATTTCGCCAAATCAAAGGGAATGCCCTTGCTTGGACTTTCCGACTCCCATTCCCTCAAACAGCTTGATTACACCTACACTCTCATCAATTCCGAGAAGGACATGTCCTCGATCTTCGAGGCCATCAGGGATAACAAAACAACGATCATCACCCGGCCGGCCCGTCTTTCAACTAGCAGTGCCGTCGGTATTCAGCTTTTTGCGACTTTCCTTATGCTGCAACTTTTGAAATAGAACCAGACAACCAATTCTATTTCAAAAGCTAAAATTTCTGTCAGAGTTACCCTTCAGCACAACTATTTCACCACGCAATGCCTGATACATCGGTGAAATAGTTGTGGATTTAACCCATTTTCCCTATAATCCTTCCAATGTTTAAGACCTACCAAGCCCAGATCGAAGTCTACCTGGCCAAACTATCCATACCTTCCCCCTGGGGTCTAGATCTGTTTGACAGTATCACTGTCATCGCCAGCGGACTCTCTTTACTATTCTTTTTTCTTTTTGTGATAGTGAATCGAACTCCCAGGTCCAGTGGTGAGGATGAAAGACCAGTGCGGGTCCTCCTGAAAAAGGCTAAAAAAGCCGAGAAAAGGGAAAACTTTAAGGAGGCCGGCGAACTTTACCTGGCAGCCAGACAGTACATGAAAGCCGCCAAGGTATTCGTCCAGATCGAGGACTTCAGCAAGGCGGCGGAGGCGTGTCTGCTAAACGGAGATTACGCTAACGCAGCCAAGTGCCTGGTCAGGATCGGGGACCACTCCCAGGCAGCAGAACTCTTTCTGAAAGCCCGTGATTACACGAGTGCCGCACAGAACCTTCACAAGGTAGGAAGGCTTGGTGAAGCAGCGCCATTGTTCGCCAAGGGAGGTCACCCTGTCGAGTCGGCCCAATGCTATTCCAGTATCGGATTTTATCAGAAGGCCGGTGAACTGCTTGCCGAGGCCGGGGAATTCGACCAGGCGGCACCTTACCTGTTAAGAACTCTTCAGGAAAGGAGCAGCAGGCGTGATTCATCCCTTACGTTGGAAGAGGATGCCGTTTCAGGCAATATCGCGCGTCTTGCGGCAAAATGTTTTCTGGATACAGGTCAGAAGCTCAAGGCGGCCCAGTCCTTTGAAATGGGCGGACTTTATTCAGATGCAGGACACCTTTATGAAGAACTGGGTGAAAAAGGTAAAGCCTCAGAGCTTTATATAAGAGGCAAAGATACAACATCAGCAGCCAGGGTTCTCGAATCATCGGACCATCCGGACGAGGGTGCCCTCCAGGTTGCGGAAGCCCTGCTTGATGAAGGCAAGCCAATCAAAGCGGCTGAGCTTTTCGCCAGGTTGGGAGAGTGGAACAAAGCAGCCAAACTGTTCATTGAAAACGACCTGAAGGACCTGGCTGTTGAAGCTTATGCTCATCATGGAGATCTTAAATCAGCAGCTGACCTGCTAATTGAAATGGGAAAATCCGCCGAAGCCGCGTCCATGCTCATGGAGGCCGGCAAACCGGAGGATGCAGCTCGCATTTATGGGAAAATGGGCGAGAAGGAAAGTGAGCTTGAAGCTCTCATCAAAGCGGGCGCCCATTTCCAGGCGGCAAAACACCTCCTTGAGCTTGGGAAAAAGAAGGAAGCCACGGAGGAACTTCAAAAGGTTGAACCAGACGATACCCATTTCAGTGAGGCCAACGTGCTCCTTGGAGGAATATTCTTCGAAAAGAAGCAGTGGCCCATTGCAATTGCAAGCTACCAGAAGGCCCTTTCCGAGGAGAATATCAGGCGGGACAATCTCGAATCTTTTTACCGTTACGCTTCATCGCTGAAGGAAGACGGACAGCTTCAGGGCGCCCTCTCCATACTCGAGAAGAGCCTCCTGGTGGATTATCATTACCGGGACGTCAAAGATCAGGTCCAGGCTATCAAAGGAGTTTTGAACGCATCATCACCTGGGCTGCATGCGCCGGTCCTGCCGTTATCCCCGGATGCAACGATAGTAGCCCAGAGCGGGAACCAAGCCAGGAAGTCAAACAGGTACCAGATCATTGAGGAACTGGGCCGTGGAGGGATGGGTGTGGTCTACAAGGCAAGCGACACCCTGCTGGATCGAATCGTCGCCTACAAAGTGCTCCCTCCGCATGTTCAAAAGGACAGGAAGATTCTGGACATGTTCCTCAGGGAGGCCCGGTCGGCGGCTCGCCTTTCACACCCTAACATCGTCACTATATTCGACGCTGACGAGGACCGCGGAGAATTTTTCATCATCATGGAGCTGGTGGAAGGAGAGTCACTGAAAGAGCTCCTCCTTCAACAGGGGAGATTCCCGGTTAAAACCGCCCTCGTCCTTGCCGCACAGGTTTTCAAGGCCCTGGCATATGCCCATGGAAGAGGGATCGTCCACAGGGATATAAAACCTGCAAACCTCCTTTGGGCAAAATCGGACAAGCAAGTCAAGATCACCGATTTCGGCCTGGCGAGGGTTATCGAGGAGGGGAGAAAGACACACACTCAGATGGCCGGAACGCCCTATTACATGGCTCCGGAACAGATCGTTGGAGGCATGGTGGGTCATCAAGCCGACCAGTACGCAATGGGGATTACACTCTATGAGTTTGTCACCGGTACCGTTCCCTTCAAGGAAGGGGACGTTCTCTACCACCACGTTCACACCCAGCCCCAGCCTCCGGGGACTCACAACCCGGACCTGTCTGAACCACTTTCAAACTTCATCATGAAATGTATCGCCAAGGAGTCGGACAAGCGCTTCCCCGATGTAGGCACAGCACTCCTTGAGCTCAAAGGCTTGCTCACTTGAACGACTGATCCAAGATCCAATATCTAAGATCCAAGAAAAAACCGCCACGCTGGCGGTTTTTGTTTTTCTGCTCATTTTTTTAGATCTTGGAACTTGGATCTTGGAACTTGGAACTGCCGGCTATCAGCCGGCAGGGTGCTTCGTACCCACGAGCTTGGCGTCGGCAAAATCGGTCCCTACGATGGTGGCCCCGGTCATATCGGCCCGTGAGAAATCGGCTCCTCCCACGTTTGCCCTGGATAAATCGGCGTCGTTGAGTTTGCTCCCGGAAAGGTCGGATCCGAGCAGATTGCATCCTGACATTTTAGCCCCGGTAAGATCCCCACCCGAAATATGACATTTTTTTAGTTTGGCCTCCATCAAGTTGGCACTAACAAAGGATGCCCGGACGAAGGAAGATGATTCAGCCGTCGCATAGGTCATCCTCGAATAGCTGAGATCGCACTCTGCAAAATTACCCACGTTCAGGATCGCCTGGGACATTTCTGCTCCCCTGAACACCGACTTTGTAAATGCCCCACCTGACAGATCTGCCCCCGTCAGGTTGGAAAGAGCAAAATCGGCTCCGGATGAGCGGGTTCCTTTAAGGTTGGCTTTGATCATCGTCGCTTCTACAAACCCAGCCGAAAACAGGGCGGATTCCTCCAGGTTGATTCTGGTTAGAACGGCCTCTTTGAGATCGCTGCCCGACAGGTCAGATTTAGTTAGTACTGCCTTTGAGAAGTTGGACCTGATCATGGAAGCTCCTCTGAAGTTCGCCTCCTCAAGCCTGGCCTCCTCGAAATCAGCTTCGTTACAGTTGGTGAATGGTGCCTGCAATTGTGCTCCAGAAACCCTGCGGACTTTCGCGCCTGTGAGACGGGCACCCGAAAGATCGCAGTTACCTAGTTTGGAATCGTCCAGTACAGCTCCCGCAAGGTTCGATCCGGCTAACATGGCTCCCGTCATATCAACACCGGTCAGATGGCATTTTGACAGATCCGCGTCCTCGATGCGTGCACCGTTAAGGTTGGCGTAGGAAAGGTCGGCGCCGGCGAGATCAGCACCGTTCAAGCTTGCGTCGGTAAGGTCCGCGTATTGGAGATTGGCTCCTTTGAGCTGGATTCCGGTAAGATCCTGGCCCCTCAAAGATATCCGGACAAGGTTGGCCCCTGCCAGGCTCTCGCCTCGCTCTTTCTTATTCAGAACCTCTTCAGAAGTGTAATCGGCCAAGGATTCTCCAGTGAATGGTGAAAGGTGAAAAGTTGATGACTTCGCAAAATATCATCAATGCGCCCCGCCAAGGAAAGCGAAAACCACGCTTTTCGCTTTCCGAGGAGCAAAAAGCCGCGAATGGACTTTTTGCGACCCTATCAATAGTTTACTGTTGACTTTGCATGGGCCATATTATGTGTGGCCCTAAACCTTGTCAACAAACTCCTCGTAGGCTAACATCTTTTTACATATTGGCAGTCATTTAAAAAGATGTTTGAAGAAAAAGTGTTCTTTATTTTTATGTTGAACTGGTAACATAGCTAAAAAAATCGCTTGGGAGTCACTACTCAATTAACCGACCTGGATTTTCAACAAGCGGGCGGCCATTTATGGCCGACTGCCAGGAGATCGAGCATGGCCACACCGGATATCCTCATACCTTTTCCCTTCGGTTCTGTCGAACTGGAGGAAGTCGCGCCCAACCCTGCACTTTTCGATTCGATCCTGAAAGGGGAGGGAGAACTTCCCGATTTCGATTTCGGTTATTGTGTGACCACTGAAGAGGACATTGAGCAAAGGCGCTACCTTCTAATCTTTCAGCGCAAACCGTACGCTGCAGGCACCTTCACAGGCGCTCAGGACATTCAATCCACAACGATCAGGGAGTTCTTTGTTTATCTCGCTCAGCATCCCAAGGTCCACCTCTATTTTCTGAAGACGGATCCGGTCCTCATCAAGTCCATCCTGGTCCTGCAGGAATGTAACCCCGAAACGCAGGGATCCGCGGAATTCGTCCGCATCGAGAACCAGGTCGTTGACCTCATGGAGGGCCGAAAAGACGCTTTGGTCGCTCTTGTCCAGGATGGAAGATTCAGCTTCGCTTTCGCCAAGAGAGGGAAGGTGGTAAAAGCATACTTTTACGACCAGATCGTTGAATCCTCGGGCGGACTCGAGTGGCTGGATCTTTTTCGGAAGATAGAGGCCTATCAGATCAGGGGGCAGCAGACACGCATCCGAATCTACGAGGATATGAACACCACACCCGCCTCCGATTACGTCGAGGGAGATGCCCACTTTCACGGCGGCGTTTACAAATACTTTACGAGGCCTCTCCCCGAACTCATCATACGTGACAAGGTCCGCACATTGAAACGGATCACGGTAAACCATTTCCCCTTCATAATAGGACGAAGCAACGAGGCCGACCTGATACTGGGAGATGCCGGGGCGTCACGTAAACACGCGGCTATAGAGGAAAACGAAGGGAGAATCAGCATCAGAGACCTCGACAGCCTTAATGGAATCTTTGTCAACGATCACTTCACTAAAGAGTTCGTTCTCCAGGACGGCGACAGGATAACCATAGGGAGCCACATAATTCAAGTAGTGCTCACACGATCCCCGGCAGAGGATGTCCCTCTTGTCTCTACTGACAGCCACGACCAGACCATGGCCATGGACCGTGAGGCCAGAGTCAGAATTACATGCCCCAACTGCGAAGCTTCAGGATTTATTGAGGCAAAACGTCTATACTCTAAGAAGAAAGTCCGTATTCGCTGTCCAAAGTGCAAACAGGCTATCGATCCCACGGTTTGAAGTAAGGCCGTATCTAGGTATCGAGGTGTTTGGACCGGAACGCAGTACACAGAACGCAGAAGAGGATCAAAACAAATCAACTACTTGCGCTGTAAGTCGTTGATTTGGGGGCCACGCCCGGAGTGCGTTGATGATTTTTTGCGAAGTCATCAATCTTGATAGGGTCGCAAAAAGTCCATTCGTGTCTTTTTGCTCCACTTAAAAGCGAAAAGTGTCATTTTCGCTTTCCTTACAAATCAATGACTTACAGTATCGGTCATTGATTTGGGCGCCCCACCCGGGGCGCGTTGATGACTTTTTGCGAAGTCATCAATCTTGGATCTTGGATTTTGGATCAAAGTCCCTTACCAATCACGAATAACGAGTCACGAATCACGGTAATAATTATCGCCTAATTTGAGATTATCCCCATGTCGTTCGAAGGCATCCTCTACGATAAAAATCCCGATTCCAGCACCAAGTGTAAACTGTGTGCACATTACTGCACTATAAAGACAGGAAAAAGGGGAATTTGCCGTGTGCGTGAAAACCGCGATGGCACCCTGTATTCACTTATTTACGGCAAACTGGTCGCCCGTAACGTCGACCCCATCGAGAAGAAACCCCTCTATCACTTCGAGCCCGGATCTCTTTCCTACTCCATAGCAACAGCAGGATGCAACATGTTCTGCGACCACTGCCAGAATTACCAACTCAGCCTCCAGGCGCCTCTGATAGATCCCATACCTGGTCACGTGTCAACACCAGGGGAGGTGGTGCGCGACGCGCTTAGCGCCAATTGTTCCTCCATCGCTTATACCTACACCGAACCGACTATTTTTATGGAGTTCGCGCGGGACTGCGCCCTTCATGCTTCTGCAGAAGGGCTTACTAATGTGTTCGTCACCAACGGATACATGTCTGAAGAATCGGCCGTCCTCGCCGGTGGGTTTCTGGACGCTGCCAATGTGGACCTCAAAGCCGCCACAGAAGAACACTATCGCAAAATTTGCGGGGCCGGTCTGCAACCTGTTCTTGATACGATCAGAACCCTCCATGAGGCCGGCACATGGATCGAAGTTACGACCCTCGTGATCCCGGGCTATAACGACGACGACGCCTCACTGGAGTTCATGGCATCCTTCATAGCATCGGTGGATACCGCTATCCCGTGGCATCTATCCAGATTCTTTCCGATCTACAAACTTCTGGATGCGCCTCCGACTCCAGTAAACATCCTCGAAAGAGCAGGTCGAATAGGGGAGGATGCAGGCTTGAAGCACGTCTATCTGGGGAATGTCCATGGTAAAAGCGCTGAAACGAAATGTTCCAGTTGCGGGAACGTCCTTATTCTGAGAGCAGGTTTTGGAGTAAAAGAGCTCAACATAAGCGAAGATAACAACTGCATGAACTGCGGGGAACCGTTTGATGGAGTGTTGGCGAAACGAAAAGAAACCGTTTGACACAGGGACACGGCGACGCGAAGACACGGGGAAAGATCTCGAATTGGCGACTGAGCGACTTGGCGAAAAGGCAAAACCTAAGGCGGATTTACAGGGATAAAGGGGATACAGGGGATAAGAGCAGGCAATAGGCAAGGGGCTATAAAGAGCAGGCTGTAAGCTGTAGGCGATAAATGCAGGGGAAATCAGGGTAGATCAACACCTTGGACCCCTGTTCAAGCCAGGGGCAGGCATTGGACGTTAGACTATCCTTACCCCATCCCTTTCATCCCCTTCATCCCTGTTAAATGACAATATTTGATGTTTGAAGTCGGAACGTAAAACCTGAAACCCGATGCGTGTGAGAGACGAGCATGAATTCCAATATTTCGATCCTTGAGAGCATGGTCCGCGCTCGCGGACTCAGCCTGGCCAGGATAAACCCCACAAAAGACCTCCTGCTGCCTCCGTCGGGGACCGAGGAAGCCCTTGAGGCATACAGGAGAGTTCTTGACCATTACTCCGCGCGTCTCCTGCTCAAAGAGATCATCAAATCTGATAGCCACGAAGCCTGGCTCAAGGGACGCAGTTCCATTGAGCATTTCTGCGATCCCAGAGCCGTGGATGATTATCTTACTCGCCTCATGGACCTTGGGGTGATAACAGACTCAGGAGATGGGTTCCCAGTCCCTGCAAAGCCGATCGGGAGTTTCGGTCCGACTTATGAATGGTACACAGCAAAGGTTCTGGCCTCGGAATTCAATTGCGCCTCCGCGTGGGGCGTCACTTTCGAAGACCTTGGCTCTGGGGGCGACCACGACGTCATAGCCTCCTTGTCTGGCCGTTTTCTCTATATTGAGGTCAAGACTTCACCCCCGGGCCGGATAGAGTCGCCTGAGATCGGGGGCTTTGTTCGCAGGCTCCTGGATATCGCTCCTGACATGGCCATTTTTCACGACGATACTCATCTCAGGATGAAGGACAAGATCGTTCCTCTCATGGAGTCCACCATGGAAACAATATACGGCAAGAGGGGAGAGAGGGTGCATTTCAAGCGTCTGGAACGCGAGATTTTTCACCTTCATGGGGTTATTTACATCGTCAACAGCAAACCGGATTTGAGGCGCAACCTGGAGGTGGTGTTCCGGCACTATTTCCGTTCCGGGAACGCGGTGCTGGGAGCGATACCGTGAAAGGCAGAAGTCAGAATCCAGAATCCAGAAGTCAGTAGAAAACACGGTTCCTGTAAAGGCGATGTTATTTACCGCGGAGGACGCGGAGGGACGCAGAGGAAACCAGAAATCAGAGGTAAAACCTGCCGTCGTTCCGGGCAGAGTGAAACGACGACCCGGAATCCAGCCTGAAACGAGGGTAAACCAATTCCTTTAAAAGCAATGAGAGCTAATTTAACCCAGGGTTTCGCAGGGTAACCCAAATTCTAAACTCGAACATTCCAACCTGTTAGAATTTCATGATGGGGGGTAAGTTGTGGGATATCTGCCTGAGCTCCTTTCTGCTGCCAGGGGAGATTCACCGTGCGACCTCGTCCTGAAGGGCGGACGAATAGTCAACACCTTTACCTGCGAGCTGCTGGAAGCCGATGTCGGCATCAGAGGCGGATTTATAGCCGGGATAGGTGAGTACCGGGGCAAGCAGAAAATAGATGTCAAGGGGAAGTACATTTCTCCGGGGTTCATCGAAGGCCACTACCACATCGAAAGCTCCCTGCTCAGACCCTCCGAGCTGTCCCGGATAGTCGTTCCGAGAGGAACGACTTGTATGGTGGCCGATCCCCATGAGATAGCCAACGTGGCGGGTATGAACGGGATCGAGTTCTTTCTGGCCGACAGTGAGGAGATCCCCATGGATCTCTACCTGATGGCCCCTTCCTGCGTCCCGTCCACCGGATTCGACACCTCAGGGGCGACGATAACCTCCAGGGATGTCGAACATCTGTACAGACACCTCAGGGTCCTGGGGCTGGGCGAAGTTATGGATTATCCCGCCGTTGTAAATGCCCGACCCCAGGTCCTCAGAAAGATTGAGATCAGCGAAGGACGCCCTGTTGACGGTCATGCTCCGCGGGTTTCGGGGCGACAGCTTTCAGCCTATATCGCTGCCGGACCGGGTTCTGACCATGAATGCACAGTGCCTGACGAGGCTCTGGAGAAGGCCCGTCTTGGAATGACCATCATGATCCGTGAGGGCAAAGACCCGGACAATCTGGCCAGGATGCTGGCTATTGTCAACGATCTGAATTGCGGACAGTTCATCCTTGTAACGGACGATCGGCCCGCTGACGAGCTGGAGTATAAGGGACATCTTGACTATCTCCTCAAGAGGGCGGTCGAAGCGGGTATGGATCCGGCAGTCGCGGTTCGTCTCGTGACACTTAACCCGGCCCGGTATTTCGGCCTGAAACGCCGTGGAGCAGTAGCCCCGGGATACATTGCTGATCTGGTTGTCCTTGAAGATCTTAAATCGTTCAAAGTAGAAAGAGTATACAAGTCCGGAAAACAGGTATCACGCCATGGAAGCCTGACTGAGCCGATCACTCAAAGCACCCTTCAGCGCTCAGTCTTGAACACGTTTCACCTGAAAGATTTTACCGCCTCCGACCTGTGGGTTCGTTTCGATTCTCCAAAACCTCTCGCACGGGTCATGGAACTGGTGCACGGTACCATCATCACATCGGCAAGCATTGCAAAGGTCAAGGTCGATCCCGATGACAGGTCCTTTCTCTTCGATCCGGACCTGGACCTCGCGCCTGTGTTCGTCCTGGAGCGCCATAAGGCCACCGGCCGTATAGGAAGGGGACTTGTGAGAGGTTTCGGGCTGAAAAGGGGAGCCATAGCCTCCAGTTTTGCCCACGATTCCCACAATATTATCTGTATCTGCGCGGACCCTGACAGCGCCGTGACAGCCATTAAAGCACTCCTGAAGTCGGGTGGAGGATACGCCGTTGCGGTCGGTGATGAATTGAAGGGCCACCTTGACCTGCCCATTTGCGGTCTCATCCACCAAGGACCGTACGAAAAGCTCCTCGACTCCATTGGCGACGTCCTGAAAGCGGCAAGGGAAACCGGTTGCGACCTGGATAACCCGTTTTTCTACCTGTCCTTCCTGTCCCTGACTGTGGTCCCGGAACTCAAGATAACCGACAAAGGGCTTTTTGACCTCACTGTAGGGGGTTTCGTGGATCTGGAAGTGGGGGAGGGGGGTGTGGCGGAGCACAGTGATCGGCTCCGCATAAGAGGGGGGGAATGGGAGAGTGGGGGAGGGGGGGGCGGCGGACCACAGCGCCCGGCTCCGCGCAGGAGG
>Ga0114923_10000533_pt1 | contig 29650 bp, 27 predicted proteins | sample SumtaG_FD_89578 | JGI IMG/M metagenome (GOLD analysis project Ga0114923, IMG submission 89578) | Deep subsurface microbial communities from Indian Ocean to uncover new lineages of life (NeLLi) - Sumatra_00157 metaG | ecosystem: Environmental > Aquatic > Marine > Oceanic > Sediment | place: near... | reverse complement strand
CTAGCTCCTTACATGTTCATTATCAATATCGTATTGTTTATTCTCTTGCTGATTGCCTGGTTTGGAGGCGCATCAATAATAATCGGTGGTCTGCTACTTACTACATCTCATGTTCGCTTGGGTAAATTCATTATTGCGATTGCCGCGGGATTTGGATTGATCAGTTTTATTCTAGTCATACTCTGGGTTGTATTGGTGAATGGATGGATTGCTTTGTTGGCGTTCAGTTGGTTGATCATCAACACACCATGGGCATTGGGATTAGTTCTGACAATTATTGCACGAAGCTCGGCTAAGTGATCCTTCTATTCAAAAAAGTGTGAATCGGATTGACGAAGCTCGTGTTTTGTCGAATCACTATCGAATTAATTCGTTTGATATATAAGTAGGTAGAATCCAACTGCGTAGAAGTCTACCTAGTTGGGATAAAGATGAGTAAGCCTGTCACGCTGTTCCTTCCTACACCTGAGAAGCTAACCCCTATTCAATCCCTTATTCTGATTCAGCTCCTAGAGACCTCAAAATATGGATATGAGATTCTCCGCAGTCTCCGTGATGCGTTTAGAGGTGCATGGGAGCCAAAGACCGGAACAGTCTATCCTACTCTTCAAGCTTTAGAAAAAAAAGGATATGTTACAAAGAAAGCCAAAGATGAGAAGACTCACTATAGTCTGTCAAAACAAGGTAGAGAAAAGTTACGAGAGATGAGCGATTATGTCGCTGAGTATCTCTTGTTCAACTCAAGATTCATTGAATCGACTGTCGAAAATATGCCCCCATCATTTACACAGGAAGTTTTCACAAAGATACACCTAGCTGGTATTGATGAGATTCTTCCTGAAGCTACGATTCTAGATGCTATCGGAAATCTTCCTGATAAGGATCTCAAGAGAGCATTTCTGGAAACTCGAAAATCAATTCTTCAACGAAAACTCAAGCTAGTGAAAAAACAGCTAACGGATTTAGACAAATGAGGTGAAGACATGAAAGAGTATGATGTTGTAATCGTTGGTGCCGGTCCTGGTGGATCTACAGCTGCAAAAGAAGCTGCAGAGAAGGGTCTCAAGACCATCTTTTTTGAACGTGGTCGGAAACCTGGGAACAAGAATTCCTCTGGAACTGGATTAGGCCCTCGTCTATGGCGAGAATTTGATTTCATGAAAGAGATCAACTCAGATGATTGTCCATCCATCCGAGAGGGACGTGCTGCTCGAAATTACATGATAGATAACGATGGGAAAGTAACTGGTTATATTATGACCACACCCACTGCTTCAGTTGAATATGAGCCAGCAAAGAGCTGGATTACGCTGAACTGCTATAGAAGTGACTTTGACCCATGGCTAGCAAAATATGCCACCGATGCTGGGGCTGAGTTGAAGACATCAACTCTAATCACCGGTCTCCTGAAAGAGGATGGCAAAGTAGTTGGTGTAATTGACGAGAAGGGTGAGAAGTATCGAGGTCTCGTGATTGGTGCTGATGGTGCTGTTTCCATGGTAGCTCAACAATCTGGGTTACGCAAGAGATGGGGTCAGAAGCAAGTGACCTTGACTCTTCAATATGACTTCGAATGTTCGGCATCTAAGATTGATGACGTGATGGGTGATGAGGCACTGGCAGTCTGGTGGTCTGCGACATTTCCTGCTGCATATCAGGTGTTTTTCAACTCAAGTTTTCATATTGGCTTCGGTAACTGGATGACTTGGTGGGATAAGAATCCAGTTCACTATCTCAACAAGGTGATCAATCTAGACTACATGCAGCGATTGATCAGAGTTCTCGAAGCTAAACCTCGAGAGTTTCAGGCTCATCTTCTGCCTTGGATGGGAACGCCTGAGAACACTCATACTGACAACGTTATACTAATTGGAGATGCAGGTGGTTTTCCATGTCCCCTTGAAGCTGAAGGTATCTATCCCGCAATGGTGACTGCAAGAGCTGCAATTGATACTGCTGCTGAAGCACTATCTGCTGGTGATACATCCAAGGACTTCCTTTCCCTCTATGATAAGAAGTGGAAGGCGACATCTGTCGGAGAGGACTTCAAGTCTGGCCCAGAGTTGCAAAGCATTTGGATGGCACTTCCCTTCAGTCCGAGAAAGTCGATGTCTTGGTTCGTACCTATGTTCATGGAGATCTTAGGTGGGATCATCGATTGGTCTGAACCACACCCCGTTCGTATCAGACAGATTGTTCGGAGACTCAAGAAGTATCTCCCACAAGCAGTACCTTTCATCATGAAAGAGGTGATTCCACTCCTGACCTCCGTACTTGGCGAGGAGAAAATGGAACTTCTAACTGATCCTGCGAGACTGATGACAGAAATGCCTGAGATTCAAGAAGCCATGATGCAGGCATTCATGGATGCTCCAGAGGAGGAATGATAGCAATGAAAATAGATCACAAGAACCTTCAAACTAGAATTCCCGGAACTGGTGATTTCATCAAGATTGACAATTCGAAGTGCACCCAGTGTGACCGTTGTCTAGTCATATGTGTGATGAATCTATGGAAGAAACGTGAAGACACAGTATACATCGTAGACGATTATGCATCACATTGCTTGGAATGTGCAGCATGCTATCAGGTATGTGAGAGTGATGCAATTGAATTCAGATATCCTGCTGGAGGCACTGGAATAGTGATAGAGCAGGGATAACCTCGATAAAACAATGAAGCAATGGGTAACTACGACAAAACAATGAAGCAAGGGATAGCAATGAATGAAACATTGAAAGCTGAAATTACAAAGATTACTGGGAATGAACGAATTTCGGACGAAGAGAATATACTCTCGTCATATTCAGGAGTGTTTCCTCCATCTCTAGTTGTCTGGCCAATTTCTACCGAAGAAATAGCAAAGATTGTGAAATGGGCAAATGAGAATGCAATCTCACTTGTTCCAGTAAGTTCTGCAGGCCCCAAATTGCGCCGTTCCTCCTTACCTAAGGTAGAGGGTACTGTAGTTCTTGACATGAGCAAGATGAACAAGATTCTCAGAATCGATTCAGAGAATAAGGTGGCAATGGTAGAACCCGGAGTTACTTATGATACTCTAATTAGCGAGTTGAAGAAGGAAGGTCTCAGACCACTCATGCCCCTTCTTCCGAAGGCATCTAAATCAGTTCTAGCAAGCTGTCTTGATAGAGAACCAATCACAACACCTAGATTCCATTGGGATACACCTGATCCCCTCCTCTGTACTGAAACAGTATTTGGTACAGGTGACATTTTCCGTACGGGTGCGGCAGCAGGTCCAGGAACACTAGAAGAACAGTGGGAATCAGGACAAGCCCAGAAGAACCCACAGGGGCCATCCCAATTTGATCCCTACCGACTTATCCAAGGGTCTCAAGGAACAATAGGTATTGTGTCTTGGATTTCAATGAAATGTGAGATGCTTCCTGACAAGCAGTTGTTTCTCCTCGCTCAGAGTGATAATCTGAATTCCATCCAAGACTTCAACTATGCTCTATTCAGACGCAGGTTAGCTGATGAGCATTTCATGTTAAATTCAGTCAATCTTCGTGCTATCCTTTCAACTAACAAACTGTACTCTCCATGGACTCTCATTGTAGGAGTTTCCGGTCATGGTTTGATTGCAGATGAGGAATTGGACTATCGGGTTGGTGATATCAGAGATATTGGATCTGAAACAGGTGTTAATCTTCAAGAGAACTTCGATGCTATCAGATCCTCTGATATTGAAGGCGTCCTCAATAGGGCAAGTGAGGTTCCGTATTGGAAACCTCGGGTCATGGGTGAATGTCTAGAGGTGATGTTTACAACAACACTCGATAGAGTTCAGGAGTTTTATAACACATTCCTGGAATTCGCTGAAAATGTAGGATTTCCAGAGGATCAAATTGGAGCCTATGTCCAACCTATGGTTCAGGGAACCAACACCCATGTAGGTTTTGATTTGTTCTACAGCTTGGATGATTCAATGGAGCAAGCGATGGAATTAGCCTCGAAGGGGTCGAAGAAGTTACTAGATGATGGTGCTTACTTCAGTAGACCCTATTTCCCCATAACAGATGCTGTTTTCGAGCACACCTCTCCACTGACTATCGATGCCATGAAACGTGTGAAAGGAATCTTTGACCCCAATAATGTTCTGAATCCTGGAACACTTTGTTTCAAGGAGGTGCCAAAATGACTCTCGGTGAATTCGAAGACATGATGGACAGCTGTGTGCGTTGCTCAAAATGCAAGTTCATTCCGCAACTTGTCATACAGAGTAAACGCTTCTCAAGCATCTGTCCTTCCATCGACTACTACAACTTTCACGCATACTCTGGCGGAGGTCGAATGATAGCGGCAAGTGCTTATCACAAGGGCAGAGTTGAACTCACTGAAGAAATGCTTGATGTGATATACAGATGCACAAACTGTGGTGGATGTGAGGTTTCATGCAAGTGGGTTTATGAACTGGAACCCAACGAAGCAATCCACGAGTTGCGTGTTGCAGCTGTGGAGGCTGGAGCAGGACCCATGCCTAAGCACAAGAAGTACATTGAGCTTGTTGAACGTAACAAGAACCCATATGGTGAAGACCCTGAGAAGAGACCTGCATGGCTTACTGATGACATCACAACTGACGAATCTTCATCAACGCTCTATTTCGTAGGTTGCACTGCTTCATACAGGCGTGAAGAGATTGCAGTTGCTACTGCAAAGATCCTCAATTCTGCTGGAGAAGATTTCCGGTTGATGGGTTCGGATGAGATGTGCTGTGGAAGTCCTGTATTTCGTGTTGGCGACATGAAGAAAGCACTCGAGATTATGAATGGAATTATCGAGCAATTCAAAGAAGCAGGTATTGAGAAGATTATCACAAGTTGCTCTGGTTGCTACAACATGCTCAAAGTAGAATATCCTCGATTTGTTGAACATGACATCGAGGTAATTCACACTTCGCAAATAATTGAAGAATTTCTGGGAGAAGGGAAAATCAAACTCAAAGAAGAAGTTCCAATGAAGTTGACCTACCACGATCCCTGTCATCTCGGACGAATGGCTGAACCCTATATTCCCTGGGAAGGTGAAAAGATTGAGGTCCTGTCGCAGGTGTTCATCTATGATCCTCCAAAACCAGTACGTCGAGGTGCTGGTGGAGTCTATGATGCACCTAGGAATGTCTTGAAGCAAATCCCCGGTGTGGAATTAGTAGAGATGGAGAGAATTCGTGAATATTCCTACTGTTGTGGAGCGGGTGGCGGATGTCGATCTGCTTATCCAGATTTTGCACTCTGGGCGTCAAACGAACGACTTGAGGAAGCAGAGTCTACAGGTGCTTCTACCCTCGTTTCTGCATGTCCTTTCTGTGGTTCTAATTTCAAAGAAGGGATGGAATCACGTAAATCAGAGATGGACTATTTCGATCTCACGGAACTAGTACTACGAAGTATGGGAGGTGGCAAGTAATGCTGGAAAAGAAAGTTTACGAAGCTTTTACGAAGATAGTTGGAGAACGACACATTTCACAAGATCCTGCTGTCATGGACACATACGCATTCCAGTGGTGCAATGAGATTGAAAGCGCACAACGTGGAGAAGAACCTCAACGCTTTGGTATTCGACCACTTGCAGTAATACTTCCTGAATCCACAGAACAAGTTCAATCAATCGTGAAACTCTGCAACGAACATGATGTCACCTTCAAGGCATTTTGTACAGGGATGGGACCATGGGCTGGTGTGAGTGACCCACGAGCGATTCAAATTGATTTACGAAGAATGAATCGAATCATTGAGGTTGATGAGAAAAATATGTATGCGGTCATTGAACCGTATGTGACCAACGCTGAACTCCAGAGCGAGCTATTTGAGTTTGGCTTGATGCATCATGCTCAAGGTGCTGGTCCTCAGACCGCTCCACTAGCAAGTCACACATCTTTCGTTGGACCTGGTTTTACGTCACCGTATACTGGATTCAGTGCTCGAAATGTGCTAGGTGTTGAATGGGTTCTCCCTGATGGTGAGATTCTTCGATTGGGCTCATTCGATCACAGTGGCAAATGGTTCACAGGTGATGGGCCTGGAATCAGCTTGCGCGGTATTATGCGAGGATGGCTTGGAACCTATGGCGGACTTGGAGTTTTTACCAAGGCTGCAATCCGACTCTTCTCATGGCCTGCACCCAAGGATTGGAAGTGGAAGACTAGCGGAACCATTCCTGATTATGATTGGGATGTTCCCCCCTATTGGCAGATGTACGTTCTGAATTTTGAAGAATGGGAAGAATATCAGAAAGCAATGTATGAGTTGAGTGATAGGGAAGTGACAATGGTTGCAACAACGTCAGCACCCGAAGGTCTTGCTGCTTTATTCACAAATACAAAGCAAGATGCAATCGAAACCATCTTTGCGGGTCTTCTTGCCAAGACACGTAACTACATCGTGATGCTAGTAGCTGCGCACACTCAACGAGAGTTTGACTTCAGAACAAAATTAGTACGTTTGATTATGGAGAAATATGGCGGCAATGATCTAATTGCAGAGGGTGTAACTACACCTCTGCCCATGCATTACGGAGAAACAGTCCGTAACATGCTTGGTGGCCACGCATTCCGCTTCTCCAATTGTTTCCAGAGCACACATGGAGGTATGGATTCAATTGCTATGGCTGTGCGTCTTGCTCAATTGAACCAACCAGCGAAGAAGAAGTATATCGATAAAGGTGTGATTGGAGATGATAGAGGTCTCGGTATTTGGATTACAAGTTACGAATCTGGACATATGGCACATATGGAAGCACCAACTGTCTATGATCCAACGGATATCGAATCATGCCTTGGATACGCTGCCTACCAAGATGATTGTAATCAAATGGACCTCGACAAGGCTCTTGGAATGCCATTCTTCATTGTTGGAGATGAGGTTCATAATTTCTATGCCAAGCGGGCAATGAACTATCCTGATTGGCTAAGAAAGATCAAAGGTGCTTTTGATCCGAATGGGGTTTCTGACCCCAGTCACTATGTTAAAGGAGAAGAGAAAAAGAAATGACAGACTATGTTAACCCTGATGTGAAGGAAGGATGGACTGGACCTGGAAGACGTGATGGTACAATCCTCCCGATGAAACCCGAAGACGACGCGCTACATATTGATGTTGGTGCGAAGAATCAGTTTGAATGGTGGTACTTTGATGCCCACCTAGAAGGAGGTTACACTCTAGTAGCATTCTTCTATGCTGCTTATCCAAATCCTGGACTTGACCAAGGAAAGATTGCAGTTGAACTAACCCTTCTGAGACCCGATGGTCGTAAGACACAGAAAGTTGTCAAATACAAGAAACCCGATTTCTATGCATCAACAGAGAAACCTGATGTCAAGATTGGCGAGAACTACATGAAGGCAGAATTCACTGATGATGGTCTCCCTGTCTATGAGATCTTCTTAGAAGATGAAGACTTGATGTTCCATCTTACTTACAAAGCGCAAGTAAAAGGTTGGAAACCAGGAACTGGGTATTCTCACTTTGCTAACCTAGGTCATTTTGCATGGGTAGTTCCATTCCCAAGAGCTTCTGTTACGGGAACAATCAGAGATGGGGACAAGGAAATGTCTGTAACTGGTGTAGGTTACCACGATCATAACTGGTTGAACTTTTCATTCCAGAGCATTATTGAGTATTGGATGTGGGGTCGAGTGTATTCTGAAAACTTCACTTGCTCCTATGCATTCATTCAATGCAATGACAAGGTCGATCGACATGCAGTGAAAGTTCTCATGGGTGCTAAAGGCAGTGAAGTGTTTCTGAGCTCGGGTGAGTATGAATTTACTCAAGATGACTTTGAATACAGTGAAGCTGCTGGGCATAGTTTCCCGAGAACAATATCGGTCAAAGTTCCTGGAGAATTAGAGTTCAAACTTGATGTAGCAAAAGTGCTTGAAGCTGAGAACATGCTTGACAATTTTCCTCGTCTCTTAGCACTTGCTGCAAAGTATATTCTTCGAATGAAACCTGGGTATTTCAGATTGAATTCTGATTTCACTTTAAAGGTCACCAAAGATGGTGTAACCTCCGAAGAGAAAGGAAATACGCTGCACGAAATCGTGACATTCAAACAATTAGGAGCTAAAGAGTAAGAGAACTACTCACGACTGATTTTGGTCAGGGTGTCAATTCCATTCTCGACCTCATCAGCAGACATAGATTCACCGGTTAGTAATTCACGCAAGATTCCCAGATGATGATCATTGAGTGTGTAATCTTCGGTCTCCAGAACATTGATGGTTGCACTATGATTCCACTCTGCATCATCATCATCCAATGCGTGAAGTGTCACAACATGATAAGGTCCAGCACGACCAATCATCAATTTTATGCTACTATAGAGAACCTCTTTCATCTCACTACCCACAGATCTGATGGCATAGGCTTGGATTGCAGATATGAAGGAACTAAACAAGTCTGGATTGACTCGAACATTCTCTAGACCGATTGATGCACACGTCAACCCGCCTTCATCGAGAACAATTATTCCTTTCATCTTCTTCTTACCCACTCTACTACAATTCTAATAATTCTCACTTAAACTATTAATGCGTGTGTTAGGTGCATCTTGAAGATGCAAGAAGTAAGACTGCAGTTACAGCTTACTGACCAAGAAGTTCTCCAACTTCTCTGGCATACTTTCTCATATGAGTAACAGCAAGACCCATAGAAGTAAGGTCCTTTGCAGAACCCATAAGCAAGAACTCACCAGCATGTGAAAGAACAACAAAACCATCTTTTCCTCGGACAATAACTTCGTAGAGTTCATCGAGTCCAAGTTTTCCAGCTGCCATATCTCCAGTCATAAGAAGCGCTGCACTAACAGCCGCCATAAGATCTGGATCCGTATCAGAATCTTCAGTTGCAAAGTATGCAAGCTTGACTCCTTGTTTACTGACAACAGCAATTGCATCTAGGTCAGCATAATTAGTTAGGCCCATTAGAAGCTCGACAAGCTCCTTCTCCTTTTCGGGGTCTAGGTGTTGTGACATTTACTTTCCCTCTTAAATTCTAATTTGTAATCATCAATTATTTGGCTACGAGCTTCTTTCCTTTCTTGGCTTTTGGTTTAGCTTTCTTAGCTCCAGCACTTTCTTCTTCAGTTTCAGATTTGAAGAAGGTGATCAAATCACTTAGTCTTTCTTTCATTTCAGCTTTGATTGGGCTGAGAATAGCATCAGGTGTACCTTTCAGTAATTCAATTCCAAGAACTCTACCATCTTTTACAATAACTCTGGGGATAAATCCTTCAGCCATGAAGGTTCCCTCTGGTGGGTCTTTGACCTTCTCGATTCTTCGCTCTATTTTCTCTTGACCGAAGACTGCAGTTTTGTGCTCTGCAACTGTATAGAGGTCATTATAGACAATAACTAATTCTCTCTGATACCCCTCTGGTGGATCAATCGTTTCCATTTCTTTGATCATATCTGCTACATCTCCTACTGGTGCAGCGGCAACTGGTGCTGCTGGGCGAGGAGCTGGAGCAGAAGTTGGTTTAGAAGTAGGTGGTGTAGGTGGAGGTGCTGACACTGTCGTTGGTTCTGGTTTAGGTGTGGCTACCTGTTCTGTCTTTGCTTTTGGAGTTGGTGGGGGAGCTGATGTAGTTTCAGCTGCTGCTGTCTTTGGTTTAGGTGGTGAGGGTGGAGGTGCCTTTTCACCAGGTTTGATCACTCGTGTTGCAACTGATGTACCATCTAATGCTGTGAAAAATGTTGGAGGCTCTTCGCCTTCATCGATAGGTCGGACTTTAAAGTTGAATCCATAGTCTGTTCTCAGATTTGTCGCAACTCGTGCGCCTATGAATTTCCTTCTGACTCCTGCTTGACTCCCTTTCCAGAGGTATATGCTCTTTGTATCGTTATCCACGACACAGAATACAATGGAGGAATCTAGATAATCTTTTGAAATCTCTACTTCGGTAAGAGTTCCGTCTTCCTGAACTTCGTAGCCTATAACCATAATCAATCACTACGTTACAATTGACCTCGTAGGGTATGCAGTCAGCTATTCAAGACATAAGCCTTGAGTGTATAGCTTTCGCAGAGTTTAATCGCTGTTTGTGCTATATGATTGTTATTGTGCTAGATATGATGCTAGAATCAGTATCCAATTAATGTGAACAAGGCTTATGAGTTAGTTCCACCTACATTATTCGGTTGTTCACGATGGAAGAAAAACAGACTTACATCAATCCGTACAAGCAGCAATTCGATGAAACTGAGGGCCTCAGTGTCGGCAAACTCCTTCTTGGTCTTGCTGTATCAACACTGATCATGCTTGGTTCAACATGGGGGCTTTTGTCTCTGCTTAACTTCTCAGGTGTGTATAGTTTTGATCCGTCGAGGTTTCTTCCATATACGATGTATATGTTGGTTGCCTCAGTTGGTTCAATAGTTCTCGCACTCATCCTGTGTGGAATATTAATCAAGTGGCCACGAACAGTCAGTCTCCCTCTTAAGATTCACAGATTCGCAAAACGACATGCGGGCGACTATTTCATGTCGCCAGAGCCAGAAGATGAGAATCTAAAATCCGCTTTTCGAAGGTCGCTCTATGGTTCGATCCTTGTTGTTGGGATTGCTCTAACAATCCTTGGGTTTGAGCTGATGGCTAATGTCGATGCAGGTGAACTGATCTATATTGGTACAGTCTTGATGGTTGTCAGTGTAGTCATTCTTCCATTTACAGTCATGCTTCTGTACTTTGGTCCTTGGTTGATGAAAGATTCTGGACTGTTTCATCTTGATTCCAAAGATAGGTCTCTAAGCAATGTTGGTGATGATGTTGAAGATATCCTTGAGTTCTTTGCTGGAGTGGACATCATTCTTGTATGGCTTGAACTCACCCTAAGTGTGGGTCTTGATGCCCCTTGGATTCCAATCTTTATCATCATTATTGCACTGGGACCACTCTTCTCAATCATTCTGAACTTCACAATCATTTTTGTGTTTGTCAAGAAACGTGCAACCCTGTCCATGATGAAATATCTATCAACCAGTTATGATGTGCCGGACATGGTAAGTTCGCCTACATATATTCGTAATCAAGTACTTGCTTTGGTTGAACGTCAGTTAATCATGACAGCTCCCGCACCACCAATGGAATCAGAATCGCTTGGTGCTATTGACGATGAACCGGAACCTGAATTAGAACCAGAGCCTGAAGCACCATCTGAACCCAAAGGTGAGAAAACACCTCCTCCCCCGGATGATTAACCAAAGTTAGGAGTCGAACATATTCCCCCGCTCCCTGGAGATGACACTGAGTCAGTTTCTGAGGATGATGATTGATTCCGTATTAAATGAAAAAGCAATGGTCTTCTCCCCATTGACTCTAAGACGCTTCACTAGATCCTCATCATGAGTTAGTGCGATTATTGGAATGCCACTGAAATCAAGAGTAACTTTGAAAGAACCTACTTGTGGTGTGATTGAAACAAGTTCAGCTTGTGCCCAGTCTTCTTGCAGTGAATCAGAAAATATTACATCTTCAGGCTTTACACTAAATGTGATTTCCGTTCCAATTTCACCTTCACCTGGTATTTCAAACCAATTATCATCGACTTGTATTTTGAGGTTCCCTCGAGATGACTCAGCAACCAAACCAGAGAAAACATTTCCACTTCCTAAGAAATGAGCAACGAATTCGTTTGCAGGTCTATCATATAGCTCTTCAGGAGTTCCGACTTGTTCAATCCTACCGTCATTGATGATTGCTACTCTGTCGGATATTGCAAATGCTTCGTCTTGACTATGTGTGACATAGATGGTTGTGACTTTCACTTTCTTCTGGATTCTTCGTATCTCGGCCTGAAGTCGTTCTCTGAGTTGAGGGTCTAATGCTGAAAGAGGTTCATCTAGAAGGAGAAGGGATGGTTGTTTTGCCAAAGCTCGGGCAAGACCAACTCTCTGTGCTTCACCGCCACTAATTTCACTAACCTTTCTGAATAGTAAATTCCTGATACCTAGAAGGTCTGCAAGCTCCTCTACTCTTTCTACAGTTTTCTCATGAGACCATTCTGCCATTTCTGGACCAAATGCTATGTTCTGGTACACTGTCATATTTGGGAACAAAGCTACTGACTGGAACACCATCCCGATATTCCTCTCCCTGGGTGGAATATCAACCATATCTTGTCCATCAAACAAAAGAGACCCTTCCTCCGCTTCAATGAATCCTGCAATCATTCGAAGAGTTGTGGTTTTTCCCGAACCACTAGGGCCTAGCAAAGTAAGGAGTTCACCATCTCTGATGTTTAAATCAATAGGTCCGATTTTTGTTCCATCTGCAAATTCTCTTACAAGTCCTTCAAGATCTATTTTGACCATTACAATGTACCTCCGGTACTTCCCTCTGATATCTTCTCCATTGATAGAAATGCCGCAACACAGAGTATTACGAGAAAGAGTGCTGAAGCTCCAGCTTGGACGAATCTTCTGACTCCAAGGTTATCGTAGATTGCTACTGCAAGAGTATAGTTTTGTGGAAGCGCAATGAATAGAGTTGCAGACATCTCTCCTATTGCCATAGCAAATGCAAATACTGCTCCAACAAGAATACTTGGAACTAGGAGTGGTAATTCAACAAAGAAAAGTCGTTGAAGTCTCGAAGCCCCTAACGAATCTGCTTGGTCTAAGATATTAGGGTCAATATTTCGCAGACCTATTTCGATTGACCTTGCTGTAAAAGGCAAACCGATAATTGTCTGTGCAATCACGATAAGGGGCCAAGGATTGATATTGAGTCCTGTTGGAACCGCAATGACAGTCATTAACCCATATGCCAATGTGATGGAGGAGATTCCCAATGGGAGCAAGACCATTGTGGAAGATAATAATGGAATTCCACGAGTTCTGGATCTATGCGCGTATGCAAGAGGAATTCCTATGATTAGAGAGAGTAATGTTGCCAACCCTCCATAGAAGAGAGAATTGATGAGTGGCCCTAACCCTCCAGTGGAACCTGCCGTGAAAAGGTAACTGAATCCTTCTAGAGTATACACCTGTCGTATCGGATCGAAAAATGCTGCCCGAATGATTGATACTATTGGCCCTCCTATTAGCACCAAAATTAGAATCAGATAGATGAGAATTGCTATCTTTTCTTGGAGTTTGTATCTAGTGAAGCGTGTTGTTCTAATCGATGATGTTGGTCCTGAGTCATTCTCAGACACTCTGCCTAATTTGATGTACGTAATTGCCAGAGTTATTGTTATCAAAATCTGAACTAAGGCCAGAGAACTAGCCTCTCCATAGTCTGACCATCTGAATGCATTCCACATTTGAACTTCGAGTGTACGATACACACCATTCCCCAGAGAGAGTACAATTGGGAATGACATGAAACAGAACAGGAACGTCAGAATGGCTGAAGCTGACAGAGCTGGCAATATATGTGGAAGTGTAATCCTCCTAAACCTAGATACTGAATCTGCTCCAAGTATCTCTGCAGACTCTTCGATTTCTGGATTCAATCGTTCCATGGAAGCTGAAACGAGCAACATGACCAGGGGTGCATTATAGAATGTATGAGCAAGGATGATACCAACAAATCCCTCAGCAAAATTCACTATGGAGGTTGGTGATTGGGTTATCAGCATCAGAAAGGAATCGATTATTCCAAATGATCCAAACATTTGAAGAAAACCGACAACGACCACTATTGGCGGGAGAACAAAGGGAACAATGATGAGTGCTCGAATGAGCGCCTTCCCACGAAATCTCAAGCGAGCAAGAAGCAAACCTCCGGGTATCCCAACAAGTAGTGCAAGAAGTGTACTGACGCTTGCTTGAATCAATGTGAATGTGGCTGTGAATTGAGTGTTATAGGCTGACCATGTTTCAATGAATGATGAACCTGTACCAGACATCAGACCTGATATTATGACAATTACAACTGGATAGACAAGAAAAAGGAATAGTAGAACTATGGGAAATGCTAGTACCACGTAATTCCAATGTTCCTGTTTTATCATTGAAGCGCCTCGTATCAGGGAGTCATTACTGTGTCATATTCATCCAGCCATGATTGAAGGTTGGTTACTATCTCTGTTGTGTTTAACAGAGTATTGAGAATACTCACATCATCTGGATGGATTGCATAATCAAAGACGCTGGGTAGTGCAAGATCTGTTCTCACTGGAAACATCCATTGGTTCATAGCTATCTCTGTTTGTACTGTTGAATTCAAACAGTAGTCAATGAATGCTTTACCAAGGTCTGGATTTGGTCCATTCTTAACCAAGCCAGCTCCTTCAACTTGCATCCATGCCCAATGTTGATTTTGATAATAGAATGGTGCAATTGCAGTATCTGGTTCAGTACCTAGGTAATTTGCTGAATATGCTGGGTCTGTTCCATAGCTCACCATCAAGTGCTTTGTTGAATCTGTAGACCACGCAGACCATGCTTCTGACCATCCTTCTTCTACGTCAATATTTCCTTCGACTGCTTCCCACCAATCGGTCCAATTCTCGCCTAGTATCTTCTCATAGATTGCAATTTGTGAGAGAAGGAATGAGAGACCTGGGCTACTGAGATGTGGATCTTCTGTAACAAGGGCTGATGCTAGTTCGGTTGTTGCCAAATCAGCTAAGGTGAGATAATCAAGTTGAGGATGTGTAGTTGTATTGATGGTATTCATCGAATAGATTAAGGTGACGAGTCCGAAATCGAAAGGCGTTAGGTAATGTTCTGGATCTAGCGCATCAACCAAGGAACTGTTGATTAGTGCAAGATTTTGTGACTCATACGGTTCTAGAACATTACGTGCAGCTTCTTGCAGTATGAGGATGTTATCAATTCCTATCACCACGTCAGCTACAGGGTTTGCTGCTTCTGCATTTAATCGCGAAACAATGAAATTCGCATCACCTTGAAGAATTACGAAATCAATGTCAATTCCATATTCTGCTTCAAATGGTGCAAATGCTCGATCGAGTACGACCTCTGCTCCTTCATCACCCCAATTCATGAAACTACTGTACGTGTACACAACGAATTTTGGTTTCCAGAAAGCTATCACACCATACGTTGCTACGATGAGTACTGCAATTATCGCAACTACAGCTACTACCTTTTTTGGATCTCTTCTGACAGGATACTCGGTCATCATAAAACCTCTATATTGATTGATGCAAGCATTCTTATAACGATTTATATAACAGTGTTATAGTTCTATGGAGATATTACCATGCGACCACCCTGTGAGATTGTCCAGCGTGATTTCCTTCGTACTGTTAGAATTTTTGTTGCTCGATCACTATCAAGCGAGGGATATTCTCAAACAAAAATTGCATCACAAATGGAGTTGACTCAAGCGGCTGTGAGTAAATATCTGAGTCAACCTGTGACTAAGACTCGACTTGCAACTGAGATTGATATCTTATCCAAGAAACTTACTGAGATGATAAAGAGCGGTGATACTGATGCTGATAGTATGGTTCGAGAAGTTTGTGAAGCTTGTATGCGCTCACGACTCGGTTCAACTTTGTGTGAAATGCATCAGAGAAAGGTGCCGTCTTTGAAGGCTGCTAATTGCCAAGTGTGTGCTCAACTTCTTGGAGGGAGTGATAACGAACTGTCAAAGAGGGCTGTTATCATTAGCGACATGCTAGATGCTCTCAGGATCATCGAAGCCTCTGAATCATTTGTAGGCATCGTACCTCAAATTCGGGCAAATATTGTCACATGCGATGATACTGCCAAGACTACAAAGGATGTTGCAGGTGTTCCAGGTCGCATCACTGTGATTGATGGACGCGCAAGAGCTCTTGTGAGCCCCCAATTCGGAGCTTCAAGTCACACCTCTGAACTTCTTCTTAATGCGATGGAAAAATGGTCTGGGATTCGATCCTGTTTGTATGTATCCGGAAGAGATTCTGTGATTAGAGCAGCAAAGAAGGTCGGGTTTAGGGTTGTAACACTGAAGGAGTCTGAAAGTAGTTCTAAGAAGATTATTGGTACTCTCAAGTCTGGTCAAGCAATTCCTGGACCAAGAACAGCATACCCTGCAATTCATTCTCCTGGAGACTATGGTGTTGAACCAATACTGTACCTATTTGGACCAAATGCACGAGAACTGAGTGAGAAGTGTGTGAAACTCAGTGAATCAATGTAATCATGATAACGTGTCTTACAGTGTTTTATTTTACCTTTTCAATCTAAAATCAATGTAAGGAGTCTCTAGTAATGGTACTCATACGCCAAGGAAAGATGAAGGATTGCACCGATTTGTTTGAAGTGTATCAAGGTACTCGTTGGTTCTATAGAATCAAAGAAGGTGGATACACTTCTGTAGAACAAATAAAGGAAGAGCATCGTGGTGCTGCATTCTTTCGTTGGGGTTGGTTAGTTGCTGAGGAAAAAGGGAAGGTAGTTGGAGAGATAGTATTCCGAGTAGAGAAGAATCCTATTGCTGGGAAGATTGGTATAATTAGAAATCTCGATATTGATGTCAGGCATCAGAAACTGGATGTTGGCACCAAACTGACTCAAGCAGCTGAGGTTGCTATGAAAGGTAAAAGGGTGGTTCGAGTAGTTGCTACAACTCCACCAGCAGCATACAATTATTGGATGAAGGTTAAGTATTTTGCACGAGGTTCAATCTTAAACCTCCGACTATCACTGAAGAAAGTTCCCGAGATGAGAACTCCAAAGGTAAAGACTGTGAAGATCAAGAGTCCGGAAAAGTTACCTAAATCGATGAAGTTCTCTAACATTGCATATCCCGGTTCGCTTGCTGAAATGGCTGGGGACGTGATCGATGGACGGTCAAAGGGGCAACTTCTTGAATTTGCGGCTGATGGCCGAGTTATTGGTGTAGGGGTAATTGTTAGAAAAGATGCTAAGAATGCTAGCTTTGTAGCTGATGTCGTAAAGAAAGGAATTGATCATGCTCCTCTCGTAATAGCAAGGACTGCAAGAGTAGCAATACCTTGGAAAGTAAAATTCGTAGAAACTACAATCCCAAAGGACCAAGTTGGCATATTCACATCTTTCGCCAAGTGGTCCTCTGAGTTGTCAACGGATATTCCCGTGACTAAACTGTTGTGACTTATTCTTCGACTTCTCCAATTACGAAGGGTAGAGCCCAGTTTGTGAAGACTAGAGTACCACCAATCGCCCAGATGCTTGCCATATTGACATGCCAGAGTAAGAATGGAATTGTCGATATTCCAAGAACAATGAATGCACCTCCGACAATTGCTACAAAGATTGCATCAACAATGAAAGTAGTCCTCAATGAATATCCCTGTCTCTTTCTGAATAGAGGAATGACAAAAGCAAGGCCAAGAAGAATTCCTATACTTGCAATCTCTTCTATGCGAAGTGACGCAAATCCAAAGACATTATCTACTTCTGTACTATCTCCCTCTGGTGTTGTCATGAGAACTCTAACGGAATGCTCGTTCTTATCGAATGCTCCTACATCTATCGTGAATGTGAAGATTCCAGAACTAACATCAACAGTGACGTTGTTGTAGTTCTCTAATACTACATCATCAACATATATTGCTACTACGAGTTCATCCCATTTCGAACTTACTTCGATTATGAAGATGGTTAATCCTGTCACTACATCATCAGTTGTAGCAAATCGGATGACCGGAGCTCCTTTGTTATCAATCACCAATATCAGTGAGGCTTCCCATTCATGACCTGATGCATCACTACCTAGAATCATGATTTGATGTTCACCCTCAGAATACGATGTTGTATTGAAATTGAAACTATTTGTTCCAGGGTACACGATGATATTCTGAAGTCCTGATACAGGGTTTCCATCAATGAAGAATGATGCGGTACCATTGTCATAAGGTGTTTCAACTCTGAAATTGAATTCTTGGTCTCCAGAAATTGTGTCATAGCTACTAAGACTCAATATCCAAAGTCTAACATGATCCAAGAAGACCAGATCAATAGCAGTAGTAATGGAGGCATTCTCACCAGTGAATGCAGTGATTCCAATGATATGGTTTCCATTGTGGTATCTACTAGAATTGAATGTGTAGTTGAATGCTCCTGCACTAATAGGAGTGGAATTGAATTCCTGTGTAATTTCACCATCAACTGTCACATTGAGATACACATCTGGGTGTGTAGTTGTGATATTCAACCAGAAATCTGCAAGTCCTGTTACAGTTGCATCTACTTCGGGACTCAGAATAACGATGGTTGGTACAAGATGATTGTTGACATTGAATACAAGAGAGTATACCACCGAAGCATCTTCACCAGTAACATTGTAGTAGAAGAACAGAGTGAAGTTCAATAGACCTTCTGCGAGATCAGTTGTATTTATGGATACTATCTGGGTCTTAATTTCTATAGAAACATTATCGTACTGATGAATTACTCCGTCAACAAATAGGGTGAAGTTGAGCGGATTATATTCAGAACCAATTTCAAGAGTAAGATTGAATGTTCCTGAAACATCGGTTTGATTCGCTGGAGACTGGTGGTCGATGGTTATTGGCACGCCATCATTGTCCACTATGTACACCAGATACATTGAATCCGAAAAGTATGTTGCCAGAACATCATATTGGAAGAAGAGTGTGAAATTATCGTACCCTTCTATGAGTGTACTCGTATCAACTATAACACTGACGTTTCCAGTTCCAATAAACTCTGAGGAGTAGATCTCACCATCAACGTATACCGTAAGGTTGAGTGTATCAACATCTGCAGTTACATTGAGATCAATACTTACGAGGCCGCTAATCTCACTCTCGTTTGCAGGAGTATAGAGTGCTACGCTAAGATCGAATCCATCATTATTCACATAGTAGAGTAGATAGATTGTTTCTTTCTCAGCCATCTTCTCAAAGAGAACTGTAAAGTTTAACATTCCTTCTGGAAGGGTCGTAGAGTCTATGTTACTTAGCACCTCAGTCCAGCTAGCACTGGCTGAAATGTTAATGTGATCAAATCCAGGATAGATTGTGTGATTGACAAAAAGAGTTAGATTTAGAGTAGTAAAATCTGAGCCCATATCTAGTGTAATGTCAAATGTTTCTGATACTTCACTTCCATTAGCCAAAGTTACGAGTGATGCTGTAATGTTTGGTGAATCATAAGCAGCAGGACTTAGAATGTCTAACTGAGTGCCCATGGGTTGATTAGTATCAACATCGGATGTAATTGTCTGACCTTGGATTGAGCCCAAGATCATGAATGCGACAAACATGAGCGCCAATATTCTACTTGTTGTTCTCATTCTGGTGCCTTCCTGAAACCCAGTAATCTCTTATCGGGCGGATGGCCCCAGAAAAGTTGGACTGCTTTTAAGCCTAGCGCCAGTAACAGAGTCGTACACTTTCACACCGACTCAATTCATTATTTTTTCTCGAAATATGTAATCTTTTAAGACAGACAGGTTTCTTATTTCAAGCACTTGCATGGTGGAATCACTCAAGTTGGCAGAGAACTCCAAGAAGAGATCATCACTAGAACGGAGCACTCACTATAATGACATCAACCGGTTTTGTGACGAACATCCAAAGGTGTTCTACTGAGGATGGTCCTGGTATCAGAACATCTGTATTCTTCAAGGGCTGTCCTATGAAATGCATCTGGTGTCACAATATCGAAACAATCGATGCAAATCCACGACTAGTTTGGTACGCTGTCAAGTGTATTGGTGACCAAGGGTGTGTTCGAGCATGTCCTGAATCTGCAATCGAACCAACTTCCGATGGGATGAAAATCAATCTTGATTTGTGTCAAGTTTGTGGTACTTGCGAAGAGGTTTGTCCAACAGGCGCAATGAAGTTAATGGGGACGAGCTGGAATTCTGACGATTTGGTTGAGGAGTTATTACGGGACAAGGTCTTCTTCACTACGTCAAATGGTGGTGTGACCCTCTCCGGTGGTGAAGCCACGTACCAGTCTGAGTTTGCTACTGATGTCGCAATTGGATTACAAGAAAATGGAGTACATGTTGCACTCGATACCTGCGGATACTGTAGTGAAAAAGTTCTACGAGAAATGTTGGAGCATGTAGATATGGTTCTCTATGATTTGAAGCAAATGGATCCTGAGAAGCATGAGGAGTACACTGGTGTTCCCCTTGACCGAGTTCTATCCAATGCGCAAATAATTGCAGAAAGCGGGAAACCAGTTTGGGTTAGAACTCCAATAATACCTGGTCATACTGATAGTGAAGAAAATATACGAGCCATATCACAATTCATCACGACAAAAATGCAGAATGTTGGAAGATACGATCTGCTTGCCTTTAATCGAATGTGTACTGACAAGTACAAACTATTCGATTTAGAGTACCCACTGAAAGATGCAGACCTGATTACTGAGGAGACCATGGAACATCTTGTAGATGTTGCAAGACAAGAAGGGGTATCCCAAGTAGCATGGTCTGGGATGACTAAGAATTCTAGGGAACCAACTACAAATGAAGAACAGGAGGAATGACCGAGAGTTTCGTCAGACCGTAAGCCTTTTTGTAGGCTCCCACAGACAAATTTTCGGTGCAGTACATGAAATCATGGGAGTACACATCAAAGGACGGTCGACCAATATTAGTCCGTACTGCTGACCGTGGTGATGCTCCAAAACTGCATGAAGGTTTTCGTGCCGTGGTTGATGAAGGTACTTGGTTACCAACATTCTCTGCGAATTCACATATCTCAGATTGGGTTCACTGGATTGATAAAACCAAACATAATCGAGATATCTTGCTCATTGCTTTCCTTGATGGTGAGTATGCTGGCCATTTGACTCTACAACCTGAGGAATGGAATGCATCCCAACATGTAGCAAAGGTTGGAATCATTGTGCTCAAAACACATAGACATGTGGGTGTGGGCCGTTCTCTCATGTTAGCTGGTGAAGAAATGGGACTTGAGCGTGACTTCACGAAAATAGTCCTAAGCACCTTTGAGGACAATGAAGTAGCTAAATCTCTGTATCTTCATCTTGGCTACAGAGTTGTAGGAATCCGAGAAAATCATTTCAACATGCCAACTGGTTTCATCAACGAAGTTCTCATGGAGAAAGAGCTCACGAAGTAGTTTTCAGTTTCTCCAGATTAGCGCCTTGTAACTATTGCCTTTAGTCATACCTAGTGATTCATAGAGTTGGAAAGCGAATTTGATGGAGTATTAATTGGTTTTGAACCTCGCAATCACTCGATGCTCAAAAAATGAAGAAACGAAGGGCTTTATAGAAGGAGTGCCTATGGAAAAAGAATAGTGAAACCTCTATGATGGTGCAAACAAATGTGGCGCAAAATTGTTGACTTCTTCAAAGATAGCCCTCAGAGGCTAAAAGTAGCTCAAGCTATTGTTCGTCATGGATTCAGCGTTGAAGCACCCGGTCTGATAAAATGTGGCGATATTCGTATACCTCTCAAATCTCTTGGAGCCGCCCTTGATATTGATAGAAGAACTGTGCGTGCAACCACTGAGGATATTTGCGAAAAATCTGATCTGTGCGAGTTCTTCAAATTACTGAAACCTGCTGGGCCATCTCTTGAAGGCGTTCGTGAACTCCTCGGATATGGAGTTGTGACGATATTGGTTGAATCTCCTGATTCTCCTGGAATAGTTTCAGCTGTAACATCAATGATTGCTGGTAGAGGGATTGCGATTCGTCAAGTGCTTGCAGAAGATGTTGCAATCTATCCAGAGCCTTGTCTCAAGGTCATCACTGAGGAACCCTTACCTGGAAGTATTATCAGAAATCTTTCTGATATCAAAGGTGTTCGCAAAGTCATTATTGACAAATGATTCGTGTCCTTATTCCGAACCTTGAAAAGCGGTTACACTTGCGAACTCTAGAGTGTTTTCTATATGGACCCCGATATCACCGAAGCAGATGTCCCCTTAAATGAACAACCTGAAGGTGAAGTACCGGATTCTCCTCAAGGAATGTATCAGGTCTGGATGTTAGCTATCTCACTTAGTATTCTACAAGTTGGTTTTGGTATTATAATTCCAATATTTCCATTCTATATTTCTGAACTTGGAATGGCTGGGATAGAACTCGGAGTTCTTGCTGCATCCTTCGCAGTAACTCGAATCATTTTTGCTGGTCCTATAGGAAAGCTCTCTGATAGAGTTGGCAGAAAACCAATAATGATCATTTCTCTACTTGGTTTTGCATTTTCGAATATTGTCTATGCATATGCTTACGATGTCATTGTGATGATATCTGCTCGTGCAGTTGAAGGTGCTATATCCGCCGGATTCTTTCCTGCTGCTAACGCATTCATTTCTGATGTTACAACAAAAGAAAACAGAGGAACTGCTATGGGTTATCTCTCCATGGGAAATATGGTAGGTTTTGTTGTTGGTCCAGCTCTGGGTGGTTTTCTTGCTCAATTCCTCGGTGTAAGAATGCCCTTCATAATAGCAGCAGCTGCCACATTAGTTACAATGGTTCTTGTCTTTATTCTCGTCAAGGAGCCTGTGAGGAGGACAATCAAAGAATCTCTACCTAAGGTCCCTATTCGAGAAGTGTTTGGTCGTGCTCGAGCTAGTTATGGTGCTCTAGGAATTGCTATGTTCGCAAATATGTTTGCAATGGGAATTCTGGAAGTCGCATTCATGCTTGATGCTGTGATCAACATAGGCGTGCAACCGTATGAGATTGGAATCTTCTTTGTTATCCTTGGTATCACAATGGCGATAGGTAATGTTGGTTTCGGAAAGCTTTCTGATATTCGCGGAAGAAAGTGGGTTATCGTCATAGGTGCTTTCATTGGAGCGGTATCATTGGTAATGTTCATGTTTGCTCAGGATGTAATAGCACTCTTTGTTGCAGGTATAGTTCTCTCGATTGGTATGTCAATGAGAGGTCCCGCAATTCAAGCGCTGATCGCTGATGTGACCGATCCTAGTGCATACGGAGCAGTAATGGGTGCTTTTGGTGCCGTGAGTAATAGTGCTTATACAGTCAGTCCACTTATTGGTGGCTGGATTTTCGATGATACGGGATCAGCTGCATTGAGTCTATTAATCGCCGCCGGTGTATCAGTAGCAGGTGGTGTGGCTGCAGGAGTGTTCCTGCCTAGCAATGCTGGTGAAGATACCTCTGTGATAGATCCCACAGATGATTCGCCTCCATTTGCTGAAGATGATGAAATCGAAAATTAGGCGAATGCTGCAGACTATGATTACTACGCAATCTATTACTACACGCGATGATTATGTGAATGTTGCAGCTACGTATGCTACCACACTGTTGTTATCTCCACTAATATCGCCAGAAGTGGTATACTTTAAGAGATTGAAATAACTCGCTCCTCGTTCTTTAGCAAAAACTAAGGTTGCTGCAATTGGTCCAGCTCCGCAAATACTTACTCGATGACCCTGTACAAATTTGAGGAAACCTTCAGGGTCAAGATACTCTAGATACTCCATTGCCTGATTGTCTTTGATCTTTGCATCCTGTGCGGATTCGAAATGTGTGAAATCTGAACTTGCAATGACTAGGATATCTTCTTTCTCAGCTAGTTTTGCAAGAGTCATCCCTATAGATTCACAGACACTGTAAGACTGGTCGGTCACGCAGATAGGAATGAAATTAACGTCCGGTCCAAAGATGTATTGTAAGAAGGGAACCTGCACCTCTATTGAGTGTTCATTACTGTGGGCAATACAGTCATTCGAAGCAAACTCGTTCTCTTGAACTATTGCCGCTCCCAATCCGCTATCGAAAAGTGCTTTTCCTAATGGGGTTTCCCAATCGTCGTTGCAAACTGCCAACCGTGCTCCCATTCCTGTATGATTAGGCCCAAGGACAACAACATGATCAGGTCTTCCATCTTCAAAGATATTGAGATAGGTATGAGCTGCTGGCATTCCAGAGTACATGTATCCCGCATGCGGGGCAATGACTGCTTTCACATCCCTAGCTGCACCAGGGTCTCCCTCAGGAAGTCGACCCGGTCCTAGCTCTCCTAAGAAACAACTCTCAATCCTTTTAGTGAGAAGATCTTCCTTTCCTTCGTAGAATTTTCCGGCAACAACTGGCATTCGTGTCATTGGTTCACCCGTAGAGTATAGTATGCACTCCATGAGAAAAGCCTTTGGTCTTATTCAGAATTTACTTCTTCAGAGCTTTCTTGATGAATTCCGCCACTGATTCAATCTTGACTTGCTCAGTGTCTTTGGTTTTCATATCCCTAACACTGACTTCTCCTTTCTCAATATCTCTCTCCAATAATTACTGTGATTGCAGCGTTCTTGGAATCTGCTTGAGCAAAGAGTTTCTTGAGAGGTCTATCCATTAGATCCACTTCACAAGATACTCCCTCTATTACAAGTTGATTCTGGATTGCCATTGCGTAACGAACCATCGGTCGTTTGATTGGTGCAATGAAGACATCAAGACTCGGGATGAGATTATCCGGTAGTCCTCTACCTATGATAACTTCGATCAATCTTCCTATGCCTAAAGATATTCCAGTTGCTGGTGTAGAGGGTCCACCAAATCGTTCTATCAAATGGTCGTATCTACCTCCGCCAAGAATGGAGCCAACCTTTGGTTTTCCCAGATATCTTCCTTCGAAGACTGGTCCTGTATAGTAGTCAAGACCTCGAGCAAGTGACATGTCGAATAGAACCTTGTCACCAACTTCTGCTTTATCAAAGATCTCAGCCATTACTACGAGTTCCTCAACTCCCTCAATTCCAATTGATGAACCAGTAAGTATCTCACGGAATTTGTCAAGTGACTCAACACCTGACCCATTGATGTTTATCGCATCGATCAAGAAATCACTAGACTTCTTACTGATACCTCTCTCCTCTAATTCCTTGAGAACTCCATCACGACCTATCTTGTCCAGTTTATCGATTGCTCTGAAGCACTCAAATGCAAGATCATCAGTAACTTCCGCCTGCTCAGTGAGCCCCTTCAACACCTTTCTATTGTTGATTCTAATCACATAATCTTCACCGAAGATTCTTCTGAGAAACTCAAGAGCTACAAGAACTACTTCTGCGTCAGCTGCAGGACTTGCAGCACCGATGACATCTACGTCTGCTTGTTCAAACTCTCGATAACGACCAGCTTGGGGTCTATCATATCTCCAAGCTTTGCCAACAGCATAGCGTTTGAAAGGTTTTGGAAAATGGGGATTAGTAGCCACGATTCGTGCTAAGGGGACCGTAAGGTCAAACCTTAGACCGACCTCTCGTTCACCTTTGTCAGTAAACTTGAAGGTCTCTGCTTCAACTTCTTCTCCACCTTTTGCTGAGAGCGTTTCCCATAACTCCATCACCGGAGAATCGAGTGGCTCATAGCCAAACTTCTGGAAGATATCAATTGCTGTCTTCATGAGATAATCCCTGACCCTCATTTTTAGGCCAAAGAGGTCTCTCATACCTCTAACTGTTCTCATGTCACTCATTGGAAATCCTCCAAAACTCGTTCCGGTAACACATGCATGCGGCGGAGTTTACACTAGTTCTATCGGTAATCCGGATGAACAAAGCCACCATCTTTCACATTTGTCACCAAACTCGAATTTGGTGTTATTCACTTTAAATCTTGCGTTCGCTGGATACCTGCTACTTACACGAAACCTAGAGCAAACAATGCCAAGTAGAGTGCAATGAATGAACCAATTATCACTGAATCTCGTGCTACAATCTTCAGTAATTTAGTTTCTCGATCTGCAAGATATACATAGATCATCTTGTTGAGAACTGAGATTATTGTGGCGATGATTATAGCCATACCAACTTCGGGGTAGAGTGTTGGATCTAAGATGAATACCGTGGCTGAGCTTGCAACAACAGCTCCAGCTGAAACAAATCCACCAATAATAGCTGCAATAATCAAACCTGCTCCACTGAATGATTCCGTGAGTACGAGTTGAATCAAATACACTCCTGCGAAGATAGCACCAAATCTGAGTGCTGGTCCGAACTCGAATGGAGACACAAGCTTGGTATCGAAGAGCTGACCTTCATGAACATCATTTGACCTGCTTTCAACAATCATTCGAAGCATACTGAAGACGATAAGAATGGTAATAGGGATTAGATAGAGCCTGAATAGCCAGAATGTTTGGTCAATAATGATTAGAAGTAGTCCATTTCGAAGAACCATAGCCACATTGGCCAAATTAATCGCGAGAGAAATTCTGCTTGCTCCCTTTCTCTCTTCTGCAACATAAAAATCAGTAACACTAGATACTGCTGCTTCGCTATTGGCAAGACCACCAAAGAGTCCGAAGAAGTAAATTCCGCGGTCCTTGTATTTTTTGACAAGCAGGTAATTTCCGAAGCTGACTGCAAGAAGGATTACTACCAGAAAATATGTCTGGAATGCAGGGAACTCTATTGCTCCCAACTGAATTGTCTGTGGCATCAAAGGCCAAAGGAAGAGTATGATTACAGCTAACTCTACTGCACTGATCATCTCTTCTCGAGTGATTATCTCAACTGCGTGAGCAAGTTCATCCTTGAAACCAAGTACAAGAAATACTAGTAAGGATACTGACATAGCGAAAATCTGGAGAGTCCCAAAAATTTGACCAGGCGCTGGAGTATCATAGCCAACGAGTGCACCAAGTACGAAAGAAATAGCGAACACTAAGGGAGTGGTCAATCCTTTCCCCATTGTTCGAAATAGTTTCCAATACACTTGGGCTGCAATGAGAATAATAGAAATTGCCAAACCGTAAATTAGAATCGCAGGATTAGCTGTAATTTCAGAAATGTAAACTGACATTGCACCTAGAAGACTGTGAAGACCGAAGGATCTCACTCCTGCTACTCTCTCGCTCTCCATCTTCTTCTGTCGTTCAAGACCAATTAGGGCTCCAACAACAAAACCTAGGAGTGCTTTGATAATGAGATCTGCAGTGATCATTTCTATTTGCAAATTACGTCACAACCGTGCCCTATCGTAATTGGCAATTCCCTCTTTTAAGGCGTAGCATGACGTCATTGAGGGAAAAAAAGAAACAAAGGAGGTTGGAGTTATGCCAACCTCGTATGTTTGAGTAGTAACGCTAATGGAACATCAGTATACTCGCCAGTTGGAAGAGATCTTCGAACTGTCATTGGAAGTACTCCTGATCGGAGTTCTTCTTCAGCAAAACCGAAACGACCCATCGGTGCTCCTTTCAAGTCAATCATGATTGGAGCGCCCATGGAAATCTGAAGAGCACGTGCGCCAATGATACGGGCTTTTTCGTACTTTGTCAACCATTTTGGGCCTATGTCCACACCAATGGCTGCTTTGTCTACGTCATATCCCGTAATCAGATTCTTTCTCTCTTCTGCACGAATGAATTCTTCAATCGGTGGAAGATCGTGTCTGTCTGGTTCTGGCTCTGGTGCTTTCTTCCTCTTTGATTTGGCTTTTGCACTCAAGTCAATCTCGCCTGAATCAATCTTCTCTTGAAGATCAAAGGCTTCTCCAATTACAGCATCTGCCTTAGCTTCGCTTAGCCCAGTTACTGCAGCAGCAAGAGCTTCCTTGTCACCTTCTGACACTTTCTTGATGGTGTCATAACCTGATTCTGCCAGCTTCTCAGCTGTCTTAGGACCTACACCAGGAATATTGGTGAGAAGAGATACAATCTCACTAGTAGATGGTACTTCTGCTTCTACTTCCACTTCTTTTTCTGGAGCGTCCTTTTTTGGAGCGTCTTTTTCTGTCTTTTCAGAGCCGTCTGACATGAGCTTCACCTAATTCCATTTACGTTTGACTCTTTCTATGCGTCGTCGCCGCCAGGCATACCGCCGTCGGGCATTCCGCCCATTCCACCGGGACCGCCTTTTGAGCTAATGACATCGTCAATCTTGAGGATCATCTGGGCTGCTTCTGCAGCAGACATAATGACCTGTCTGTTGACAAGAGCTGCCTCGACAACTCGGGCCTTTTTCATGTCATCAACCTTTCCCTTTGTGATGTCGATGCCGTGATTAACCTTGCCCTCGGTGTGTGCTTTCCTTAGATTGACAAGAATATCAATAGGGTCTAACCCCGCATTCTCAGCTAATGTATTTGGTAGTGATTCAATAGCATCAGCAAAGGAGTTTACAGCGTACTGTTCACGACCCTCAAGAGTTGATGCGTATATTCGTAGATCCTTTGAAATTTCAGAAGCAAGTGCACCACCACCATAGGTAATTTGTGGGTGGATGACAACATCTCTAACAACGTAGAGTGCATCGTTCAATGCACGGTCGACCTCATCAACGATGTGATCGGTACCACCACGAACCAGGAGAGTAACGACACTCGACTTTGGTGTGCCTTCAATGAAGAGCATCTTGTCATCAGCAACCTCTCTCTGCTCAATGAGCTTGGCCTTACCAAGGTCAGCAGCAGTGAGGTTCTTGATCTTTGAAACGATAGCTGCACCAGTTGTCTTGTGGATTCTCTCCACGTCAGACTTCTTGATACGACGAACTGCAAGAATTCCTTCCTTAGCCAAGAAATGCTGGATAACATCGTCTATACCCTTCTGGGCGATAACGACATTTGCTCCAGACTCGACGATTTTGCTCACCATCTGCTTCAGCATGCGCTCTTCCTCTTCAAGGAAGCTTGTCATTGCTGAGGGATCAGTGATTGAAATCTTTGCGTCGAACTCTGTCTTGGTTATTTCAAGAGCTGATTCAAGGAGTGCAATCTTTGCGCCCACGATCTTCTTTGGCATGCCTGCGTGAACAACCTCTTTGTCAAGAACTAGGCCCTTTACGAGCTCGGTTTTATCGACAGTCATTCCAATCTGTTTTTGACGGGGGATGTTGTCGACGTTGAGTTCTTCTCCTTCAGGAATATCCTTGGCAATTGCCAATACTGCGTCAACGACGGTCTTGGCAAGAGTATCGCGATTTCCAGAAACAAACTTGCTAGACATGGATGTCTTTGCAACATCTACAAGGATCTTCTTGTAATCGGCAGCAGCAGGATCAACATCCTCTGCAACAGCATCAACTACTTCCAAGGCCTTTACTGCAGCCTTTCTGTATCCGTTGATTATTGTTGTAGGATGGATCTTCTGGTCAAGTAGAGTTTCTGCCTGTTTTAGGAGGTCTCCAACTAAAATTGCAGCGGTTGTAGTGCCGTCTCCGACTTCTGCATCCACTGTCTTGGCTACCTCAATTACCATCTTAGCAGCAGGATGTGCAACATCCATCTCTTTCAAAATGGTTGCTCCATCGTTGGTGACTGTTACATCTCCGAAACTGTCTACAAGCATCTTGTCCATCCCTTTAGGACCTAGAGCTGATTTGACGGCTTCAGAAATAACGATTGCAGCCATGATATTGTTTCTCTGAGCATCACGACCACGTGTTCTCTCGGTGTCTTCTCTCAGAACAATTACCTGTGCATTTTGACTCATCAATTAGTTCCTCCATTTCCTGACACTGTTAGTTCGAAGCAATCGCACTAAAACGGTCAGTTCAGATAAAACTGTACAAGCACTTCGGGAAGTTTTGTGTTTTTAAACGTTAGGTTTAGGCTGTCTGAGAACGACACTATCTCCCTTTGTTGCACCTACCGCCTGTGAGATGTGTGGGCATTTTGCGCGAGTAATATAGTAAGTTTCAACACCAGTTTTTCGTTGTATCTCTGGAAAGGTTTCAATGTTTGCTTGACCCTTTGATATCACCATATCACTGTCTGAAACGAGCTGTAGGAATTCCT
>Ga0114923_10000532_pt1 | contig 29656 bp, 32 predicted proteins | sample SumtaG_FD_89578 | JGI IMG/M metagenome (GOLD analysis project Ga0114923, IMG submission 89578) | Deep subsurface microbial communities from Indian Ocean to uncover new lineages of life (NeLLi) - Sumatra_00157 metaG | ecosystem: Environmental > Aquatic > Marine > Oceanic > Sediment | place: near... | reverse complement strand
CCATACCCTGAAATAATACATACGCTTCTTTACCACGAACTTCTCCAACTATTACATAATCTGGATTTTGCCTAAAAGAACTTCTTAATAAAGTAAATAAATCTATTTCTCCAATATTTTTTAATCCAGTAGCACCTCTTGCAACACTTGGAAGCCAATTTTCTCTTGGCAAATTTAATTCTCTTGTATCTTCAATACTTACAACTCTTGCTTCTGGTGCAATAAAAAAAGCAATAGCATTTAGTAAGGTAGTTTTTCCAGATGCAGTTCCCCCAACAATTAAGAGATTCATCTTATATTGAATTAATAACCAAAGATATGCTAACATCTCAGGACTTAATGTCTGAAGAGATACTAATTGGGGAGGAGTCCAAGGAGTTTTTGTAAACTTCCTTATTGTAAATGTGGGTCCTCTGCTTGTAATATCTTTTGTATATGTTGCATTAACCCTGCTTCCATCAGGTAAACTTCCATCCAAAATAGGTTTTGCATAAGAAATATACTTTCCGCATCTTTGCGCAAGTTTTTCAACAAAACTTTGAAGTTTATTCATATCTCTAAATATTAAATTTGTTTTAATATTTCTATAATTTCTATGAACAATATAAACAGGAAAACCAACTCCATTACATTCGATATCTTCTACAAAATAATCCCTTAAGAAGGGTTCTGTTTCATTAAAACCTAAAAAATCTCTACACAGATAATAATATATTTTTTTATAACTTTCATAAGGGATATCCATGCCCAGTTCAGTAGCTAAAAGTTTAAATCTTTCATCAATATATTGTAAAAGTGTTTCATTGTTTTTTTCAATAACTTCATAAAAATTAATCATGTCTCTCATAGCATCAATTATTCTTTCCTTATCCTGTGTTTCTTTTTCACTTAAAAGAGGTTCTTCTACTTCATATATTAATTCGTGAATTTTTGGGTTCCAATAAATATGCACAAAAGCAAACGGAGAAATCAAACAATATCTCACATTAATTTTTGTTTTGTCTTCTATTTTTTTTAAAGGAGGGATTACTGGAGAGAAATTTATCTGAACTCTCTGATAATTTTGTATACCAAACTTTTTTTCAGCCATATTATTTAATGATTTCTAAACATTTTAATTTAACTAACTTCAAAATTAATTATTGTTTTATCTCCTCCTTCATTTGAAATAAAAACTTTGTAGGGTACTGAAGCCTTGTTTATTAATTTTAATTCATCTTTGTCTTTATATTTTATGTCATGTCCTTCATGATAATCTAGTGTTAATGTTACTATATGGGAATCTCCTTTTTTTTCAGTATATGCAATTATATTTCCACGAGAGATGCTTTTTCCTAGTTCGCTGTAGGCACATTTACTTTCCATCTCAAAAATAATTTTATCATTTATTCCATCTATTTTTAAAATTCCCTTTTTTATTCCTAATTCAATTAATCTTTTATTTCCAGGTCCTCCTTGTATCAATGATAAAATAAGATGGTCAATATCTTCAAGCATACCAATTGATTGTTCAATAATTGCCTTATCCTGAATTTCTTCTATTTTTGGTTTTACAAAAGAGAGAACTAAGCCTATCATTACAAAAATGATTAGGGTGTAAATTACTGTTTCAATCCAAACCTGTCCTTTTTTGTTCAAAGATTTCATTTTATCCTCTTTTTATATACTTTTTAACAAGACTTGCTTTATAATATTTTCTTTTGAAAATGTTCTGCGTCGAAATTTAGAAATGTTTATGCTAATGAAAGGCAGTTATCAATATCTGATATTGAGTCAGAAACATCGCATTGTTTTCCACTAACAATTGGAGCAATCTTAAATGCATCAGGTTTTACTGAAAAACCTCCACCAGTCATATTATAAATATAAGTTGCTCCCGCATTTTTGTCAGGAAGTTTTATTCCCTCAGAACCATCAGGATAATTTACTAAATTCTCAATTGTAGTATTTGTTTTGCTTATCTTAAAACTTTTTGTTGTTCCTTCAGCAGATATTGAAACTAAAACTTCATCAATGTCTACATCCCCCATATTTATTGAAAAGTGAAATTCATTTAAACTAAAATCATAACAGGTGTATCTGTTGTTAATTGTTATTTTTCCGAATATCATGAAACAAGACTCTGCTTCCTCAAGTTGTTTAGATACTAAATTAGTAACCACCACCCAAACAATTATTGCTGCTGCTATTACTAAAGCAATCATGATTACAGCGGTAACAACTCCAGCAACAGATTTTTTGTTTAAATTAAAATATTTTTTTGTTTTCTTTTTCATTTTATTCTACTGTAATTTCATGTCCATATCTATCTTCACATGCAAAGGTTTTTTCACCTTTGTCAGAACTTCCCATAAGTACAGGAATTAAAACTATTTTTTCTGCCCCAGCAAATTCAATAGAGTCAGAAAAAGCTCCTCCCTGATTTAACCCTAATTTTGGCCAATTTCCAGATAAATCATCTTTTAGGTTTTTTGTTTCATGACTTCCCTCTGAAAAAATTTTCACTTTCATTCCAAAAACTGGCACATTTCCTATATTTACAATACTTAATATTCCAGAATTGTAATCTGATTGAAATTGAACATCATCACAAACAAGTTTTACATTTGTTCCACCAAACTTTGTTATTGTTTCTTCAGTCATTCCACTAAACCACAAAAAGACAATTAATCCAACAACAATAATCATAGCAACTAACAATACTGTTGCAATAACAGGAGATATCCCTCTTTTTTTCATTTTTATAAAATGATTTTATACTTTATAAATATTAAGTTTGAATTATGATTAATTTATTTGAATGCAATAAATACTTCTCATATCAATACAATCAGTAACACTTTGATAATTAGCCCATTGCGCATTTTTTTGACTCGAATTTCCAATTGTGCTCTGTTTGTTATCTTTTGTCCAGTCTTCACAATTATCACCTACTATGGCATCTCCAAACTCATCAGTTCCAGTCCAAACCAATGTATCATTTATTGTTCCATATTCATTTCTATTAATTGGATTTTGAATTGTGCCATTTAATAAATCAGTTGAATTATCTGCAACTATAATATTATTAGTTGTGTAAAATGGAATTCCTGAATCTGGTAAAATAAGATTTTTAGCATCTTGAGAACTATCTGATAACCATGCTTTAAACTCTCCTGATAAATTTGCTTCACTTGCAGAATCATTGCACATTGTATTTGCTGCAGTTATACTACTAAAATCACCTTGATAGGTTCTTGAACTTACAAAAATAATTTTCTTTTCAAGTTCACATGCCGTTGTATCAAATGTACAATCTGCTTTACAAGAAAGCTCTCCAATCCATCCATCACCTAAAACACTTGCACAAGTTCCGTTACCTAACTCTTCACCATCACATTGTTCTGGAGACTCTATAACACCATCTCCACAATCATTAGTGCAAGGACCACAATCTGATTCGCAATTTAAGCAATCTTCTCCAGGATTACAAATTCCATCTCCACAAAAAAACTCTCCTACACAATTTACTATCTCTTTAGTTTTTGCATTCCCACAACTAACAAATCTTTTTTTGTTATCCTGCACTTGAAATCTCACTGGAATTATTTCAACTGAATTAATATTTGTTAGAAGATAAAAAATACTCTTTCTTTCTTCATTTGGATCCATAGAATTTTCATTCCAAGTAAATATAACTGAATTTGACCTAGAGCTTCCACCACCACTAATATATTTAGACAAATCTATAGTAGCTAATTCTTGTTCACTTGTATTTGTTGCATGTATAAAATATCCAGCAATACTAAATCGCCCGTTATTTTTTAATGTCAAATTTAAAATTCCGGCTTGGCATGTAATTTCGTCTATAAAAATAGAAACTCCATCAGGACAGTCTAGTGCTTCTCTTGGAACATAAGTTTTTATCCATTGATAAACAATTGCACTTATAATTATTGCAAATGTTATTAATAAAACATAACCAATCATAATGCTTATCCCTTTTTTTGAATTTGGAAATTTAAAAATTAGCAAACACCTTTTTTTTATTTCTTCACTCATTTTTATCTGTAAGAAGTTTAAATATGGTTAATTTTTTAACCCGTAACAACATACTCTTCTCCCTCAATCTCTTGAGAAATAACAAAATAAAAATTTTCCCCAGCCTTTAATTTGAATTCATAATCAACTGAATCTATTGTGACTATAATTTTATTTGTTTCATCAACCTCAAACTCTTCATAAGTGTATGTTGCTTCTGTTATCATCATTGGAGAACCCTCCACATAAATTACTTCAGAGGTTAATTCCTGATATCCTGCAACTATGATTTTTTCACGATTTCCGAAAATAAAGTATATTTGAATACCTTCTCCAATATATGTAGAGTAAGTTTCAACAAAATTTAATAAAAGTTCTTGCATTTGAACTTCGTCAAATTCACTATATGTTCCATATTCTAATACATTTTCACTTTCAATTTTTAAATCATCTCTTAAATTATAAAGTCTTGTAGTACTTTCTTTTTTAGCATAATTTGAAATTGCAACAGACCCAACGATTATTCCAATAATTATAAAAGCCGCAATTAAATAGAATTGTCCTCTTTTATTTTTTGTCATATTAAAAATAATTTAAGATGGTTTATTAATCTTTTGAAATGTTTTTGAGATTTAACGAAGCAGTATTAGTGTATTTTGATTTTCATAGGAGGCATTTAAAAAAATCATTCACATGAACAGAAAAGGAAGTTGACTGTCAAGGAACCTTGGTTCCTTACATTGTAGACCCAGAGGTTTGCTCTCGAATGACCACGCTTGGGCGTTCATGTAGACTCAGAGGTTTGCTCAAAGATTATCAAAAAGCTACCTTTATTTTTCCTCGGCTTTGTAACCCGCCAAGCACCTTAACAAATGTTTAGAGCTGCTCCGATCAAGGCCTGACTCGTTTTGCATAAGCAAGATCAAAGCGGACAAAGCGTCAACGTCCAAACAAAGACTTTCCAACGCACTAATCACGCCCCTCCTTACAGTCTGCCATAAAGCCCATTTGCAAGCGGCAGTGGGCTAACCCGCCAACCTAGTCTACAAAATCATAGAAGAATTAAGGTATTTAAGGATTGTGATTATTAATTTAATAAGTTTTATAAAGACTATTTTCCATTAAATATTAACATAATCCCAGGTGATCCTTTTGGGTTGCCTGATGTTTTTTAAGATGAAATCCACTATTATTTTTATTGATGCTGGATACCTTTCTTTTATTTCTAAATATTTTGGAGAAGGAACACCTTTAAAATATAAAATAGAAACTTTTGCAACTAATCTTGCAAAATCAAAAGGATTTGAATGTAAGAAGATTTATTTTTATACTTCTCCACCTTATCAAAACCCAAAACCTTCAAATGAAGAAAATAAAAGAAAAGCAAATTATGACAAATTTATATTTAAATTAAAGAAGGTAAATCCTAAAATAATTATAAGGGAAGGAAGATGTCAAAAAATAGGTAATACTTTTCATCAAAAAGGGGTCGATACATTAATAACAATTGATTTATCAAGAATTCCGAAAAAAGAAGGAATAAGCGAGGTTATATTATTAACTTCAGATACTGATTTTGTTCCAATTATTAAAGATTTAAAAGAAGATAAAATAGAAGTTATTTTAGCATACTTTACAGATAAAAAGAGAAAATCTGGGTTTTCTTTGTCAAATCACTTATGGAAAGCTTGTAAGAAAAAAATTCTAATTAAAAAAGAACATTTTTTCTGATATTTATTTTTTCATCCATTTATAGCGATTTTGGTGAACCTTACAATTACAAAAGTCGTTTATTAATCAATCCATGGATTTTGAGAATCTATGAATTTTTGCATGTTTGCTTCACTAGTAGCTTTTTCAAATCCTGGCAAAGATTTTTGCATTGTACCACTAATGATTGTAACTTTTTTTAATGGTTTACCCATTTTGTCCAAAGCTTTAATTAATTTAGAGTTTATTTCTAAATGAACTTTACTTTTTTCAAATCCTTGAACATTTGCATCAACTATCTCATAAAGATTATTTTTTTCATTTTCAGAAATATCTAAATCATCTATTTCTTCTCTTTTCTTTTGCATTAATACATAAAATTCTTTTTCGTTTTGGTATTCCATTTTCTATTAAATAACTAAAATACATACTTAAGTATATCATATGCTGTTTGGCATAAACCAACAGGACCTTTGTTATATATAATCAAATCCTGACCTGCTTGAATATAATCTGGATTTATAATGTTCTTTTTATTCCTATTTTCTAATTGTTGTTGAGTTACTTTATATTGTAGTGCAAGTTCAGATAAGGTTGAATTTTTTGGAACTTTAATAGATTCTCCTGGAAAAGCAAAAGTTAACCCAATTGTACTTAAGAAGATTATTCCAGTAGCAATATTTGAAACAGGTTTACCAATAGAATTTAAAACATTTTTCAAGCTTTTCTTTTCTCTTTGTTCTGTTATTGCAACAGATTTTAATTTCTTCATATGAATATCTTCCATAAAAAGTTAGAATATAACGTATTTATAAAGTTTTTTATTTAACATTATTTCTTTTTCTTCTTAATCATAAGAAGAAGTATTAAAATTCCAATTAAAAATGTAAAGGTTATAATTGGTCCATAGTTTATAAAACGCATTACAAAATTATTAATTGGCGAATTTTCATTTACATTAATAGAGCCAAAACCTTCAAAAGAGCTTTCTTTTTTGTCGTCTAAATTCATGTATTCATTATTTGATATATCTCCACCTCCACTAGATGAACGTCCACCAGAAGAACTACCTGAGTTTGTATAATTTGTAGAATCATTATTTTCAATTGATAAATTAGGACTAATAAGAGGAGTTATGAGATTTAGTTCTGTAACATTAAGTGGTTCAAAAGGGATTGTTTTAATTGAGTCATCTACTCCTTCTATAAAAAAGTCAATTTCTCCCCCACTTCCAGAGACTATCAAAGTATCACCACCATAACCATATGTTCCATTTTGAATTATGCAAGTATCTTCAAACCCATCTAATTTTGCAGTTATTGTTAAATTTTCATGAATTAAACTTCCATCAGAATATGTAATATTTCCATAAAAAGCATGGGGCCAGAGTATAGGATTCTCTGCAGAAATTAAACCAATTGATAATAAAAGTAACAAGATTATTATTGTTTGATTTTTCATTTTAAGAATTATATATATGACATTGTAGATGGAGCATATAAATTATTTTCTCCTGTTACAAATAACCAATATCCTTTTGTGGGATTTAATATACTTACTGGAGTTCCTACTCTATCAAAAAGAGAAGAATAATCATCCTCAAGACTAGTGAATGCATAATCTTTTTCAACTGAGTTTAAACCATAATGTCCTATAAGATTCCAGCTTGGAGCAAGAGTTACAACAGGAGGTATTCCAAGACCTTCAGTAATTCCATATACTTTTTTACCACGTAAATTAAGAGTATTATGTTCACTCATTTTAACATAATATCCATATCCTGGAACAATTTCATCTAAATCACCAATTGTAGGAGTATAATATTTCCATAGATTTTGATTACTGTTATACTGGTAAGCCCATATTTGTTCTATATCGTCAATAATTTCACTAAATACACTTTCTATTGAAGTATCATCATCCTCAGGAATCAAAGGAATTGAAATTAAATTCCACCCCTCTTTTAAATCAATACTATAATTATAAACTTCTACATCAATTAAATCATTACAGCAAATTTTTACATAATAATCATCAAAACCTCCAATATGTGCATTAGTTTCATCTGTTAAAGAAAACATTTCCATTTCATAAGTAGTGCAATCTTCAGTGGTTCTTCTACAACTTAAATTCTGATAACAAACATCAAATTCATAATTATCTAAACTTGGAATTTCTGCATGAGCATTTGTAATATCTGACAATCCAATAATTTTATTTGTTCCATCTTCTTCGCATTCACGTGTTCTTTCAAAATCACAACATAAAACATACTGATAATATTCCTCATTCCATAATTCTCCATGAGCATTTGTAGAACCAGATAAACCCATCAAAATAGTTCCATCACAAGAACTTCTTTCCATAATTTCGCAACTTTTAGCAGAGATAATTCCTAAAAGCAAAATTGTTAAAAATAAACTTCCTATAAGGATGTAAACTTTTTTTTGCATGATTTCATATACTCATTTAGATTTAAAAGAATTATTATAATAAGAAGATGTTGTTTGTTTATTGGGTTTCAACTTCTTCAACTTTTTCTTCAGAAGAAGCTTCTGGTGTTGGCTGGGATGTGGATTTCTTTTTTAATACCATAACTGCTATTCCAGCAATTAAAACCAACACAACGAATATTAATCCCATCCCAGGTTTTGATTTTGCAAAACCAATAACAGCACCTGTTATTCCGGGACGTGTTTGCTCTTCGTTTAAAGAATCTATGTCTAAGATTTCATCCTGTTCGCCATTTGTACCATTTGGAGTTTGGGTACTTGTGGTGGCTGGAATAAATGTCGGAGTGTCTTGTGGGGGAGAACCTCCTCCACCGCCAGAGGAACTAGAATAAGTTGTTGTTGAAGAACAATCCCCGCAATCTTGAGGAGCAGTTAAACAATTTTCTCCAATTGTCGCATCACATTTACCATCTCCAATGCAATCATCAATATTACAATCTACCAAACAATAAGAACATTCGTTTTCATATATGTCGCAATAACCATCACCACAACCATCAAAATTAGATGGAGAAGGGGGAGATTTTACTATAAGATTAAGACTTGTTACTTCACCAATCACAAAATCTATTGGGTCATTTTCTACTAGTTCTCCATTAATATAGAAATAAACTTTTTTTCCATTCCCAATAATATCCGAAACTAATAAGGGGTCATCATAACCATATTTCCCGTCTTTTATAATAGAATTTGTACTAATGGGTTGATTATCAAGTCTCGCTGTAACTATATAACCATTTGGAATATTTTGTCCATTTGTATATTTAGCATCTCCCCTAAAGGCATGAGGTATTGATGGAACAGCTGATACCATTCCGATTAAAAGAACTAAACAAATAGCCAATATTACTTGGTTTTTCATATCAACTCAAGAATTAATCTCTTTAAAAGAATTACTATAATTGCAAATATGCTTAAAAAAAAAGAAAAAAAAGAAAAAGAAAAAATAAAAAATTGGAATTAGATGTTTGGTGTGTAAACAGTCAAAGAGCCATCAATTGCTAACCAATAACCTTGTCCAGATTCCATGTTTCCAGAATCAGAAGGATATATAGCACTCCATGTTTTTGATTCACTTCCTTTATTCACTAAAGAATAAAGTGCATCCTCAATTAATTGTGCATTTAGTCCATAATGTCCGATTAAATTCCATCCTGAAACTAAAGTTCTGCTTGGAGGGATTGTTGGCATTCCATTTGGTTCACTAATTAATTTGCCATGCCCTTTTATTACTGTTGCAGTATCTGTATATACCCAATAACCATACCCAGCAGTCATATCTCCTAAACTACCAACTCCGTCGATAGATAACAACCAACCATTAGCATCTGCATTTGGATTTAATGGGTCATAAGCATAAACTTGTGATACCTCTCCCATTTCTATACTACTTGGAACTACCGGTATTGAAATTAAAGTCCAACCCGGTTGAAGTTCTATTATAAAATCAAAAACTTCAATAGTATATGTAGAACTTGTTTCATCGTTTCCTACTATGTCTATTGCTGTTATGTAATATTCTACATCTTTTTCTAGATTTAGAATAATTGCACAATACTGATCATTAGTCCCTTCCATCATTGGAAGATCTTCTGAATCATAATGCAATATAACACTATCAACACTACTTCCAGAATCCGTTACTGTAGCGCAAATTTCTACATCTTCACTAACTACTATTGAGACTTCTCCAGTTACATCAGTTATTATTGGTTTTGTTGTGTCAAGTAAAATCATACTTGAAGCTTCTTTTGTATTTCCTGCAAGGTCTGTTGCAATAACAGTTACAGTATTTAGTCCTTCTACTAAAGGAATTGTAGCTGAATAAGTATCTTCACCAATTACTGCCATAACACTATTTACTTCAATTTTATCTAGGTTCAATTCAGTAAAAATTCCTGTAATTATTTGGGTAACAACTTTAGTCGGCGTAGTTACTGAATCAATAGTTACATCGGGATTTGCAGTATCAACAATAACAGTAGCATTTGCACTTAGTGGTATCTCTTCTTCATTGTCTACAACATCCACAGCCCTTGTATAATATTCATAAGTACCATCACTAATTACTGTATTTGGAAAAGTTCCAAGGTAAGAAGATATATATCCAACAATATTCTGAGAAATTTTAAGAACCCCATTTTGATATAAATCTACTTTGTTTAATCCATAGTTATCTAAAGCACTAAATGGTATGTCAAATGTTAAAGTATTAACATATTGTATTGTCTGACTGAATGTTATTTGTGAAGAAGGATTTTCATTATCATTTCCCCCAGTGGGTGAAATCCACCAAGGTCTATAACCAACATTATCACTTACTTTATTTCCTTGTCCATCTAGATTTGTGTCATCATGATAAGGACCTGTTATGTCTCCCCACCAGTTGTTTTCTGCATTAACTGTAGCCACACGATCATTTACTTCTAAACCAAAACTATTCCCAACAATATTGTTATGGTGAATCTGTGTGTTAGTTGGTTGTTGACATGCTGTAGTCCAGCTAGAATCTTCGTAATCTGTTACACCAATAGCATAACCTGTACTTCCCGAGATTTTATTATCTTCAATAATTGCATCCCTCATATCATTAACTATATCTATTCCCCAGGCATTATCAATTAATATATTGTTTCTAATGGTAACATCTGCTGAATAAGATTCGGAATCAAAATATCCACAGTAATCGCCAACCACTATGCCAGCTTGATTATCATGTATATCATTATCTTTAATAACAACTGCTTTATCATATGTATCTAAAGCCATAATTCCTGTAGCTGTCCAATCTTCATCAAGATAATTTCCTCCAAAAACTTCATTACCAACAATATTTACAAATCCGGCTGATGAACTCCATACAACAATACCGTTCTGAAGACCATCTACACCAGCTCCGCCCATAACTATATTCCCTACAATATCTGCAGATGTTTCGGAGCCCATAATGTAAATACCTCGTTTCTTGTAATCATCAACTACATTATCATGGATATTTGCATATGCACCATTCTCCACTAGTATTGCATAAGAAGTACTCCAACCAGTTATGTCTGTATGTCTCAATGTGAATCCAGTTAATTCAACATCAGTTTCAGAACCAATAATATAAACAAGTTTTTCTCCTGTTGAACTTTGTATTATTGTTGTCTCTGCTCCAGCACCAATTAAATTTAATGAGTTATCAATTAAAATGTTTTCATCATAAGTCCCCGGAGCAACATTAATTGTTTCTCCACCTTCTGCATCAGTAATTGCATCTTGAATACTTGTGTAAATATTATCATAATAAACTGGATCAATACTAAAATATTCATTTCCTACATTATCTTTTGCATAAGTACAAATATTTGTTGGTGATGATATATTAAAGGAAGTTGAAGAACCAGTAGTAACTGTATAATCGTTAACATTGTTTGAACAAGTTTCAGACAAATCATAACCAATTTTTCCACAACCATTATCATCTTGACAAGTTAATACAATCTCCATTGCATTTTCATATACAGTTGGATTTGTTGGTGAATCTGGTGTTAAATCTACAGTTGGTTCTGTTGTATCAAGCTTAATTGTGTCTGAAGCTTGTTTTACATTTTCAGCATTGTCTTTCACTTCATAATAGGCTGTTTTTTCACCATCTTCATTTGTTAAAGTCCATTGTTTTTCATTAACACAATCATCCCAATTAGTCCAAGACAAATCTTCATTAGCATATCTACACTCTTTAACACCACTTGTTTCATCACCAAAAGTTAATGTTAATGTAACCTCTTGCGATGTTGTATATTCCTCTCCACCATTTATTACAACAGAAGCTGTTGGTTCTGCATTATCTATTGTAAAAATACCAGAAACATCATTAGTGCCCCAATTACTTGGATTACTAGCTCTAACAAAAATATAATAGGAATCACCATCATCATGAGTCGTAGTGTCTAAAGGATACGGGACACCATTATATTCTCTGTAAAGTTTAATAGCTTCTTGTCCGCCATTGTAAAGGAAAATATCTACAAAGTCTCCTTCTTCACCATCTGCTATCCATTCAACATTCCGAGTTCCACTCCAATAGTCTCCGCCTTCTGGAGCATCAACAGTTATACTTGTTATTGTAGCACTCACACTTCCCAAAACCATAAACATCAAACTCGTAATTATTAATATACTTAATATTAATTTTTTCATATCTTTTTATTTAAACCTCCTTTCAATTATTTTTTCACTTTGTTTGTTACAACAAAGCCTCAGTTGCTGAACAAAATTCAGCCATATATTGTTATACAAATTGTTATACGCATAACTATAAATTAAGAAAGAATTAGGTATTCTTTTGAATCCCATAATTAAATCAAACTAATTCTCCTTAAAAGCATTATCGTCCTCTAAAAATATATTTGGATTATTACTTGAAGGTTTATGAATTATATTTTTGATGAACCTTCCTCCATCATCCTCTTCTTCATCATCCAAAGCCATTCTTCATTTCCGTTTAAGCCATCTCCTTTTTCATCCATAAGAATTTCTTCATCTTCGAATTTCCCATTATTGTTCAAATCGAAATTGTAGAATAATGGATGTTCTGATATGTTCATAATATTGCCATTTTTATTTGATCCTAATATTTCATAAACCTCCTCAACATCAGGCTTTCCGTATTCACCCAAGCTATATGGTTGTACATGAAGGAAGTATTCATTAATATAAATATTATGACTGGCAAGCATATAACCTTTTGTTTGATAGTTCTCAAATCTTTTTGGAATTCCTAAATTTTTTGGAAATTCTTGTGCTGAAACAGTTGCTACTGAAATGCCCAATATAAATGCAATTAAAGAACTAACTTTTTTAAAATTTCCAAACATCAATGCAATTAAAGGACTAGCTTTTTTGATTGTCATGATTTAATTATAATAAATTCAAATTTAAAAGCATTAGTGTAATAAAAAACATATCTGAATTATTATTCCCTATTTATAAAAAACTAAAAATAAAAAAATAAAAATAATTTTTTAGTTTAATCCAGATTAAAGTTCAAATTTTAAGCCCGCCTCCAAAGAAACTCCTCCAATATTGGCTGTTTCAGTTGTTTCAACTTCCCATTCTTCTCCATCAATTTCTATTTCTTTTAGTTTAGCATCCACTTTACTATATGAACATTCTATAAACAAAGATAGTTTGTCTTCAATTGGAAAATTTATTCCTGCTAACACTCCCAATCCAAGACCTGCTACTCTAGCTTTCGCAGTCACTTCTTCATAATCTCCATAATAAGAACCAGATGCTTCTATAGTTTCTGTCGCTGACATCCATGGAAAAGCTAAACCAACATATGGTGAGATTTTCTCTTTTTCATTGAAATGATATTTTATTACTGGTTGTATTGTCAATATGCTGAAATTGCAACTACTCTCTATTTCTATATCTCCTTCAGTATATTCTATAGGTTGACCATCTTTACTAGCATACATAATATCTATTCCTACTTCTAATCTGCCAGGAATTTGTTCGTCTATTTTTTTTGGAGCATAGTCCAGACCTACTTTCCCTCTTGGAAATGAGCCATATACTTCTTTTGCAAGTTCTTCTGTCATACTATAAATACCAAGTCCACCAGAAAGACTAAATTCAGATGGTGCTGTAGAAGCAGGTTGAGGATTTGCAAAGAATAAACTTCCAGCAAAAAGTAAGGGAGTTATTGGCTTTAAAATTTTTTGTATTAAATTTTTTTTCATTTTTATTTATTTAAACCTCCTTTCATTCATATTTGATATCATCCAAGAAATATGGATGAATGGGAGACCTATAGTCTCACTTTCAATTATATAGTAATTATCCTTAAAAGGATAATGAATATTAATACAATCAGAATTAAAACAGTTGGTATTGCCTTCCACCATTAAGAAATTACAATAATTTCAGTTAAAAACATTATTGCTATGAAAAATATGTTTAGTTGTTATTACTTGGGGTTGATGATTCAATACCCCCAACTTTCCCATAAAACTAACTTACCTGTATCATCTCTTAAGAATAAAGTATCACCTGAACTTGTCCAGACATAATCCTCACCACTCCAAAACAACACATCACTATTATCTGCACCTTCACCAACAATTATCTTTACTTGCTCGTTATCTTTTAACACAAAATCATCAAAAACAAAATTCTTTCTTCCTTCATCTTTAATATTCCATCCAGTTAAATCACAATCAAAATCACAATTATTAGTAAAAACTACTTTTTGATTTTTAAAATTAAAGTTGGATAATATTATGCAATCTACACATTTGTTTTCTGATTTTTCGCATAAATTAATATCCTCTTTAATACAATCTTCCCAAGCTCGTTTAAAATCATTATAATACTTGTCTTTTCCAGATGGAAAATAAAAATTAGCAAAGCCCCTATCGATTAATTCTAAATTTACATTTTTGTTTCCAACAAAAACATAAGCTAAAACTCTCTGATACCTATCATATTTCTCTTTACCAAATTTAAGTTTGACAGTTTTATTTAAAATCAATTCTCTTAAGAATTCTTTTGCTTCTTCAGAATACATCTCACCTTTTTCAGGACAGTTAATTCCAAGAAGCCTTACACTTGTTTTATTATCAATTACAATAGTGTCTCCATCTATAATGCGTTCAACATTCACAATTTCATAATCCAAAAAAAAGTTTTCAAGAGCATTATCAATAAAAGAATAGTTTATCACAATTAAAATAGCAATTAAAGAAATTAAAAGAATAATTTGTTTTGTCTTTTTATTTATGTTCATAATAATAATACAAAAAAACACTATTAAAATTTTTAGAATATTAGTGTAGGAAAGAGCATCCGAAGACACTCAAATCAAATGCCGAAGCATTCAACCTCCTACAATTATTATTATAATTTTGAGGTATTTAAATGTAACGATTTATTGTTTGTTCAAAACATAAAATATAAAAAAATATTTCCAATACAACAATATAAAAAAACACTATTAAAGTTTTTAGAATATTAGTGTAGAGAAGAGTATCCGAAGACACTCAAATCAAATACCGAAGTATTCAATCCTCTACGATTATTAATATAATTTTTAGGTATTTAAATGTAATTGATTATTTTAAAGTGATAGCATTCGCATTTTGTTAAATGAGAAAAATGCGGGGACGACTCGCTCATTGAAAAGTCGTTATTAATATTATATGCGGGGGACAGGATTCGAACCTGCGTAAGCACTAAGCTACAGCCTCTTAAGGGCTGCCTGTTTGACCACTCCAGCACCCCCGCTTAATTTAATTCAGTGAGGGACTTTTTACTTAAAAATTTAACTGAAATTAAAATAGAAGATAATGAATATAATTATTTATATATTTACTTTTAATATCCCTAACAGGAAAATGAGATTAAAAAAACAACTTTTAGAGCATGTAATGATAGCAATAGAAAGAAAAGCTAAATCTTCTCCAAAAGTTAAATCTCTTATCAAGCTTGATGGAGATGATTTTTCTGTAGATTGGAAAAAAGTGGCTGAATGTCAACAGGCAATAGCAAATCAAGAGTTTTTTGTATCAACAGTTTTATTGGAGTTAGGAACATTATCTTGGGATTCAAAAGGAAATTATGCACTTGTCCAGTATGGCGAAGATAGGAATCCCTATTGTGCTCCAAAAAGTTATTTTTCGAAAAAGCAAGATGCACTTGAATATAAAGAAGCATTGATGTCTGAAGCAATTTCTGATGAACAAAAACTTGACCTTAGAGTATTTCCTATTAAGCTAGTTCAATATCTTGATTGATTCTACTTAAAAATCTTGCTAATGTTATTTTTTATCAATTTTTATGCCAAGTTCTTCCAATCTTTTCATATGAGCCTGCATTATTGATTCAATATTTTGAATTATTTTAATTAGTTCATTTCTTTCATTAACTAAAGTATTCAATGCTCCTTTATGAAAACCAACCTCTTCTTCTTTGGAAGTCTTTGGAGTTTCATCATGCTTATCCAATGCTTTCTCAAGACTCTCTGAATTTTTATTTATTTCTACCATAATTTTGAATAAAAAAGAAGCTTCTTAAATATTGTGTTTTACTTATTTTTAGCTACAAACAAAAAACACAAGCAATGTTTTTGCAGTTCTATTTCTCCTCTATGAAACACACAAGGACAAATAATCTCTTTATCTTTTTCTTTATTTCCTGTAACAACTCTGCATGGACAATAAACTTCTCCATGTGTTTCTTTATTCTTCCAAAGCCCTTTTTTTACTGTTTCAACTGCGTTCTTGTCAGGATTTAATTTTATCCCGTCTGTCTTGGAATAATTTTCTATATCTTTATCTAATTCTTCTTTACTCTTTGATTTAAACCAATCTGCTCTTTTCATAAAATATAAAAGCAGTAATATATTATAAATCTTATGAAAGTGAAATTAGAAATTTCCATTCATTCGCTTTCTAGAGAAATCAAATGAAAAAGAGGATTGTGAAAATATTAAAAAAGGCATTAAAAGAAAAAAAAGTAAAATTAAAAGACGAGGAAATTGAAAATTTTTTAGAAATTCCTCCTTCTCCATCTATGGGCGATTATGCGTTTCCGTGTTTTTTTCTTGCTGAAAAGTTTAAACAAGAACCTTCACAAATTGCTTTAGAAATCAGAGAAAAAATTGGGAATCCTCCTGTAATGGATTTTGATGATATTCAAACATCTGGTCCATACATAAATTTTATTTTGAATCGGAAAAATCTTGCAAGAGAAGTTGTTTGGGAAGTTTTAACCAAGAAAGAAAATTATGGAAAGACAAATTTTGGACATAACAAAAAAGTTGTTGTTGATTTTTCCTCACCGAATATTGGAAAACCTTTTGGAATTGGACATTTAAGGTCAACAATTATTGGCAATTCTATAGCAAACATTTGTGAATTTGAAGGGTTTAAAGCAATCAGAATAAATTATTTGGGTGATTGGGGAACCCAATTTGGAAGACTTATTTTCGGCTACTTAAAATTTGGGAATGAAAGAAAACTGCATAAAGACCCAATAAAACATCTTTTAGAAATTTATGTTAAAGTTAGCAAAAATAAAAAATATGTAGAAGAGTCAAAAGAATGGTTCAAAAAACTTGAAAATAGAAATCAAAAGGCAGTAATATTATGGAGAGCATTTAGGGAATTAAGTCTTAATGAATTTAAAAAAATTTACAAAACTTTGGGAATAACTTTTAATGATTATGATGGAGAATCTAAATACACCAAGGAAATGAAAAAAGTCATTGAGGAATTAAAAGAAAAAAAACTTTTGAAAAAAAGCAAGGGTGCATTAATAGTTAATTTAAAAAATCATAATTTAGGAGTGTGTTTAATGCAAAAAAGTGACGGAACAACTTTGTATGCAACGAGAGACATAGCATCGGCAATTAAAAGATATAAAAAATATAAATTTGAAAAAATGATTTATGAGGTTGGGCAGGAGCAAAAATTATACTTTAAACAAATGTTCAAAGTTCTTGAGCTAATGGGTTATAGTTGGGCTAAAAGCTGTATACATGTAGACCACGGACTTTATCTGGATAAGGACAGAAAAAAATTTTCAACAAGAAAAGGAAAAACAATTTTGATGGAGGACATTATTAATGAGACTGTTTCTTTGGCAAAAAAAGAAATCAAGAAAAGAACCCCTAGAATCTTAAAAGAAGAGTTAGAAGACAGAGCATTAAAAATAGCAATTGCAGCCATATTTTACGGAGACCTGAAAAATAATCGCAAAAATGATATAGTTTTTAACATTAAAAGATTTGTTTCTTTTGAAGGAGATACAGGACCATATATTCAATATAGTTATGCAAGAGCAAGTTCTATTTTAAGAAAAACAGTGAGTAAAAGAAAATTTGAAATTTCAGAATTAGAACCTAAAGAGGTAGAACTTACAAAAAAACTTTCAGAATTTTCAGCAGTTGTTTTAGGTGCTTATGAAAATTTGAATCCTTCAATAATTGCAAATTATTCTTATCAACTTGCACAGATTTTTAACGAATTTTATCATTCTTGTCCGGTAATGGATTCAGAACAAGAAGAGTTTAGGTTAGCTTTAGTAGAATCTTTCAGACAAGTTTTAAGAAATGCATTAAAATTGTTAGGAATTAATGTTGTAGAAGAAATGTAAAATTAAACAAAAGATATTTAAACAAAATTTTCATTATATAAGTATCTTAAATAAAAAGATGAAAGGAGGTGAAAAATGCCAAAAACAAAAAAGATGGATGAATCTGCTTTTGCAAAGATTGTAAAAGAGTTTGATGCTGTCGGGGAATTAATCCGTGCTCGTCAAGACGAGAAACAAGCAATCCTTGACGAGTTTAACAGTGAAAGTAAAAGATTTTTCTTTGGAAAAATTTCTGAGAAAACACTTTCATCTTCAGCAAGAAAAACTAATCAAGAATTACAAAAACTAGATGGAGAGATAAGAAAGGCTATAGCAGGAGTAACTGAATTGGGATTGCAGGCAAGAAAATTTGCTTCAGCACAATCTCCAAAGTCTTTTAGAGCAACATTGTCTGGTATAAGTGGTGGGGGACTTAAAAAAAGAAAAAGGCCACCTGTAAGAAAAAAAGTTGTAAAAAGAAAACCAGCAAAGAAAAAAGTAGTCAGGAAAAAACCAGTTGCAAAAAAGAAAGCATCCGCAAGAAAGAAAAAGAGGTAATTCTCTTACAATTTTTTATTTTTATATTTTTTATTATTATTTTGAGTTTTAATTATTATACTTAAAAGTATATTTCTCTTCTATTAAAAAAGTCTTTAAGAAATAATTATTTTACAACTTTCATCTCTTTCCAAGCAAGTTCAAACATTTGCTCTAATGCTTGAGAAAAAAACTCTGTATTTATCCATACACCAATATCATAATTTGGGTGAAATTTCTCATCATCAAGAAGCATGAACATTAATTGTTTAGAATCAATAATAATAAATCTCGCTTTTATTTTTTCTAAATTTCTAACTTCTGCAACTTTTTTAAAATCTTTTGCAACTTTTAAATTATTGTTATCTATTGGAGCTGCAATTCTTATTGTAACTCCTCTTTTTTTGCATTTTTCTAAACTTGGCATTAAAGCTTCAAGTTTTCTATTAAGACCTTCTGCAGTTGTCACCATAGTTATAGTTTCTTCTGCATCTCTAATCATCATATCCAGATGATTGTAAAGATTTTGTCTTCCTTTCAAGCTACCAGATAAATCAGATGGTTCAACAAATTTTATTCCTTTGGTAAATAAAGAACTAAGTTCTTCCAAGACTTCCTCACCTTTTAATTCTTCAAGCCTTTTTGTTTTTTCTTGAGCATGTTTCATTAAGTTCTTTTTTACCCTTGTTATAACTTCTTCTGGTTTCAATGCCACAAATTTAATTGGCTTACCAAGTTTCATAATTATAAATCCTTTTTTCTCTAGACTCTCTAAAATATCATAAGTTCTTGACCTTGGCACATCTGAAATGCTGCTAAGTTCACCAGCAGTTGAAGTTCCTCGAGAAAGCAAAGCAGTCCAAACTTTTACTTCATAAAGATTTAAATCAAAAATTTTTCTTAATCTGCTTAAAAATTCATCTTTAACTATCATTTTATGTTTTTTATTTAACAATCCTTATTTTTAAAGATTGCTATAATAAAAGAGTAAATTAAAGGTATTACTAACAGGTAACTATTTTATATGATTATTATTTTCCCTCTTTTACCTTTTATTTCAAAATCAATATTGTTTTTAAATCTTTCCTTCATAGTTGTAACAATTTCCAGTTTTTTTGAATTTGTTCTTTCTTGAATGAAATCTTTTTGTTTTTCTAAAATATTTTTGAATTTCTCGTCGACAATAATATAAAGTTCTATTTCATCTTTTTTTTCTAACCTTAATTTTTTCCTAAATGATTGAACCTTTCTTGACATCTCTCTGGCATAGCCTTCTGCTTCAAGTTCTGGAGTTATTTGAACATCAAGTTCAACAGAAATTTTTTTCTTCTTTTTCAGATCAATCTTTTTAACGTTTAATTGTCTTGCAATAATTTCTAAAATTTCCTTGTTAAGTTTTTCTTCAGAATAAATTATTGCTTTTGCTAAAGGCCATTTTAAACCAATTTGATGTTTGTCCCTTTCTGCTAAACCTAAGGACACAATTTCTCTCGCGATACTCATTTTTGTAATTAATTGTTTGTCAATTAATTGTTTATTGTAAATAGGCCAAGATTCTAAATGCACTGATCTATTTTTATTTTTGAAATTATAATTGTTTGTGTATTGGTAAATTTCTTCAGCGATAAAAGGAGTAAATGGTGCAATCAGTTTGCAAAGAGTTTCAAAAACAATTTTTAAAGTTTTCATGGCATCTTTATCTTTTTGATTCAATCTTTCCCTGTTTTGTCTTAAATACCATGTAGATAAATCTTCAATAAAAATTGAAATAGGTCTTGTGGCAAGAGGTAAATTATACTCTTCCATGTTCTCTGCAATGTTTTTAATTAATTCATTTAGCCGTGCTAAAATCCACCTGTCTAAAATATTCTTACTTAAGAATTTTTCATCCTTTAATTTTTTTTGAAAAGATTCTTGATAAAATTTGTAAGTATTTGATAAGACTACATTAATTTTTTTGTAACCTTCTTGTACACCTTTTTCTGAAAAATTTAAATTATCAGCTAACATGACTGAAGAAGTTAAAAGATAATATCTTAAAGCATCTGCTCCATATTTTTCCATTAATATCATTGGGTCAGGATAATTTTGTAATTTTTTTGACATTTTTTTACCATCTTCGGCTAAGACAATCCCATTTACAATAACATTCTTGAATGCTTCAACATTACTTACACTATTTGAAAGAATATGTAAATAATAAAACCAACATCTTGTTTGGTCTGTCCCTTCTGCAATGAATTGTGCAGGAAAATTTTTTTCAAAATTTGTTTTATTTTCAAAAGGGTAATGAAGTTGCGCATAAGGCATGGCTCCTGATTCAAACCAGCAATCCAATACATCTGGAATTCTTTTCATCTTTTTACCGCATTTACAACTAAAAGTAATCTTATCCACTATATGTTTATGCAAATTATTAATTTTTTTACCACTTAACTTTTGAAGTTCTTTAATAGAACCCACCACTTTTCTTTCTCCACATTCACATTCCCAGATAGGTATGACTGAAGCCCAAAATCTTTGCCGAGAAATAGACCAATCTCTTGCACCTTTAAGCCAATTTCCCCATCTTCCCTTTTTTATATGTGCTGGAGACCAATTAATATTTTTTGCAGTTTCTAACATTTTTTTCTTAATCTTTAGAACATTGACAAACCAAGAGCTTGTTGCATAATTTAACAAAGGAGTATCGCATCTCCAGCAATGAGGATATGAATGCATGTAGGTTTGTTTTGAAAAAAATAAATCATGTTCGCCTAGGTACTTAATAATTTTTAAATCTGTTGAGATATGATTTTCAATAGGTTTTACATTTAATCCAGCAAAGTCTTTAGCCTTTTTTTCAATAACTCCGTTCATTCCCAAATGTTGTATAAATGGTAAATTATTTTTTTGTCCTAAAATCATATCATCTTCTCCAAAAGCAGGAGCAATATGGACAACACCTGTTCCTTCATCTGTTGTAACAAAATCTCCAATCAAAACTTGCCAGCCATTCTCTTTATTTTTTAAGTTTTTATCATTAGAGTAGTAATCAAATAATGGTTTGTATTTTTTTCCAACTAATTTTTCTCCATTAAATTCTTCAACAATTTTGTAATTTTTGTCTTTAAAAATTTCCTTGACTTTTTCTTTTGCTAAAATATATTTTTCATTTGAGCTTTTAACTAAAACATATTTAATATTTTTCCCAACCGCCAATGCAACATTTCCAATTAATGTCCAGGGAGTTGTTGTCCAGGCAAGAATTGCCGTGTCTTTTTCATCTGTTAAATAGAACTTTGCAACAACTGATAAATCTTTTATATCTTTGTAGCCTTCTGTAACTTCTGACTGGGAAAGAGTTGTTTCACATCTTGGACAAATATGCATTGACCTGTAACTTTTGTAAATTAAACCCTTATCATAAATTTCTTTAAATACCCACCAAACAGATTCCATGAATGTTAAATCCATTGTTTTATAAGCGTTTTTCATATCTGCCCATCTGCCTAATCTTTGGATAACTCTTTTCCATTCTTCAACATATTTTAGAACTTTTGTTTGACATATTTCATTAAATTTAGCAACGCCAATTTTTTCAATATCTTTTTTACTCTTGGTTTTCAGTTCTTTTTCTACGATATTTTCAATTGGCAATCCATGACAATCCCATCCCCATTTTCTTTCTACTTTAAATCCATTCATTGTCCAAAATCTTGGAACCACATCTTTGATAAGACTTGCTACAATATGCCCATAATGAGGGATTCCTGTTGCAAAAGGGGGTCCGTCATAAAAAGTGAAATCTCCTTTTGGAGCTTTTTTTTGCACAGATTTCTCAAATATTTTATTTTTCACCCAAAAATCAATTGTTTTTTCTTCTTTTTCGTTTACATCCATCTTAGATATATTAGTTTCCTTATTTTTAAAATGATTGACAAGTTTTTTCAAATTATTACTATAGCGATTCTAAAACTTCTTTTTCCACAAAATGTAACTTGCTTGGAATAATAATGCAATAGGGTTTTCTAACATTGCTTAATCTTTTTAGTTCAGATAAAGTTCTGTATAAAATTTTTCTATGTTTTGTCCCTAATGCCTGACAAATTATAATTTTATTTAATTTTATCTTATTTTTTTTGGCAGAAATTTCAAGTTGATTAATCGCATCTGAAATGTCAAGTCCAATATCAATTAAAATTAAACTATGTGCTTTCATAGAATTATTATTTTGCACAATTTCCATAAAACTATCTGGTGTAAAATTCTCTTTTTTATTCCATTTAGGCATACTTGCTATTTTTCCAAATTTGTAAACTTGTAAACCAGTTTCTGCTACAGCATCTAAAATAGATGCATTGTAGATTACTTTATATCTAATACCACATTTTTTTGCTTCTTGTATTAAAGAAATATGTGTTGTAGCTGTAAGAGGGCTACCATAAACAAGCAATGCAACATCCATTTTTTTAGCTTCGTCAATGATTGTAAAACTTTCAACAAAATTCCTATCCGCAAAACCAATCTTTTTTCTAAGAATATGCTCTAATTCCTCTTTATTATATGGAAAATCTACTGTATAATTCTCAAGATAAACTCTTTTGCATCTTTGAACTATTTCTAATCCATATTTAGAAATTCCATCAACATTTAATCCTAATCCTATTATATATAGCATAATAATGAAAGAAATTTTGTGTTTATTAAATTGTTTGTATTTACTTAATTTTAAGTAAATCTTTAATTTCTTTAATATGTTGCTCTTTTCCTTTTTGTCTTAATCTTTTTGCTGAATCTGTAAAATAATTGTGATTTTCTAAAAAAGGAACACTATATTCAAACCATTCTTTAGGAGACATTTTAATACCTTGTCTTGCTAGTTCTAATCTAAGTAATTCTCCTCTGAGATAAAAATCATCTCTACCAAGATTGTCTAAATCTGCATCACATATAATCTTTTGTAATTTTGTTCTTGGTTTTTGAGGCATTTGTGTTGCCATAATCATCCCATAAATTCTATCTATTTCTTTTGCATTATAACCATATGTAGGTAATATACTTTTGGCAATTCTTGCACTCGATTTTTCATGTTCTTTTGGCGCAATTGAATATCCAGTATCATGGTATACTGCAGCTGTTTTTAAAAGCAAAGATAAATTATCACTTACTCCTTCCAAATAAGCGAGGCTTTCAACTGCTTCTAAGACATCTTTTGTATGATCAAGATTATGATAATAAAGGTCTTTTGGAAGTTCTTTTAATCTTCTAAATGCATCTTTTTTCGCTCCAATATAATTGTGTTTTTTCATAGTTGTTACTATTGGATAATGGTATATAAACGTTTGTATACAATTAATCTTTTTTCAAACTTCTGCTCGTAACAATAGCAATAAACAGAAAACTGAACAACAAAACATCATTTGTCAGAAATAAACTCACAATAGCTCCAATTAAACTTAAGATAATTATTAATTTAAACCATTTTTGTCCTTTTCTTAATTCTTCTTTTGTTATTTTTGCAAGGTAAGAACCAATAGGAATACCCAATAACAAAATTGTGATTCCAATAATTAATTTATATATTTCTTGCATGTTATATATTACTTAATGGGCTTTTAACATTTACCAGATTTGGATAAGTCATGTTAACATAGTTTTCTTCATATTTAGATATCTTTTGGATTCTTCTAGTGTGTCTCTCTTCCTGAGAAAATTCAGTATTAATCCATGTTTCAATAATATCAGGTATATCAGATTTAGTAAGAAATCTGGCACCCAAAGATAATATATTTGCATTATTATGTTCTCTAGACAATTTCAATATTTCTTTTGGTCCACCATAATATACTACTGCTCTTATTCCTTTTACTTTATTTGCTACCACAGCTTCTCCTTGCCCTGAACCACCAAGAATAATTCCTTTGTTATTAGAATTCTCTGCTACCTTTTTTGCTGCAGGTAAAATAAAATCAGGATAATCATCTTGCGCCTCAAATTTGTGCGCTCCAAGATCTTCATATACAATATTTTTTAATTTAAGAAATTTTTTAATTTCCTCTTTTAGTTCAAAACCTGCATGGTCTGATACCAAATATATCATATACACAAGAAATAATATTATTTTATAAAATTATCTAAAATTTTTAATCTAAAAATTTAAAACCATCTTTGACTTACAATAAATTATGTATCAAAAATATTTGATAATCGCAAGCAAAAAAAACTTTGCAGGAACAAACATCACAACACAGCTTTCCCAATTCAGGCAAAATCCTATTCTTTCATCCATGAAACAATCTCCTTCGTTTGATTTTTACCTTATTGATGACGAAATAATTTATACAGAAAATCTTGATTTAGAAAAAATTAATCAATACGATTTTATCATTTTTGCTTCAACACACAAATCAGAAAAAAAAGAAAGAACACTCTCAATTCATGCACCAGGTAATTGGAGGCAAAATCAATTAGGAGGAGAAAAAGGGAAAATTTGTAAAACTTCTGCACTATTTCAAAAGCAAATTTTTGCAAAATTAGTGGCTAATGCAGAGAAATATCATTTAAGAGATTATAAAATAACATTAGAATGCACTCATCATGGACCACTTATTGATAAACCATGCATTTTTGCAGAAATTGGCTCAACAGAAAATGAATGGAGAGATAGAAAAGCAGGATTTGTGATGGCAAAAACAATTTCTGAAACAATTAACGAATTTAGTAAAAATCCTTATAATGAAATAGCTGTTGGAATAGGGGGTCCCCACTATTGTCCGAACTTTAATAAAATACAACTGAAATCAAATGTAGCTATCTCGCATATTATTCCAGGATATGTATTGCCTTTAACAGAAGAGATGATTAAACAAGCAATAGAAAAAACAGAAGAAGAAATTGATTTTGTAGTGCTTGATTGGAAAGGACTGGGAAATGCTGATGAAAGACAAAGGATCTTGAATATTCTTGACAAACTTTATCTTCAATATAAAAGAACCAGTGAAATTAATAAATAGTTTTATATAATATTTTTCTTTATTTCATATATGAAAAAAGTGAATATAAAATTCCCATGCTTTCCTTTTGAAAGAAATAAAACATCAAAATGAAAAAAGAGACACAAAAAAAACTTCATGCTTTAGACCCGAGATTCAGAAAAAAGTTTACAGAATTAATGTCCATGATGGATGAATCTATTTCTCTTCTTTATGAAGCAGCAACACATGATGAAAAAACAGGATTGTACAATAACAAATTTTTTGAAAATATGCTTGATATTGAAATTGAAAAAGCCAAAAGAGGGCAGCAAAAATTGTCTTTGTTTATGATAGATATAGATTTTTTCAAAAAAATAAATGATGCTTATGGGCATATGAAGGCAGATGAATTACTAGCCAGACTTGCACAAGTGCTAATGAAACAAATTAGAAAATCAGATATTGCAGCGAGATTTGGTGGAGAAGAATTTTTTGTTTTATTGCCAGAAACAAATTTAGCCAAGGCAAAAAAATTAACAGGAAGATTAAGAGATGCTATTAAGAAAGATAGTGTATTGAAGAAACATGGTATTGAAGTAAGTGGAGGCATAACAGAATTTAAAAAAGGCGACACAAAAAAGAAATTAAAAGAAAGAGTTGATAAAGCTCTCTATCAGGCAAAAAGACAAGGACGAGATAGGTTTGTTGTAGTAAAATGAAAAGAAAAGCGCCTCGGGCAGGAATCGAACCTGCGCACCCCGAAGGGTCCAGATGTTTGCTTTTGTGATTTTCCTTACATTAGCAATCTGGTGCAATACCATTATGCGACCAAGGCATGATTTTATGGGTATTTCTAAATTTATAAGTTTTTTGTAATAATAAACAAGTATTTTCAATAAAAATTAATAGCGAGAGCGGGATTATATACCTTTTTCCTGTTTGTGGCTATTTAATTTCTTTTCTAAAATAATTGCTAGGTCTAAGGCATCTAAAATCATCCTTTTTGCTTCACTAAATGAAACTTCTCTATCAAAAGGATGTCCAAAATCATTTCTATCGAATTTTAGTCTTTGTAAAATATGAAATTCCTTGTCATTAATTACAGAAATTCCTTTTAATTTTCCAATTTTGTTCTCCAGTTTTGTAGTCTTTAAATCTATTTTTTTAATATTTGATTTTTTTATCTCATCAATTAACAAATCGTCTATTAAGGACTCTATGGTTCTCCCAGCAACAAATATAGCAGTCTCAGAACAACCCGTAGATAAAATTATTTCTGCTTCAAGAAATCCTCTAACATATTTTTTAGACAGTTTTATATTAATGTCCTTAAATAAATCTGAGATAAATTCTTTAAAATTTAAAATAGAATTTATCGGTTCATTAATGAAGGACATTATTTTTAAATTCAAAACTTCATTCGCTAAACTCTGAGAGTCTTTTTCTTTATAGCCTTTTAAAAATCTTTTATTTAGTTGCAATAATAGTCCTTCTTTATTAATCGTTTTTAAAAGAGGCAAATTTGGGAAATAGGAGGACATTCTTTTTAAATTATTATCATTAAAATATTTAATATGTTTATTGAAACTCTCTACAAATGTTTCAATTTGTTTTATATGGGGTAAATTTTTTTTAGCTTCCCCCTCATTTTCTCCAGATAGCTCTTCTCCAGCTAGTCTATTAATAGTTTCTATCATATTATGCCGATGTCTTAATGCTTCGATATTATTAACAAGTTCCATCAGCTGAGAATGTAATATTCCTAAAGTGAATCCTATAGTCATCCCATCTTCAATTCCATAGCCAAATCTTACCATAGGCTTATGTATACTGAGAGATTTATATTTCTTTCCAAATAGTCCCCGCAGGAAATTGATAATGATAGCGGGAGCGGGACATAGCATATTTTTCCTGTCTGGCTATTATCAAAAAAAACACCCATGCTACTATGGATTTGCCAATATTTTTTCAACTAACTTATAGTTTTTATCTACATCATTTACAATTTTATCCATATCAGCTACTTCATGCAATTCCTTAAGCAATTTTAAAATATCTTCCGCTAAAGAAAATTCTTCCATAGTATCGTTATGCGCAATAACTTTATTTCTAATCTTTTGTAATATGCTAAAATAAGAAGGGAGATTTGGAAGAGACTTGTTTATCCTTTTCAAATAACGAAGAGTTTCATAAAATTTGCATACTTCCAAGCAAATATAATGAGATAGTATATCGGAAGGGTGTAATTCTGTATCTTTGCATATTTTAATATTAATTTCATCTTGATAATCTTTTTCATTTTTTTTCAGTACTGACATAAAATCGACTAATTGTCTTATTGCTACATAAGAACCCCCAAATTTCTGAAAAGGGCCCATTTTGATTTTGGAATAATTTTTCTTTAAGTCCTCCACACTTTTTTTTCCTTTTTCCCTTATTTTCAGGATTTTATACCTCTCTTTAGGATCATTTGGATCAATTATTCTTAGAAAGTTTTTCGGCCCCCCTTCACTTTCCATTTCAACAATTTTTTCACATACTTTATCAAAATTTTTCTTAATTTCTTTTTCTAATTTTTTATCCATAATTTCTATAGAAAAAAGGCTTTTTTAATAATTTGGATGGTAGAAATAGCAAGGATGGAAAAAAGTAGTTATAGCGAGAGCGGGATTTGAACCACGCGACCTCCGGGTTTCCTATGCGATAGCGTAGGAATGAAAATCCTACGGATTTGCTTATGGGCCCGACGAGCACTCCAGACTGCTCCATCTCGCTATAATGGTTCAAGAAAAATTAAATTTATAAACGTTGTGAATTTCAAAACTTGATGTTTAAACTTGGAATTGATGATGCAGGAAGAGGTCCTGTTATAGGTCCTATGGTTTTAGCTGGTTGTTTAATGGACGAAGAAACAGAAAGCAAACTCAAAAAATTAGGAGTAAAAGATAGTAAACAATTAACACAAAAAAGAAGAGAGTTTTTAGAAACAAAAATAAAAGAAAAATCAGAAACTTTTGAGATTATAATAATCCCTCCAAAAATAATAGATGGCAGTGAAAAAAAAAGACTAAACCTCAATGACCTTGAAGCAATTGCCTGTGCTAAAATAATTAATAGGATAAACAAAGGATACAAAAAAATAAAGGTAATTGTTGATTGCCCTTCTGTAAGTATAGTAAAATGGCAGGATTTTTTAAAAACAAAAATAGACAACCTTTCAAATTTGGAAATTTCTTGTGAACATAAAGCAGATAAAAATCATGTTTGTGTTTCAGCAGCTTCTATATTAGCAAAATGTGTTAGAGAAAAAGAAATGGCAAGACTAAAAAAACAATACGGAGACAGAATTGGTTCGGGTTATACTTCTGACCCTTTAACTCAAAAGTTTGTAGGGGAACATGCACAAAAATACAAAAACAACGGAATTTTTAGAAAAACCTGGAAAACCTGGAAAAACGCTTCTTCAAAGAAAGAGCAAAAAAGTTTAGGTGACTTTTAAAATAATCATTTTATAATCTAAATCTTTAAATATAATTTCTAAGATAATAACATATGGATTTAGAAACAGAAGTAGGAGAGATAAAATTTTATCATGAAGATGGAGAAATTTATAAGGTAAAAGTTTTAAATATCCAAGAAAAAGCAGAAGGAAAAACTCTTGGAGATGAATATTCATTAAAGGTGTTAGAGATTATGCGTAAAAATCGATTTACAAGTGAGGAGTCAAGAGCAAAAGTTGGAGAGAAATTTAGTGTCTGGAGAGCAAAAAATGCAGGTTGTTATGCAGGATGGCAT
>Ga0114923_10000530_pt1 | contig 29679 bp, 39 predicted proteins | sample SumtaG_FD_89578 | JGI IMG/M metagenome (GOLD analysis project Ga0114923, IMG submission 89578) | Deep subsurface microbial communities from Indian Ocean to uncover new lineages of life (NeLLi) - Sumatra_00157 metaG | ecosystem: Environmental > Aquatic > Marine > Oceanic > Sediment | place: near... | reverse complement strand
GGTTCATCGTCTAGTGCTCTGAGCCAGTGACGCTGATTTCCGTGCATTAGTATTCTCTCTGCCAGTAGGCATCATCGGAATATTGGTAGTAGAGCTCCTGCATTTCATTCATGAACCGTGCAGCTTGGAGGAGCTTCTCAGCATGTTCTTGCACAGTTGGAGATCCCATTTTCTCCCCATTTTGTATGATGTAGGCTGTGAAGAGTTTCTGCTTCCTGTCCCATTGTATCCAGACTAAACCTATCTGGAAGTGCAACAGACCCCTGACGGTGACGGGATAGGTAACGAGAATACATTGGATCTTCTGGTGGATCATCGTTCATTCTCCTGTTGAGAGAGGGGGCCAGGACGGACCCGACCCCCTGAGTTTATATTATTCGGGTACTGCCGTACCTCAGAATGGGTGCTCGTCATCGTCGCTGGCGGTGTCGGCGGGATTGGTATTGCGCTGACCGTTGCCATCACCGGAACCCATGAGGTTGATGTCATCTGCGGTAACTTTGATGGTAGCGCGAGCTTCACCGTCCTGGCCGATATAGGCACGGGCAGACAAAAAGTTCGCCTTAATTTGAACCTCTTTGCCCTTGGTCAGATATTGCAGTAGGGCTTCACCGAGCTTGCCCCAGACAGCAACATCGACCCACTCGGTCTTCTCGATCTTCTCGCCATCTTTCTTGTACCAGGCATTGATCGCCATGCTGAAGTTGACAACACTGTCGCCGCTTTGCAGGTATTTCTGCTCAGCGTCACGACCCAAACGACCGATCAGTACGATAGTATTCTTGCTATTCATGTGTTTTCAGTCTCCTTGACTGTGTATGTGAAACCAGGGAACCATTGTCCCCTTTAGTTTCGTGCTGTTACGCGATGTGAGCACAGAGAGAGTTATTTGAAGGGGAGAAAGGGGGGTGTATACTAATCCTCCCTTGCGTCGGTACACATCTCGTGAAAGAAGAGAATTATTCATCACGGGATTGTACCACAGAATGCAGTGTGATGCTATCCCCATAGGGGTGGGAAGCTATGCCGGTCATAGCCCGACTTCAGCAACATCTCCCTATAGAATCCCTCGGCGATCCATACAGTGGGTTCGCCAAGGGTGCCGACCAGCGCGACCTTCTCTCCATACAGGAGTTTGGCCGCTAAATGATACTTGGTCCAGCCGGGGTTCCATTCGTCTCCTTCGCGGCGCTCTTTATTCTGTCGCCGAATTTGAGTGGACTGCATGGGATGTGAGCCCCAGCGATTACCCAGACGGCGACGAAGCGTGGCGATGTCACGGCCATCTTTCTCGGTCCGTGCGGAAGCCTCGACAAGGTATTCAGTACCTAGCCGCATACGATATGAGCCATTGAAGATACCCTCCAACAGCAGGAACGAAGTGAGGGCAAGAGCACGGCCCAGCTGAACGCACAACTCCGCGTTACCGGAGCCTATGCCAGCGTAGAAGGTGTGCTTGCCTGGTCTTGTGGGATAGCGTGAAATCACACGCCAACCCCCGGGTACAGGGGTGTCAAGCGTACTCTGGAGATAGGACGCTACGTTGCCATTGATACCGCGACCCAGGGGGCCCTTTGCGGCAGTAGCTCCACTCTCGAAGAGTGCGCGAGTCTCATGGTCCAAGTACAGTTCCTTGGTACCAGTCAAACGGGAAAATAGGGACATTGTGTCCTCCGTATAGGGGTGCCGGTCGCCCATGCTTAGGGCCGACACACAGAATAAGCCGACGAATGCGTAGGCCGAAGAATGCCCGTGCGGGCAACGGCCTGGCGACAACGCGGGGGTAGCGCGTTCGGATGGGGGTGGCGGGAACTACGCAAATAGCGCCCAGTTACGCCAGTCCTCCTCTGACATATATCTGCATATTGTGAGGGAGTAATTTCGCTCCCGGGGCATAGGCTGAGGTGACTCCCAGCCGGGGTCAACTGAGCCGTGTGGGTCAAGCACTCCATACCCACTAGTCGCCATCAAAGTCCCATTTGACCTTGATAAGCTCCTCGGCCTCATCCATCGTGAGGCCATTCTTGTCGGCTAACCCATCGAGCAGGTCAACACGTTCGTCCCAGGCTTCCTCGGCCCGGACTTCGTGCATGTGCTCGGCGAGCAGCTGGTGGGAATACTCCTTACGGCTCATACCGTAAGGGTAGGAGTCGAACAGCGACGAAAGGCGCTCCGGATGAGAGAAACGATTCTCGTCATCCATCATGTCTTGCGTATCTGCGGGATCGTAACCGACCATCATCTTGCTCCTTAGCTAAATCGGGTAAAAGGTGAGGGGGGCCTTGCGGCCCCCTGGCGTCTACCGGAAAGAAACCCGGTACATGACAACCGCGAAGATTGCGATGATCGCTACCGTCACGATCATATCGGCATGTTGCATCCTCGCGGACATCTCCGTCGTGTACCACTCCAGGAAGTCCATCCTATGCAACCTCCTCGATGAAGCTGGCAAACCAGGGATTGAGTTTGAGGTCAAACTTGACCACGCACCCAGTCATATAGCCATCCAGCCGGATTTCCTTGCCACCGGCGTTCTGGCTTTCCTCGGTGCCGAAGACCTCACCCTTTTGCTGAGCGAGACGGTCATTCATCTCTACCGCGCTGCCAGTTTGCAGCAGCGCCCATGGCCCGCCAACTTCACGTAAGAACAATGCGAACATAACTTACCTCCGATTGTATATATGCAAGATCTCGAATGTCTCGCATACCTTTATGGGTACGCAAACAGCCCATGTGTGTGGACACACACAGCCATATACCCATATAGTATATATACATATATATGTATATACATTATATGATTATATGATTATGATTATTGAATGATGATGATGATAGATACACCATTGAATGTGAAGATAGACAATGATGTATCTATATTATGGAGACTACATCTACACTCAGTCAGCCTGTGTGAAGATGTCACCTCTGGCTACATCTACTGCACAGTAGACACAGCCCACTATGGGCTGTTCTATGTGGCGTAGATGTTGTTCCCATGAAAGCTGGGAGTTATACTCAGGCATGGTTAGATGCCCTACGTGCCTCTTCCGAGGTACGCCATCGAGACCAGTGGGGATGAGATGTGGGGTGAGTAACCCCGCATCATCCTCCTGGGCCCATGAGTAGCCCATACTCTCCAAGGTGGGATACAGAGAGGTACTGTTAGCCATGATAATCTCCTTTCATGGCATACGGTATACACCCTATGTGTACACACGGCCCTGCACACCAGAACACAGCTGATGTGCAGAGTGCATATACCCACAGATGGGTGCCCTGCCTACCCCTCTACGGCATGTCGATTAGAGGGAATAGCAGGGGGATGTAACCCTGTGTGGGCAGGGGTGATGCCCACGAGTGGAACTTACGGTACTGACCGGGGGTGATGTCCACCTCCAGCGTTTCCTTGGGGGCACTACGCACCAGTGTGTACTGGGCCGTCTTGCCCCTGACAACACATTGAGTGAAATACTCAATGTCCTTACCAAGGCGGATAGTGGTATCAGACTCGATGTCATCATCCTCTATCCACTTGCCTGTGAGATTCAGGCTGTGCATGTCATCAGCAAAGAACGCTGCCATGGCAACCTGTTTCTCCTTCATGTTCTGATACACGATACGGGGCATACTGTTCTCCTTGTGTGGTGCTATAGCCTAATCAGCCTTGATGATGGTGTAGGCGATAGCTTCGATTAAATCAGCATAATGCCGAACATTGGCATTATGGGCTAAACGACGTGAAAGTAGGTTGGGGTAGCCGAGTTCACAAGCGACTGCGGCTTCTTCGATATGAACGGTCTTAGCGGCCAGGGTATCCATAAACCCTTTCGGAAGTTCATACCCCCCCAACGCTGACGTGGATTCCAGGCGGGCCTGCACCAAGATGGTAGCTTCGCTGATGATCGACGGTATGGTACGCATTTGATTGTCTTCTTTCTCCCCAGTGGGGAAATATATATACAAGCACCCCCAGAGGGGGTGGTCTCACTTTTATATGTTACCTACTACATATATAGCCCCATCAGAATACTCGGCTCTGAAATCGGCCCTTGTCAAGAAAATTTCCAGTGGTATAATAGCCCCGGATTATCCTCCAAGATTGATCCAACCTGTTGACCCGTGGGCCGTCAGTCGCGCACGGGTCTTCTCTTTTGTGGTACAATGTTATCGGGTCGGGTTAGAGGCATGGGGGCAAAGCTTCCGCCTCAACCCCCATCCACCATTACACCCAGGAGCGCATGAATGATAGCTATACTCAACGCAATCAGAGCTTTCCTACTCGCCCTACTCTACGGTCCTCCCCGCATCGATGTTTCCATAGCAAGCCGCAAAAGATGTAAACTCCCGCTTTTTGACAAGGTGTTCGTCTACGTTTCGGGCGGTTTTTCTTTCTACCTCGAAGATCTTTCCTTGATCGAGCCTCTGACGCAATTGACCGGTACCCCGGTCTTCCAGGGCTATGACCGCGTAGGCGACGAAATGGGCATTGCATTGCCAGCTGACCAGTGGATTCAGGTTCGGTTGAGGAACCAGGGCAGAACGGTAGCTGTCATTCGTTTCGAGAGAAATGTACACGGGGTGTTCCTATGGTTCCACCCTGACATGGACATGGACGGTGAACCACGCGGCTGGCACCCCTGTGCTGTGTTGCAGGTTGACCGTGACTTAATCGAGAATTGGCTAAAGGAGGCCCGAAGTGGCTAGAGCAAATCCAAATCACGAACAACTGATGACGCGATGGGAACGTGAGGGGAGGCCCCGCTTGTTCAATGCTTTCGGTAGACGCTGGAAGGCCGTGAAAGCTGGTGGCACCGTCAACTTCATTCTGATCCAGGACGCTGGTGGCCTGGATGCTCACTATGGCTCAGTATCGATGAGTGGCCCTGACCAGGCTCCACCCACCACAGTAGCCCCGGTCCTGGTAGAGGAGTTGGCAGATGGCGTTCCGGAAGAAGTTATACACCCTGAATCAGGGGGAGAGGGCGATGTTCCAGAGGCTCCAGAGGGAGAACAACCCGCAGGGGATAACAGACTTCTATCTGAGGAGCCCGAACTCGGGGACGTGGTGGAGGCCGATACCGATAGCGCACATCAAGAGGCTGACGGTTCCTGAATTCATCGACGCCGGTAGACGCCTGCTTGATGCCTATCGCGATTTGAGAAGCCACTGGGAACGGCTGAAAAAGCCGGACTTCTTTGCTTTCACGATTGATAACGACTGGGTACAAATTGCCAAGCACGAATATGAGCGCGACTCGATTAATCTCTTCCGCCGCTATCGCACGCTCTGGGAGGCCGGGGAACCGGTCTTTCATCACCACCATGGTATTCTGCAACTCCCGTGGCAATTAGAGATGTGGCATTCCGATCATCCCATCCAGTGCGTCATCGGGGGCTTCGGCTCTTCGAAGACGTGGGGAAAACTGATCGACATTCTTGTCCGGGCTGCCACCGTACCCGGTTATCGTGCCTTCTGTCTCGCGCCCTATTCTATCCAAGCCATGGAAGTCTACAAACAGGCCATGGTTATGATGGACGGCACCCTCTTCAAGGAACGCTTTCTCCTCAAGGCCCCCACCAAGCCCTACGCACAGCTGGTTATCGGGAATGACTTCGTTGGCGAGAACGTCATCGAGATTTATTCCATTATGGATGACCCCGACAAGCTCCTGACGCTTTCCGGTGACGAGGCCATGATCGATCAGGCTGAACAGCTAGATGAGATCGACAGGGTGGTCAGAAATATCGGCACGCGCTTGCGTGGACAGGTTCGAGGACGGCCCCGGCGTGGGCAAATCTCCCTGATTGCGAACTCAGCGGATAACCCGCTCCTCTGGGACATCTTTGACGAGGGAGCGACCGACCCGGACTTCACATGGTCCTATGGCCCTTCCACGAGCGAGAATATCTACCTCACCATGTCCGATTTGTTCCGATTTGAACGGCAAGTCGGCGCAGACGCGCAATCACGCAGCGTCCATCTCTTGGGACACCGCCCAATAGGTGCCGGTGAGCACTTTTCGCACGGCACGTTGCAGAAGTCACGTTCGTCCGACCTCGAACACCAGATGCAGCAAGGGCTGGACCTGAAGTTACCAGGCTACCACAAGGCAGAGGCCCCTCGTGTGGGTATCTACGAGTGGGAACTGCCCTACCGAGAGGACCGCATTTACATGGTGGCCGCGGACCCGGGCTGGTCGAACCCCCCTGGCCGCAACAGTGCTGGCATAATTGTCTGGGATATTACCTTTTTCCCTAAACAACCGGCGACCTTGGCCGCTTTCCACTGGGTTTTCGGCAATAACAGCCCCGCACCCTGGCTTGCGAAGTACACGGAGCTTGTTATGCGCTTTCACGCGGTCGGTAGGAACGCTTTTGACTCCACAGGGCCGCAAAGTGGCTATGAAAGGGTCGAAGGCATGGCAGAACTCCAACCAACGCCCGTTTCAATGGCCGGCAATACGAAATACGTCCTTTTGACGCTCACAAAGTCCTGGATGGCGAATGGGATGTTCGAAATGCCCTTTATTCCGCATATTTTCTCCCAATTGGCGAAATATCGGCTTCCGGACGCCAAATTGAAGCAAGATTTGGTCATGATGATCCTGGTGGCCGTCGCATGGCTGGAACACCTCTTCTACTCCGATAATGACGATGAATTTGAGCATTTCCCGCGTCCTACCGCAGCATTAGACCGTTATGATAGAGATCCCGATGCGCGCTATTAAACGCTTTTTCGCCCTTCGCATTTTGCGAATATGCGATATAATCAATCGTAGGATAACTCCCTGGCTCGGCTTTGAGGCAGAAGAACCCACAACTCGCTATGACCGCGACGAAGACGACCGTTACGGCGGCAGTCGCACAATCAGATAGGAGAAACACTGTGAGAAATTTTTTCGGTTGGAATGGGAACGCAATGGAGTACGGATGGAACGAACTTTCGCAAATTCTGTTGGAAAACCAATCTGCAACCGACCTCATCATGAACGACCACAGCAAGGCGGCCTTTATAGCAAGAATCCGCCGCAGTCAAGACCCCGAATACATCGGCATATCTCGCGCCGATTTTCCCGACGATGAATGGCGAGATCTAAATCCCCGTGGATTAATTGACCGCTGGGAGTACCGCGACAACAACCTCTACCATTATTGGCCGAACGAGCCGCAGATTGATGGCCGCCTCGATCTTATCGAGCTACTCGAAAAGCTAACTGAAATTATGCTGCTCGCCGAGAGTCGCGGTCTCAAGTTTTGCATCGGTAACTTCTCAGTTCCCGCAATTAACCAGTCCGAGATCGACGCTGGCTTGTGGGACAACTTTCTGGTCCAGGCGTCCCGTATCACCAACGCGGGCGGTGGGGTGGTCGGCTTTCACGACTATACATCGTATCTACTTTCCTTTGGGGCCGCAGGTAGAGATCCCCGTCTAATGATCAATCCAAACACGGCTGAGCGCAACTGGCCCACTCGCACAGAGGTGCTGCGGACACAATCAAGCGGAAACTGGCATATTGCCCGCTGGGTGTGGCTGGTTGACCGTTGTGCGGCGATCAACGTTCTGCCCCCGCAAATTGTTATCACCGAAGGTCTCTGGGACCGTATGCCGAATTACGAGAACGTAGGCGGTACCAATATCCACAGTGCGATGCAGGGCCGTTACTACGACGGCCAGCGCATCGAAGGGCCCATCGACCAGATTCCCGTCGCTGGCAATATCCTGGGAATAGCCCCGGAACAAGCTATGATAAGGCAAATGGGCTGGTACCAGAGTGTCATGCCGCCCTACGTGCGCGGCGTCAATCTCTTTACCCTGAACTATAACAAAGTCTGGATGGAGCGCCGTAGCAACTTCGGTATCCGCCCTGCTTATATTGGGGCAGTGAAAAGCATGTTCGGCTTCCGACCCGTGCCGTTACCCGAGCCGGAGCCGCCTATTGTTGTTGACCCACATATCTACCTCACCATTCGTGTCGATGTGCAAAATGTCCGGTCTGGGCCGAATATTCAATACCCAGTTACAAGCCAGTTGATTCAGGGGAGTGTGCGCGTGGTAACGGGCATTAATCCTGAAAAAACGTGGTTCCGCATTGCAGCGGGCTGGGTATTTCGCGAATTGGTCGATGAGGCTGGCGTCGGCATGGACATCGGCGATCTTCCGGTTGTCGTGATTCCGAGAAAGCGTAGCCTCATCAGCTTCAGCACCCATCACGATGGCTTCGATAACTTCCTGTATCGCTACAAACCTACCGCGGTGCTCACAATGGCCGGTTCCCAGCACGCACAGGATCTTGCCAGTGCGGGGATAGACGCCATTCATCGTTTTTGGCCGGACCGCGACATCCACGAAACCATGAGCGCCTTCGAATTCGTCGAGCGCCATAAAAACCTTGCCCGTGATAATGTCATTGTGCATACCAATAATGAGCCGCCCAATCCGAACGACCCCGAGCAGGCCGGGAAATTGGTCAATTGGCACATAAATGTTATCCGCCTGTCAGCACAGTATGGGCTGCGGCTATGTATTTTGAACTTTGGTGCAGGCGGCCCTGACATCGATAAGTGGGGCCTCTATGACACTCTTCTGCGCGAAATCGAGGCCGACACACTCAACCAACCAGGCCAAAAACCGCGTGTTGCGATAGGTCTCCATGAATACGCCCCCGGCTTGATTCACGCCGGTATGCAGCCAATTGACGCGACTACCTACAAACCACCCGCGAAGTATGAAGATTGGCCGCGGGAGAACCTCGACGTTAACTCTTGGTTGTTCTATCTAGTTGGCCGCTACAAACACATGTTCCAATACTGCGATGCGATGGACATTCTGCGTCCTGACGTGTATATCACCGAATCCGGCTTTGACGGCCTCACCGACACCGAATCGCAACGATATTTGACCGCGCTGAAAGAAATCGCCTTTCCCGACCCGCCTTGGACCCATTATCGCAGCTGGGCGACCCTAGGGGCAATTTGGCGATATTGGTGGCCGCAATGGAACAAAGAAGAGGCGGCATTCCGCCAGTATGAGTGGGCAGCGGACTACATCTACACTGAACCGGAGATAAAGGGAATACTTCTCTTTGCCATCACCGATGACCCAAAGTGGAAACGCGACTTCGACTACTCGGACGCCGTAGAGCTTCAAGAGCTTCTCTTGCGGCGTAGTGAGGGTACTACTCCAGTCCCGGTTCCAGTTCCCCTTCCCGAGCCGGAACCGGAGCCCGAACCTGAACCCCCGCTTCCCGATCCCCCCGACGTGGCATTTATCGAGGTGCCCCTAGGGTCAATTGCGGACATACTAGAGGTCATTGCCAGCTGGCTTCCGGACGATGATAATCTGCCCGCCCTGATAGATAACCTGCGCGAGGAATAACATGCGGAGTCTCAAAATCCGGCTGTGGATACATCGAATTCTCTACAATACCCGCTTCCTTGCGGCGTACATGATATTTCGCTCTCTGGCCCTGCCTATCAATACATGCCACTACATCCTGGCAGGGCACATGCGAATTCGCCACTTTCTGGTGACTGGCGTTATCAGGGACGGCAGCATTGACAACGCCATTGACGCTGAGTATATCCGGTCATATCGGGTGAGAAAGACGCTTGCTTTACCCGAAGATTCTGATATAATCATGAAAATGTTGCGACTATGATTTGGGAACACGACTATCTCGCGACCGACTCCTCAATCATTCTCGACGTGGCATTTGCCATGGGCTATTGGCTGGAGTGGAACGAAGCCATCAAGACCTGGGTACTTCTCGACAAGAACGATGAATGGGTTGGTGACTACGCCAACCTGGGGGAAGTAGGAATCAAATTGCGCTTGGTGATTATCCCGCTATGCAACTTCAGACTTGTGAGACAGGAAGAATGGTGCATGAACTGAGAGTTTTGGATCTCTACTGCGGGGCCGGTGGTTGTAGCATGGGCTACGCCCGCGCAGGTTTCCACGTCACGGGCCTAGACCATTCGCCCCAGCCAAACTACCCCTTCGATTTCGTGCTCGGCGACGCGCTCAATCCACCCTTCAAACTCACCGATTTCGATCTGTTACACGCCTCGCCGCCATGTCAGCGATACTCACAGGCCACGCGCAATGACCGCAAGGAAAATCACCCCGACCATGTGGACATTATCAGGGACATTTTTATCGCCTCTGGTGTGCCCTATGTCATCGAGAACGTCCCAGGAGCACCGTTAACCAATCCCTTGACCCTTTGCGGCACAATGTTTGGCCTCAATGTGCGGAGACATAGATTGTTCCAAACTTTGCCGGAAATATACTTTCCACCAGCCCCTTGTAACCATTATAAGAAGACCGTTCGCCAAGGTTTCGCGCCGTCAGAAGACGAGTTCCACTGTGTCGTGGGCAACTTCAGCGGCATACCCCAAGCTCGCGAAGCGATGGATGTTCCCTGGATGGGACCCCGCCGCGAAATCGCCCAGGCGATACCACCCGCCTATACCCAATGGATAGGTGAGCAAATAAAGGAGATGCTAGGATGGTAGAAGAAATGAAAATAACACTTATCGCTGAAATTTATCTGAGCAGCGGCAGCATTAAGGTGGGGGAGGGCACTGTCGGTACAGTGTTGAAGGAAACCGACTTCGGCTATTTCGTTCGCTTTACCATCGACGATAAGGATTACGACACGTTTATCTGGTACTTTCAAGCAAGGGAGAATGACAGTGAACATAACGCATGACGCATTTTCACGCCTCATCATTGACCAGTACGTAAGGTTGAACCGCCAGCATCTTCTTGGCGGCGGCGACATAGAATTTTTGGGGGCCGAAAACGTCGGGGGAGACCTTTACCACATGATTTTCGAGTACACCAAGTACGGGCTGAAAGAGTGGCGAGAGGCAATTCCCGCGCCACTCACATATAACGCAGGCACGGAAGAACCGCCCCCTAATTTCCAGACGGAACAATTAACGTTCTATTCCGTTCGCGTTGTCGTTCCCACCCAGGGAGTACCCGAGGTGCCCCGGACGCCCTGGCAGCTGGCGAAGTATTACTTTCTGGGCAAGGGCTGGCGATATGGCATCATGCGAATTATGATTGCCCGCGAGCTTTCGGTCCAATTGCCGCAAATGATGGCATCCTACATCCACATGTATTTCGAGTCGCAGATGATGTGGCAACGTGCTGCCGAGATACAGAAGCTCGAGAAACAACTCTACCCGTCGAGATCAAGGCCCACTGCGGCTCCGGGGCCGTCAAAAGACTGGGGAATCCATGATTGAGATCGAGTTCGATGAGAAGGTCCAGTTCACTGTCACCGAGGTGGATGACAACGGCAACCGCAAGCTGGTAAAGGTTTTCTCTTGCATGGGTGGTGACAAGTTACGCTTCCCGTCCCTGAGAATGATGGAGCAACATTGCCTCTGGGATGCCGGCCATGGTCGCATCTACGTATTTGAGGATACAAAGGGGAACGAGTAATGAGAATCTATCAACTATATCAAGAAGCATACGCTCGGAACGACAACACAATAATGATTGCTCCCGCCGCCGAACCCCAATTAATCGTAAAAGCCTATGATGAGAACCACCAATGGTATGACGATGCGCTAGGCGATTTACGATTACTCAAGAACTGGTACGTGGGCATTTGGGAAGACGGCCAGCGCGTGGGACTTTTGCTTGTTGACGACCTGAGAGATAGCCACGGAACTCCCGAAGAGGAGATCGATACGTCCATCCCAATTTGGTCTCAGCCCGCAATTAGGGACATCATAAACGAGGAGATGCGCTATAGGCCACTCGGTGATGAGACGCAGGCGGATACCGTCGAGGCGGTGTGGCCCAAAGCCCCCATTGATGCGGAGGACGAATGAGAGAAGCGCGACGTTGGGTAGAGGCGCTTTGTATCTTTGCGGCCTTTACCCTTGTCTACTACACCCAAAAGATCTATCGCTGTCTGCGCTCTTGACAGACCCCCCTACCGGAGTTACAATCAGATTGAAAATGTACGTTTTCGTGAAAAGGTGACAAAATGAATGACCGAGAAGAGTATTTCGACCGCGATGAATATGTCATGTCGGTCTCGGCGGCATACGCCGCTCTCCTGGTGGCAATCACCTTTATCATCTGCTTAGGGTATCTGGGTTATAAATTGTCCAATGGCCTTCCGGGACTTCAGGTTTTGGTCGGCGAAACGCGGGGCAGCAAGACAACCTCGATCCTGGGTCAAGACAACCCCCTGGAAATCAACTACAGTTTACAAGAGAACGAACCTGGAGAGATACGCCTTTCTTGCACGGGCAACCTTTTGGGTTTTGAGGAAGCCGTTATGATGCTCAACGGTGACTACATCGCGAATTACCAGCTGGCGATTAACTTTGCGTCCATCAATGACCAGGACGCGCTCAACCAGAGTGTTGATGACATGGCCGCCGCCGTGAATAGTATCGACAATCTGCCAATCCCCAGTTGCGTCGGGTTTATGGAGATGTTGGCAAGTTCGCACAAAACGTTCTTTGACGGCCTTCTGGCCTTTCTCGAAGTTATGAACGCGGAAGAGTCCCAGGACGGAGCCAACGCGCTGACCACATGGCGGAATAACAACGACAGCGCCTATCTCGCCAACGGCTTCTTCTTCGGTAAGCTGGCCCTAATTGTCGAGTTTGTAGAGGGAGAGGAATGAAATTATTGGGGCTGGTCGTGATCGTGACCTACCTCTTGCTCCTGGTCGCCGGAACTATATTTTTGAGGGAGTGCAAGTATAAGTGCCAGTATACTGTTTGGGAGTACGCACATCACACTTGCATGGATACTGTGGGAGATTTCCCTTATTGCTCCCAATTATCCAGTGGGCTCTTTAGAATAATGTCCGCAGCGAACAGGGAGCTACGGTGGATAACGAGACCGACAGAAAGTTGCTGAAGCTCCTGGTCGTTCAAATCTTCTTCTGGGTTTGGGTTTGCGGCATTTTTGTTCTGATTATTCGATACTACGGAGGAACGATATGACACTTATCCAAATTGTAATCGCATCGTTCTGGCTCACCTTGGGCATCCTTCTTATCGCCGTTACACTCTCGAGAATGATCGATACCTGGGGCGACAAATGATACCCAATATTCGCGAACTAGTAGATCCCCAAAAGGGACCATTGGGCTGGATGGCGACCATTGAATATGACGGGTTTGTCGTGTATGCTATTGGAGATAGCCGCAAAGAATGTGTCGAGAAGTTCAAACGTGCTATTGTCTTCTTCAATGCTGAATATGCTGAGAGAGTGAACGAGTTCAGGAGCCACAACCATGCTTGAGTATACGGAGCGCAGGTATAGGGAAGCATACGACCGCCAGCTGATTACCATCGGCGAGCTAAGTACCAAGTTACATAGCGCCCGACAAGATTCGCGGCATGGGCAAGCGGCAGCCTCAATGTTAATGGAGCACCGTGACCGTCTTATCGCGCAGAAGGAAACACTGGAGGAATACATCTTGGGAACCTACGATTCACCCGAACCAGCTAACGAGGGCGCATACTGGGCCTTGGCAGCAATTCTCCTTTTTGTCGTCGTTTGTATTCTAATTCTCATAATCATAGTACCATCCGGGGTCTGAAGGGCTAAGCCCGGTAGCCGCCAAAGTGCGGCACCGGAACGTGGGTTCGACTCCCACCAGATCCACACGACCAAGAGATAAGCCATGGGTGGACCGAGGGGGATAAGCTCCCCTCGGCGGCCACCCGCGCAGGTTAAAATGAATCACAAGGACTCGTAGCTCAGGGGTAGAGCGTGGCACTTGCTCGGTACTGAAGTGCAGATGAGGTCGCAGGTTCGAAACCTGCCGAGTCCTTTAGGTGCGAGTCACATCCTAGGGTCTGTGATCGTACCGAAAGTCAATAGACGGTGAAACTCCTCTACGGGTTAGCCCTTGTAGGGGCGAATGGATACCCGGGTTCGAGTCCCGGCGCTATAAAAGACCTCATGAGCACCCTATCTTGAGCCTGCTAGCTCTGAGGGATCGCAATATGAGGCGCGATAAAAGGGGAGATCCGCTGCCGTCGAGTGATTGCCGTATCAGGAATTCGAATGAGGAGCCAGGGGAAAACCCAAGCGTAATCGGTTCCTGGTACGGTACACGGGCTTGTAGCTCAATAGGGAGAGCGCCGCTTTTGCAAGGCGGAGGGAGCAGGTTCGAATCCTGTCGGGTCCACTAGGGTGAACAAGTATCTACGGAAGCTCCCGTTTTTAAGCAAGGTCGGCTGTTCGCCTGAGTGTCGCACTTCGTCCGTTGTTCTCGCCACAGGTAGCTCCTGGGCCATAACGGAGGGTGCGGTGAAGGGCCGTCCCAGTGGTCGAGGCGACAGAGAAGCTCGTAGCGATCACTTTGCGGGGACGGTCCACAATGCCGGTGTAGCTCAACGGGAAGAGCAGTGGGTTTGTAACCTACGTGTCCGGGTTCGAGTCCTGGCGTCGGCTTGTTAAAAGTGAACCATTAGGGTACCAATAGGAGAACGAATGACTGAGCAACAATCAGTAGACAAGTTGTTTGTCACACAGGAGATAACTCTCTTGGGAGCGACACCCAACTTCAAGAATGCCCTTCTCGAAGCTGGGGCCCCGCCCGACGATGTTGACCTCGTTGCAGCAAAGTTCCAGAACCTTTCCTCCGACCCTATGCTTTACGCACCAGGCGTCGGCCCCTTTGTGGATTTGAGCCTCACCTGGGTTCTTTTGCGGCCCATTGCCATCCAGACCGATCTCACGTTAACCCCAGTTAAAGGTGGTGTTATCCACATAGTTCAGATGTGTCCGCGCTTGGATGGCGGTGTCCATGTCTACATGCAGAATGTTTTGGTCATGCTCGAAGATGTGCCGTGGCTATCAACGATGATTATCGAAGAGACCAAGAAGGCTGGAACGCCCTATATGTTTGGACAACTGGGAGGGATGGAATATGAGCATATTAATCCGAGCCGAGAAAGTGACGAGTGAAGATCGCCAGAAGAGGTATGGACATCCAATCATCAATTTCACGCTGACTGCCCTGCGCTGGACTTCGCGGCTACAGGCGCGGGGCAAACTGAGAAAGGGTGAGTACGTCGATCTTGAGGACGTACCTTGGATGATGGTAGATGTAAAGGCCGCACGAGAAAGCTGGTTGCACGATGATGACAACCCTCTTGACGCCTGCGGCTATATTCGGACATACGAGCGCATTGACGAGTGGTTGACGGACCATAACTACCAGGGCGGCATTGCTGGATTACGGGGAGCCCCAATCCACACGCTGTATAAGATCCTGGAAATAGCACTGGAGGAACACTATGCAACGCTTGACTGACGCCGCTATTGACCTGATGGTTAGGGGTCTCACTGAGAATGCCGTTGAACTTTCGGTGGGAATCTTCGCAAAGGATGATATTCCACACCACGTTAAGAGAGTCACCGTCTCTGAGACCGAGTGGTTGTTGGAGCTCGTTCGCCCATTAAATTTGGAAGATACCTTCGATTCCTTTGTTATGTTCGACTCGCCGAAAGCAGCCCAGATGCATGACGGCCAGTATTCTCGAAGCCAGTTTGTCTTCATCAACGAGAGAGTAATCTCTATCCCGCGCCGAGGAAAGAAGGTCGAGTCCGATACTGTCTTTGCCGAGGCCGCTCTCTTCCCCTTGCAGACCCTCCATGTAGTCCGCAAATTTGCGGCGGGGGTAGAGGCAATACCCTACAAAGCCGAGGGGGGCCGTATAACGTTTCCAACGTTCCAGTTCGATGAACCGGGGCGTGGGCACTATATATGCTTGGCGGTATATAACAAAACTGGCACGCCCATTTGCTTTCTCCCGATTGATGAGTATGGAAACGGGGAGGCAGTCAATGTCCCGAGCATTGAAATTAACATCAACTTCTGAACCGGCGAATGCGGTTCTGGGGTATCTGGCTGGTCTGAGTACGAGTTCAAGGCGAGTGCAACTCAGCGCCCTGAACAGTATGGCGGTAATCATCTCCGACTCGGAGGAGGCGTCGGCAATAACACTTCCCTGGCATAAGTTGGATCGACTCATGATTCAGGTATTGCGTGCCGAACTGGGAAGGCGGTATAAGCTCCTTACGGCCAACCGATACCTTGCGGCCTTGCGCGCAGTGTTGAAGGAATCGTGGCGGCTGAGTCTGATAGACTCCGACACCTACTTCCGCATATCGGATATTCCCGACATCAAGGGCAGCCGTGTACAGAGTGGCCGCCTTGTGGATCGTGAGGATATTATCGAGATACTGGAACATTTCCAGGGGGGCGAAACATACGCGGAAGCCAGGAACTTTGTAATGATTGCGATCATGTATTATGCCGGCCTGCGGCGCGGCGAGTTGTGCGATCTTACCTTTGGCGACTGGAACGGGCGGCTGGGGAAGTTGCTGATACACGGCAAGGGCAATAAAGAACGCTTCGTCTACCTATACGGAATAATGCTTGATACCATGATTATTTGGGTGGGCTTGCACGATGACTGTGCCGGGGCCGATCCCCTTTTCGCCCGTGCTCTCACCAAAGCTCGTGGAGAGTACAGCGGTGAGAAGATGCCGAACCACACCCCTTACCATGTTTTGCGGCGCGCACAGAAAGTTCTTGGAATGGAGAAGTTTACCCCCCATGACCTCCGTCGAACGTGTTTTACCAACTTGTTGGAGAAGGGTGTAGACCTCGGAACGGTAGCCAAAATTGCCGGCCATGCCAATCTTTCGACAACTGCCCGCTATGATATGCGTGACGAAAAGGCTAAACGGGAAGCATTTAAGCTCCTGGACCTCCCCATACGTGCTTGACAAATTCACTGTGACGCGCCTACAATATTAAAGTAAGCTCAACAACCCAATATGGATATGCCATGGCGCACACCCACCTGCTCTCAGGGACGTTTTCAACCTTGCCAGGAGCCAATGAAGCCAGAGCGAACGCCGCAACGACCGCCATCTCTACGGCATTCACTACGGACCAACTCCCACGCGACTTCCCCACTGCCCTTTGGCAGGCACAGGAAGATCGCTATTTGCGTTACTGGGACTGGTTCACCGGCGAGGCCCTCAACAGCGTTATTGCCGAAACAAAGCGCGGCGTTGCCATTCCGAAGTTCCCGCTGCATCTAAATGCAACGCGCAACTTTGCCCGCAAGCACTCCGCCCTACTCTTCGGTGAAGTGCCTGACAACGACACCGCCCTCGTCACGTCCAACTGGCGACCGCGCAAGGGACTGACCGTTGCGGACCTCGAAGAAAAGCAGGACAGCCCGAACCGTAAGCATGATAAAATGGTGGCAGAAATTCTCTCCACTATTGTGAACGAAGTGTGGGTGCAATCAAATGGACGCTCGATACAAAGAGAAAACGGGACGCTCTCCCAATTTCTGGGTGGCTGTGTCTTCCAGTTCAAGTGGCAGCCGCAAAGAGACGACCTACGGATTCCTATACTCATTCAGACGATCAGCCCTGACTTCTTTCTACCTATTTGGAATAACGATAACTATTGGGACCTTCTGGAAGGATATGTCGTCTATCAAATCACCAGCGCAGCCGCCAGAGCTATGTATGGTCATGAAGGATCAGAAGCGATGGTTCTTTACACCGAGCACTGGACTAAGGATCAGTACAGCATTTACCTGGACGGAGAACCCCTGACCTCTAAAATGGAGGCCAATGGCAAAACAAAGGAAGTGACCTTTAAGGATCTTCCGAACCCCTTTGGTATTGTACCGTTCGTCTATATCCCCCACCTGCGCGAGGGGAACTTTTATGGTAGCTCGATGGTAGAAGACATCGAGGGACTAATGTTGGAATATAATGCGCGAATGGCCGATAAGGGCGACGCCATTCGTAAAACAGTTCATCGCAAAAGATACATGAGAGACGTTGGGAATATAAGTATGCGGGTTTTAGATGAGGGCGTTCAAGCTGTGGATCTTGGCAAAACTCCTCCGACCTCAAAAAATCCACCTGATGTTTTCTCTGAGGACCCGCCTCAGTATTCACCGGCGTTGATGGGGTACACGGACGAACTTTGGGACAACTTGCTCCGCGAGGGGCATGTTTCGCCAACGGCATTTGGCGAGGACGAAGGTTCGCAGCGCAGTGCTTTGACGCTCGCTATTAAGATGTGGCCCTCTACATCCCACGCTCGGGCAGAACGAGATCACTGGACAGACGGACTGAACCAAAGCGCCCAAATCATCATTCGTATGGTGAGGGCCCATTTGAGTTCAACCCCCCTGAAGGGCCTCAATATCGAGATACCCGAGGATGTGTTCCACCGGTTCCTGGTAACGCAAAGTTGGATGCCGATGATACCGCGTGACCGCGAATCAACAGTTAACGAAATGGTTCTGAGAACTCAGGCGAAACTCGCTTCACCGCAGCTGGCCCTGGAAGAATTTGGCGACATTCCAGATGTCGAAGACGAGCTCGATAGAATCATTGAATGGACTAAGCTCATGCAGGAAGTTCTCCCGGAGGGCAGTGATGCCGGGGGTATAGACCACAGTGAGCCCATTGTTGACAACCAACCACCTGTCGCCATACTTGACACCGACTAAAGGAGAAGGTAACAATATGGGAAAAGATGCTGAGAACACGACACCGGCCCCGCCTGCCGCTCCAGAAGTACCGGAGCCGCCCGCGCCCCCGCCGCCGCCTGCCCCAGTAGATCCTGAACCAGCCAAGGTAACATTACAGAAGATCGATCCCCCGCCCCCTCCCCTGGAGGACGCACCGTTGAAAGACGTTGATGGAGTCGATTGGGAACGTAAGTTCCATGGTTCTCAGGGAGTTGCCAAACAGTTCCGTGACCAAGTTGTCACGCAACAAGAGCAACTCACCGCTTCTAACGAACAGTTAGCGGCCCTTGCATCTACACCGTCTGACCTCAAAGAGGCACGGGCGGAAATAGTGCAACTTCGGGAGATTAATGAGCGCAATGTACGTCACGGTGAACTCCGCGGCGTTGTTGCGAAAGATTTCCCGGACCTGCTGCCCCTCTTAGACGATGGGTTGATGCTCGGAGTTGACACGTTGGAAGGCGATGCTTTAACCGACCATCTAACACGTCTCCGCACTCAGTTTGGCGGGGGCAATCAGGGTGAGTTAGATGAAACCCTGTCTGGGGCTACACCCGCGTCTCCAGCCGGAGGGTCGACCGGAGTTACCGAAAGCGTTGAAGATTTGTTTCAGAAGTTGATGAATCTCAACCCCGGAAGTGACGAATACGTGAAGACCAACCGTGCTTACTTGATGGCGCAGGAGAAGGTACTAGCGAAAGCAGAGAAGTAACACAGTAGCCCTTGAGGACGGGGTTTGACAGCTGGAAGGAATGGCTGATGAATCCTAAGCAGAAATCTATCGTTGTAGTCTATCGAGACCAGAACGATGCAAACATCACTCTTGAATTGACCGGCCCCAACGTGGGCTATCGTCAAAACGAGCAGTCGGTGACGGTCTGGGAGAACAAAGCGGGCGGGGAAAACTTTACCATGGTTATTCCTCTACACCGCCTGGTATCTCTCAGAACGGTGCAGTAGTTCAGGCTCGGCCTCAAGGAGAAGAATCATGACTTTTGATGTCAACTATCCGGACAATCCGTGGTCCGGCGTAGACAAGAATCAGCGCGAGTGGTACGACCCAATTCTCCGGGAAATCTTTCTGGAGCAGGCCGTCTACGGACGCTACGTGACCAACCAGTTCAATCTGGCGGGGAACGTCAACACAACCGCGATGCATATCACAAGCCTCCTGCCCCCGCACGGCAACTTCGACACGCTGGGGCTGCGTGACCTGTGGATGGCATCCAGCTGGGTTGACTCGTTCCAGCGCACTATCAACTTCAACCGTTACGGCGGGAAGTTGAGCTACCACAAATACGACGACTCGATCACCTACTGGCAGAAGAATGCCGTTGCTGGTCTGCGTCGGATCGTTAACCAGGGCCTCGGCTCACACATGGTTGACGTGATGGACATGCTGGCCCGCAATGCTTTCCTTAGCGGCGCTTTTGCCGTCTACGGTGACGGGTCGGGTACCTCCTTCGATGTTCTCGACGGAACTCAGGTGCTTTCGACGGAACTCATTGACCAGATCCATCTGGGGATGAGCTACCGTAACGTTCCCTACGCTTCGCAGCAAAACGGCGTGATGGGAAACATTGTCTGCATCACTTCCCCTGGCGTGATCTACGAGATCAAGCGTGAAGCCGACGCAGCTGGGAACCAGGCGGCTTTCGTCGACATCATGAAATATGCTGACCCCACACGCCTCATCCGAGGCGAGGTCGGCACGTATCGCGGAGTCCGCTGGGTACAGACACCGCGTGCGACCCTGTGGAATGCCGGTGAAGTCACGTTCACTGCCGAACTAAAGGTTGCTGTCTCTGCTGGGGATGGCGCTCTTGGAACGGTGATTGACGGCGTGAAGACTGTCGGTCAAACGGGTGCCACACCCTATGTGGAAGTAAACACCGGCGAGGCCGCCAATTTCGCCGTTAACGACATCGTGACGGTCCATATCGACCAGACCGCCGCCTACGGTATTACCGATGGCGTGGACTGGAACGATGGGACGTTGCACAACCGGCGCGTCGTGGCTGTTGATACGGGTAATGACCGTCTCAGCTTCGACAAACCCATCATGCTTGATATGGACACCGACCTGGGCGGAACCGTTTACGGCTACGTCACGAAAGCTCGTCATGTCCATTCAGCTGTCTTCCTTGGCGGGAACGACGGCGTTGTGATGGGTGTTAACCAGCCGCCGCGAATTCACACACCGGGCCCTGTTGATGACTTCGAGAGTATGTACCGCATCTCGTGGGACGGCTACTTTGGCTACGAGGTTTTCGAACCCGAAGTCTTCGAAGTGGTCTTCATCGACGGCACGACCCGAGTCAAAGGTCCGGCTGTCTAGGGAGTAACCTAATGGTTCAATGGTCAGATTTTAGAGATCAGTTCCAGCGCAGCATCTTGAACGATGCCGTCAAAACAACGTGGAGCGATGAGGAAGCACTTGACTTCCTCGAGTGGGGCCTTGCCTCACTTGCGGACTTTGAGGCGATGGCAACATCCACCTCATTCGCTGTACCCGCAACTGCAACGTTCGAGTACACGTTGCCTGGAAACATCTTTAGCGACCTTGCGACAACCGGGACTGTGCGATACGAATATGACGACGATACCTACCAGTATCTCGATCCAGTTCGTTATACACACATGGTTCCCCGCCGTACCCTGGAAGCCTATTGGGAACACCCGAGAGGGACTCTCAATGTGGGGTCTGCGCCATTGAACATTGTCGCCGGTAACACCACCCTGGTGGTTGATTACTTTGCATACTACAACGTGCCCTCACAAGACACCGACACTATCGATGTTCCTGTGTGGGCACGTCACATGCTTATGCTTCACATGGGCATCCACGCCATGACCAACGAGGGCAACAAGCAATCGAAGATCAGACAGTGGGCTGAGAAAAAGGAGGGCGACAGTGAAGAGAACGCCCTTCGCATACAACAGGGGTGGCTTTTGAGGCTCCTCAAAGAAGAAGAGGCCCGCCATACCCGCCAAGACCGTGTTTCCTACTTCCGCAACACCTGGGGGATATAATGGCTGCTCAGACTTCCCAGCTTGACATGCTCATGGATGATATTGTCACGCATCTTGCGAAAGAGCTTATGACAGACATTGATGATCCCCTCGACGCCGATAACAAAGGTGGCGTTGTCAGGTTCGGTAAGCTACAGGCTGACCCCTCGGTAGGCAAGATAAACATCCTCATTCATTTCGGTAACGAGGATTGGAAGCACCAATTGTACACCCCGGAGGTGCGGGGTACTGTGGGCTGGGAAATGCCCATGATGGAAATCGGCGGCACCTACTCAGTAACATACTGGGTGCGTCGTTTTGTGGTTGAACTCAAGGTCTTTTTGTCCGGCGAGTCCGACCGAGATGAGGCGCGGCGAAATGCTCATGTCGCACTGTCCCGTGCAGAATGGGCGGTATCGACATTTAGCGTTAACGCTGTTGTAGACAGCTTCGGCGAAGCGCCGCATCTCATCCAAGTCCGCGATAGCTATATGCGCGAAAGCAGGGGCGAGGGGGACTTTATCTATAGGGGCGAGATTCGCTTCGAAGTCTTCACCACCAAAGACCCGCCCGCGCCGTAAAAGGAGAAATAACATGGCTGGATCCATGAGCGATTACCTGGAAGACGAACTGAATGATCACGTCCTAGGCGGGGCCGATTTTACCCGCCCCGCTACTGTCTACATTGGTCTGTGGACCGATGCCCTGACAGACGCAAGCACTGGTTCGACTGGTACCGAGGCTTCAGGCAGTGCCTATGCCCGCGTGTCCGTGACGAACAACGCCACCAACTGGCCCGCTTCATCTTCGGGCAGCAAGGCGAGCGGTATTGCGTTCACCTTCCCCACCGCCTCTGGCGGGAACTGGGGAACCGTGACACACGCAGGCATTCTCGATGCCGCAACCGTTGGCAACATGCTCTACTGGTTCGATCTGACAACCAGCAAGACAATCAATGACGGGGATACTGCGGAATTCGCCATCGGCGCGATTACTGTAGCATTCGACTAGAAGTATCAGCAGCGCAACCTTTGAGGCCCACATGCCGCACTGTCGATGTGTGGGCCTCTTTTGTGTAAGGGAACGATATGGCCGCAAATTGGAATGATCCTACACTCTGGGCCGCCTTGTACCGTAACCAGGATGATGACGGCAACTTTATCACCTATGGTCGGGAATATGCCCGGATACGAGACGGCAACCGCGAAACTGCTAACCTGGGCAGCTTTGAGGCCCGTTGGCAAAGCCTAGTTACCACGTTCGGTATTCAGACAACCGACCGTGTGTTGATCGCTGGCTGTGCGTTCGGCTTCCTGATTGAGGTTGCTAACGATGCGGGGTATCCCAATGTCTGGGGCATAGACAGTAGTAGCGAGATTGCATCAAGGCGCGGTGTCGAGAGTCGTGGTGATGTGCTGTTCGTAGAAGATGATATTCGTGGCGGTGGCCGTGTCAGGGCTGCGCTCCGTTCCCTGACCGGCGACGACATCTTCGACTGGATAATCAGTGAGGACCTTGTACCCGGGTATACAGTACCCGAACTCGAACCCTTGCTAGATGCGGCAGAAACGATACTTGAGGGCACTCAGCCCCTCAGCAACATCGTACACCTCATGACAATACTTGTGCCTGGTAAATCGGGCGATAGCTCGCAGACCTGGATGACGCTCACCGAGTGGAATGCTGTTCGGCCAGCGCACTCGTGGGTTGACATGCGGACATTCGAGGTGTTGTAATGGCCCTTCCGCGTTCTATTGCAGGGGTAGCTTTCCCCGACCAAAACTACGATATAAGCTCGAAGCGGTCGCCTGATGGTAATCATTATATTCCATTTCTCGATAGTACAACTTCTTACCGGGTTGAGATGTGGATGGCTAATAACGGTGATGATACCTGGGCGGAAAGAGACGCTGGAAACGGACCCAACGTTGGCGTCAACGACCCAATTAAAAGTATGTGGTCCGTGCAAGATCCAACTAACCCCTACTGGCTACACGTTGCATTTCAGACAAACAATACGGCAGGGATGGATCCTGTCAACCGAGTTTGCTATGCACTATACGCAATGTCGGATAATGCGGCAGATGCACGAATTGATCAGAGAACCGTTTCTACTGGTTCTGGTATTTTCGGCGGTTCGGGAACACAGGAGGAACGAGCGCAAGAGTTCACTTCTCATGCTACGCAAACTCACATCACCGCTCTACAATTGATGCTTCGCAAGGCGGTTGCACCAACTGATAATGTAACTATAAAAATAACAGCATCGCTCGGCGGGTCAGCATTAGCAACAGCGACCGTTGCAGCAGCGGATTTGAGCACAACAAATAGTTGGGTTACTGTCCCGATTGATCTAACAGTAACCGCCAGCACAACCTATTTTATTGAGGTATCACGTTCTGGTTCTCGCGATGCTACCAATTACCCAGTTTGGGAACGCGGCGGAATATACTCGGGTGGAACGCCGCGAATTAAGGAAAGTGGTTCTTGGAGCGCCGATGGTACCACTACAGATTTTGGTTTCTCTATTTATTACGGTGGCTGGATTGACGTCAATGCTGCGGGTACACTACCATACACCGTTGTTTCCGACGTACCCGATAGCAACACAGCCGTAGCCTGCTCGATTACGGTGCGTTCGGATGGCGACATCATCATCATCTATCAGGGCGCGCAGATTGCCGACATGGGGCAAGTCTGGGACACGATCAAGTATGCGCGCTGGGAGAACTATGCCGCAGGCTGGGTAATTGACCAGGCCGTTGATGGCGCGGCAGATGAAGAGTGGCGCAACCCGGTCATTGTTCACAACCCCGATAACGATAAGAGTCATTTTTTCTATAGACAAGATGTTGCCTTTGACCATTTCCATAAGGCGTTGACTAGCGGAAACTCTTTAGACGGCACGCCGGACACAATAGAAGTAGCAGGTCAATCAGCAGATTATCCTAATGGCCCAGGAGCGTGGTATAACCCCGCTGATTCTGTAGCCTCTCGCGTTACCCTAGCCTATACCGCTGACGCTGGTTCTGATTTCTCCGCCGTTAAAATTGACGATGATGGTACACCCAGTACAGCCCAAACAGTTAACGATAGCGATGCTGTCAAATTAGACGGCGAGACTTATATGAATGGCATTAGTCACCAGGGTGATGATGTCGTAGTGGCGTGGTGGGCAAATAGTGTTGACTCTGATCTTTATATCAGCACCAGTGACGATGGCGCAGCATGGGCAGCAGAATCTAACGAGTGGACAGCGACTATCAATGCACTATCCTGTTCAGTGCTCATCAACGATTCTGGCGATACTGTACTGGCAATCGTCGCTGACGACGGCGGCACCATCAAATACCACGAGATAGTGCCGGTCGCTGCCGGGGGCACTACCCACCAGCTGGCAGGTACTATCGAGGCCGATGCTACTGTCACCGGGGGAACTGGCGAACCGGCCATCGACGTACAGCTTGCTGGGGCAGTCAACGCGGCAGCAACCGTCACTGCTGCGACAGCCGAACCCGCTATCGATATTCCACTTGCCGGGGCTGTGAATGTAGCTGTAACAACCACAGGCGACCTTACTCGTATCGCAGGCGTTACACCACTGGCTGGCGATGTCGTCGTTGCCGCCACAGTAAGCACCGTTGCTGGCGAACCCGCAGTTGATGTCCAACTGGTTGGTGATGTTACTGCCGCAGTCGCCGTGAGCACTGTCGCCGGTGAGCCAGCTGTTGACGTACAACTCGCTGGTGATGTCAGCGCGGCTGCCGTCGCAAGCTCAACAGCGAACGAACCTGCGGTAGATGTCCAATTGGTGGGCGCGGTCAACGCTTCCGCGATACTCGCTGCTACAGACTTTGATCGAACCATTGGCTTGGCTGGTGATGTCGCTGCATCGGCAACTGTAACGGCCAGCGCGAATGAGCCCGCGATAGACGTTCAACTAGCGGGCGCGATAGCGGCCTCGGCAGTTGCTAGTTCTGCCGCAAATGAACCTACTGTTGACATCCAGGCCGCTGGTGCTCCTACGGTCCTGGCAACCGTAGTCGGCGACCTTACCGTAGACTTCGACCTTGCAGCCGAAGCGGTAAACGCTACCGCGACTGTCGCGGGCGTACTCGGCGTCAAGAAGTTGATGGCCGGTGCAATCAACGCGACAGTTGTCGCGACAGCAGGAGCTAACGAACCCGCGATTGCAATAGACCTCGAAGGGGCGGTTACATTCGCTGCGGTTGCAACGGCAGGGGCCAACGAACCGGCAATAGCGGTTGATCTCGCTGGTGCTGTTGCGGCTGCGGCATTGCTCGCCGCCACCGACTTCGATAGGACTATCGGCCTTGCCGGTGCTGTCAATGCAACGGCGACCGTAACGGGCGTCCCCGACGTAGATATACAGATGGCAGGTACCATAGCCGCGGTTGCTACGGCCAGCGGCGACGTTTCAGTAGCCATTCCCCTGGCAGGTGATTCCACTCTCGCTGTCACGGTTGCTGGCGATTTAACAGTAGCGCATCCCCTGGCAGGTTCTATTGCGGCGTCTGCAATTCTCGACGCCCCGGTCCTGTCCGTATTGAAACGCCTCGAAGGTGTGGTGAACGCTTCCGCCGTCGCTACCTCGGCAGCCAATGAACCCACCATCGATGTCCAACTTGTGGGTGCTCCCGCCCCCACTGCCACCGTTACCTCTGGTGGTATGATCTTCGTCCCCGCTGCCCTGGTTGGTACTGTAGCGGCATCTGCAACTGTTTCTGGTGTCCCCGATGTTGCAATTTCCTTGGCAGGAGCGATTAACGCTGCGGCCACCGTAAGTGCGGCCACAATCGGAGTCAAAAGACCCCTTGCAGGATCCGTTGTAGTAACAACCACGGCGACGGGCGACGTTTCCGTAGGCGTAAAACTTCTCGGTGCCCCCACAGTCCAAGCAACAACAACGGGCGAGTTGACCGTCGCGATAGACCTTGCCGGGGACGTTAATGTTGCCGTAACTACTACGGGCGACCTCTCCGTAGACGTGGCCGTGATACAGCTTGCTGGTGACGTAGCAGCGTCCGCATCGGCGAGCGCGGCTGCAAATGAACCTACTGTTGACATCCAGGCAGCTGGCGCTATTAATGCGTCGGCAACGGCCACAGGCGATTTAAGCGTCGCAATCGCACTTGAGGGTACTGTCACCGCTACAATCGCTGTAAACGGCACCTTAGCCAATCAAGTGGCCCTCGGGGGGTCAATTTCAGCCACTTCTACGGTCTCTGGAGACGTAGAAATCGATGTCCAGCTGGCAGGATCGGTCGTTTCTGCCGCTACCGTGACCGGCGACGTGGTAATCGACATACAACTTGCAGGTGCGGTGAGTGTTGCGGCAACTACCACGGGCGACCTGCAAGTTGGCGGGGGCGTTGACGTTGCTGGTGACGTATCCGCTTCCGCGACCGTCTCTGGCGATTTGGCTGTTGCGATTGACCTCGATGGTGCGGCAATCAACGTTGCGACAACTGTCGCGGGTAGCATTTCTCTATCCCTCCCGCTTGGTGGCTCAGTTTTAGCCGCTGCCACGGCCACAGCGTCGGCCAACGAACCAGCCATCGATATACAAATGCTCGGCGCTCCCATGCCCAGCGCAACGGTGACTGCGAACCTCAGTGCCAGCCCGTGGGCTCTGGCGGGCGATACGGGCGCGACCGCTACGGTTTCAGGGCCGCTCGAAGCCCTACGGCCAATTGCTGGTACGGTGAGCGTATCGGTCTCCGTCACTGGTACCACCCTGGACATGACCCGCTTCATCGAGGGGGCGGTCAGCGCCGCTGCTGTTGTGGCCGGAACGGGGAGTGTAACTCTGGCCCTGGCCGATTCTGTTGTTGCAAATGTCACCGTTGTAGGTATTCCTCCCATCATGACCATAGGTATTGCTGGTGACGTTAGCGCAGCGGCCTCGATCTCGGCAGAATTGACCGTCATCGTTTTTGAGGGTTATGTCAATGCTGCTGCCACCGTAACCGGCAACCTGAATGCTTTGTTTACCGCTGCGGGCGAGGTCCAGGCCGGTGCCACAGTGACCGCCCCACTCACGCGGTTCAACTATGACGACTTTATCATGTCCTGGGACCCGCGCTATCCGGATGTCATCGCCCTATTGGATGACCCAAACCAGCGAACAGTGGGTTATAATGATAATCTATGGCGGCACATCTTTGAGGCCACTCGTGACTTCTTTGTACGGCAGAAACCAGGCAAACACGAATACTCCGACCCCAGCAGGCGTTGGGATAGATACTATGGCCCAACGGGTGTAAGGACAAAGCGATGAGAGTTCTATGTATTTTCATGGGCGAGACACGCAAGTCAATGGGAGGCTGTGAGATTTATCGTATTTCCATGCCTTTCTCTTATATGATGCAACACGGCCATCAATGTGGTTGGGCATTCTACGAGGACATTTACAATGAATACAAAGTAGTTGGTCCCAAGTATTGGAAGGGGTTCGTTGAAAGTGCTGACATTTTTGTCTTCCCTCGTTTATTTGTGCCAGATAAAGCGAAAGAAGAAGTTACCTGGGCAATTCAATATTTGTTCGACCAAATCAGAAAAGCTGGCAAGCGCGTGGTGTACGAGTTGGATGACGACTACACCAATGAATTCCGCGATGTGATCGGTGGCGACGCCATAGTTGCCGCAAGAGCAACGGATGGCATTACCGCGTCAACCGACGTATTGGCGAAGCGCATGAAAAAGTTAACGGGACGACCCACTCATGTGCTGCCCAATATGATCGATATGGAATTGTGGGGCGACGCAGGAGAACCTAAATATAAAGACGAATTAGGGGCAAAGATACTCATCGGCCTTACGGGATCGTCTACACATGAGCATGATTGGATTGTGTTAAAGAACGTTCTGCCGTATATTATAGATAAGTATCCCCACGTTCATCTGCTCGTTGGCGGGTACAATCCAGACTACTTATTGGGCTTAGAAAATACAACCTATTTACCAGGCGTAAATTATGCGACATACAGTCGCCTAGTACGCAACTTTGACCTTGTGTTAGCACCTGTCAATCCCTTTGATGGATTTAACGACTTTAAGTCACCCATCAAGGCAATTGAGGGCATGGCTGCTCGCCGGTCAGTGGATGGAAAGCCAGCTGGTGGAGCCGTGATAGCGACCAACAATCTAGTCTACCGCACCGCAGTACGTCACGGAAAAACTGGACTTTTGGTGGAACATACACCTGATGCCTGGGCCGAGGCCATCGAACGAACGATAACCGATACAGCAATGCGTAAGCGCCTGCAAATTGCGGGCCACACTTGGGTACAGAGGAAGCATTCAATTGCTCGTCACTGGACCAAGTGGGTAAGCGCATACCAAAAAATCCTCAACGCACCAGCTAACCCGGTTGAACTTGGTTCGATAGTCGACAAAGGAGTAGTATCATGACCGTACCGGCACAGGCAGGCATATTTGGCTTTTGCTTGCAACTCGTTTCTGGCAAGGTGGGGCAAGGGGCAACCTTTACCCCCGCGTCTGAGACGTGGTATAAGATGCGGGCCCCCCGTGTAGCACTGGGGACCGTGCAAGACCTTCAGGTGTTCCCGCCTGAAGTTGGTGGCCTGATCGTGCCAACTGGCACGTATAAGCAGGGCCATTTCTTCGGCGGCGACGTGGACATTCTGCCACGCACCGAAGCTAATTTGGGGTGGTTGCTGCGTGCTCTTATGGGCTCTGCTTCCACCGTTACCGGGGTAGATCATTTAGGCGACGCCCAGGCGGGCCTCGATACCCATATCTTCCGCTTCCTGCCTGCGAGTTCGTACTCTCAGGACTGGATGGCGGTTCGCTGTGAAATTCCTGGCGGGGCTTCCGATGGTTCCGATGACTACGGCGAGACCGGCTACGATTGCAAGATCGCGGCTGCTCGTTTCATCATCCCGAATCAGGGAAAGATCCTGATGCGCCTTTCAATCCTAGGGCGCGACACAATCCAGGAAGAGGATCCGAGCTTCACTTTCGACAATGCCGATTTTGAAGACAACACCACGGTGCCTGATGCTGGCCGCGGTAGCTTCAAGATTGGGGGTACCGAATACCCGC
>Ga0114923_10000529_pt1 | contig 29684 bp, 37 predicted proteins | sample SumtaG_FD_89578 | JGI IMG/M metagenome (GOLD analysis project Ga0114923, IMG submission 89578) | Deep subsurface microbial communities from Indian Ocean to uncover new lineages of life (NeLLi) - Sumatra_00157 metaG | ecosystem: Environmental > Aquatic > Marine > Oceanic > Sediment | place: near... | reverse complement strand
CGAAATGCTTAGTGGGAACAGTGTTTCTGTGTCGAAGTCGATGGTGGCTTTGCGAGTGGGAAACGTCATCGCCGACAACAGCTGAGAGCGGTAGTCTTGCTTGGGTTTCAAGGTGATTCGTCGCACAACGTGCTCATCGATCCGTTCTTCTCCCATGTCTCGCAGGAGGAAATCCTGCGTCAACGTATCAAGGAACGCGAGTTCGCCCAAGGTCGCCAGTCCGAGGATCGGTTCGAAAAGCTGGGAGCCGACCTTTCGGATTGCCGTGTCGGTCGATGGATCGTAGACCCAAGTCGCTTGGCCTTCGCAGTGAAGAACAAGTCTGCAGAGTTCGTCACCGATGAACTCGACTTGTCCGGAGAGGGTCTCCTCCAGTTCGGTCCAAGAACTCTGATAGACCTGGTACTCGATATGGATGGAACGCGAACCATGCCTGCGAACCGCAGCCTCGATTCGTAGGCCGTTGCTCTCTGTGACTTGAGTCGTCTCAAAGCCGATACGTTCCTTGGATGCGGCACTCGCTAAGCGTGCAAACTCTGCAACGGATGAGATCATCGTTGTCTCCTTGAAACTAAGGAAACATTATACGAGAAGACCGGACCCGTCCGGAGAAGACAGATGGTGCAACCAACCTTGGGGATCATGTCTTCTCGAATTCAGGGACAAACGCCGAGGTGACAAAGTTCCTACGCTAGACTAGAGTTCGCTTCTGTAGGTCGATTGCGTGAGTGTGAGTCATATTACATGATCGCGCGGATTCCTATTGTACCGAAGGTTTCGCGGCGTTGATGAGGAAAACGCTCTTGGGACGGGCGCCGCTTGACTAGGGAGGACAATTTCCTGTACTCATATACGAGGGGGTTCGCAACAGCAAGGGGGATCGGCCTTGGCTGGGAGCGACGAACATAATGTGCTGGATACAGCCACGTTGGAATGCTTGGCTGTGATCGCAGCCGCCAACGATCGTTCGCTTGTTGAGGAACTCAATCTTGCTGTCAAGAGTTACGTGCTCAAGGAATTTGCCGAACATGGAGAAGATGGGCTCGTGGAACGAGCCTTTTCCGATCAATCCACTGCAGCAGCGAAATAGCCGGGAAGTCTCCGGCCATTCAGAACGTCGAATTACCCCCAATGTCTTTTGAGGTCCCAGTCACTCGACGGTACACTCACCCGCACCCCATGAGGGAGGGGACATCATGAGAAACATCGGACTTCTCGTCGGCATCGCAGTGGCGGCGGTCCTGCTTGCTACGCTCATGTTCTCAGGAGGGGAGAAGGTGCCCGAGATGGCGCCGGATTTCAGCCTGAAAAACCTGGACGGAGAAACCGTCACGTTGTCTGAGTTGCGTGGCAATGTGGTGGTGATCGATTTCTGGGCCACGTGGTGCAGTCCCTGCCTTAAGTGGTTTCCCAACCTTCATGCAGTGGTGGAGCGACATCAGGATCGTGGTGTGGTTCTGCTGCTGGTCAGCTTGGATAGGACGGCCAAACGGTCTCGGGATTATCTCGTTGAAAACGGTTACCCGACAGAGAATGTCTTGTGGGAATCCCTGGCTGCGTCCAGAGCCGTCAAGGACCTGTTCGGTGTCGTCGGAATTCCTCGAACCCTCATCATCGATCGAGACGGCTACATTCAGTACTCGGGATATCCCAGCAAACTGACGGATGCCTTCTTGCTTGAATGGCTCTAGATCTGCGGCACGAGCTGTCGCAAGGCCTCTTTCGATTGCTCTTTCCGAAGCGATCGAATCGCTCGTGTCCTTGAGAGATTGAAGCAAGGGAATGAACGCCTGCCCCGATCCGGCACGGACAGCATCTCATGCCTTCGCTCCCCACGATCATCCGATTTGCACCAGTCTTTGGACATCTTGACATACCCCTGCGCTGTCGTCGAGGAATGCGCGATGATCTCCGGTTGTGTTGAACCGCTCGCTCGGTGAGAGACACATACCGGTGAAGGAGGTGATCGGCGTTTCTCGAAGGACCAGTCGTGGCAGGGAACGTGTAGGATAGAGGGGTCGACTCAAGGTGTATTGCGAACAGTTCGAGTAAGGAGTGGAGGGTGTCTCAGACGCGAGACCTGCTGGCCAAGGTTGCCAACAAAGACAGCGTTGCGTTCCAGCAACTTTATGATCAGTTTGCCGACCGCGTCTATCGATACGCCTTCACAATCCTTCACGACAAGCATTTGGCTGAGGAGATCGCCCAAGAAACCATGATTGCAGTTTGGAATGGAGCGAAACGATTTGCCGGACACTCGAAGGCCTCGACATGGATCTTTGGAATTGCGCGCAACCAAGCGTTTACCCTGCTTCGCAAAGAGAAACTGGCCGAGAACACACCTGCAAAGAAACTCGTTCAAGCGGATCCATCGAAAGACATCATTCAACGCGAGCACGTAATGACGGCTCTCAACAAGTTGTCGTCCGATCACCGGGAAGTCGTTTATCTCGCGTTCTATGAGGGGCTTTCGTACGGCGAGATTTCTGGAATTCTTGGGATTCCATCCGGTACGGTGAAATCGAGAATGTTCCATGCCAAACGAAAACTGGCGGAGGTGCTGACATGAACGCATGCAATCCCATCCGTGAACTCATTCCATGGTACGTCAATGGTTCGTTGTCCGTGCAGGAGGCTCGCCAGGTGGCGGCTCATCTCTCTTGCTGTGAGACTTGCCGCGAAGAACTCACGAAGACTGTGCGGCTGAATGTGGAAGTTCGTCGTGCATTCGACGAGTTCGAGGACATGAGGGGCGAGATCAAGAGGGAAGTGCTTGAAAAGACGACGGGAAGGAGACTGGCAAGCTTCGACTTAGGGTCGTTCTTGGTCGGGTTTTCGTTCGGAGCAAGCTACCAAAAGGGGCGTATTCCGATCCGAGGAGACTTGAGACTATTGGGGCGGAGGATTTGCCTTATCTCACCAGGAAAGGAGGTTCATGATGATGGCTGACAACGATTTGGTCAAAGACATCGATGACTTGAAACAGGTTTTAGGGGTTGTTACGGACAAGGTGCCGGGGCTTCTTCGTGGGTTGCGGGACGTCCTCTATTCCAAGGAAGCGGCGGAAAACATGGCCGAGGCCGTGGCCACGTTCTACACAAAGCTGGTAGACGCCGGCATTTCCAAGGAGGAGGCGATGGACATGACGAAGGGCTACATGATCAACCTTCGCGATATCTTCGGCGGGAAAGACGGCTTCAACGTCAATATTGGAGGCTCGGACGACAACAGGGGAGACGACTGATGCCGGTGAGGTCTACACTCAGAGGACTGAAGAATCTGTGGGCGGGGATCGTGATCGCCTTCCTCTTCCCCATCCTCGTGGGCCGCATCATCGGATGTGCGATTGGCTTGGTATGGACGCGACGTCAGACTCGTTCGACGTTCCAGCGATCGCTGCTGCGCGCTGGACTGACGCCGGATGAGGCGATTTCCTTGGCGGGTCGCTACCACGTCAGGATCACATTTCGGGAATTGCTTCGCCAGCGGCATCGATTTGTACATTGAAACCACAGCTTGTGTCGCTGGCGGCTTCAGAATAACATGACATGAGTTCGGGACGTGGCGCAGCCTGGTAGCGTGCTTGCATGGGGCGCAAGAGGTCCCCGGTTCAAATCCGGGCGTCCCGACCAGATGTTTGCTATTCTTCTCTCTGTACGATGAAGGTATCGATGGAACGTCCAGTGGCTGACAGGGTGAGGATGTCGTCGATGACGGAAGCAACGGGAATGGCCTCAATCTGCAGGGCGTTGTCGGCGACCGTTCCTACGACGTAGTGCAGCAATCCGTACCGTCGGAACACGGTGCCTGGAACGATATTCGATGGGGAAGCGATCAACGGCGCGCCGCCACCTCCCGAGATGACGTGATGGATGCCTTCGGCATAGATATGCTCATAGCAGTGGACGGAACTGCTGAACACAACGGCGACCCCATATTGACGGAAAAGGGGTCCCCACGCAGTCAGCAATCGCTCGTTTTCTCCGGAATCGTACGCGGCGCTGTAGAGAGGATCGGCTGTGAGTACGACGATCATCTGATCCTGCGCCTGGCTGAGATCCTGCTTCAGCCAAGCTGTTTGCTCTTGCATAACGGCTTCTTGCGTGATGTCAGACAGCGTCGAATCCAATCCTACGAAGTGGATGGGGCCATAATCGAATGACCACCACTGTTCGTCGCGCAGGCCGCCGCCCGAAGGCAGTGCGAAGTTCTCGAAATAGAGGCTGTCGTCACCATCGTACTCTCCGATGATCGTCAGATAAGGTCGTGTTCGGCCAAGATCGGACATGGCCCAGAAGAAGTTCCGAAACCGTTCCTCAGTCGGGTACTCGACCAATCCACCGGAGTGAAGAACCAAGGAGACGTCGGTCTGCCGGTTGATGGTATCGGCGACCAGTCTGTGCCGATCGGGGAACGATGCCGTTGCACCATAGACAGCAAACGAAAACGATCGAGCGCCCGGCTTGATGGTGTGGAACGTTCCTACTTCGGTCGGATAGACGGCGTCACCTTCGTAGAACACGAGTTGATAGCGATAAGTTGTTCCTGGGATGAGGTCGTGCAACCAAATCTCGGCCACGCCCTCGTGACCTTCATAGGTCAAGGTTTCTTCCCACTGTCCCGTTGAGTCGTAGATCTGCGACAACGAGTAACTGAAATCGAAGCCCACAGAGCGGGTTGTCTTCCAAGTCAACGCCACCGACTCTTCGCCGATGGCTCCCAGAATGGGCCCCCACGACCATGGAGGCGTGGACTGCGAGGTCGCGACAAGAGCAAAACCAACAAGAGTCAACAGCGCAAGAATGGAAAGAACCGATCGGCGGTTCGCTGTACTGGTCATACCGCACCTCCTGCATCTCCGAGGGATTGCCGCAAAGCCGATGGCATCCCGTGCCCTATTCTTGCATGGATTGAACGATCGGTCAATGATTGCCGAGGCGTAATTGGAAGAAGGCGGCGACAAATAGGATCGGCCGCCGCGAGCGATTGCTTAAATGGGTTACAGTGCGGGCGCCGTAGCGTCATGGAAATCGGCTTCATAGATGCGTGCCAACTGGATCCTTGAGAGATACCAGCGAAATCCATCCGATATCCTCGGACGTTCCTACTCGACACGATTGTTGTTCGCGAATCCCAAACTCCTTGCGCTACGGAACAGTCGGCTGATACGCGATACGTACGTAGCCAATGGAACTGGATCTGGCGAGCGTAAGCAGCTCGTCGATGGGAAGCAGCAATTTGATAAGCGACTGTGTCTCTTCGACGACGAAGTCGACGAACTTGGCATCCAGCAATCCGCCGGGCACTTTCTCAGCAACGATCTCGACACGGAGTCCCACCTGCGTAAGCCCCTTGGCGGCCGCATAGGCAAACCAATCCTCTGCCACCGTGAGTCCGTAGAGTGTGGACTCTATGAATACGCCAGCCGGTGCAGCAGGTCCTTTGAGATCTGCTTTGGCGAACGACGCGTACTCAAGATTGACTTCGTTGCCGAGAATGCCGATTCGCTGTAGAGCCATCAGGACGGAAGCCAACGTGTCGTTGATGGACAGTTCCTGTTGGGGATTGATCACGAGCTCGTATCCGACCTCGGCCGGGCGAACTGTGAAGATATAGGCCTCGCCGATCTCACGAAGATAGAAGCGGTTACTGTCGATAAGCAATACATATTCGCCGGCAAGGGCGGTGGCTACGTCCATGTCAACGGCTTCTCCTCCACGATAGACGGTGGCTGTGTCGTCGTCATACTGGATGACGGAATAGCCGGCAGACTGCGTTGTCTGAATCAAGGCGGACAGGTCAACCGTCATCTCACCGAGCGACAGAATGTAGTAATGGCTGGCCGCGAAGCTTGTCGGCACATCCGTCCCGTGAAGTGGAAATGCCAGCGTGAAAGCAAGAAGAACAAAGAGAATCGTCTTTCCTCGTCGAATCATTGGTGCCTCCTTTGTGACTTCATGAATCATCTACACGGAATCCTCTGACAGGTTCCATTATGGCACGATTCGATAAGCGGAAAGTAGCTCATCGATCCGACAAGAACAGCTTCCCTCGAAGATGAGGATCAGATCCGAAGGCGTGGCCACGTCGTGAAGCATCGCGCGGTAATAGGCCTGCAGGCCGCGATAGAACGCTTCATTGCCCAATTCCAGACGTAAGTCGTGGAGGAACGTGGCTCCACCCGAATAGACGAACGAGCTATAGGTTGATGAATTTGGAAATGCATATTTGGGGCTACCTACGGAAAGATCGCTCCGCTCCCGCTGAGCAATCTGATACGTACTGCGCCATCGCTCAAGTTCCATTTGAGCAGTGGCGGAATCGTAGTAGGCGTCGAGAAACTCATACGATAAATACGTAGCGAAACCCTCATCGAGCCAAGGATGCTCGGATACATCGTTGCCAACGCCGGCATAGAACCACTGATGGGCCATCTCATGGGATACGATGACCGCGAAGAAGGGGTCCTCAGGTCGTTCAGCATACTGCGACCCTACCAGGATCAGTCCGGAGAATTCGACGCCGGCCACGTTTCGCAACGGGACCTCAACGAATTCGATCTCAGAGAATGGAGATGGGCCAACCAACTCCTCGAACAGCTGGAGTGAAAAGGCGGCCATTTCGTTGGCCAGTACTCCGGCCTGCTGATGTCGTGATGTGAACCAACTGCGAACGATCACATCGTTGATCTCGGTGGTCGAAGGAATGTAATTCTCCAGAAGCACCAGAGAATAATCTCTCGCATTTCGTACATCGAATGTGTAGGTGGTGGAGTCTGTTTCCGGATTGACCATGATGAGTTCGCCCGAAGACACCGGAATAGGGCCCGCCCTTGTCGTAACCTGTACAGTGTAATCGGCCGTATCGCCCATGAGGGTATCTCCGAATCCGGTGCTGGGATCCAACGCCCATCCCTCATCGGAATAGACGGCGAGTATTGGATAAAACGCCGTCAAGGTTAGGGCCGACGACGATTTCGTGAGAAGGCCGTAGCCGGTTTCACTCGAGCCGTATCGATCATGCTGGGGCCATTCCGAAGTCTTTCCCGAGAATCGGAATCCAACCTCGATGGTCTCCTCAGGTTGCAGCGATTCGTTCAAAGGGATCATCAAGACTGTTTCGTCCAAGAAGAGGGAGAATGGCATGCTGGCTGTTTGAATGGATACCTCGCTTACTTGAACGAATGCGCTGCCATAGAGAGTAGGATCATTGGCGTACAGGCGGAAGAAAAGCTCGGAGAGAGCGATTCCGGTCGAGTTGGTATATTGAATCGTGGCGCGGCTCTCGAACGTACCGGAATCGTAGTCAACGAAGAGATGCATTTCGTAGTGCAGGGTGCCCTGAGAAAGCGCCGGCGCAGCGAGCAGGCAAAGAAGGAACATGGCGTGCGACAGACAAATTCTGGGCCTGGCGATGGTTGCCTCCTCATCCCTGGTCGGGCTCACGACCTCAGGCAGTATACCGCGGGAACGTCGAAAAGCGGCCGACTCGTTTGGCTCGCTTCCCAGGGATAGCGGGAACGGCGGAATCAGTTCTGCAAAGTGTCTTCGTAGAGCTGCTCGTATTGAGGAACGATCAATCGATAGTCGAATCGCAGCCTGGCTTGCTTTTGTGCCTCCGTGCTGAATTGATGGTGCTGGGCCTCGTTCTGAAGAAGATCGATGGCATAGGTCGACATCGCGTCCACATCGCCAACGGGAGCAAGGTATCCAGTTCGTCCGTGTTCGATGACTTCGGGGATCCCGCCGACATCCGATGCAATCACAGGAACGCCGCTGGCCATGGCTTCGAGTGCGGCCAGTCCGAAACTTTCGGTAGAGCTGGGCAACAGAAAGAGATCGGCACGCGCAAGCAACGATGCAACGCGATCGACGATGCCCACGAACTTGATGCGATCGAGAATGCCCAGTTCTTGTCCCATCTCCCGAGCTACTGGTGCGTCCGGTCCATCGCCCACCAGAATGAGTCGGCTGTCAACGGCTTCCGAAATCTTGGCAAAGGTTTCGATGACATCGCGGATCCGCTTGACGGATCGGAAGTTGGAGATATGCATGATCGTTCTCCGCGAGCCATCGGTACATTGAGGGATGCAGGGACAAGGCTCCAGTTCGTGGCGCTCCGGGTCGATGAAGTTGTAGATGACGGCCAACTCTCGCTGAACATCGAACTGGCGGATCGTCTCCTCCTTGAGGAATTGCGAAACCACAGTGACGGCGTCGGCATTCTCGATGGTCATTCTGGTGACCGGTTTGAACGAGGCGTTGTTCCCCACCAACGTGATGTCGGTTCCATGCAATGTGAGCACGACCTTGAGATCACGTTTCGCTGTGATTTGCTTCGCCAGCAAGGCGGCTGCACCGAAAGGGATGGCGTAGTGGGCATGCAGTAAGTCGAGATCTTTCATCTCGACGACCTCCACCAATTTCGAGGCCAGGGCCAAGGTATACGGGAAATGCTTCAGTAAAGGATACTGCTCGATTTCGACTTCATGAAAGCTGACGCGCTGAGGCAGTTCGGTCAACCGAAGCGGTGCGGCATAGCTGATGAAAGCTACTTCGTGTCCGCGATCCGCCAAATGCTTCCCTAGCTCGGTGGCCACAACGCCGCTGCCACCGTGAGAAGGATAACAGCAGATACCGATTCTCATGATCTTCTCCTCGGCTAGAACGTTTCGAATAAGAGATCCAACGGGTTTTCGGCTTCCAACTGCCCTCGAATGAGGAACCCTTCACCATATTTGCAGCGTATGCGAGACCCGATATGGGCCATTCGGCTTCGAAAAAGCCAGTCGGTGGTCGGTGATGCGAGCCGTGTTTGCGGTCCTCGTTCTGCATCGGCTTGGAATTGGGTGCTGAATGCGTAGATGGCCTCCAGCTTCCGTTCCGCTTGCTCGGTGATGTCGACGATGAAGGTGGGAGCGAACTCATACCTTCCCATGTAGTAGAAGAGTTGCGTCGGGCGATGCGGTTCTTGCCCCGTTTCGAAACGTATCAATCCTGAAAGAAAGCTTGCTTCGTAGATCAGCTGCGATGCATTCGAATGATCCGGATGTCGATCTTCCCAATAAGGAAGGAAGATCGCTTTGGGGCGCCAGCGCCGAATCGCCTCCACGACTTTCCGCTTCATCGCCGGGGTGGTGGAGATGTTGGCGTCCTGCAGCTCAAGATTTTCGCGTCCGTGCAGCCCAAGGATCTTCGAACTGTCGGCCGCTTCTTGAGTACGGATCTCTGAACTGCCGTGCGTGCCCATCTCTCCCCGGACCAAGTCTACCACCACGACTTTGAATCCGGCATCCGTTAGCTTGATCAGCGTGCCGCCGCAGCCAATCTCGGCATCGTCAGGATGTGTTCCGAACGCGATGATATCTGCTCTATTCATTGAGTTCCTCGAGTACGATGAGTTGATGTTCGAACCGATCCGGTTCACCGCGGGCGATCATCTTGTGAATCCATTCTACACCATAATTCGCGATGAACGAGAATGCGGACAGGACTCGCTCTTGTGGTTTCTCCGTGGGTCGTAGTAAGGTCTTGAGTCTTTGGAGGTCCTTCACGGGAATCCCGCGGCGCGCGAGTTCGGCGCGAATTGCTCGATCTTCCAGCCGCTCCACTTGGTGCCGGGCTTGATCGACCGTTTGACGCCAGCGAGTTTCCAACCCCGGATCCAGCTGGATGAGGCTATCTTTCAGTGGCAACAACGCCTTTTCCAACCGCGCTTGCGCCTCCGAGAATTCCAAATTCAACTCATCCGAGGCCAACCGTCTAATGACGTCGGCGGGTTTGAAGTCGGGATGCAGTGCCTCGGAGATTCCGACTCCCACATCACTGAGCAGTTCGAAGCCGGCTTTGGGAATGACGGTGGCGCCCTGCCTCGCGATCGCCAGCGGCTGTGGAATGTTCCATTGCTTGTACAGAGGGCAAAGCATGGCGTGATAGGCGAGTTCAGAGGGACCGAGGATGTTGGCGATGGTTGGAAGGAGTGAATCGGCCAGCAACGGACGCAAGGCTGCGTCGGTGGAGTACGTTTCCTCAGGAAGGTGGCCGATGGTTGGCGGTGTTCCGTTGAGCGGTGGCTCAATACGTTGTCGCTTCCCATTCATCGAGATTTTGAACAGCGTGCCGACGTTGCTCAAATCGAGCGGGATAGGGTATCCGTGCTGTGTCAGTCGAGCGGCGCTTTGCGCCAGACCGGCTCGGATGACATTGGGCTCGGACAGTGCACGCATATGAAACGGCTTGGCCAACGGGCGCAGGACGTGCGGTTCGACCAGGATGAGTCCATCACGGTTGAACAAGCGGCTCCAAATACGGGCATGCCATCTGCAATAATTGTCGGATTCTTTGGGTTTGAAGATGGCGGCATCGGACGCTCGCGAGAACGGAATCTTCCGATTGACTTCGTTGAATGCATCTCGGACGGCCTCCGTCATGGGCATCTGTTCGATGGGGTGGCCCTGCTCTTCCCAATCGAACGAGATCGTTCTAAGTGCCCCCGAATGGTCCAACCATCGGGTGTGATTGATCTCAGCGAAATCATGATCCTCCGAGGCGAGCCAAAAAATGGGCACGACCGGAACTTCGAGGCGATCGGACAGCCAACCAGCTGTCCGAATCACCGATACGATCTTGTAGATGACAAACAACGGACCACCAACGAATCCGACTTGCTGTCCTCCGATTACGCACAAGGTGTTCACATTATGCAGGCGTTCGATATTTCCCATTGCTCCGGCGGAGGCATCCAACTCTCGGTTGTATTCGAGCAGGGCGTCACAGACTTCCGAACGCGTCTGCTGACTGGGAAACACCTGTCGTGTCTCGGCCATGCGGTGTATGGAAATGAGCGAATGCTCAAAGAACTCCGTGGCCGATTCCTTTCCTTCGAGAAAATCGAGAAAGAACGGCGATTCCGAATACAGGATACGTGGATCGATGGATTGGGTCATCTCGCCGCCTTGGATGCAACAAACACCATGCGCGGACTCTCATCAGAGAAGGCTTGTCCCTTGAGGTCACCGTAGAAACGTCGGTTGATGAAGCCAATCCTGCGAAGCATCTGCTCGATTTCCGTTCTCTTGTACATGCGGACGGATTCCCGATAGGTCGTTTCGGGTGATCCTGTCTGCGTGATGCGGGTTTCCTTCTCCACTCGCAGGCCATCGCTCGTAATGCGCCGATGAATGATCGTTCGCTTTCCGTCCAACTCCTTCTCCTCATGGGGAACCAGGCTCGCCATCACGTATGCACGGTTCAACGTGTCGAGCAGGAATGTGCCGTTGCCAGCCAGCGCTCTATACGCCGATCGCAGCACGCGCTCATCTTCGCTGTCGTGCTCGAAGTAGCCGAAGGATGTGAACAACGAGACGATCGTGCCATAGAGATCGCTTTCGGGAATCTCGCGCATGTCGGCTCGCAACAATTGGATATCCTCCATGGATTCAATGTCGAGACGCACTCGGGCTTCGGCGAGAAGCTCCTTCGATAAATCCAATCCGGTCAAGCGGGTGAAGCCGGCGTGACGGAAAGCGACCAGATGGCGGCCCGCGCCACAACAAAGGTCGAGCAGAAGCTCATCTCGGGGTGGGTCGATCAGCCGAAGAATGCCGCGGACATCCCTGTGCGCTTCCTCGTCATTGCGATGTGGATACAGCGACAAGTAGTCGCGTCCGAACGTGTTCTCATACCAGGCAGTCACTCGATTCCGTGCTCCTTCTTGTACTCGGCCCAGTTTGCCTTGAGTTCGATAAACGATTCGACATTCGGTCTGAGAAGAAACGGATTCGTCTCCCGTTCATGCTGGATGGTCGATTCCGGAGCGATGCCGACGTCGTGACCTGGATAGACGCGGGTATCGCCGGGCAAGGGCAGTAGTTTCTCGTGAAGCGAGGCATACTCGGCTCTTGCTCCGTCCTCCAAATCCGTTCCTCCCACCTTGCCGACGAACAGAATATCGCCGGTAAACAGCGCTCCGTCGATGAGCAAGCAGATGGAATCCCGGGTATGTCCGGGCGTGTGAATGATCCTGACTTCCAGATCGCCGAGAGGGAACGCCGCTCCATCGGCAACTGCCCGGCTTGTCTGCGTATCGAGATCGCCGAGCTTCAAGGGCCGGACGCCCGTGGCCGCTTCGAAGGCCTCGTTGCCGTTGGTGTGGTCATGATGATCGTGCGTGTTGAACGCGTAGACGACTTCGTAGCCGTTGTCGGATGCGAACTCTGCGATGGCAGCCGGGTCGTACGACGGATCGATCACGGCGGCCATTCTCGTGGCCTCGTCAGCGATGAGATAGCCAAGATTCCTGTTTCCACCGGTTTGGAATGTCTTGATCAACGAAGTCTCCTTTCAAGTTCCAGCGCGGTGATTTTAAGCGGGAACTAGGCGAACACAAATACGAGTTGACAAAACCGGAAAAGCACTTATCATGTAAGAACACGAAGGAGAACTACAGGAGAATAATTAAGGAGGAACGACTATGAAGAGGGTTGCTTGGGCGATTGCATGCATTTGCATTGGCGTGTTGATCGGAGGATTGGGTTGTTTGGGGAGCGATCTTGTCATCTCGGAGGTCGCTTGGGCCGGAACGGCCGCCAGTTTTTACGACGAGTGGATCGAGCTGCAAAACCTGGGCGATATCGCAATTGATCTGACGGGATGGCAGCTTGTTTTTGGAGACAGGTTGATTCCTCTTGGCGAAGTCGGTGAGGACACGCTCGAAACGAGAACGATCATTCTGGAGCCGGGTGCGTTCTTGCTTCTCGAACGCACCGATGACGACTCAATTTCCGACATCACGGCTGATGTCCTGTATACGGGAGCCTTGTCGAATGCCGGAGTTCTGATGGAGTTGCGAAACCCGGAAAGCGTGGTGGTCGATTCCGTGGCACCGCTGGAATCGGGATGGCAAGCCGGGGGTGCGGGGGATGGAGATCCACCCTATTGCACGATGGAACGAACCAGCCTGGGCGAATGGACAAGCAACAACGGCATCATCCGGAATGGAGCGGATGCCGAAGGGAATGCTCTGAACGGGACCCCCGGGCAGCCGAATTCCGTTGAGGTTTTGGCGCAATGGGCACCGTTGGTGACACTGACGTTCCCCAATGAAGCGGGAAGTACTCTATCCGGGACTGAATTGGTTACCTGGGTCGCTAACGATCCCAACGGCACGGATTCAGCGCTTTCGATTGCTATCTTTGTCTCAGCCAATGAAGGCGATGACTGGGCCGTTGTGATCGAAAACATTGTCAACACGGGATCCTTTGCCTGGGACACGACCGTGCTCGCTGTAGGAGACAAGCACTTGCTGAAGATCCGTGTGTTGGATTCGGAAGGCTATTTCGGTGAGGCCATAAGCCCCGTGTTCGAGATCGCGAACGGGACCAAATAGTCTACGCGGTGTCGAGCCCAGTGAGTTCTATGATCGCATCCAGGTGGGCTTGAACAGCTTCCTTGCCTGCCTGGATCGCGTATTGAGTGTGTTCGAAGGCGAACATTCGTATCCAGCCGACATCGGGCTGAATCACGATCAGCTCACCATCCAGTCGCTCGGCCGCGCCTAGCAGCTGCAGATTCGTTAGTTGGTTCGATGTCACACGTTGCGTTTGTAAGAGGGCGTCCAAGCAGGTTGCGATCTCCCGATCCATCGGAGCACCCGTATCCACGGCGACGACGACTTCGGCACCCATGTCGATGACCACGTCCACCGGCAGCTTGTCGACCACACCACCGTCGATGAGGTATTGACCATTGTACGCAACGGGTGAAAACACGCCGGGAACCGACGTACTGGCAACCACCCCCTCGTAGAGAGGACCTTCTCGGAGAACAACGCGCTCTCCGGTCTCCAGATCTGCCGCCACGGCGGCGAATGGAATCTCGGCATCGCTAAAGCTTTTCCCGGCTGTAAGCAGGCGGAACAACTCGCGCAAGCGTGCCAAATCATGCGGGCGCGCATTCTCTTCTCGCCAAGTCGATCCACGTACGTATTCCACCATGCTGCGGCCGAGGATCTTCTGCAGCTCGCGCACTGTGCTGTCGGTCACTTGCAGCATGCTGTTGAGATCGATGGATTCCAGCACCTTGGCAATCAGTTGAAGATCAGCGCCGATGGCTTTGGCGGCTCCCATGACCGCACCCATGCTGGTCCCTGCGATCATGGAGATAGGAATGCCTGCCTCTTCCAAGCCGATTAGCACGCCCAGATGCGCCAACCCGCGTGCGCCACCACCACCAAGAGCCAATCCCAATCGTCTGCTCATGCCAAAAGAAAACCCTCCTGCTCGATGATAGTCAAGCAGGAGGGTAAGAAAAAGTTTCTATCAGGTCTTCTAGTAGCTGGCCTAGTAAGGCATGCCTCCGGGCATACCGCCGCCAGGCATGGCAGGCATGGCCGCCTCGTCCCCCTTGATTTCGGCGACGAGTGCATCCGTGGTCAGTAGCATGCCGGCGATGGAGACGGCGTTCAGAAGCGCAGCACGCGTGACTTTGGTCGGGTCGATGATTCCGGTGTCGAACATGTTTCGGTATTCTTCGGATATGACGTCGAATCCGATGCCCGCCTTCTGCTCGCGGACCTTGCCTACTACGATGGCACCTTCGAATCCGGCGTTCAACGCCAGCTGGCGAATGGGTGCCTCGAGGGAGCGAGTCAGAATGTCGAGACCAACGGCTTCGTCGCCTTTGAGCTTGAGGGCTTCAAGAGCTTTGGAAGCATTCAACAGAGCGACACCGCCGCCAGGGAGGATGCCTTCGTCAAGGGCGGCCTTGGTGGCTTCCACCGCGTCTTCCATGCGGTGCTTCTTCTCGGAAAGCTCGGTTTCCGTAGGAGCGCCGACCTTGATGACGGCGACACCGCCGGCCAGCTTGGCCTTGCGCTCTTCGAGCTTCTCGCGGTCGTAGTCAGAATCGGTGGTTTCCATCTGAGCTTCGATCTGCTCCACGCGACCGTGAATGGCTTCGGGCTTGCCCTTACCGCCAATGATGGTGGTGTTACTGTTGTCGATCTTGATCGTTTCGGCGGTACCGAGCATGTCGAGGGTGGTGTCCTTGATCTGCATGCCGGCATCCTCAGCTACAACGGTTGCGCCGGTAAGAACGGCGATGTCTTCCAACATTGCTTTGCGGCGGTCTCCGAATCCGGGGGCCTTGACCGCGCAGCTGGTAAACGTGCCCTTCAGCTTGTTGAGAACCAATGTGGTGAGGGCCTCGCCCGTGACGTCCTTGGCGACGACCAGCAACGGCTTGCCGGTCTGAACGACTTTCTCAAGAAGGGGAACCAGGTCCTGAGCGGCCTTGAGCTCCTGATCAGTGATGAGAACGAGCGGTTTTTCGAGCAGAACTTCCATCTTCTTGGGGTCGGTGACGAAATAGGGCGAGATGTACTCGCGGTCGAACTGCATACCTTCGACGACCTCGTGGTAGGTGTCGATGGTGTCGGAGTCTTCGACCGTGATCACGCCGTCATCTCCCACCGCCTCCATGGCGTCGGCGATGATGGCGCCGATGGATTCGTCGTTGGCGGAAATGGTGGCGACTTGAGCCGTTTCTTCCTTGGTCTTCAGTTCGCGGCTCATCTTCTTGAGTTCGTCCACCACTGATTTGGAGCCCTTCTCAAGACCGCGCTTGAGTTCCATTGGATTGGCGCCGGCGGCCAGGTTCTTGAATCCCTCTTCGATCATGGAATGAGCGAGAATGGTGGCCGTAGTGGTGCCGTCGCCGGCGATGTCGTTCGTCTTGGAGGCAACTTCTTTGACCAGTTGCGCACCCATGTTCTCGAATTCGTCTTTGTATTCCTGTTCTTGGGCAATCGTCACACCGTCATTGGTGATGTCGGGACTGCCGAACTTCTTGTCGATGATGACGTTTCGACCCCGTGGCCCAAGCGTGATCCGTACGGCGTCGGTCAGTTTGTCAATGCCTGCCTTCATCTTACGCCGGGCTTCTTCGCCGAAAATGACTTCTTTTGCCATTTTGCAGTCCTCCCCTAATTCTCTACGATGGCCAGAACGTCGGATTCCTTGACCAGAATCAGCTTGTTCTCGCCTTGTTCCATCTCGGTGCCGGCGAAAGTTCCAACGATGATTTCGTCGCCAACCTTGACCTCGAATTTCTCATCCGTTCCGATGGCGAGCACTTTGGCTCGAACGACCTTCTCGCTTTGTACGTTATCGGGAAGAACGATGCCTCCGGCCGATGTTCGTCCTTCAGGCTCGATCTTCTGGGCGAGAATACGCTTTCCCAACGGTTTGATCGTCATGGTGGACCTCCTCATGTCATGCTCATTAGCACTTGAGCTTCCGGTTTGCTAACGGATTATAGCCCCTGTTCTCTGGGCCGTCAAGGTGATTGTAGAACGGATCAAAATCCGCTACTGTAGCGAAAACTGCCATGCCATCAGGAAAGACACATCTGAAAATCGAATCACTGATCCTAATATTGTGGATAGGGCTTTCGGCTCTACTTGCGCTGAGAGAATGGATCATGATCTCGCAGGCGCTACTGTTCCTCGGATCGTATGTGTTTTCCATGTTCTGGATGAGCCCGGATCTCGATCTGTCCAAGAGCGCTGCCTTCTATCGCTGGGGAGTGCTGCGGTGGTTCTGGCTTCCCTATGCCTGGATCTTCAGACATCGACAGACGTCACATCATCCCTTGTTGGGACCGCTGTCGCGCATCCTCTATATTGGAATCGTAGCGCTTGCCGCAACGCTCATCTATTGGATGGCAACGGGATATCCAGGACCCCGATTACACCTCTCGGTCCAAGTTGTTGTTCCGATTTGCCTGGGGCTCTATTTGCCCAATCTTGAGCATATCCTAGTCGATCGAATCTCGACATTGCACCGACGGAAACGCAGGAAGCGTCGGTTGTAAGTCGGTGTGCCTGATCCTATACTGCCAGTCATGAATCAAACGCTCCTTTATCTCCTCGGTTCGACCCTGCTGGTGGGCATTGCCGTCGGGTTGGCTTTCTACGGCCCTTATTATGAGGTAGGCATCGCGTCGTGGTATGGACCGGGTTTCCATGGGAATCTGACCGCTAATGGTGAAACATACGACATGTATGGTGTGAGCGCTGCGCACAAGTTCCTGCCGTTTGGAACGGTTGTGCGGGTCATCGAGTTCGACACACGAAGAAGCATCGTGGTTCGCATCAACGATCGCGGCCCTTTTGTCGATGGACGGATTATCGATCTGTCCAAAGGAGCGGCCGAGGAATTGGGAATCGTGGACAAGGGGATTACGAAGGTCGGGCTTAGGATTGTCCGCTGGCCTTGATCCCGGTCCTTGAGATCGCAGCTGCGTAGGCGGCTTTCTCGGACCCGGGTCTTAGGATATCATTGTCCGGCTACTCAGCGGATCGGATAGATTGTTCGACCGGCACGAGACAATTACGGATAGGGGATAGGAAGGGAGATGGAAGTATGGGGCTCTCAGTCAGTGAGATACGGCGTGGGATGTCGATTCTCTACGATGGCGAGCTGTACGAAGTCGTCGAATATGAGCACTCGAAGCGCGGACGATCCGGTGCGGTGGGGAAGACGAAGCTCAAGCATCTCAAGACGGGAAAGGTCCTGGCCGTCACATTCAAGGGATCCGAGAATACGGAATCGGCCTTCCTGGAATCGCGCGAGCTGCAGTACTTGTATCATGATGGGGAAAGCCTCGTGTTCATGGACAACGAGAGCTTTGATCAATTCCCGCTCAGCAAAGGAGAGCTCGGTCCCCAAGGCGAATTTCTTATCGAAGGCAATAACGTAGTCGGTTGTTATTACAAGAGCGAGCTGGTTAAGGTAAATCTGCCCAACTTCGTCGAACTCAAGGTGACGCATACTGAGCCCGGCGTGAAGGGAGACACCGTCTCCAACGTGGAGAAGCCGGCGACGGTTGAAACAGGGGCCATTGTTCATGTGCCGCTGTTCGTCAAGGAAGGCGATACACTGAAAGTAGACACCAGAACCGGAACGTACGTCGAACGTCTTTAAGGAGGAGGCATGGCCGAAAAAAGGGTAGAACTCATCGATGAGGATGGCCGCATCTCGATCGCGGAAGACGTCATCGCGTCGATCGCCCGCATTGCAGCAGAGAAAGTGGACGGCATCGCCCATTCTTCAGGTAGCGGCGGCGGCGGTCTCATGAGCATATTCGGTGGAGAGGACGTCGCACCCAACATTAAAACCGAGCTCTCGGACGAAGAAGTCCGAGTGGAACTTCGGATCTCAGTGGAATACGGATACCCGGTGCACGAAGTCGCGCAGGGCGTTCAGCAAAACGTTCAGCGTGACATCGAGCAGTTGGCGGGCGTGACGGTAGCCAACGTGGACGTTTTCGTGAAAAAAGTAGTTCCGCCGCACACACATAGCATCGAGGACTAGGGAGGAGGGCACCATGGTAGGAGAGGAAAAGGGAAGCGTCGGAATATCGAGGGACGTGGTGACGGCAATTGCGGGGATTGCGGTTTCCGAAGTCGATGGTATTGCGAATCTGGACCATGACGACAGTTCGTTCCGCCGTGGCGAAGGGATGAAGCGGTACGTTGACACGAACGTCGAAGGCGATGTGGTGGCGGTTACCGTGCGAATCACCGTAATCTACGGAAATCCGATCCACAAGGTGGCCAAGCAGGTCCAGACGCGTATCAAAGCGGAGATCGAACGCATGACGGGTCTTCGCGTCAGTGCAGTCAATGTGGACGTCCAGCGTTTGGTTCAGGCAGACGATCCACTTGACGAAAGTGAGGAGGAATGCGACAACTCAGAGTCTTAGGCTTCGGCGTTGCCATGATCCTTACGGCGGGGTTGAGTATTGCCATGATTCTCGCCGGAGCAGGAGTGTTGTCTCTCTCGTCGGTTTGGGGCTTCCTTGATACGGTGTCCGGCTCGATTCTCGTTATCTTGGTTGGCTCTGCGCTGCTGCTGGTTGCCGTTTATTTCCTCATCCAGTTAGCCAACGAACGATTGAACGCCGCCTGGTTTCATCATGAAGGAGATGGGGGACGCATCGACCTGTCGCCGATTGCCGTCAAGGAATTCATTGCCGGCATCCTTCGGGAAGAGATCGGGCTTGATCGATTTCGCATCCTCCTACGGCATCAGGCTAATGGCGTCGGGATTACGGTTCGAACGACGCTTCGCCTTGACCAGCACGTCACAGAAGTTGGCGAGCGCATTCAGCGTGAGTTGGCTGAGCATGTTGCCGACCGAACAGGCGTAGACGTGAGTGATGTAACTGTGCTTGTGCGCAGCATCCGTGCGAGCGAATCAGGAATCAAGGAGACGTCCCGTGATGAGACTAACTCTTAACGGGAAACTGATCGGACTCGCCGCCGGCGTTATCGCCGGATTGCTGTTCGTATTCATCGGCTGGCAAGCGTTTCTCATCCTGCTGGGATTTATCCTGTTGGGATTCCTTGTCGGCGCCTGGATTGATTCGCGCGAGCACGTGAAACGTCGCCTGAAACAGCTGATCGACCGCCTACTCCGGTCCTGATGCAGCGACGCGAAGCGCGCGAATTCCTGTTATCCGCTCTCTATCGTTGTGAATTCCTCCCTGCAACACTAGAGGAGTTGTTCGAGGAGACCGATCCCCAAGACCAACGAGCCTACATCGAGACCGTGTACAACGGGATTCGAGATCGTCAACCCGAAATCGACCATATGCTGGGCGAAAAAACCATCGGCTGGAAGTTCGAGCGCTTGGCACTATTGGATCGTAATATCTTGCGAATCGGCGTGTACGAATTGCTCTACTTCGACGATGTCCCTCCCGAAGTCGCCCTGGACCAAGCAGTTGAACTGGCAAAGAAGTTCGGCACCGAACAAGCGCGGAAATTCATCAACGGAATATTGGATCGGATCTGGAAAGAACATCGTGAGCCCGCGTCTTCTTGACGACGCGAACTCTGCCGAGGCGAACTCTGCTGAGTTCGTCGTGTCCGGAGCCCTTGAGTCCTGTGCCCGGTGGCGGCGGCCCTCTGATTACAACACTACTGATGGAACACGTCGTGCAGGCGGCTGAAGGCGCCTTCGGCTAGAATCAACTCCATGAACAAGGGATACGCCGACCTTCACCTTCACACGATTGCCTCGGACGGAACGCAAACCGTCGAAGCTCTCGTTCGCCGCGCCAAGGCAACGGCCCTCCACTGTATCGCCATCACCGATCATGACATCATCTCTCCCGATCTGACGTCTCGTATGACATCGATGTTGGGTCTGGAAGTCATTACCGGAGTCGAGGTCAAGGCGATGTTCGGGGAAGTGGAGGGCGAACTGCTCGCGTATTTCGTGGATCCTGCTCAGGAAGGATTGAAGGGTTTGCTGGGACCGCTATCAGCGTCTCGCGATGAACGAATGATGCGAATGGTCGAACTCTGCCGTGAACACCTGGGCATCGACATCGACTACGCCGAGGTTCGTGTAGTGGCTGGCGGTGGCAACGTGGGGAGGCCGCACCTAGCTCGGGTCCTGATAAAGAAGGGCGCAGTGGAGAGCTTCCAGGAAGCGTTTGCCACGCTTATCGGAAAGGGTTGTCCTTGTTACGATGCCATCGACAAGCCTGACTATCGCGATGCCGTCCGCATCCTCAACGAGGCGGGGGGAGCAGTATCCGTCGCCCATCCCTGCCTGATGGAAATTCCTGATTGGGACACATTCCTGGGTGAGTTGGCTGCAGAAGGAGTCGACGGCCTAGAAACCGTCTATCCCTACGACCCTTTGGCCAGAAACCTGACCATTGAACCACAGGTACTTGCCACCAAGGCCGAGAAGAGGGGATTTCTTGTCACGGGTGGATCGGACGACCATGGTCCTGGCGCCAAAGAGAGCCTGGGAGTAATCCGGCTACCCTATTCTCATGTCGACGCGCTGAAGAAAAGGGCAGGCGGCTTGCCCGATTAGTCGGACAAGCCGTGTGTCTCATGAGCGCGCAAGCGCAGTCATGCGAGCAGCCGGGCTATGATTCCTCTTTCCTCAGCCTTGCCTTGGCCGCCTACTGCACAGATCGGACTTCGTCGTCTGCGACCTTCCCGTCTACCAGTGTTACCAGCCGATTGACGCGGTCGAGCAGCCGGTTATCGTGGGTGGCAAAGAAGAACGTTGCTTCCTTCTCCGCATTGAGTCGTCGCATCAGGGCAATAAGTTCCAGGCTCGTTGCGGTATCGAGGTTGGCCGTGGGTTCATCAGCAAGCACGATCGACGGCTGCCCGACGACGGCGCGAGCGACAGCGACGCGTTGCTGCTCTCCCCCCGAGATCCGATTTGGGTACTGATCGGCATACTTATCAATCCCCAGTTCACCAAGGATCTTCTTTGCCTGCTCGATGCGTTTGCTGCGCACGACGCCCTGCAGTTCGAGTACGAAGGCCGTGTTCTCCAGCACCGTGAGCACGGGAATCAAGTTGTAGGCCTGAAACACGAAGCCGATGTTGGTCAAACGGAGCTTGGCAAGCTGGTCTTTGGACAGCTTGGACATGGCTTGGCCTTCCAAGAAGATGTCTCCGCCCGTGGGACGATCCAAGCCACCCAGCAGATGCAGTAGCGTAGATTTTCCCGAACCCGAAGGACCGGCCACGGCCGTGAACTCTCCCTTGTGCAGTTCTAGGGAGACGCCGCGCAACGCCGGGGTCTCGATGGTCTCGGTGACATACGTCTTCTGTAGATCCACCGTCTTGATCAAAGGGTTATTCGACATATCTCATCGCCTCCATAGGCTCCAACCTCGAAGCTTTCCGTGCCGGTAGCCAGGCTGCAAGCAGCGCTACAACCGTCATCGCTCCTGCTGACATGAGCACTTGGCTCGCTCGAATGCTCATATTGAGCACGGGGTTAATTCCCATCTCTTTCATGTAATCGGCCATCTGTCCCCAAAGCGGGATTCCTCCAAACGCCTGAATGATGAGGACGAGTCCTACACCCACCAGGGCTCCGTAGAAGGCGCCCGCCAGGGTGATGATCCCGGCTTCAGTGAGCACCATGCCCATCACCCGTGCCCGGGAGGAACCCAGCGCGAGGATCAGACCGATCTCACGCGTTCGTTCCATCACGGACAGGTAGAGCGTGTTGGTGACAACCAGCGCTCCGAGACCGAAGAAGATGATGGCCATAATCAGCATCATTGGCGTCAGTATCGCCATATAGGCTTCGACAAACGGCACCAGATCCAACCAGTTCTTGACGTCGTACCCAGCAGGTAGCACAGCGGCGAGAGCTGCCGTTGTCTTATCCAACTCGGTGTTGTCCCACGGACCGGTGACCCCATCAACGCGAATGACGATCGCCGAGGCGGCGGTTTCGCTTCGAGCCAGACGACGAGCGGTCGCCAGACTGACGACGACCATCGAGCGGCCCATGTTTGCCTCCGGCGCGTTGTAGATGCCGACGATGGGCGCGCGAATTGCACCGAGGCTCGTGTCGGGATGGACGCCGAGCAGCACCATGTCCTCGCCGACCTTCAAATCGAGCAACTCGGCCAGTTCTTGACCGACCAGGACCCCGTCACTGTCGCTGGTGAGGAAGTCACCCTCGACAATCCGATCGCTCATGTTGCTCACCGGATCGATCTCTTCGGGAACGAGGCCACGAACGTAGACGGTTCGGGTTCGCTCGCCAACGCTGGCTAATGCCGGAAGATCGAGCCGTACCGTCGACCACTCGATTCCGTCCACGGATGCCAGTGCCGCCAGAGCGTCTTCCGTGTCGCGTATGAGCGGCATGGCCGAACCGGATCCCTTCACCTCTTCCGCCAGAATCTGGACGTGACCCGTATCGAACCGGGTGGAGGTTTCGAACATGTCCTGCATCATGCTGTTGATGAACCCGTACATCATGACCAGGAAATAGACGGGAATCAGAACGGCGCACAACGTCAGGATCGTCCTGCGACGATTGCGCATGATGTGTCTTATGGCCGCTTTCATCAGTCATCCCCCCAAGCCTCAAACGTATCCAGGCTGAAGAACATCGCATCGAGTTCGAGATCGAATTGAGGATTCTCGATGCGTTCGACGGTCTGATCGCCATACGCGTCTTCAATCGTGATCGTGGTGGCGAACTTGCGATCGCCGATCTCGATGATGTCAGTGAAAGTTGCCGTCTGCACGACAGCTTCCCGTTGGTCGTAGTAGACCAGCTTCTCCATCACATAGTCGATCGACACCCAAATCTCCAGCTTGCCGTACACCACAGGAGCATCCGGATGAGGAATCAGCGTGAGAAAATACTGGCTGACTCCTTCGTTGTCGATGATGTCGACCGTGGCGTCGTAGTCATCGGACAACGTTCCATGGGAAAGATCCTCCAGCGATGGACCGGCGCCGAACAAGGCGTCACCTAGAGCCACTGTCGGCAGCTTGATGGATCCGACGTCAGGCGAGTAATACCAGAGGTCGTCGCCCAACTGGAGATAGCCCGAGTTCAGGTCGATCTCCGGCTCCAGCACACGGATCAGCGCCAGCTCTTCTCCCAAGGTCCAGACTTCCAGCTTGTGCGACTTGGTCTGTCCGCCCAACACGATGTCCAGTCCCATGATTCCGTGGAAGCTATCGCCCTGCCACGCCTGGTTGACGCGATCGAGGATCGTCTCGGCATCGAGCGCTTCCTCCTGGGCGTGGGCACCCATTCCCAGGGTCAGGATGGCCAGCAGTGTTATCCAAATGAGTTTCTGAGTCATGAGATCTCCTTTCTAGCCTTCGCGGATGGCAGCGACCGGGTCAAGGCGATTGACGCGTCGTGCCGGATACCAAGCTGCGGACAGGGCCGTGAAGACAACCACGCTGAACGCCGCAACCATGTACCAGCCGGACGTGGACGCATAGATCATCTTGGGCAAACCGACGTTCTTGCTGATATCTGCGAGGAATGCCAGGCTCAGGCCGTTTCGGCTCAGGTACACGATGCCCCAGTACCCGAGGCCGCCACCGACGACAAATCCGATGGCTGCCACCATGGTCGATTCCAGCAAGATCAGCCGGCTTAACAGCCGGCTGCTCATGCCGACGGCTGTCATCACGCCGAACTCGCGCGTCCGCTCAAGAACCGAATAGAACGCCGTATTGGCGACTCCGAAGCCGGCCATCAAGCTAATCATGAGCACGAACGGGATCATCTTGATCGTCGAGCCGGCGATCATGAACCTGGCAAACGGATTGAGATCGAAGTAGTCGGCAACCACAACGCCCGTTTGATCGGCAAGCAACTGCCTCGCCTCAGTCACCGATCGATTGGCCGAGACGCCTCTTGGTAATGAGACGGCAAGGGCTGTCGCCCCGGCGATGCCAGTCATGGATCTCACATCACCGATCGAAACCATCGCCACCTTCTCCAAGTCGAAGCTGGCTGCTTCGAAGAAGCCGGTCACTCGAAAGGCTTGTGACTCCGTGCCGCTATTGGTGATCGTCAATAAGACCACACGTTCGCCAATGCGAATGTCGAGGTCCTCAGCCAAATAGGAAGAGAAGAGAACCTGCCCTTCACCATCCAAGTAGCGTCCTTCGACGATCAGCTCGTCCAAGCTTGTGACAGCGGATTCCGACGTGGGATCGATTCCTCTTAGCATCACCCCATCGGTTCCATACGGCGTGCGGACCATGCCGAAGGTCTCCAGCCGTGGAGCAATCCCTGTCTTTCGCAAAACCGCCAGCGCATCGGTGGCGGCCGCCACCTGCTGAGCGGACAGGCCATTTTCCGGGATCGGATCGTCGGCATAGCCGACGGCCCTGACCTGAAAGCTGCCCTGATTCCAATCAATCTGCGTGGCCGTCATCGAGCTGATAACCCCGTCCGACAAACCGAACAGAACCAGAATCACCAGACTTCCCATGGCGACGGTTGCGATCATGAGGATCGTCCGTTGCTTGTGGCGCCACAAATTTCGCCACGCCATCCGTCTCAACGTGGTATTCATAGGTCCACCCTCCTCCCTGGGAAGCGGTGACAGCATCGGTGCTTCCCACTCGAACACGCCACGCTCATTGGTGTGTGTTCGCACGTTCTCATGAAATCTCCTTATGTATCTTTCGTCGCGCTGGTTCCTTTGCATCTGTCTTCAATTTGGCGACATCGCCAATCTTCTTGGCTCACCTACCAGAGAAACGCTAGGCGCTTCTCTGGCGAACGGCCTAACCTGTTCTTCCAGAAGGCGAACAGGTTAGGCCGTTCGCAAGAACCTCAGGCACGAAATCCATCATGGACTCGTAGAGTTCGGGCGGCATCTTGCTTCGATTGAGGGCGAGCATCTTGATCATGCCCATCGAGTAGAGAATCTGCTGCGGGTCGCCGGGAATAATCTCACCTCTGCCTTGGGCTTCCACGACCTTGCCGATCAGCGGCGCGTAAGACGAGCCCACGCGTTGAAGCAGATCGTCGAAGTCCAGCGACGCCGCCAACTTCTGAAGCTCATCGGGGTTATCGAGCATGATGCGCGCGAACTCGTTTTCCTGCACATCGCGGGCGATGCCCTTGATGAGCAACACCAACGCATCTCGTGTGTTGTCGGTAGTGCCGAAGGAGTTCTCGAGCAAGCGCGTCATCATCGCCGGAACCTCGGCAATCAACAATTCCAGGAACAACGCTTCCTTGCTCTTAAAGAACAAGTAGAAGCTCGCCTTGGCGATGCCTGCCGGCTTGACGAGGTCGTCAAGCGTTGTCTTCTTCATGCCGAAGCGCAGGAAGCAAGATCGCCCCGCCTCCATCACCTTGTCGCGGATCGTCGCTTTCTCTGTTGCCGTAAACGCTCTGGGCATTGTTCGATCACTGTCCCTGTAAATCTATTAATCATATATTCGCAGAGTATAGAGATGGGGAATACTTTGTCAAGGCCTCCTCAGCCACATCTATCGAAGCCGCTGAGGAGGTTGTGGTTTCGCAACAAGGACTAGTCCCGCGAAACACACGGCCGGATCCGAAAAGGCGGAGCCTCTGAGTTGCTTGCAGTTTCGCGCCTCATCATTCAGCAGGAGGTTTGATGCCGTAGAGCGGAGCATCAAACTCCAGGGACTCGTCCGCCAAGTCTTTGGCTGGCAGAGTCCCCAAACTTAGCGGCACGAGTCAATCCAGATGAAGCGTCTGAGTTGCGGGCAGTTTCGGAACACACTCCGGGATGTGTGTCATCGCCAGAAGAATCGATGTGGGTGCAGAGTCGCAAGATCATTGATCTACGTCCTCAGCCTATCCTTCGCGAATGGCTGTTATGGGCTCAAGGCGGTTGACACGCCGCGCCGGATACCAAGCAGCAGCCAGTGCCGTGAAAACAACTACGCTGAACGCAGCCAACCAATACCATCCAGAGGTAGAGGCATAGATCACTTTCGGCAATGCAATCGATGTATCGATGGCTGAGAATATCGAGAGATCCCATCCTGTTGTGCTGAGGTAAAACAGGAACCAATAGCCAAGTCCACCGCCTAGTAGGAATCCGATGGACGCAACCATGGTCGATTCGACGAGTACCATTCGTGCGAGCAGTTTCCTGCTCATGCCAACGGCTGCCATCACACCAAACTCACGCGTTCGTTCCAACACCGAGTAGAACGTCGTGTTGGCAACGCCAAATCCAGCCATCAAACTGATCATCAGAAGGTATGGAAGCATCCTTACCGTTGGGGCGGCGGTAATTAAGCGAGCGAACGGATTCAGATCGAAGTAATCGGCTACTTGGACACCTTGATGCGTCGCTAGAAGGTCACGTGCTTCATCGACAGACGAACTGGCCGATGCGCCAGGCGGCAATGCCACAGCAAGCGTCGTCACTCCAGTGAATCCAGTGAGAGATCGAACATCATCAATCGAGGCCATCGCCACCTGGTCCAGGGCAGACCCCGGCGATTGGAACAGCCCGACCGTGGTAAATGCGCGCGAGCTGGCACCAGTGGCTCCGATGGCGACGATGACAACGCGTTCGCCGAGGCGAACGTCGAGATCTTCGGCCTGTGATTCTGAAAGCAGAATCTGCCCTTCGCCATCGAGGTAGGCGCCCTCGGTGATGAGTTCATCCAAATGTGTCACAGCAATCTCGGACGCAGGATCGATACCTCGTAGGATGACACCATCCGTACCATAGGCAGTACGCAACATGCCTGAAGTTTCCAGTCTCACCGCAATACCGGCAGTTGTCATGCCCGCTAGCGCAGTCATTGCAGCAGAAGCTTGCTCGGGGGACAAGGCGTTTTCTGGAAGAGGATCTGCAGCGTACGCAACGGATCTCACCTGAAAATCGCCTTGGTTCCAATCGATTTGAGTCGCCGTCAGGGAATTGATAGCGCCGTCAGTCAGGCCAAACAACCCAACGATAAACAAGCTGCCCACGCCAACAGTCGCAATCATCAGAATCGTGCGCTGCGGATGTCGCCTAAGGTTTCTCCAAGCCATTCGTGCAATCGTTCCATTCAATAGTTCCCTCCCAACGACCCAGCCAGCAATCGCCCCATCCTCTCGTACTGTACCGCTGTGAACGGTGTGGACATTGTTCTCAATACATCCGTGTGAATATCAGAATCATAGATTCACAGAGTATAGAGATGGATGCTTTGCTGGTCAAGGGCAACTCAATACCTCCTGCCGGAGGCATTGAGTTGCATGCAGTTTCCGCATCAGGGGATGCGAAACATGCGGCTTGGCTGCGTCAGTGAAGCGTCTGCAATGAGAAGTCGATGGTTAGGAAGAACATCCATCGCACATGCTTCGGTATCCTTTGCGATTGACCTACATCGAAACAGCAAGAGCTTTCGGTTGGCGCGGAATGCGCCAGCGCGCGCGGATCTCTCAACCGTAATGGTCTATGCGCATGTGTATGACAAACAAGTTGAAGACGCGATGAGACGGCTGCTCCCTACTTAGGCCCAGAGAACTCCGTGACATAACGATGAAGTCGGACAGTCTCTCTGTCACCAGATTCCTGCCAGGAATCGAAACTTAGCGAGAAGTCCTTCGTGATCTCAAGCCCGGCTTCGATGTCTTGGGGAAGAGCGTCCAGAGTGTCCTGAATCCTCTGATAGAGAGCAGGGTTTTCATAGCCTAACCGGCCTCTCGGCAGCTCGAAGACGTAGACTGCACCGACCTGCTTGCGCACGTACTTCGCTACCATGCGCACATAGGGGACCGTGCCCTTGACGGCGACCTTCCACGACTTGCCCACCAGTACGACACCGATCCTGACATGTCTGCTCGCATAGTGAAGAGGTACATCTGCTCCGACCGGTTTGGAGGCAATCCCATGGATGAAATTGATAAGTCCATGAATCTCTGATCGGATATACAGCGGCCCTTCGATTGATGGCAGACAGCGACCAAGTGCATTTAGCTCAACAAGCAAGAGCCGCGTGAATAGCCCCTTGCGATCAAGGCCGTGAAGTTTCTCTGTCCACTCTTTCGATTCCGGGTTGCTTGATGAGCGGGGGTGGTAATCCTGTTTGAGAAACCAGTCTAGAGCTTCACGGTTCCCGGCCTTCTCTAGCAACGCTCTTACGAGGTTCAGATCCAGAGCACTCTCGAGGGGTCCACTCATGACGTGCCGAACTCCCACCAGAGACATCCGTTTGACGAGGGCCTCAGCCAGCAGAACGATGTTTTTCTCCTGCTCCGACATCGGATCGAGCCTGACAATCAAGTCGCCATCTCCCAGCTTAACGCTCTTCCCGTCGCCACCTTCAACCCACTTAACCCGAACTGATCGAGGAAGGGCAGCCTTGCCAAACGGCATCGCCTTTCTTGCATGTCCAAGTCGAGACGCTATGTCATACTGGATGAAGCGTTTCTCTGCTCTTGTGCTGTGAGACAGCCGATGAGTTAGCTTGAACATGACTGCTCGGAGCTTGTTCGTTCTCTCCTCACTCCAAAGCACGAAGAGCAGCCATACGCAGACCAGGAGAGGCAAAACCCACTTTGCGTTGCTGAGTAGGACGTCGAGGACTGCTGACCAGAACACCCTCCTACACCTCCTCTGCGGATTCAACCGCGAAAAGCGAGGAACAACCAGCCCTTGAGCAACAAAAGATGATCTCCCCTTGCTTTCGAGCGATCGCACGGAAGTTGTCTGCCGTTATAACATCACCGCAAACCGCGCACTCTAGCTGGCCGGAGAGCAATTGCTGCTTCAAACCGAGGGATTCGAAGAGACGTAGGAGATCGCTTGGATGCACTGCTTGAATCTCTTCGTAGTTCTCCTTGCGCACAAGTCTCTCCTTCCGATGTTCTGCTTCCATAAACTAACCCATTATTGGTTGAGTTGCGCGACAATGCAAGAGTAATTTCGTGGTTGCGGGGGGAATCGGGGGACACATACCCTATTTCGTAAGAAACAGCGGTGTTTGCTAATTCGCATGAATCAGCGCTTTCCTTGATGTTGTAAGTATCAGAGCTTCATCCCAGCTCAGCGAGATTAGAAATCCTCTCTATTCCTTCGGCATTCTGCCCGCCTTCCTTCGCTGGCGCATCAGAGAGCTGATACAATCACGTGTGTCTGATTGCGAGGAGCGAACGCATGGCGTATACCCACGGACGTCTGGCCGTCTTCATCAGCAGCACCGGTGATCTCGTGTGCTATCGAGAGGCCGTCGGGGAGGCGCTCAAAGATCTCGAGATCGACGGGAAGCAGTTTGAGATCTGGCCAAGCTCGCCACAGAAGCCCACTGCGAAATGTCTTATGGAAGTGAGATCGTCAGATGCACTCGTCTTGATTCTCGGAGATCGATAT
>Ga0114923_10000528_pt1 | contig 29689 bp, 29 predicted proteins | sample SumtaG_FD_89578 | JGI IMG/M metagenome (GOLD analysis project Ga0114923, IMG submission 89578) | Deep subsurface microbial communities from Indian Ocean to uncover new lineages of life (NeLLi) - Sumatra_00157 metaG | ecosystem: Environmental > Aquatic > Marine > Oceanic > Sediment | place: near... | reverse complement strand
GGCAGGCGGAGAAAGTCTGAGAAAACCTGGGACTTTGGAAAAGACGTAGTTTCTATAAACGCGATAAAGGTAATTTAACACAGGGTGCACAGGGTAACACAGGGTTAAACCTCAAATCTGGGGTAAACCACAGTTGCTATAAAAGCGATGTTTTTCACCACCAGCCGTCGCTCACCAGTGTGAGCTAAGGCTGGCGAGCTGCCTGTCCGCCGAAGCCAGAGGCGAAGACGGAAGCAATCCCGGTATATTACAAAAGCGATACATTCTGTCTCTCGCAGGGAGGCAGGGTTCGCGGAGAAAACCTTAATCAGGGGGAAAACGGTTCCTGTGGAAACGTCAAATTCCAGGCTCACCTCGTCATGATCAAAATCGTAATATCTCTCCTAACCATCACGTGGTTTTCATAGTCCCGTACGAATCGATGGCGATCAGAGTAAAATAGAGAAGAGAAGGTTCTGGGTTCTAAGCCCGAGTTACGTTGGACATTGGACGTTGGACTGCTCTTCCCCGCCCTTTCCCCCACGCCCCCAAGCTCCCTCGCCCCCATGCGCCTTACCTCGTGCCTCCTCGCCCATGCGCTCACTCGCCCTCTCGCCCCCTCACCCTTTCGCCCCCTCCAGTTCTTCCCCGGCGCCCTCCGTCCTGCCCTCAAACAACTGGATTCCGGACAATCTCGCTTAGGCGAGATTCCCGGAATGACGAAGAGGGGATGGGCTTGTTTTCCTCTGACTGGTCTATCGCCCCTCGCCCCTCGCCCCTTGCCCCTCGCCCCTTGCCCCTTGCCCCTTGCCCATTGCCCATTGCCTCCTCTCCCCCCACACCCCCGCCTCCTCCGCACAGGATAACACTTCTCCCAAACTCCAAACCTCAAACTCCTCTTTCTTGACTCAAATCAAACGTTCCTTTTCCTTACTGGCTATAATTCCCTAAAGCGGACGGGTTTTTTTACGGCCATTTCGGCAGCAAAGGAGGGTTCTATGTCCAGAAGAACGGCGTTCCTCATCTTCTTCTTCGGCACCCTGTCATCTGCGGTGATCTTTCTTCTCCTGACGATCGATTTTCATCGGAAGAAGGATCTCTACACCGACACCAGTGCGCTCACGGAGCAGGTGGTGGCAGGAAAGAACGTGTGGAAGAAGTACAACTGCAACGACTGTCATACGATGCTGGGGTTCGGGGGCTACTACGCTCCTGATATGACCAAGGCTTTTTTCCGGCTTGGTGAAAACAACATCATCGCCATCGTCATGCATCCGGAGGAGGTCTATAAGAACTCCTTCAGGAAGATGCCGAATCTCGGCGTTACCGAGCAAGAGGCCCGGGACCTGGTCGCATTCTTTAAATGGACCGGCAACATTGAGAACCGGAATTGGCCGCCCCAGGACGAGAAGTATATTAAGGCTTATAGATTGAGGGAGTCGGCCACACAGGTCCTGACCAAAACCGATATAATTCTCGGTGCATGTGGGGGCTGCCACTCTTTCGAAAATCAGGGGCGGGATGTGGCAGGCAATTTCAACGACATCGCCAAGGAGACCACATATGACAGGGACACCCTGGTCAAGCTGATGCTGGATCCGGATTCGGTGGACCCCGATCTGGGCATGCCTGCCCAGAATATCTCCAGGGAAACGGCACAGCTTATCGCCGATTTCATCCTGAGCCTGAAATAGAAAGGAGGTGGCGAGATGATAAAGTACGAAAGTCAAAAAGTTGCATTACCTTTCATTATAACGTCCCTGTGCCTGTTCGTCCTCCAGGTCCTTATGGGGATCTGGCTGGCCATAAACTACGCGTTCGCGCTGCCTCAGTCCCTCGTGGATATTTTTTCCTTTGCCACCGCCCGTGCCATCCATACGAACCTCCTGGTGGCCTGGATGCTGCTGGGTTTCATGGGGGGGGCGTATTTCATCCTGCCAGAGGAGACGAAGGGCGAGCTCTATAGCACCAAGGTCGCCTACGCTCAGTACATCATATTTACGGGCACGGCGGTGGTCGCTTTGGTCGGGTTCCTCTTCGGCTGGACACAAGGGTCCCCGCTCCTGGAGATTCCTCCCGCTCTCGATGTGCTCATCGTCGTGGCCGCTTTGTTGTTTGTCTTCAACGTCGGCATGACAGTCTTCAAGTCCGCTGAAAAGAGTCTCATACAGTGGATGCTCTTTGGAGGAGTTGCCTTTCTGGCCGTCCTATACCTTTTCGGTCACCCTTTCTACAAAAGCATCAACACCGACTTCTACTACTGGTGGTGGGTCATCCACCTTTGGGTGGAGGGTGCCTGGGAGCTCATTACTGCCGCCATCATGGCGTTCATCCTCATAAAGGTCACCGGGGTCGAGCGCAGTGTCGTGGAAAAGTGGCTGTATGTTGAAACAGGGGTTTTCCTCTTCACAGGGATCGTCGGGACCGGGCACCACTACTACTGGATTGGAGCGCCGGACTACTGGCTGTGGTGGGGTGGAGTTTTCAGCGCGCTGGAGCCGCTGCCGATTCTTCTCATGGTGGTGGACACCTGGCTCCACGTTAAAGAACGTACCAAACCGATAGTCAACCCGCTGCTATGGACCTACATCGTGGGCATGGCGATTTACCACTTCCTTGGAGCCGGTGTTTGGGGGTTCATCCACACCCTACCGCCCATCAACTACTATACCCATGGAAGCCAGATCACGGTTTCCCACGCGCACCTGGCCTTCTTCGGGGCTTACGCGCTCCTGAACCTGATCGTCTTCTACTACGCTTTGCCCCAGTTCAAGAATATCCATAAATACGAGGCCAAACTGGGGTACTGGGGGTTCTGGACCATGTGCGTGTCAATGCTTTTCCTGGGCCTTACCTTTGGGGTAGCGGGGATCCTTCAGGTCTACCTGGAGCGGTTCCTTGACATCGGTTACATGACGGCTCACTTCACCATGATGTTCTGGTTCAAGGTGGCCATTTTCTTCGGTGTGTGTTTCCTGGCCGGGGTATTGATGACCGTCACCCATCTGTTTACCCTCAAACCGGCCAAGTTAGTGGAAGGGGAACAGGTTCTGGAGGGGCATTAAGACAAACCCTCGGCACCATGATCGAAGGAAAGGGGTGGCCCGCTGGGCCACCCCTTTCCTTTTTTTCTGGCAGGTTCGCATGCTCCGCCGTAAGGAAAATTACTCTGTTAAAGAAGTACATTTGTCGCCTCGCAAGCTCTAACAACTGTTGACCTGTAATATTCTTCGGTATGTAAAATGATTTAAAATGTAAACAATTATAAACATATGCAACTTATTGGCTCTTATTTTCATAAGGCCGCTTGCGGTTCCCTAAAGGTATGCTACACTTTTCACAAGGTGTTGGAAGTTTCTTCTTCCGGCACTGGTTAAGTGCAGGGGGGATCGTTTTGTATCCTAATTTAAGCATTATTTAAAAATGGTTTAGGGAGGAAAATTTTTCTGCCCCGGCATGTGCAAAAAAGCGCAAAATGGGGCAGTTTGCCTGTTCAGCATATGCTTCCTGAAATATTAGCAGCTCAGGAAGGTACCTTTAAAGGGTGTGAAATGGAAGTTGATCATCTCCAACGCCTTGAATTAGGGGCCACTGATTCCAAACAGTTCTACACATTTCCTGGGAGCGTATATGCATATGAAGGATGAGAGAACGGTATTCATGAGGACGACCTTTGTACCTGCAGGCCTTCTCGTTCTCCTTGCCCTGCTCTTCCCGCCGGCTTCTAACGCGGACTGGAGCACGAGGGGGGACACGACTACGGTGCTGGAATCCTACGATAACCCGGTGAACGGCGAAGCTGCACTGCCTGCTTACCAGTACTTTCGCCTCGACATGAGAGATGGGACTGGTGACGGGTCTCAAGGGTTCAGGTTGTATGGGAGGATCGCAGGTGACCTTAACGATGAGGTGGATGCCGAAAGCCGACTCTACTACGCCTACTACCAGAAGAAAGGGTTCTGGACCGGTGCTGACCTGAGGGTCGGCCGTCAGTGGATCAACACGGTTGCCGGTTCGCCCATCCTGGATGGTATCAGGATCGATACGGGTAAGAGAGACCTGTTCCGACTGGCGGTTTTCGGCGGTGGGTACGTGACCGTGGAGGACGACGACACGGACGATTATCTCTGGGGTTTCTCCGTCAAGGAGGATCTGTGGTCGGGTACCGACCTTTCCGCCAGTTACATACAAAAATGGATCGACAGTGATCTGGCCACCGAGATCGTGGGGGTCGCGGGCAGGACCAAGGTCGCCAAACGCGGTTCCGTTTACGGGGAGTTCCAGTACGACATGCTCTCCCGGCTCTACTCCTACTACCTGGCGGGGATCCGGTTGGTCCCGGGGGAACAGTGGACGGTTAAGACTGAATATTATGGTTACACACCCGTGTTTGACTCGACATCGATCTATTCAGTTTTCGCAGTGGACCAGTATCAGGAAATTTCAGTGAGCGCTGATTATCGTCTGGACCGCAGCTGGACTATTTTCGGAAGCTGCACCCGGGAGATGTATGAGTCCTTCGATGATTCCAATGTGGTCGAAGCCGGGTTGGAGCTGCGCAAAAAAGGCGGCTACGGTGGATATGTGGTGGCGATTTTCAGAAGCGGGGAAGAGGATTTGAGAGGCATCAAGGTCGATTACAGGATGCCGGTTCTTTACGATATCAAGATGGACATTGGTGCTGAATACAACGTCTACAACCGTATCGACGATGACGATGATGACGATACTTCGGCCAAAAGGTATTGGCTTGAAGGCGTCAAAAATCTGAACGACGATCTCACCCTCAGGGCCAAATTCGAACGGGTTGAAAGCGTCGTTTATGACTATTACAACCGGGGCCGAGTCAGCCTCAAGTACCGATTCTAGGGAGGGATGAAATGAAATATGTCGTACCGATCATTCTGGCCCTCCTCTTCATGGTGACTACCGCTGTCGCCATTGAAGCGAAGGTATTCGATCATGATTACCATGTTGAGGAGGTTGAGTCCGACTGCGGCGCCTGCCACCAGGAGGCAGATCTGGACATAGTACCGCCCATGGAACGCTGTGAGGATTGCCACGAAAAGAGTTTTCTGGTTGATACAAAGATCCCGGCCCGCGTTACCCACGACAGTTTCTGGTATCGCGACCACGGTCCCGCCGCCAAGGACCAGGAGAGAAGCTGCGACTCCTGCCACCAGGACAACTTCTGCTTCGACTGTCACAAGGCCGGATTCGCCGACGAACAGGGAAAGCTGAACGTTCACCGCACTGATTTCAGGGTCACCCACCCCATATTGGCGAGGGCGGACAACAGGAGCTGCACAGTGTGCCACGAGGTGCGGTTCTGCTCCGATTGCCATGACGATTTCGCTCCCGAGGACCTGGCATTTGAGTCCCATCGCCGGGGCTGGAGCGATATCGAAACTGGAAGCGGGATCCATTCCCTGGTGACCAACGACCAGTGTGATAACTGCCACAGCGGATCAGTCCTGCTGTCGCACGACTGGTCTGATTCCCACGCCCGTGAAGCCAGGCGTAGCCTGCCCACCTGCCAATCGTGCCACCCCAACGGGGATGTGTGTCTGCAATGTCACAGCGCCCGTGAGGGACTCATTGTAAATCCGCATCCCAGAGACTGGGATGATATGAAGGATTATCTCGACGGCGCAAACAGCGGCAAGACCTGCCGGCGCTGCCATTGATAAGGAGGAGTGAATAATGTTTATCAGACGAGATCTTATTATTGTCATGGTGGCCCTCATGGCCGCCGCCCTTATCGCCGGTTGCGGAGCCGCTAGGAAGGACAGCGGCGGGGACCAGACCACCGCGCCCGATGTTCAGGAGCAGATCTCCCAGGTCCTGAATTGCAGTGGTTGCCATCCCCAGTACGGTGAGTGGTTAAGCAGCCGGCATGTCGATGCCAACAATTCCCCAAACCGCGCCGGCAATTGTATCCCGTGCCACACGGGCATTGATGTCATCGGTGATTTCATCGAACCGGAGCCTAAGTATTTCGTGGATTGCGCCTCCTGCCACGAGCCGGACGGCACCAAGCACGGGGCCATCAACGCCAACCTGAGAAATGCAACTGTAAACACTCCCGGTGGTCGTATCTTCCCCACCTGCACGTTGTGCCATGACTTTAACGCAGGTGAACCGCCCTATGGGTCCCAACACTACCTGGATAGTGATCGCTCATGGTCCAACGCTTCCGGCGACAGTGCCCATAGTGCCCATTCCGTCGTAACTGGTAGTAGCCATATCCCAGTTGCGGTAGCGGATATGACTATCGCCTCGGTGGCCTTCTCCGTGTTTTCCCTGCCCGTTTCATCCGACGCTTCGTGGCAAGGCAACTACGCCGGGCCATACAATTTCGTGCCTGACAGGGTCATCAAGGACACCCACTTCAACGAGGTATGGATCCTCAACGAGGATGACAAGGCGACCCGGTTCGCTGTAGCCACCGCCAAGCTCGGTTATGTTGATCTTACCGACAGCTCACCCAGTTCGGGGATGGTGCGCTCGGACGACGCGGAAAACGCCTGTCTGGCCAGCTGCCACAGCCCGCATGCTTTTGACAAAACCGTTCAACAACAATGGGCCGAAGGCGCCCATCACCCGATACCTCTCGGGCCGGTCGTCGATATCGGTGGTGATCCCTTCCCCTCGGCTCCCGTTAACTGGGGCGCAGTTGACCACGATTTCTCCTCGGGCTGCCTCCGTTGTCATTCGGCAGCTGGTTTCGCGGAGCTCAACGGCACCTTTGGAAACGCGGTGGCCACATCCAACGCCTTCGGCGAGGCCGGGGCGTTTATCACCTGTAACGCATGCCACGACGGGGTGGATTACCCCACGAGGTTCAACTCCCGCCTGAGGCTGGACGGCGACGCGCTCTTCTTCAACAACGACGGATCCGTCCGCCTGACCGTGGAGGAAGCCGGTCCCTCCGCGACCTGCATGTACTGTCACCAGGGCCGGGAGTCGGGTATTACAGTGGCTAACGCCATCGCGGCCGCCGACACGCACCCGTTCATCAACCGCCACTACCTGGCGGCCGCCGCCATTCTCAACGGGTCCGATGCCATGGCGGCATTCCAGTACTCCGGGCAGTCCTATGAAGGGCCAAACACCTTCCCAGGGCATCCGGATGAGAACAACCAGGACACCTGCGTGGGCTGCCACTTGAGAAGCCTGGACGATCACACCTTCAAGCCGGCCCTGGCCGACTGTAGCGAATGCCACACCGGAATCGCCGACTTCGACGACATCAACCTGCTCTCCGGTAACGTGGATTATGACGGCGACGGCGTCGCCAGCAGTTTCCAGGACGAAATCGACGGCATGCTTGCCGGGCTCCTCTCGGAGATCCAGCTTTATGCGACCACGGTCCTGGGCCTGCCTATCATCTATTCGCCGAACGCGTATCCCTACTTCTTCAACGACAACAACCCTGCCAACGGAGTGGCGGACCCGGTCGAGATCTCCTTTCTAAACCGCTACCAGACCTTCGACGATTCCCTGCTGGCCGCAGGCTACAACTACCACTCGGGACGCGACCCGTGCGGCGATCTCCACAACTACCGCTACGTTATCCAAAGTCTGTACGATTCCATCGACGACCTGGACAATGGTGCGCTGGACGGTTCGGTGCAGTTCGCTGCGGGACCTGCTATACGACCGTAACGGGCTACCTTCACAGCGTAATAGCCGGCCCCTGAGGGGCCGGCTATTTTTTGTGCGCCCGGCAGGGCGCACCCACTTGAAGGTGTAAGTCCTTGGCAGGCCCGATCCCGCCACAGCGGGACATACGAGGCAGCCACATTTGGGCTTGGGGGCAACGAGACCCGAAGCCCAATAGTCATCTGGAAGATGTGGAAGTAAATGCGGCGGGTATGTGGGATGAAGGTCGCGCGTCTTACCCGGGGAGGTCTGTCTACCTGCCTTGTGGTACTTCCATCGAGAGGTGGTGGGATGGGTAGACAGAAGTTAGCAGAGGTCATAGTAGCTGGTTTGACCGCCCAGTGAAGGGCTGAACCTGACATGCTGAACAGAGCCGATTTTCTGTCAGTCCTGAGCAGATGCCTCAAAGGAGGACCTGAAGCTGGAAGTGGTGGCCGGAAGTCGCGAGGTAAGGCTGGGTGCTTGAAGGACGTCAGGCATTGAGGTTGTTGAGAGTTGAGGCTTGTCAGGAACCGCCGTGGTTCAGAACCGTATGCCCGGTGGTGCGGGGGGAAGAGGGCCGCGAGGCATCCTCCCACCCGATTCGAATTCAGGATTGAGAATTGAGAACGGGAAATTCTTAAATCGAATTCCAAATTCACATTTCAAATTCCAAAGGTTGTCTCTGTTTCTCCCTTCAACTGTCTCCTGATTCCTGATGCCTGATGTCAATAAAGTTCCGAACAAGCGATCCGCATACTTTGTGGACCATGTCGCAAACTGAGTTTGAACGATAATTGCTGCCGCGAGAACACGGGCGGCGTCCGTACCAGCTTACCTGAAAGCGTTCACCGCGATGGCTAGGGAGATGGAGAGGGTGAGGCGGATAGGGAAGTATGTTTACGGGAAATAGCGAAAAACCAGATTTACCTTAGTGCAGGAAGTACAATTGTGCAGGAGTGCAGAAGACTTCTGCACGGGCGTCCCGTCGGGTGCGCGGGTGCACTAATGCACTTATGCACTTATGCACTGAATATTTCCAGGACTACGACCATGACTACGACCAGGACTAATTACTATCCCTTACATTCTTCTATTCTTCAGGTATCCCTGTTTCTGGGTTCTCTCCACGTACAGGCACGCCTGGCGGGAAAGGGCCATGACCTTCTCGGGTTTGATCTTTTCTCCCTGGGTGGATATGGCGGCGCCGATGGACAGGGCATAGTCATCCCCGAACTGCTGGGTGAAGGAGTTAATCAGCTGGTCGGCAAAGTCATCAACCAGCGAAGCGTAAGTCAGAACCACGAACTCACCCTGGGGGCGGCTCTGGATGAAAGTGTCCTCCATCCCGCCACTTCCAAGGGTCTGAACCATGACTTCCTCTATTTCGATCAAGGCTTCCACCGAGTATATCTCATCGGTACTCTTCTCGTTGGCGCCCGGATTGACGTGGATCGTCAGGATACCGACTGTTTTCCCTTCAGCGATGCGGTTTATCAGTTCATTGGTGAACCCTTCGTCACCGGGATGCCAGGCGGTAATGCCCCGCTGGGGGCTGATGAGACCCTGACTGGGCAGGGAAAAACGAAAGGAGGTCATTTCATTCAATGTGCTCTGTACGGAGATGGTGCCGCCGTGCTGCTCGACAATCTCCTTGGTCAATGAGAGCCCGAGGCCGGTACCTTTTACTTCCTGTTCCTTTTCCTCTGCCTCATCCAGGATCCCCCTGTAGAACCGGTTGAAGACGAGAGGAATTTCCTCTTTGGGGATTCCGGGCCCGTTGTCGCTTACTTCGTAAACGGTGTGACCGTCCGAGGTGTGCAGGCTGATGTCGATATGAACGCCCGTACCTCCGTACTTGATCGCGTTTCCGATAAGGTTGACCAGCGCCTGTTCTATCCTGTCCCGGTCTGCGATGAGGTCGGGGAGGTTGCGATCGCAGTGGAGACGTACCATGGCCCGGCCTGTCTCCGCCTGTGGTTTAAGAAGTTGAACGGCATCCTCTATTACCACAAGGGGATCGAAGGGTTCTTTGGTTAGTTTCAACTGCCCTGACTCAAGGCGGGCGAGGTCGAGAAAGTTGTTAATGAGGCGGTTGAGTCTCATGCTCTCGTTGTTGATGATTTGAAGATACCGTTCGAGAGGTTCCGGGATGTTGTTGCTCCTGAGCAGGTAATCAGAGAACCCCTGGATCGAGGTGAGGGGGGTGCGTAGTTCGTGAGATACAGTTGAGATCAGTTCGGTCTTGAGGTGATCGAGCCGCTTAATCTGAACCCGGTCAAATATCCCCTCAAGCAGTAGCCCGGTGAACTGTGTCAATATAGCCTGATGCAGTCTCTGAATTTCCAGGACTTCCGCAGCCATGTCAGGGATGGCTGAAAGGACCAGGCCGAACAGATCGTGCCTCGGAGGCAGGAGGCTTCTCACCAGCCTCAGTTCTGACTTCTGGACCAGGTCCCAGGTAAAACCCAGCTCGATAAGCCGTTCGTTATCCTGAAAGGGGGGGTGAAGGGAGATAGCAGTCAGAGACTGGTACAGCGAGTATCCTGACCTGAAGTCCATGACCGACATATTGATGCCGCCTTTCGAACCAAGGGTGCTCGCCCATGCCCTGTTGTTCCCCATCTCTCCGATGAGGATCATGTGGGAGTGGGGGCCCAGGGCTATATTAAGAGCCCGGATGGCCGCCGGCACCAGTCCCGATTCGATGTCCGTAGCATCTGACTGAAGCTCCTGGAGGGCTGACAGAAGTGAGGTTGTGGAGTTGTAATGAGTGGCCAGTCTCTCCCTCTGGCTGAGGTTCTCCATTCCCATTCCGACCTGGAGCGCCAGGGACTGGAGAGTCCGCAGGTTCTCTTCGGTGAAACCCTCGTTCATGGTGGTGTCAGTGACGTTCATGACGCCCAGCAGCCGCCCCCGACTTTTGAGGGGGACGCTGATGAACGATTTTGTGCGGTAACGGTCCTCGGCCTGACCGATAAATCTAACATCCTTTTCCATGTCCGGCACGAGAAGAGGCTCTCCTGTGGCAGCCACCCACCCGGAAACTCCCTCGCCAATGGGTACCTTGACACCCTGGATGTTGTCCGGATAACGTCCTGCCCATGCCATAAGGGTGAGATATTGTCCAAGCGGGTTCAGAGTAAGGATGGAAACTCTTTCAGCGTCGAAAAGAGCCAGGACCTTGTTGCAGAAGGTCCGCAGGATAATAATCTCGTCCAGGTTGGAATTGAGGAGTTCCCCTAGTTCCAGGAAGAGTTCTTCTGTTATCTGTCTGGTCATCTTTGTCTGCGGCTCCCTAGGAGTCTATTGGAGAATCCATTCAGACTCTCAGCTATAATTTTTCGAAACCTTATTCAGGATACCGATGTGAACGTTTCACTGCAAGTACCGATAATGCGATCGGAATTCATGGGTGAACAGTGATAGTGAACCGTGAACAGGGTTGGCGGTGTACGCCAAATAGTTTATAGAAAAAATTATGTCTTTTCCATTCACCATTCACGATTCACCTGTGGTTTTTCAATTCCCCTTCCTTTCCGGTTGCCGGAATAGTCCATGGAGGTTAAAATTTCAGATCGATGGTGCCTGGATAAAGGTCAATTTTCTCAAATATTAACGCGTCCCGCGTTGGGCGCCCGAATCAATGATCTGCGGTTTATATCATTGATTCGTGAGGAAAGTGAAAACCACGCTTTTCACTTTCCGTGGAGCAAAAAGCCACGAATGGACTTTTTGCGACCCTATTGTAGACAGGAGTAATTAATGAGATCGATACCGGACAATTTCAGGCCGGTTCTGACGGCCGACCAGATCGACGACAGGGTCCAGGAGATGGCCGACAAAATCAGCCGTGACTTGATGGGGGAATCTCCTGTGTTTGTAGGAGTCCTGAAGGGGGCATTCGTTTTTCTCGCTGACCTGGTACGGGCCATGTCCGTGCCGGTTGAGATTGATTTTGCCCAGATCTCCAGCTACGGGGATGAGACCCACTCCAGCGGACGGATCAAAGTTATGAGGGATATAACGACTCCCATTGCGGGCAGGCACATTGTGGTCGTGGAGGATATCATCGACACAGGCCGTACCCTGCACCACTATCTCAACGAGTTGAGCCAGCGCAGTCCCGCCTCTCTGCGCCTGGCAGCCCTCATAAATAAACCGGAGCGTCAGGAATATACCCCCGTGATCGATTATCTGGGGTTCACGATCCCCCACGGATTCCTGGTGGGTTACGGCCTCGACCACGCCGGGATGTGGAGGGATTTGCCGGGTGTTTACGAAGTGATCGATGGATAAGCGCCGACCACCTCGAGTCCAATGTCCAAAGTCCAATGTCCAAAGTTTTTAAAGCCACCGATGCTGCCTGGTTTCCCTCCTGGCTCCTGGCTCCTGGGTACTGGGTACTGCTTTCATGAACTTTCTTTTTTATTCCGGCGTAATCCTTATCTGGGGGACCACCTGGTTCGCGATCCTGTTCCAACTCGGTGAGGTCGATCCCCTCGTTTCAATCATTTACCGTTTTGCAATCGCGGCCGTCATCCTGATGATCTATTGTCTTGCGACGGGTAAGAAGATGCATTTTCCTCTTCGCGACCACCTTTTTATGGCTCTGATGGGAGTGTTCCTGTTCTCCCTGAACTACTGGCTGTTCTACATGGCGGAACTCTACCTGGCCAGCGGACTGGTGGCCGTGGTCTTCTCTACCATGGTCATATGGAATATCCTCTTTGGCGCTTTTTTCATCGGCACACCCGTCAGACCAAAGGTCCTTATTGGAGCATTCCTTGGTCTCACCGGGATCTGCCTGGTGTTCTGGCCGGAGCTGGCATCCTTCAAACTGTCTGACAAGGGGGTGGTGGGACTGCTGTTGAGTCTCGCGGCTACCGTGTCGGCTTCCCTCGGGAACATCACCTCAGCCAGAAACCAGATGGGGGGGATCCCCGTTGTCCAGGCCAATGCTTTTGGGATGAGCTACGGTACTATTCTCATGATCGTGGTTGCCCTGTTGACCGGGAAGGAGTTCACCTTCCAGGTCACAGTCCCGTACACCGCCTCCTTGCTCTATCTGGCACTGTTCGGTTCCGTTTTCGCCTTCGGGATGTACCTGACCCTCATCGGCAGGATCGGGGCAGACCGAGCTGCCTACACGACGCTTCTTTTTCCTCTCGTGGCTCTTTCCCTGTCCATGCTGTTCGAGGGGTATCGGGGGAGCGCAGGGGTACTGATCGGTATCGGATTGATCCTGATGGGAAATTTTTTAGTACTGAAAAAAAGCAGAATCCAGTAGCCAGAATCCAGTAGCCAGTAGGAAAAACAGGCTCTAGGGTCTGAAATTCAGTGGCTCTGGTCTAGTTTCCAGTGTCTGGATAAATCTGAACAATAGAACACACCTTCTGTGCACTCTGCGTTTAATATTCACCGCTTGCATTGGAACCGGATTATTCTTCTGGATTCTGGATTCTGGATTCTGGATTCCAACTACCTTTCATCCCACTGCTTTGATGTTTTCCGGGCCGTTATTAGCCGGTGAATTAACCTCTCTCGATACTTCCCAGGCTTCCAGTTTGTCCGAGGGATAGGGGGCAAGGAGGGAAAGCAACCGCGACAGGTCATGCTCTGAGGGGTCCAGCCATCTGTCCCGGTCGTCCGGTTTGATTATGACCGGCATGCGGTTGTGGATCGGCTCCAGAAGTTTGTTGGACTCCGTAGTGACGATGGTGCACGTTCTGATGATCTCGCCCTTGGGTGGGCGCCAATCCGAGTAGAGACCCGCAAACCCGAAGGGCCGGTTATCTTTCATGGTGATGTAGACTGGTATTTTTCCGCTGTCCGTCTTTTTCCACTCGTAGAACCCGTCAGCCACGATGAGGCACCTGTATTTATTCAGAGACCCCTTGAAGCTGGGTTTTTCCGCCAGGGTCTCGGCTCTGGCGTTGATCATCCGGTTGCCGATGGACGAGTTCTTCGACCAGGGAGGGACGAGTCCCCATCTGCACAGGGTGAGTCGGTTGCCTTCCTCGTTGACTACGACCGGGATTTCCTGGCTGGGGGATATGTTAAACGATGGCCGGAGAGAAACTTCCTCCCCGAATTTCAGGGAGAATTCCTTCTGCAGTAGGGGGAATAGGGTGTACTGGACAAACCTTCCGCACACAATATCACCTCGGGTGAGGTTATAGCGGCCACCAATAGCACATCATCTGCTTCGTTATCGCCCTTCGGAAACCTCGACGTATGTTCCATATACGCCTCCGGTTTCCTCAGGACTCTGGCCTTGCATCTGACGCACTCTTGGTGCCCTTCCTTAAAAGGATGTGGGACTATTTGGTACTCAAACCCTATAAGTGCATTCTATAAAGTGCAACAAACTAAGCGCCATCTACTTCGTACTCCCTCGTCGGCAATCCTCAACGTATGTACCATATACGCCTCCGGTTGGCTCCTCAGTCGAGCCTCGTATCTGAGACACTCTTGTGAGCCTGAAAGCATAAACATAAATCGCGCGTGATCCTCGAAGTACCCAGCTACGTACGTCTTCCACCTTCGCTAACGCCTGTCGAACAGCTTCCGCCTTCGCCAAGGCTACGGCGGGCAAGTCGGCGGACAAGCCGGTTTCCTCGGGACTGGGGCCTTGCATTCGCCAGATCCTGAGCCTGTCGAAGGGCTCACCCATTCTCCCGCGCCGATAGGAGTGATCCTTTGCAAGGCGGCTTACAGTTATCGCCCTTCGGAAATCCTCGACGTATGTTCCATGATTCAGTCCAACGTCCAATGTCCAACGCCCAACGTAAAGGTCTAGTTTAGACTCCAGATCCTGGAACCTAGAGCCCAGAACCTGCTCTTTTCTATTTTACTCCGGTTTCCATCGGTTCGCACGCGACAATGAAATCCACAGAAAGGCCATTCTGGTGGGTTTTGTGTGGTTTAAAAGGGCCACCGTGTTTCTTTCCTGTCTCGCCATACACGAAAACGGTTTTTGCACGAGAAGCTGCCAGAACCTTATGGTTGAACCGCAGAGAAAACCAGATTTGGCTCTTCTTCTACGTTCTACATTCCACATTCTTTCTTTATCCCGCTTAAACAGTTCCTTCCCTCATCGCCTTTCCTATCTCGGCCTGAGCCTTTTCGATGGCTTCCTCGTCCGGTTCATCCTCGCCCTGCAGCTGAAGCAGATGGATAAGCTTGTCCGAGATGGGGGCATCGATGACCCACACATGAGCACTGAGCATGGCGCTGTTCTGACCGGGATGCTGGAGCATCATGATATCGTTGGAGGCCAGGCGTAACTTGTGCTCGCAGAACTCACCATGAATTCCCTCCGAGCAGGTGCAGGTAATGATCAGTTTATCCTCAACTTTGGTGAATGTGACCTTGAACGGTTCTTCGTTCCCGTCTCTGGCTAGAAGAGTGATCTCGTCCTTTTCCATTGTTAACTCCTTGTTGACCTACAGTGACTTGTAGTTGGTGATTAATAACCAGTATATCTCATATATTAAAAACGATCCAAGATCCAAAATCCAAGAAAAAACAGCTGTCCGCTATTTTTTTTGGATGTTCTGTTTTTATGTGCTCCCCGTCCCCTCGTTGCCGTGTCCCCGTGTCCCGGGCCGGGCAATAATAGCCAGCTCGGCAGGATCAGGCAAAACCCCAAACAGCTGTCCGTCGATGACCGTCTCATCCTTCTGGTTGACGAAATTGGCGGTGCACTTGACACGACCCCGTTCGTCCATTTCGTCGATGGTCAGGGTGCATGTAATGGTGTCACCGAAGTATACCGGGCGCCGGAACCGGTAGTTCATTCCTGCTGCCAGCATTGACAGCTGCCCGCCGATCTCCGTAATGAGGCTGCCGACGTGAAGGCCATGACAGATCAGGCCGTCAAAGCCTTTTGCCGAGGCGTATTCTTCGTTGAAGTGGATGGGGTTGTAGTCCCCCGAGAACTCGGCGAAACGGATCATCTCATCCTCGGTGAAGGTCCGGGTCACGGAAAAGCTATCGCCCGCTGAAACGCCCGCGAGGAGTCTTTGTCTGATCTCGCTAGTCATCGCGCCTCCTAAATGATCCAAGATCTAAAATCCAAGATCCAAAATGAAAATCAGTGATTAGTGGTTAGTAAAGAGCCACGACGTGTGTTAGGTCACACGACTTATACATTTCTTTTCGCTAGGTCGCTCGGTCGCCAAGTCGCCTCGTCGAACGGTATCTTCGCACGCCCTACCACGCACTGCCTTTTCTCCCCCTCACCCCCTCGTTCCGGAAGGAACTGGCCGCACCGCGGCCCTAAAACGTACCCATCCCCCACCGTTCCTGGAACCTGTATATCCCGGTTTTAATAAACCGCTTCAATCCCTTCTCCTCCCAGGCCCCATAGGGCACCGTGTGGCTCAATCCATCCTCGTTGTCCCAGATCCTGTCGAAATAGGTGTTAAAAACGTCCGTGAGTTCGGCCGCGTTTCTAATCAGAAGATTTGCCTCCAGGTTCAGATTGCCGATGTTCCTGCGCGTCCAGTTGGCGGAACCGGTTATGAATACCGGTTTCTCGGTCCCATTATAGGTAATGGACATGGCTTTTGTGTGGAACTGCTCCCCGTGCGTGTCTGCCCAGCGGATGTCAATATCGTGATCTCTCGACAATTTCATGAGTTCGGCCGCTACTGGACGGTTGGGTACGCCGATCTTCTTCATCCCGAAAGCGTCCCGGTTAGCGTCCATAACAATTTTCAATGAAGCTCCTTTGGTGATGGCGCCTTTTAGGGCTTCGATGACTCCGCGCTCGGACATGTAGAATATGGCGACGCGCACAACATCCCCGGGCCCAGTCTCCCCGAGGAGTTCGATGATTGCCTCGGCTATCGCTCCCTCAGTGAGCCATTGGACTGTAGGAATGTCGGGGGCCCCGTTGGGACTGACGTCAGAAAAGGATGAGAACTGCCCGGCTTTTCTCTCGATGGAGTCAGCCATGAAGGCGGCCATACCGTTAGCGCCCACGATAACGTTCTGCTTTCGTTTGATGCTCCATCGAAGTGCGTCCAGTTCTGTTTGAAGAGCCTCAAGGACAGATTTGCCCTTTACGACAAGAGCCATGTTGGAGTGGGCTGAGCTTCCGTCCGCAGGGTTCATGCTTCCGACCACCATCTCGAGGCCGTGCTCAGTCGAACCGGCGATGACCACCTTTCGGTGGTTAGCCTTGAACATGAGCATTCGGCCCAACTGGTTGGCTGAGATTTTGTCCCCGCCCCGGTCAAAGGGGTTTGAAAATCTTTGACGGCTCGACCATTGGGCAAGGAGAGGTGTGTTCAGAAATTTTTCAGCAATGGACCAGAAGGGCGCATAAATGGTGTTGGAATCGGGAAGCCTGGCGAGATCGGTGAAAACCACTGGTATCCCCGCCTTGGCCATATCCTTGAGTAGTTCCGGTTCATGCCCTCCGTAGATCCGGTTGATGGGATCCGACAGGACGATAACATCCAGTTTTCTCATGGAACGTTTTTTATTAATGATGGCCCTGGCCAATTCTCCCGACAGTTTGCGGTGTTCTTCCGGGATGCTGCCCTGCCATGGGTTCCAGAGGAAAAAATCGACATAAATGAACTGGTCAGCGCGGTTGATCACGGCCAGGATCTCGTCGAAGATCTCCTGGTCGATCACTCTCCGGCCGGTTTGCGTATCCCATGCAGTATCGTCGATGAGAAGACGGATGTTCTCAACCGCAATGCCCATGGGGGAACTGGTGACATCGGTACCCGGAGGCAGCTGAGGTGACCTGTGCAGGAGGATGGGAAGAAGTACAACGATGGCCGCGGTAGTAAATATCGCGGCCAGGGTAAGTTTCCACTTTGACTTTAACCTGGAAAGAAAATTCATAGGCCTCAATTCTTTTTCACCACCCGTTTGTCACTTACTTAATTGATGTGACTCACTGGAGGCACTGAGAAATGCGGAGAAAGTCTGAAATCTGGGTTAATACGTAATTGTCATAAAAGCGATAAGGGCAGTCTCACCAGGCACAGAGGGCACAGAGTTAACAAAACCGTGTGACCTATTCCCTTCACCGAAGCTGCCAGAGCCTCACGAACCGGGGTTGAAATATATTTCTATCCCGGTTAGCAAGGCTCAGTCTACTGATTTCGAAGAAATCCTTCTCCCCTTGGGAGAAGTCAGGTGAAGGGGATATGTCTTACTCTGTAAAACCCTGTGGTGCAGCCTTCAAGGGGCTGTGCCCATCGACGCACTCCGTTTGCTCAGGACAGGCTGTGGTAAATTAGCTTTTCAACGCTTTTATAGGAACCACTATTCCCCCTGATTACGCCTTCCTCTGTGCCCTCAGTGTCCTCTGTGGTGAAAGGCCGTGATTAGTGATTCGTGACTCGTGATAGGTTAAGACTTTTCGCAGGTTTCACCTCGATACTTCGACACCTCGATACTTAGATACTGTTATTTGCCCAGGTACGCATTAACCGGATGAACTCCCGTTCTTAAATGCTGGATTCCGGGTCGTGGCCCGGAATGACAAAAAAGACCGCCAAAAGCCCAAAGATTCTCTGGTTTTGATCTTCTCCTGCGTCCTGTGTTCTGCGTTCCGATTAATATTCTACGTTCTACATTCAACATTCAATATGCGAGCAACTAGTTTAAATTCTCAATCCTCAACTCTCAATCCGTAATTCACTCTTCTTTTACAAACTTCATAGCTACCCCGTTGATGCAGTATCGCAGTCCGGTGGGCTTGGGTCCATCATTGAAGAGATGTCCCTGGTGGCCACCGCAACGAGGACAGTGTACCTCGGTCCTGCGCGTGAATAAGCTGTTGTCCTCCCGGGTGCCTATGTTCTCAGGTGCGATGGGCTGCCAGAAGCTTGGCCACCCTGTTCTGGAGTCAAATTTGTGCTCGGAGGAGAAAAGGTCAAGATCGCATCCCGCGCAACGGTAAATGCCTATTTTCTTGTTATCGTTCAGATCGCTGGTAAAGGCTCTCTCGGTGCCCTGGTCGCGGAGCACATGGTACTGTTCTTTGGTAAGTACCCTCTTCCACTCATCCTTGCTTTTTATAACCTTGTCCATGATCACATACCTGCTTTCCGTAAAGGAATATGCCCTCAAAGTTCCTTCGCCAACGTCGGCGAACGCCTTTTTTGGAGAATAAACAACAGGGAAACCGGCCCAAACCACAGCCATTCCCATCCCTATCCGGTTTATGAAATCTCTCCTGTTTACCATAGAAATACCGCCTTTCATGTAAGACTCTCCCTCACTTGAAGTAATATAACCATGGGAGATGGAGCAACAACAGTAAACGTCCGTGTTTTGTGATTCGTAATCAGTGATTCGAAAAACTTGACCCAGCAACTGATACCTTTTGCCTATCGAGTCACGAGTTACAAATTACGAGTTACGGCTCTTAGTTTCTTGAACCTTGAGCCGATAAGAGATAACCTCAATCTGGAAGTCTGTTTTTAAACCTGATCAGACTTTAGGATGTGTTTTTTTAAAGATGTTATACTGCCATTGTAGAAAAACGAGTGAAATTCGATGCCATGCCGCCCATCCTGAGCCTGTCGAAGGGAGCTTAGTCGAAGGGCCGAAGGATTGGCGTAATGGAGGATTTTTAATACATTGCCAAGACCAGAGGGGGAGTAATGAGCGAAAAACAGGGAATACTTAGCAATTTCAGGAACGGGAAGACGTGGCTTCGTGGACTTTTCATGCTTCTGTTCGCGCTGATCTACAGCGTGACGGAGGTCATCGTATTTGTTGTGATCCTCCTCCAGTTCCTCTTTGTCCTGTTCACGGGTAAGCAGAACACCAGGCTCAGGGAATTCGGTGAAGGGCTGTCTGTCTTCATCTACCAGATAATGAGTTACTGGACCTACAACTCGGAGGAAAGGCCTTTCCCCTTTGCCAAGTGGCCGGGCTCGAGCGATGAAGCCTAGCTTCATCGCTAAGAACAGACAAGGTGAAAAGGGGAAAAGGAGAAAAGGAGAAAAGGAGAAAAGGATAATCAGTTATGCTTTGAAGACTATCCCCTCTGCACCTCTTCTCCTCTGCCGGACAAGGGGGAGCTGTGAGAATGCCTTACACTATCCGGAATAAAACTTGAGCAGCAAAACTTCCTCCCACATCCCACTCTCGGGTGTGGCCTTGTTAATATTCATCTGCCTCATCTGGGGCGGCAACATGGTGTCCATAAAGTTCGGCAACACGGGTGTTCCACCCATGGTCGCCGCCACCATCCGCTCCACGGTGGCGGCAATGTGCCTGTGGGGACTCGCGTTTTTCATGGGCAGATCAGTCTGGATGAAAGGGCCCGACCTCAGGTTCGGCGTTACAATCGGTATCCTCTTTGGTCTGGATTTCCTGTTTCTGTACTGGGGGACAGCCTTTACAGTGGCCTCCCGGGCCATAATCTTTCTTTATACCCACTCTATCTGGGCAGCTATCGGAGCGCACTTTTTCCTCAAGGGGGACCGTCTGACCCCTCTAAAATTGTCCGGTCTGTTGATCTCCTTTCTGGGTGTGGTTCTGGTCTTCGGGGTAAAGTCGGGGAACCTTCCTCCGAACTACTGGATAGGAGATCTTCTGGAAGTTGTGGCGGCTTTGTTCTGGGCGTCGACGACTGTATATATCAAATGGGCAACCGGGAAACGCTCCTTCGATCACTATCAGACACTGTTTTCACAGCTCTTCTACTCAATTCCCGTGCTGGTGGTGGGCTGGTTGATCCTGGATTTGGGGAAACCGGTGGTTCTGTCAACCCCTGTTCTCGGGGTGCTTTTGTACCAGAGCGTGCTGGTGGCGTTCTTTAGTTACCTGCTCTGGTTCTGGATGATCCACACCTATCCGGTCAGCCGGCTGGCGTCTTTCCTGTTCCTTGTTCCTTTGTTTGGAGTTTTGCTGGGGGGGGTATTGCTGGGGGATTCGTTGCCGGTGCAGCTATGGGTGGGATTAGGCTGCGTCGCGGGGGGGATCTACCTTGTGAACAGGCCACAGAGGGTTTAATTCGACTCGCTATAGCACATCATCTGCTGCGTTCTCACCCTTCGGAAAGCCTCGACGTATGTCAGCATATATACGCCTCCGGTTTCCTCAGGGTTCTGGCCTTGCATCTAATGCACTCTAGCGAGCCGATAACAACTTTCCGCCTAATGCGGCCGCCAATACCGCGCCATCTACTTCGTACTATCTCCTCGCAATCCTCAACAACTTCTTAAGTTCGGGTTCGGCCGTCAATAGCGCGCCATCTACTTCGTACTCCCTCCTCGGCAAGCCTCACGTACGTCATCGTGTACGCTCCGGTTCCCTCGTCAGTCGAGCCTCGTAGCTGACGCACTCTAGGCGGCCGATAGGAATTTTCCGCTCGATGCGGCTGCCAATAGCACGGCATCTGCTGCGTTCTCACCCTTCGGAAAGCCTCGACGTATGTCGGGATGAAACCTTCGGTTTCTAGGGTCTGGGGTCTTGGGTCTGGAAAAAGCTGAACGCACCCCTCGACCAGGCTCGGGGCAGGGAACGCAGGAGAAGACCCAGAACCTCAGAACCCTGGAACCTAGAACCTGATCGTTTCCTCACCGTGCTTGCCACACCGTAGCTTCAGCGGAGGCGGCCCCCGTGTCAGACGACTTGCCCATCAGGGTTTCAACTTTCACCCTGATAACCACGACATCACTCAGGTTCACTTCGGAGAAATCGTAATTCTTATCCGAATACTGCTTCATCAGGATCGACAGGCCCTTTTCCTTCTCCTCTCTGTTGCTCAGAATCGCGGCTTTTCCGGTACCGATGACGCTGCTATATTTCGCCGTCCAGGAACAGGCCCTTTCGTTTCTGACGAGTTCATGCCTGCCGACTAAACTGAATCCGACATCCGGATTTTTACGCAGGATATCTATTTTCCTCCCTTCAGGCGCCGAGTGAAAGTAAATCTCGCCGCTTTTGTACCCGAAGTTCATGGGGACGACGTAGGGTTTCCCATTGTCTACCATGGCCAGATGGCAGATATCACTATTGCGGATGATGGCTTCGAGTTCGGCTGTATCAGTTACCTGTTTATCTGAGCGGCGCATTGCAGGATAATAGCAGAAATTTATCGGACAATGATAAACTTCAGTTGAAGATAAAGTAATTTAAAGCTTTAACGCAGAGTTACGCAAAGGCAGCTCGCTGGTAGGCTGCATATCCCGCGGGGTAGCGCAGTTAAATCTGAATCAGGTTAAACTGCGGCCCTCTGCGATAACGCCTGGGCGGCGGCGTTCCTGCGGCCCTCTGCGTTACAGCTTTAAAGCTTTTATCAAAACACATTTCGTTGAAAACTGACAAGTGAAGGTTCCTTTATGCTATCTTTCAACATGCCTTTTTTACACTCTTAGGAGATTACATCATGAAAAAAGTCGCCCTATTTGCCCTTACAGCTGTCTTCCTCCTCTCTTCCGTGCAATTTTCCTCCGCTGGTTTCTTTGATGACTTCATCAAGCAGGTGACGAAGCCTCAGGAAAACGAGGAGGGCACTTTTATCGCCGGTCTCAAGGAGGCTCTGGATATAGGCACAAAGAACGCTGTGACCTCAGTCTCAAAAGAGAACGGGTACTTCGGTAACCTGGATATAAAGATCCAGATCCCGGAAAAGCTGGAGGATGCACAGAAACTGCTTCGAAAAGTTGGCATGGACGATCGCGTTGACGAGTTTGTTCTAAGCATGAACAGAGCCGCCGAGAAGGCTGCTCCACAGGCGATGGACATCTTCGGCGGCGCTATCCGGGAAATGACGGTCGTAGATGCCTACGGGATCGTGAAGGGGGACGATACCGCCGCCACCTCCTATTTTCGGGACAATACTTCGGATAACCTTTACGGGCTGTTTAGACCAGTAGTCACCGATTCCATGGCCCAGGTCGGGGTCGTTCGAAGCTATAAGCGGATGATGAAAAAGTACAACTCACTGCCTTTCGTGAAAAAGGTCGATTTGGACATAGAAGATTACGTTACCACCGGAGCTCTGGACGGACTCTTCTTCAGGGTGGGTGAGGAGGAGAAGAAGATCCGCAAGGACCCGGCGGCGAGGGTAACGGCGTTGTTGAGAGAAGTGTTTGGGAAATAGGTTTTGATTCAGGAGCCAGAATTCAGAATCCAGAATCCAGAAGGAAGACTATATTTCTGTAAAGTCGACAAGAGCTTTCAACGCAAAGTACGCGAAGTTAAGCAAAGTTGAAGTCACAATACAGGTGCAGATTTTCATATGATACAGGATGTTTTTTAAAAATGATTTTGATTTTCTACTGAATTCTGGATTCTGACTCCTGAATTCCCACACAAACCGCTATGTCTACTCATAAACTCTCCCAAACTGACGAAATAATTTCAATACTCCAAAAAGTGGAGTCAGAAGAAAATCGCTCCGGCATGGCCCGTTTCGGGATTAACGTCGAGAATGCTCTGGGAATCAAAGTAACAGATCTTCGCAAATTTGTGCGTCGGATCGAGAAGGGGCACGATCTGGCTTTACAGCTTTGGGAGACTGGTGTTCACGAAGCGCGGTTCCTCGCCACCATGATCGATGAACCTTATGCTGGTACTGAGGAGCAGATGGAGAGTTGGGCCGCCGAATTTAATTCGTGGGACATGGTCGACCAGGCGTGCAATAACCTTTTCAGAAGGAAACCTTAATGAGAGAAAAGGCCACTATCGTCGCCGGGAGGATCCGGGAACAGGGCAATAAAAGCGCCCGCTGGATCGCTTCTGATGCCTTGAGAGAATTCGGAAAGCAGATAAAATAGTAGTTCAATACTTACAGGGATTTTGGAGTACACTGTTGGAGAACCAGAGAATAGTCGCCTGATCCGGGGACACGGAGACCCGGGGACACGGAGAATTGGTGAAAGTCGTTTGATACGGAGACACGGGGACACGAAGACACGGAGACACAAAGAAGAATTCTCACCGCGTCACCCTATCGCCGCATCATCGCGTCCTGACGCTTTAGCAAATATCTTCGCGTCTCCCCTTCACCGGTGTCACCGCGTCTAAAATGTTCTATATAAAAAAGGGAGCTGGCAATGAAACACAATATGGGCAAAACGGACCACATGATAAGGTCTACAGTTGGTGCTGGGATCATCTATGCTTTCATCATGGGAGCGATGGGGGGGGCCATCGCTGTGATCCTGGGATTGTTCGCAGTGATGTTGGTGGCCACGGCTGTTTTTGGCTACTGTCCACCTTATAGTTGGTTGGGTATTAATACTTGCAAGTGAGAGGAACACGACTAGGAGCAACCGGCACCTTCGTTACCTGGAAAAGATGGCCGGCAGCTGACCGGGTCACGGAATGAAAAAGGTAAAGACAGATGTACCAAACCACAAACTGATGATGAGTTTTGAAGACTCGGTGACAAATGTTGATGCTATCACTGAAGCGCTTACCAAAGTAGGTTATACTGTATTCTAAATTCATCCTGAATTTAGAATCAGGGGGTGCAAATGAAACACAATATGGGGAAAGCGGATAGAATAGTTCGTTCTATGGTCGGTATCGGGCTGGTCTATGCTATATTTTCAAAAACTGTAGATGGGACGATCGCTGTGGTTTCGGGGTTGGTTGCTGTGATGATGTTGGTTACCGCTATTACAGGATATTGTCCGCCTTATGGTTTTCTGGGAATAAAAACCTGCAAATGTGAAGAACACGACGAGGAACCATTCCCGGTATCGTGAACTTGATACGAGAACATTGCCTGATGGGGGCGTACCGACAACAGCGGGTATGTCCCTTCCTTTATCTCAAGATAGTAGTGTAATATTTCCCAAAAACAATATCCGGGAGTTTGCCGATGGCCTTGCGTTGATGACTTCGCAAAAAGTCATCAATCTTGAGGTTTGAAATTAGAACCTGGCCGTAGAGTTGGTGCGAGGCGAAGGGCGAAGGAAGAGCAGGGTCTGAGGGCTAGGGTAGTCAGTCCAATGTCCAACGTCCAATGTCCAACGAAAAAGCAGGATCTGGGATCTGGAAAGAATGCAGAACGCATCCGCCGTCGCCAACCGACTACGCTAAAGCTTCGACGGTCAGGAGGCTATGGCGGACAAGGAATGTAGAACGCAGGAGAGCGTTAAATTGAGCATTGAGGTTGAGCATTGAGATTTCAAGTCGCTCAACAGCGGTTACTCATCCTCAATTCGTAATTCTCAATTCGGAATGGCTTCTACTTGCCTTTCGCCAGCAGTAGCCGATTGGCCCATTTCCTCGCAGCGCCCACCGGTTTGGTCTTCGGCTTAACCCCCGTGATGAGTTCCAGGATGTGGTAGGTGTGAGTTCCCTTTTTCAGGAAGGTGTTCTTGCACCCCATACAGGCGGTGACGATGGAAGCTCCATAGGCCGCCATGGTCACCCTCTCGGTGAATTTAACGGCGAGTTCCGGATCCTGGTTGTTCAGGCTTCCCCCAAGACCGCAACAGGCTGGGATTCGCTGCTCGTCCACCTCCTCTGCAAGGGCGTTGGCAAGCACTTTTCTTGTTTTATCTTTGATCCCCTCCACGTGGTAGTGGGGGCAGGGGTGGTGGAGGTATAGCTCTTCATCGGGGACGGTTTCGAGGATGTCATCGGGCAGGACCTCTACTACATGTCTGACATTCACACTCTGCATATGTCGCTCGAAGACCTTCCTGCAGTTTACGCATCCCACGATGAGGTTTTCGATACCGGCATCTGATATCCGTTCGCGGATGCGGTCGCACCCCTCCCTGACAGGCTGGATATCCCCCATCTGGTACAAGGGATCGAAGCAGCAGTCCAGTACCAGGCCCACTTCCTCATCCAGGATGGAAGCAAGGAGAACCCGGGTCTCCTCCACCACCTCGGGGCTGGTACCAGCGAGGGAACAGCCCGGCCAGAATACTGTCGGTTTGCTGTCGTAACGCAGGAAGGGAGCGGTGTGTCCTCTTTTGACAAAACTCTTCGCCCCCTTCAGAGCCCTGGCAGCCTTTTCGGGCACGCGCTGTTCGGTGATGAGGCGCTGTTTGGTTTCAAAGAGAGCGGCTGATGGTGAAAGCTCCAGGGGACAACGCTTGTCGCAGCCGGTGCAGTTGGTGCAGAGAAACGCCAGTTGAGGTTTGTTGGCGATGATGTCCTCGGGTGAACCGTGTCTCTCGAGAAAGGGGCACACGGTGCCGCATTGGGTGCAGGAGGAGCAGGATTGCAGGAAGTTGGAGACGGTGTCGGGCATAGTGGCAAGTTATAGCAATAGGGAGAGATTTGGGGAAGAGGGAGTGTTAATTACGCAGGAGAGGGAGAGTGGGAGAGGGGGCGAGAGGGGGAAAGGCATGCAGATTGCAACTGGGATTCTGTCAATAAGGAGGCATGTCTTATGAAGAAAAGAACCAATAGCTATAGAGACCTGAGGGTGTTCAATAATGCCATGAATGTGTCCATGAACATTCATGAATTGACCAAAACCTTCCCCACAGAGGAAAAATATTCCCTCACAGATCAGGTCAGGAGGTCTTCAAGATCGGTTTGCTCTAATATTGGGGAAGCCTGGAGAAAACGTCGTTACCGGGCTGCCTTTATCGCCAAATTGAGTGACGCTGAGAGTGAGGCATGCGAAACACAGGTTTGGCTTGAATTTGCCAGGAATTGTGGATATTTCGAGGAGGAAGCGAGCGAGGGATTGCACCAGGAATATGAGATCATAATGCGCCAGCTGATGAATATGGTTCAAAATGAAGAAAAGTGGCTGATACCCATGGAGAAGGGATAGATTTATCGCCCTCTCACCCACTCGCCCTCTCCCCCACTCCGATCGCCTCAGCGGCGGCTTCCGCTGACGAGCATCTCCTTCCACGGCCACCCCCTAGACCCACCCTGGAGAATGAATAGCCGCTCATTGGGGATCCCTTTGGAAATCAGATGGGCGCGTGCGTTTGGAGCGCCGGTTATTCCTCCAAAGCAGACGAGAACAACCGGTTTGTCTGATTTTTCAATAATAGGGATAATTGCATCCACCCTTTTCATCTGTTCCGCTGTTTTTACAGGATAGGCGTGGGTGGGGATGGAGCCGGGGAAGTGCATCTTCAGATAACCTTCATAGGTCTGGACATCCACCACAAGAGCTTTGTCCTGGGCCAACCACTGGCGGAAGGTATCAGGGCTGATGTACTGCGCTCCAGTTACATCACCGGTTACATCGTATAAGTTCCATGCGAGAAACCCGATGAAGGCAGCGATGATGAGGACAGTTGCGCCGATTTTAAAGGATTTGTTTTTCATGTGTGTGTTGTCTCCTGAAAAAAGTTGATTACCAGTGTCGTGTAATATGATGAAACTCTGGAAAGGTCAATCCATCTTTACAGTCCAACGTCCAATGCCTGCCCCTGGCTTGAACAGGGGTCCAATGCCCAATGTCAAATGGAAAAAACGAACTTGAAGTTCGATGTCTGGGGTTTGAAGTTACCAATCACGAGTCACGAATCACGAGTCACGGACTCTTTCCCTTAGCTTTTTAATCCGCCCTCGCTTTTTCTTCGTTTCCAGTTCCCGGGTCCGGACCGCTCTGGACTTGCGGGTAGGGACTCTTTTTTTACGGACCCTTTTACTATCCTCGATCCTCCGGGCAAGACGCTCTAACGCGTCCTCCAAGTTTCTGTGCTGGGAGCGGTTCCGGCGACCGATGACTACGATGCCGGTAGGGATGTGCTGGAGGCGGACCGCGGAATCGGTGACGTTCCTGTGCTGACCCCCCGGCCCGCTGGCCCGGAAGGTGGTGATACGGCACTGTTTTTTTAATTCGTTAAGAGACATGATAATTCGGAATCCAGAAGCCAGAATCCAGAAGCCAGGAGAAAGCTGCAGTTAGTCATTGGAAATTAGTGACTGGCAACGGCTTTTTCTTATTCGCTCCGCTGCGCACTCTGCGCCTGGTGAGACAGCTTATATCGCTTATAAAGGAATCGAGTTTTCCTTCTGAATTCTGGATTCTGGCTCCTGACTTCTGTTCTTACCCGACTTCATTATACTCCCGCACCCTGAATCTCGCCCCTAATCCCTCGGCGATCTTTCTGCACTTATCCACATCAACTTCCGGGTGTGCCACCACTGTCAGTACAACATCCAGGCCGGCAGCGACACATTTCCGGGAAAAATCCAGCAGCGATCCATAAGCATCAGGACCGACGCTTGGGCGGCACAGCTTGTCAAAGGTGTCGGCGTCCTGGGCGTTGAGGCTGATGGAGACTGTATCGATGGCGTAGGTGAGCTCGGGGACGATGTTCTTCCTGTGGTAAAGGTTCGCCAACCCGTTGGTGTTCATCCGTATGTTCATGGAGGGCTTGAGCTCTTTGATCCGGGATGCCACCTGAAGGACCTCGGGGAGGCGGATCGTGGGTTCCCCGTATCCACAGAAGACGACTTCAGAACGGTTCTGCCAACCTTCGCTCTCCAGAGCCTCGAGCATTTCCTCGGGGGTAGGGTCGCGTTGCAGCCGCAGGTCGTGTCCCTTGACCACAGGATTTGTGCTTCTCTGGCAGAATGTACAGGTGTTGGTGCAGCTTCCGGTAACGTTGAGATATACTGAATCCCTGATAGTGTAGGCCAGCTTTGTTGAGGGTAGGTCCACAGGCAGACGGAAAAACCCCACAGCGTTCCTTGCAGTTACCCGGGCCACATCGATTAGCGAGAGCTCTTTGACCTGGGCGATGCGCTCAGCAACCAGATGAACGAAGGCCGGTTCATTGCGTTGTCCTCTGAGTGGGTGAGGGGAAAGATAGGGGCAATCGGTTTCCACCATCATGCGTTCCAGAGGAACCATTGACAGAACTTTTTCCGACCATTCCCTGTTCTTTCTCCCTTCATATGTGATGGTACCCGTAAAGGACAGGTAGAGGCCCATCTCCAACAACGCTTCAGCGTCCTCTGCCGTCCCGGAAAAACAGTGGACCACGCCCCCCCTTTCCGGGAGACCTTCCTCCTCCAGGATCTGCATGGCCCTCGGGTATGCATCACGGACGTGTATGACCACAGGCTGCCCGGTCTCCTTGGCCAGCGTAAGGTGCAGGCGGAACGATTCCTCCTGGATGTCCCGCGGTGAGCGGTCTCTGAAAAAATCCAAACCTGTCTCTCCAACGCCTACAACCCTTTTGCGGCGTGCAAGTTTTTCCAGTTCCTCTAACGCGAGTTCGTCCATATCCGATGCGTCGTGAGGGTGGATCCCCACGACAGCGGACACCTCACCGTATTTTTCAGCTATCTTCAGGGCCCTCCGGCTTTCAGGCATCGTCGAGCCTACCGTAACGATGTGAACAACACCGGCGGCATGGGCCTTTTCGAGAACCTGCTCCAGATTGCCTTTAAACTGGCGCATTTCAAGATGAGCGTGGGAATCTATAAGGTACGGTTTCATCAGGTCAGGTGTCCTTATTGGGCCTTATCAGAATGCAGAATGTTGAATGTAGAACACAGAATAAAACCGTATTAGATCTATTTTCATAAGTTTTGCTTTTCTGTTTTCCCTTCTACGTTCTGCATTCTACATTCTTATTTAATACGTACTCCCACCCCGACCTCTTTGTCGAAGGTCACGAGGGCGAGGCCGGCATCGTCATGGGCGGCCAGCAGCATCCCGTTTGATTCGACGCCCATGAGTTTGGCCGGCGCAAGGTTTGCCACTACGGCGATCGTCCTTCCCACAAGATCATCCGGCTCATAATATTCGGCGATACCGGCGACGATCTGGCGTTTTTCTCCCGTGTCTACGATCATACGTATGAGCTTCTTTGATTTCGGCACGGCCTCGGCCTCCAGGACCTTCCCGGTGACCAGCTCTACCTTGGCGAAATCATCTATAGTAATAACGTTTTCCACCGATTTTTCTCCTGGATTCTGGATTCTGGCTTCTGGCTTCTGCTTCTCATCGCCCTCCGGCATTTCCTCGATGCGCGGAAAAAGAGCAGGCCCCCTGAAGGTCTTCGTGCCGCCCGGTAATCCACCCCACTTTTCGAGAGATGTGATCGTGTGCAGATCCTTCTTCTGGGTGATCCCCAGCTGTCGGAACATCTTCTGTCCCGTCTCGGGCATGAACGGGTTT
>Ga0114923_10000527_pt1 | contig 29702 bp, 48 predicted proteins | sample SumtaG_FD_89578 | JGI IMG/M metagenome (GOLD analysis project Ga0114923, IMG submission 89578) | Deep subsurface microbial communities from Indian Ocean to uncover new lineages of life (NeLLi) - Sumatra_00157 metaG | ecosystem: Environmental > Aquatic > Marine > Oceanic > Sediment | place: near... | reverse complement strand
TTACCCAATTCCAACTAATAGAACTGAGCTAATCAAACACATTATAGAATCAGAAAAGATTCGAGCCCTTGAGGTTTATGAAAAAATGTTTACAGATTATGAAAAAACTGATCATAACTTTAACGATTAAATAGAAACCTAATTACTGCGATCATCACTGCATCCTATAAGATACAACACGTACAACAGGAAGAAGTATTTCTGATAACCCGTACAATTTATAACCATGTACCCTATGAGATACATTAAGAAGTTAGGATGTTAAATTTCAAACTGTTCGCAGTACTTGCAATAGTCCTAGCAAGTGGGATCTTTTATGGGGGGGATGCATTTGCAGCTGCTGGTACAGAATTTAGTACTCCAACACAAACAAACGCATATGCCAGTTACAATAATAGTACCAACCAAGTTCAGGTTAGTTGGAATTTTAATACACTTCCCGCAGATACTACATGTTTCCTCAAAGGGGATGTTCGATATAATGGAAATTTGAATATTGATAATGGTGGGGAAGATTATATTCCAAGTTTTACTCCGAGATTTTATTCACCAATTACATCAAACCCTGTACTAATTGAAGCAGTCAACGACCTTGGTGAGAATCAATATGTAGAAGAAGTCTCGTGTTCTGGTGAAACGAGAATTGATATTGATACTATAATGAATCATGTCCTAAATGTTAATAATTATCAAGAACTTCAATTGTTTCTAACATTTTATGTCCCAGATTCTAATGGAGATTTTAACACATCTGGTCCAAACACCAACCTCCGAATTGATGAGGTCTTTGTAATGTATACTCCCGTTCAAGCATGGAATACTGGAGCACAAGATTATGGTTGTGGTGGTCAGATAGGGAGTACATTATACATTGATGCAAGCGGTTCTAATGATAGTCTAATTGCTCATGGAAATAATGGAGATAATTGTACTGAATATCAATATGTAGAAAATAATGAATGGGTGGAGATTTCAATGGAGCCAAATGATGGTAATATAACAAAGGGTTTTCACAATGAAGTATTTCCATTATTAATTGAAATTATTCATCCTACAGTAGTAGCAGAGAAGAAAGGAGGGGGTTGTGGTGGTGATTGTACTCCTCCAACATTTTACAAAAATAAAAATGGTTTAAAAATTGTAAGTGAAGGTTTTGAATTTAACGGAAATGCAACTGATGTCACTGATTTCCACACTCCTTATGATTTAATCACAATAAATACAAATCAAACATACAATCTAAAGCTCAAAGTATATGAGAATAATTATTTAGAATGGCTCCAAATTGGTTTTGGAATAGATGGCATTGGAGATCCACTTAATGAGGCAGAATCATTAACAACTATCTATCTAAACTTTGATAAAACATTAGACAGAGTTCTTACAGTAGAAAAACATACACTAGTAGATATCCCAAGAGTCAATGTCACTATGGTTAACTGTGGACACACAGAACAAGAATGCTATTTACTTGATATTGACTTTATTTATCGAGATCAGCAGAAAAACAATGTAATTGGAATTGAAGCAGTAGATAGGGATAGAAATAATGCAATACACTACATTAATGATGGTATTCTCATAGTTGGCGAATCAATGAATGCTCCATTAGAGCAACAAACATCAGCATCAAAGGGTGGTGCATTTTATCCACAAAGAGATGGTACTGTAACATTAACATTAGTTGATTACAAAAATGATCTATGGCAAGATGAACACGGGTACATGTGGAGTACAACACACTATGGGCCATACATGATAGATGCAGTACCAAAACCAATCAAAGATGCAGACCCACCATCACAAGTAATGACTCGAACACATTCAAACTTTCCAGACATAATTATCAGTGAGCAACAACGAGCAGTAATACACTTTGATGCAAGTAAGATAGTTAGTGTTCTTGATGAAACCTTTGCATATGAATTTAATATACAATCTCAAGAAGACTATCAAAATGAAATGTCAATAAAAAAAGCAATAGAAGCAGATAGAGCTTCCAAATTGATAAAGAATTATTCATTAGACCCCTCACTATATCTAAAGAATGCTTACAATCATTGGGATTACTATGGTGATATGAGCCTTGATGAGATTAAATCATTAGAATTACAACAGAAACAAAAGCTAGATTCAGAATGGTATCAACAAATACTCAAAGAATACCAAAAATACAATCCAGCAAATAATAGTGATCAAAGATTAGCTGAGAAAGAACAAAAAAGATTTCAACTAGAAGAAGAAATGCGATATATTAATGAGAATTATTAAGATAGTCATTTTATCTAACATCAAATATTAATAGATAAATTATAATTTACAAGCAATGAAGATTGGTAAGAGTCTTTCTGAATTTTGGTATAATGCATTAAAGAAAATATTTTTCAATGATATTTATAAAAAAATAGAGGAAAATTCTGATGCCACAATTAGGCTAACAGAATTTACAAATCAATTTGAAACGATTCTAGAAACAGCTGATAAAATATCAAAAATTAGTAGAGAAAACAAGACTAGTTTTGAAAAGTTTCAAATATTGATAAAGCAATACAAACAACTGCACATAGATCTAAGTAACAAAATTGAAATTGAAAATGGTAATCAGCGTGCCAAATTTTTGAGACAATTAACCCATTATCATAAAGAAAAAAATATAGAACACTTTGAGAAAATCAATAAACAAAATTCAACATTCTTAGAACAAATTTCAATCATACTTCAGAAACAAAATTCTCCAATTATTATACAAAATTCTCAAATCATAAAAGAAATTCATGCGCAATTAGTAAAAAATTATGATACAATAAATGAAAAGTTTGAGAAACTTGAGAGGTATCAATTTATGGTTACATTTAGAGAAAATATGAATACAGTTTACACTACTTTAAGTATTTTAGAAAAATTTGATAGTTCTCAAATAAAATCATATCATCATATGTATTTAAAATATCAAAAATCACATCCAAAAATCCCATTCTTAGATTTGGTAGATGGGGTTCTAATAGTCAAAATCTTGTTTCCGTCATTTTTTACAGAAATGCTAAATAATTTATCTCACATACAAAATCAGTTAGATGATAAAACTTTGAGTGAAATGAAATTTACTCTAAAAATCTGTAATGATTTTTTTCAAAATCGCAACAAGCCAAATCTAAAAAAAATAAAAACAGAGATAAATTCACATATTTCTGAAATTGATAAGTTGATATTAAAATTATTTGACACCAAATTACCTTTATGATTTAAAATTTACAAATCCTATTGGCTATTACAATTCCTGTGGGAGATGGTCCGCGTGGTATCGACGTAAATGAGACAACTAATACAGTCTATGTGGCCAATGATGGTGATAATAATGTCTCAGTAATTGATGGTGATACAAATACTGTAACTGATTTAATTGATGTCGGTTCTTTTCCATTTGATGTAGCAGTAAATGAGGTGACAAACAAAATTTATGTAACTAATCTTTTTGGTAGCTCAGTCTCAGTAATTGATGGCGATACAAATACAGTTCCCACTACAATTACTATAGATATTGGAACTCAACCTCGCGGTATTACAGTAAATCAGACAACTAACAAAATCTATGTAGCTAATTTTGGTACTAGTTCTGTATCTGTTATTAATGGTGATACTGACGTAGTAGATACTGTAATTACTACTGGTATTACTTCTCCAAGCGATGTTGCAGTAAATGAGACAACTAACATAATCTATGTAGCTCCAGGTGCTGGCACTTCTCTCTCAGTAATTGATGGCACTACAGACATTGTATTTGATAGTGTAACTGTAGGCAGTTCCGCTTTTGGTGTTGCAGTAAATGAGATAACAAATAAAATCTATGTAACTAGTATTCCAGATGATTCTGTTACTGTAATTGATGGTGAAACCAATACAGTTGATACTATAATTACTACAGGTATCGGTGATGAGCCAGCAGCTGTTGCAGTAAAGGAGACAACAAACAGAATCTATGTATCTGATTTTGTCAGTACAGAACTCCCTATAATTAATGGATTTACAAATACTGTAACTGATACTGTTACAGTTGAAACTAATCCTGCGGGAATTGCAATAAATCAGACAACTAACATAGTCTATGTATCAAACAATGGCAGTAATTCAGTCTCAGTAATTGTATCTACTGCAACCTTTGCAAATGAATTTCAGGGATTGGCGTTGGGTACAATTAATCCAAAAGATTGTTCTGTAATTAATTCAATTTGTGGAGATGCTAGTTTAAAGATTGGTGAGGTTGTAAAGGTTTTACCTAAAGGTACAGGAAATGGTTTTACACAAGATGAGGATCTATTACCAAGAGTTGGAATAACAGGTATTGCAGAACCATCTTATGGAATTGTAGTAGGTGGTGACTTTGAAGGAGTATATGGTAATGATGCAATCTCAATAGATTCTAGTAATTTAGCGTTGGGGGTTATTGTGTCATTTTTTGACGATGGTGTTACTGTATGTACTGAAGGTAGATGCCTAGCATTGGTTGCGGGTCAAATTAATATTGGTGATAAACTAACCTCATCCCCTGTTGGTCTGATAAATGCAGGTGTAGCAGAAAACATTATAGCTACTGCATTACAGGCAACCACGCAAGATACTGGTATAATTGCAGTTGATGTAAAAAGAGAGGAAGAACCAATACTTCCAATATGGTTTGATACTAACTTTAAGAGAAGAGTACTAATCACAATTAACTCACTTCAAGTTCCATCAACACAGACTAACTTTCCATTTTTGTTTAATTCTATTCTCACTGATCTTACACCATCAAATGTGCAATCAGGTGGTGAGGATATCAGATTTGCATCAGAAAGCGGACTGACAGAATTTAATGTGGAAATTGAAAAGATGGACACAGGTGCAACCAGTTTACAAGCTTGGGCAAAAATTCCCTCAATTTCAAATGGAACTAAATTCTACATGTATTACGGCAATCCTACAGCATCACTACCACCACTAATAGATAGACAGGCAGTATGGCCTAGTGATTATCAGGCAGTATATCATTTGAACCAAACTACATTTGGAGCTGCCACTACAATTGATTCCACATCAAAAGATAATGATGGAACCCCACAAACTTCTCTTACTCAAGTATCTGGACAAATTGATGGAAGTTTAGACTTCAACGGCAACGCTAATGAATTTATTAATATTCCTGATTCTGCAACATTTGATCCAGGGACTGGTCCTTGGAGTGTATCAGTGTGGATAATGATTAATGATACTGGTTCAAATAAAGTAGTTGTCGCAAAACAAGATGTCTCACCTGATTTTAGGGGATGGGCATTTAGACTTCAAAGCCCTACCAAGTTCCGTCTTGTTTTCAGAGATAGTGAAGTTGTACCAAATATAATCACAGTACAATCAGATGATAATATCTCAGTTGGTTCGTATGTAAATTTAGTTGGTACTTACGATGGGAATACTGGTGGTGCTGGAGTGACATTGTATAAGGATGGTGTCGCAGTAAATCAAACTATTCTGTTTGGAGATACACTTGTTAGTGCAGTTGCAAATAATATTGTAGGTATGATTGCAGGTGATATTTCAGGTGATGCTCGATTAATTGGCGAACTTTCAGAAGTTAGACTTTCTAATATTGAAAAGTCAGCTGATTTTATCCTAACTGAATATAACAATCAAAAGATAACTACAGCAGTTACCAATACATTTTACACTGTGGGAACAGTTGAAACTATACCATAGAAATTAATATTTTATTTTAAAAGTGCATGAAAGTGAGAGCTCTTGTGCTCAGAACAATATCCATGTTTACAAATATTGCATCTACTTTGTACTTGTTTGTTGCATCCAAATATTCCACATAGTAATCCTTTTTGTGATTCCTTACCCCATGCTGCAACTTGTTCAGTAAAGCTCATTCTAGTGGCTCTCGTAACTTTGCAATCATATCATCGTTTGTTCCAATAGTTAGCCTAGCAAGCGCGTTTTTACCAAAATAATCTCCATAGCAGTTAAAGCAGACATTTTGAACTTTGTTATCTATTTTGGTAAATATTACTCCCAGAAATTTTCTATTACACCGCTCACAGATTGGTTGTTCTTTATCTGCTGCACCCTCAATGGTACTTTTCATTTTATCAATAAATTCTGGATTAAGTTTATGGCCATGCTCTTTGATGCCATGCTCATTTAATTTCTCAAGGCTTGAAAACATCTCAAAGCAGAAATTACATTCTACTGAAGAACCATCTGCATCCACATAATCACCAAGCTGTTTTTTTGTCTCCCTTGCAAGTGTTGCATGTGATAGCATCTCAGATGTGATTCCTTTGTGATTAAGAAGTAAATGATGTAACATGTCATCAAAGTTTGCAAGTGTCATATCACAAAACATGCAAGGAATGCTATCAAGTGCTGAGAGATGTTTATCTATAAAATGATCAAAGAGTTTTTTTTCACTTGGAAAAAATTTAACACAAAACTTACATTTGATATATGTCACTGTAAAATTTTTATTTTTTTTTAATAAAAGAAATGGCTCAATTCCATTGAAGTAATTATTGATAAACTTTAATGTTTCTTGAACATTAATTGAAAAGAAACATTCCAAAAGCAATAAAGATTGCAAAATATCTAATTGTTGCCCATCATAAAAATGCTGATGGGATGGAAGAGTTGGTAAAGGATTGGACCACAGATAGTAAAGGATTAGGATTAGAGATAGCCTCCGTCCATAGAGATGTAGCTAAATGTATAGAGCAAATAGTAACAGCACTACAACCCAGTACCCCAAAGGAGAAGAAACTTGTCAAAGCCATCTCCTGAAATTCTCCTCAAACTCACGATGCTGAGCTCCTATAACTCAGTTCAGTCGTGTCAGGAGTTAATTGACCAGTGGAATGATCCAAAAGATATTGCTCAGCGAGCTGCCGTAGTGATTAAAGAAATACATATGATGTATGGACGAGAGGCTTTTGCAGTATTAAAGATGATGGAAAACAAATGCATTCATCCAAAAAAGATGAGAGACTTTTGTGCTGATGGCACCATTTACTGTATGGATTGTAATGCTAACTTGAGTGAAGAGGAAATTTTTAGTGCAAGAACCCCCACCCTAATGAAGCAAAAGGTACTCAATAGACGAAAGCTAGTTAAAAAATTTGCCAAACAAAATATGAAACAACCAGAGATTGCAAAAAAACTAGATGTTAGCTTATCTACAATTGAGAAGGACTTTGCAGTTCTACGAAATTAACCTACTTGGTAAAGTTGTGTTAATGATTCTCCAAGTTTAATATTTTTTGTATTTTCATAATGCTTGGCTGAAACAATTACAGTAATTGGTGCTGCACGATAAAAAGTGGTCTTGTGTTTGTTGTGCATTTTTTCAGTTGTACTTACAATACCTGATTTTACCATACTTTTGATATGATGCTCATAAATTGGCAGTCTGGGGTTTTTTTCATTCTCAATAATTACTGCCATCTCTTTGAGATAGTATTGCTTATCAGGATTGTTACTAAGAAGAATCCACATGTCTCTGCTTTTTTTGTTATGAAAAACTGAACCCAAATGTGCTATACGCTCCTCTTGTTCATTTGAGTAAATATTCACATAATCATCAAAAGTTAAATTTGGATTATGCAAGATAAATAAAACTTAAATTTTTATTAAATAAAAAAAATTAGCCAATCGGCATGAAGTAATTATTGAATCCCAATGGAATTATTAATTACTTCAAATTTTTACGAAGGGTTTCATTAAGAACTCTTGAATAGCTGTACGAAGATTGTTCTTGTGAAATCAGTTTTGCTTGTTTCAGCCTGAGTTTTTTGTCCAAATCATCATCTATCATGATGGTAACACGCTTGCTCATATTCTCTCATGTTACATTAAGTATTTAACACTTACATACAATAATTATTGTGCTTCAAGTCTAACAAAAAATTTTCTAGTTTTTCGCGCCATAATTTATCAAATTCCCATATTCGTAATATATGAAAACCTGCCTCATTGTAGAATTTGCCTCGTCGGGTATCTCGCTTGTTATCCATATCACCTTCCCTGTGATGACCTTTTTTGGCAAGAAAGGCTCCTCCTCTTGGCTCCCCAATCTCTTCCTCATATTCTATTATAATTTTATTATGCCAGTCAAGTAAGTCTGGACAAAATATGTCAGGATGTGTGTCCCAGTTTTTAGATAATGGCGGATGAAAGGAACGATTCCCTACAAACTCTATTGCAGTCTCATAGGTTCCATGATCAATTTTAAAAGAAATTAGTAAGCTGTGTTTTTTTATTATAGAGTTTGCTGCATCATAAATTCTAAAGAGGTTTTCAATGTCGACTTGTCCCACTTATGCATCCTCCTGCATCTGTCGCATCCAGTGAGGAGCACACTTTTCACATGTTGACCTTATCCACATTAGCATTAGTGGTGTCAATCTATTCTCTTCCTCGTATCAATGTAAAATCCTGATTTTCTTTTGATAGCCTGTTTTTCGTAGGTAGTTAGATGATCTTTTTGTTTTAAAATATTATTAATTCTAGTTCTGCGACCCTTTAGTTGTGCTTCATTCATTTTGGATATAACCTCGATGCCTTTACAAAATTTGGAGTTTCATTAGTTTCTCGATTTTTATTTTTAATAACACAGATAGGACAAAGCCATCTTACTTCTTTTTCAGTTAAATGATATTTTTTGGCATCAGTTCTAGTACATAAAGAGCATTTGTGATGTGGGGTTCTATGTTGAGTTGGAAGTGTAATCTTTTTTGAGGTAGCAATTCCTCCGTGACTTGCTCTGCGTGGGGATACAACTTTGTTTTTCTTTGATGCCTCTGCATAATCTGATTTTCTAAAAAGACTCATGGAATATACCCTCCACAATCTCCAAAATCATCATTAGGTATACTAGCATCAAATGTTATCCTGATATGCCATGTATCATTGGATGATGTTGTAGTTGATGCAAAGTTCCAATCAGTTGTGTTTGTAGTAGTACTATCAGATGGATACCAGATACATGCAGTCATGACTCATCTCCTTTAGTGCATGATTGGTGTGCAAAGATGTAGGGTGTGCCACACTCAGAGCAGTGCTTTACCTTCTGTCCTTTGGCATACTTTACTGTCTCATCAAAGTCTGCCTCAAACCAACCAAGTAGAATATCAATTAAATTTTGTTTTCTTTTTTGATGAAGCTGAATTGATAGTAAGTGATTTTTGTGTTGTAGATATTTGTCAATTTCTGAGACTGTAACTACAAACTCTTGAGTCAATATTCTAACATACCTCTCATAGTTCCAGCCCCACATTCAGAACCACAAATCAATGATGCTACTTTCTGCGTATGTTCATCATTATCAAAGAATTTTTCCAATACTTGATTTCTATCTTCATCACTCCATTTTGAACCACCCCATGTAGTATGTCGTTTTGCAATTGGTGAACCAAATTTTTTAATTCCTTCCTCAAGCCATTCAAAAAATTCTCCACGTACAGGATCAAGTTTTCTTATTGCATCCATCTCGTGTTTGCCCCCTGCAAAACTGCCACAACCACACTCCAAACTAGATGGATAGTGTTTGTAAACAGGGGAAATTTTCACATTATTTTCAATATAATATTTGTAAACGGATTCTGTCTTTTCATAAAATAAAGGATTTACAAACCATATCTTGTTTGAATCATCACATATGGGGTAAGCATAATTTAATTTTCTTCTTGCAGATTCAAACTTTCTAATACCACCCAATAAAGCAATCTTTTTCTTTTTGAATTGTGGTTCAGTTACAAATTTTAACATTGGATAATATTTCAAATATTTCATAATTGCACTGTGTAATGAAACATCAGGAAATCCAGCATAAAGACAAAATGCAACAAAAACGTATGGGTGTGGGGCTGGTTCTCTAATGTATAATTTTAATCCTAATTCAGTACATCTATCTTCAACAAATTCTTGTGTCAGGTGAACGCCAGTATTGGTTTGAATGTAAAATACCCCATCCACAATATCTTTCTTAATTGCTTTGTCTAAAACCACACCTGAGTCTTTACCACCACTGGTAGCAACAATAAAGGACTCTCTCCCTAATTCTAATGCCCTATCAATAATTGAGTCAAATGTTTCTTCTTTTGGTTCATAGAAATTTAACCATTGTTTTTTTGGTATTCTTAATTTATGGTTTTTAGGATAAGTACGTGAAATTAAAGTATCAATTAATCGTGATTGGTGAGTAGTCATTTCAGTTTGCCCCTCCTCAAAGCATCCAACACCTTTTGCTCCATCATATGATCATGGTTTGTTAGATTAGTAATCGCAGTTCTTACTGTCTCAAAGACTTCATCAAAATTTATTTTTTCATCATTATCTAGAATTGTAAAGTCTTCTTTTGTAATTTTTTCTACTGCTTGAGGATCATTTTCATTAGTAATGTACTCTTCAATATCTTCATCTTCATACCATTCATCAGACATAATTGTAACCTCCAACAAAAAAGAGAGTGTAGAGTAGAGAGAGTATAATAATAAATAAAAAATATTTTTTAATTATTATATTATTATTAAAAAAAATATTATTATTATTTAGATTATACATTATCTAATGTCTCCTTTGGTTTACCAGCTAATTCAGGGGAATAGATTAGATAGTCTTCTCCTTCTAACTTTTGTAGTGACATGAATGGATGTCTATGAAAAAACCATTTTTTGTGGTCTTTCCACCACCATTGGGATGTATGTGTGACATCAAGAACATCAAAAATATGTGCATTCTGTCCGTCTGCTCTCTTTACAGTTGATATTATCTCATTTGCTCGTCTAAATTCTTGTACTGATGCCATACTCTCTCTACACTCTACTCTCTACTCTCTTTCTTCGTGGGGACTGCATCATCATTCCCAAAATCTCAATTACTTCAGGCATTGACTCACAAAATCCTACATGCTTACATTCCTCCTGCTCACAAAACATACAGCATAATTTATTTTCAATAAACTTGACTTCAACTATTCTTGATTTTACAATGTCATTGAGAATCACTCGCGTATCATCAACTGATATCATTTCAATTTTTGGCATGAATTTGGAGAATGTTTCATCTTTTCGCATCATCTCCTCTAGACAAAAAGTTACATATCCTGAAAAAGAGTTGACACCCTTCATTGCAAGTTTTTCTTTCTGATCAAAAAATATCTGATAAAACTTGTCGTAGATAATTTCATTTACAGTAATTGATTTGAATCCAGCTTTGGGCATTATTTTTTACTCCTGTCCCTAAAATTGGCTTTCTTTTTTGGAGAATCTAACTGAGCTTCAATTTCTGCATTTATTGTAAATATAGAAACTTCCAAAAGAATTCCATGAGAAATCATTAGAATACTCGCTCCATGATAATTGGTTTGCGTGATTGTTTTTTTACAAGCCAGACAAGAATTTTTCCATCCATGTCAGTTGCAAATATTTCCAATTTTTCCATTTCAGAGGGAGAAATGTATGGCGTTTTGATAGAGGAGAATTTTAACTGAGCTTCATTGTGATGGCCTTTATCATCAACCCACCATACATCAGTTACACCCTTACTTGCATAAAATCTGCCAGCCTTTACTGCATCACCATATTTTAAAAGATTGGAGATAAACCTGGATTCAAAAGATGCACCCTTGCGGTAATTCTTATTTGGCATTTGAAATAATCCTTTTTGCATTCTCAAAGTGTTCAGGATTAATCTCACATCCAATAAACTGACGGTTTAATTTTACAGCAGAGACTCCAAATGTTCCCTGTCCTAAAAACGGGTCATAGACAATCTCGTTTTCAATTGTCATATGCTTTATGAAATAGTCTGATTCTACAGTACTTTTTGCCCACTCATGCATCTCTTTTCCTTGAAATTCAGACTGGACTACATCTCGTACCATATCCCCCTCATACTTTCCCTTGACAAACCATAACATTGGCATGTAACCTACAAGAATTTTTTTGCCCCACATTGCAGTAGTTGGACCACCATGCAAAATTATCATAGGCCATTGAAACTTTAGTCCGTGCTCCTCCATCATTCCAATAACTTTGTGTAGTGCAAACTGACCTGCATAGCATAGTATTGACCCTCCTTCTCGAAGAACCCTTGATGCATGGACAGCCAAGTCATTATACAAGTGAAGATCCTTTTCGTGATAAGGAGGGTCAGTGATAATTAAAGAGACTGAATTGCCCTCTATGAAGACTTTTTGAAATTCTGAATTGTGTAATGTTACCTTTTCTGGGAGATGTACCTGGAGTTCTTTAATCTGTTCTTGTCGCTTTTCTTTTTTTTCAGCCTTTACAATATTTTTGTATTCTTTACTAATTGAGGTGTTAGCATCATTTGCCCTCAGCTTATTTTTTATTTCTTCAGGTGCTTTTTCAATAATTTTTCGGGCTCGCTCAAATGTAGTTCCTGACATTCCTATCTGCTTTGCTACAATATCACGAGATTGACCTCCAAGTTCATTTGACCTTATAGGTTTGTTTGATTTTGAATGTTCTTCTCGTCTTATCTTTGCTAGTTCTTGTTCTATTTCTAAAAGAGATAATCCAAGCTCTGCTTTTTGAAAGTCATTGAGCTGTCTTCGTGCGAGATTACATTCAATTACAAATTTTTTCTCTAATAGTTTATTATCAAACTCTCTTACTACAGCTTGTGTTTTGATTTTTAACTCAATGCAAGTCCTAAACCTGTGATGTCCATCAAGAATCACTCCCTCTGCATTACAAATAATTGGAATCCAAAGACCGTTTTGTTTAATTGATTCTTTAAGAGAGTTGTATTGCTCAGTTGATAATGGAAATACAAGTTTCTCATACTCTGGATTAACTGATAAAATCATTTTTTTTTCAACTGCTCATCTATGCTATTTCGGAATATTGCCTGAATCATCTCATCCATTCGCTGTAAACGAAGCTCAATGTTCTCGACTGTATTTTTTAGTGCAATAATTTGTGAAAGTAGATCTACAGAATTATTTGGAGGAGACGTTCCTGGAGTAGTTGCAGGTTGTGAAACAATAGTAGGAATTCTTGTCTGTGTTTGTTCTTCCTCCTCTGGAACATTACACGAATAGTTTTTTCCATCTTTAGTCTTAAAATGTGCAGCACCATCATAGTTCTGCCACTGCAAAGTTGAACCATAAGCTCCCCCATAATCTCGTAGTCTACAAATTAAATCAGTTCCACATTTACCACATGTTTGAGTGGCTCCTTCTTTTTTGACTACGATTTTGACCACTCCCTAAATGCTTCTTCTTTTTGCAGTTTTGCTCGATTAACATTGCTTATTGCCTTGTACAGTGGATTTTTTTCAACTAGTTTTCTTTTGCATCGTGAGATTGTTTCATGGGAAGTCAGAATTCGAGGATCATATGCCTCACTTGAGAATCCCTCCCAGGTTCTCCAGTAACAAAACAGAAACTCATTTTCAGAATAATTTCTAGAATCCTCAATATTGCATAAAATCCAATTTGTTCGTGACTGGATATCAGTAATTAATGTAAGCTGGCTCATTTCAAATTCTCCAGTAAAGATTTTCGCGTATTTAGGAATCTTAGAATTTCAGGTTTTTCTGAATTTGGCATATTTTTTACATATATGTTAAATTTTTCAGGGGATACTGTGAGGAGTTCATTTAATGCATTTTTTGACATTATATTTCATCCTCCAGCGTCTCACCACAAACAGGGCAGTTTGGAGCCCGAGAAGGGGGAAGAATTATAGTATCACATTTAGGACAACGATTCAATTTTTTCCTCCACTAAAAGTAAAAAGGGATGTTGGCTGCTCGCCACAACATAGTTCAGACTGCATTCTTTACTGCCCCCAACTCTTCTTTCAAAAAGTCGTCAAATTCATGGGGACGTAACAAGGCAGCCTTGTATTTTAGAACATCATTAGATGATGGCAAATTCTTTTTAAGATTAATTATTGCCAATCTAATGAGTACTGTATTATCAGATAGATTCAACTTATTTTCTAATGCAAAATCAACAAACTTTTTTGTTGACAACAAATCGTCAATGAGACTTGTTGTGTCATCAGTTACATTAGCAGCGAATACTACCACTTGTTTTTTTCTCCATTGATTTTCTTACCACATAATGTTTCCTTGAATGGATATTTAAGGATTAGGTGAAATCAATTTGAACGAGAATTTTTAATTAATCTTAAAGATAATATACAAGTATGTAGAGATAAGATACAAGTGTCAGAGATGACTTTGTTGATTTTCTTACCGTTAATCACTGAACTGTCTCTGACACCTTTTTTGGTATAATGTAATAGATTCAAGTGTTATTTATGCGATCAGTTAATGCAAATTGTACTATTTGGATAGAGTATGTGTTACTAGGTACTCTATTGTAAAAGATCCTTCATTCAAATAGAAATATCATTTAACATAAAATTTTTTTGTTACAACTTCAATAACATGAATAACGTAACAAAGAAAACAAAAATAATTTTGTTTGCAATATTACTTGTTGCAATGATTTTACAAATTTCAAATTTGGAAATGATTGATGCATCAAGTGAGAAAGCAGACAAAAAAGATGATTCCAAAAAGAAAGAAAAGAAATCAAAAGACAAAGATGAAAAAAAGAAAGAAAACAAATCTAAAGTCAAAGAATACAACTATGAGATAAAATCCAATTATGTAGAAAAAGACCTACACAACTATGAAGCAGACAAAGTTTTACAAAAAATGCAATCATTTCTCATGATAATGCCTGATTCCAATAATACTACATCTAGTAGTAATGGTCCAATGGCATCAACAATGATGAATATTCCACAGGCATTATCAGCTCCTCTGGATATGGTAGAAATGGACAAACTGCAAAAGGAACTAGAAAAAGTCACAAAAGACCACAAGGATAAAATCATAGATAAGGACTTGAGAAAAGACCTCAAAAAAGCCCGTCAATTAATCATTGATAGTGGTATTCCAACCAATGTATTAGGCACGGGGATTGATCATCTCTACATTCAACTCTCTGAAAAGAATGCAAAGTATGAGGAACTAATCATCAAACTACTCAAAGATGTTCCATACAAAATAGAATATGGTGAAGGGATAAAGAGAAGTGCTTGTTTATCAACATCGTCTGATTGTGATTATGAAATAGGTGGTGTAAAAATCCAAATAAAAACAAGTCTTATTCCTTTCTCAGAAGGTGTTTGTAGTTTGTCTATTCCTATGAACAAAGATGGAATTCCAGGATTTCTAACTGCTGCTCATTGTTTTAATGGGTACTCTGAGAATGTATACCAACCAGATACAACCTCCGAAAGTAACATAATCGGATATTCTAATTCCACTTGGAGAAGTTTTGTAGATGATGGTGAATGTGATTGTGCATGGATTAAAGATACATCTAGTGTAGAACAAAGAGCTGGAGTATATGCAATTCCCAATTATTATTGGGCCATCACTTCAACGCATGTTCCAGCACTTGGAGAAAATGCAATGCTTAGAGGATTTCATAATAACAATGGTGAATTTTACTTTTCAGATCCGATAGAATACGATGATATATCGATTTCTGATTGGTGGGGATTCGGAAAGACTACTGTAAATATGATGGCATTTGCTGCACCCGCACAAGGAGGTGATTCAGGAGGATCAATCTTTTACGGTAATTCTTACATTGGAATAGCTGTTGCCAAAATGCCAATGAATGGGACAATGTATACAGTCTTTGTTCCTTGGGATCACATCACACAAAACATCAGTGGGTTATCACTTACTCCCCATCCTTAATTTTTTTTATGTTTCTTTGAATAATAAATCACAAACAAACCCAATCCAATTACCGTTATAGTAAGAAGAGAAGCCAAAATTGGATAAGTTGTTATTCTCTCAACAGTTGATGTATCAATAATATTTGTAGCAATCCATGTAGATACACCAGCAATACCAACACATGAAAGCTTTACTAAATCGTTGTTGAAAATTTTATTTAAAATACTGTATTTATGAACTTCCTCTACAGGTATGCCTTCTTCTTTTTTAATTAATATAAGATAAGCATCATGTTTGGTTTTAAAGAATCTATGATTTTTAGTTTTCTTATTGATTGGTTTTTCTGAAATATTTAATAATCCTAAATCAATTAATTTATTCAAATGATGAGATATTAAACTAACTCTCATATCCTGTTGTTTGTGCATTTCATTAACATACATCTGTTTTTCTTTTAGTGCTTCTAATAGATTACGACCAGAGGGATTTTTCAAAATTTCTCCAAATGTCTTTGATGTGTCTGCATTTGAAATATGAAGAACTTTAATTAAAAATGGAGATTCAGTATTTTCATCCTTTTCATCAGAACTCATATTACTCAATTCAAATAAACCTATTTAATATAAGTTTAAGATGAAATTAGTGTTAAATTTATTTCTATTTGTACTTGTAATTTTGTTATTTTCAATGAATCAAGCATATGCAGATACTTTTCAGAGTTCTGAGAAGGATGATTATTTGTTTTTGGAAATTTCTGAGGATACTGTTTTTGTTCTTTTAAGAATTGATGGAAAAATAACCTCAATTCAAGAAGATATCAAATATTCCAAAAATGGGAACTTTAGAATTAATTTTGAAAATAAAATCATTTTGAATGGTTTTCCAAATAATGATGAAATAAGATGAGAATTCATGATTTTGAAAAGAATCAAAAAATAATTTTGATTATCCATAGAATAGATACTAAGATAATTTATCAAAAGCCAATAATTGAGGAATTAACAATATTAGAAAAATTTGAACACTCCCAAGAACAGACAGGACCTAAATTGGTTGTTCCTTTAGAAACGATAAATGTTGTAAGATTATCCCAAACAGAAAAGATTCCTAGATCTCAATATATTGAATCAGAAGATATGAAAATCAAGATTTTATCTCAAATCACAAAACGTATTCTATATTATGAAGAATTTTTCTTTAATATCAGAACAGTGAATCCATCCATTAACGGACTTGGAAGTGATTTTTGGAATGATTTAGGATTTGTTAATGATGTAGAAATTGCAAGTACTATCAAAGATCCAAATGGAATAATATTACAGAAATTTAAAGGAAATACAACTAAAAATGGAAATTATCTCTCACCGAAAACTTTGTTTTCTTATAATTCCATATTATCAGGTGCATACACAATGGAGGTCAATGCCACAAAATACTTTGATGAATCTGCAATATTTGCAACTGATTCTGTAACAGAAGAGTTCTTTGTGTTTGTTCCAAATAATAACAAATCATTTGAATGTAATTATATGTTTGAGAATGCATGTGTTGCTACTTGTCCTAAAGGAACATTTCCACTGGAACCTCAGCCACCTTTTGAATATGGTATGTGTTATATTCCATAAAAATTTGAAGAATGATTCATTCAACAATGATTAATAAATTGGCATACAATAATTGTTGAAGATCTCATTAAATGAATCTTGAATTAATGTTGTGTAATAACATGAATAACAAAATAACAACATATGCATTATTTGCTATTGTTCCATTATTGTTAAGTGGTATCGGAATACAACAAACATTTGCTTCTAATGCTGATCCTTATTCAGCAGATTCAGTTGCAAATTCATTAGATGTTGTTGCACCTTACATCACTATCAATGATAAAAAAATAGTAAAATTAGATGTAAAAGAAGCTAAAGCAAATGGAGTAAGCAAAGAGGACATAAAAATTGCCAAAGAATACATGAGAATCCAAAATAAAATGATTCAAAATATTCATGACAATCCAAAAAATAACATGAAAGTAGACGATGCACAGAAAGATAAATTCAAACAATATCATGAAAAGACACGCAATGTAGGAACAGAAAATGATGTTTCTAATTCACATTATTTGAATTTTATTCTTCCTACAGCAGATGCATCTCACAATAGTTGTCAAACCTCTAATCACCCAGGCGCAACCCATACTACAACTGGTTCTTATAGTTCACGAACTGCTGCAATCAATGCATTGGCATCAGGCTATAATCAAGTACCAGATTATGCAACATTAAATGAACCAGACGATTTTGCAGATTGGGTAGTTGCATACAATTGCTTTGATGGAGTTTTCAGAGATCAGACCATTGTGTATCAATCAGGCTCTGTATGGAAACATAGTAATCACGATAATCCATCAGAACCAAATCCAGAAGTACTAGCTTATACTTGGCCTACATGGAACTGGGCATGGTATGTTGAAGACTGGCACAACAACAATTAACTTCTCCCTTCTTTTTTTATACAAGTATACATACACAAACTATTGGATAAATTACTAATTATTATTAGCATTGTCATTACAATTGCAATACTTGGAAGTTTTACAATCCCAATAAATCAAAAATATTCCCCTTTTGAAACATGGGGAAATAATGAACATTTTTACAAATCTGATAAAGAATGGCAAGTAGTTTGTGATATTACTTTAGTAGGTATTTCTTCAAACTGTCAAGCAATGAATGAAAACGGTGAAATTGTTCCTTGGCCAACTCCTGAAGAATATAATATTAAAAAAATAATTTTTGTGAATAATTTAAATATTAAAGATCAAGAAACAATACAATGATGAATCCTAGAAATACGTTCATCCCCATAATTACAAAACTCTTTGAAGTAATTGAATTAAACATCATAAATCCCCTTAAATGCAGAAAAAAATATGAATATTAAATTTAAAATTTTAATTATTATAGTAGCAATTACAGGAGCAGGTAGTTTCTATATTGTAGGGTTTGATCAAGGACATATCTTAAGTCTGATTTATGGAGAAGAGGTATTTACTGATCTCTACATCCATGAGTTAACTCATGATATGCGACACGCTTCTGGATTTACTAGTAATTGTAATAATACACCAGATTTTTCAATTGATGGTGTTTCTTTTACTGAATTACATATTTTCATGTTTCCAATTTTATTTCTAGTAATTACAATATCCATAATTATTATAATCTGGAAGAAATACAAAAAAAGAAATGTTTGATCGAAATGATATTGATTTGATATGCACTCAAACTGGATGCTCAAGAATTAAGGCAGAAGAAGCACTTTTAAAAAATAAAGGAGATGTGGCTAAATGCATTTTAGATATTACAATAGATATGACAGATTTAGATAAAACTATACAATTCATTGATGTTTTAAAAAATTCTCTGGACCAAGAATGGTTAGAAGAAAAAATTGAAGAGATAAAAAAATACAAACCAGATAAAAATTCCATTGATCGTTCTGATCTTTCTAAATGGGAAGAATTTCATCCAATAGCATATTTGATTCATTTTTCATATTCTAGTATTGTTTCTATCAAAAATGGTCAATTAACACAGGTAAGTTATCCGATGATGCATTCAAGAATGATTGGAAAATATATACAATTATTAAAAAAAAATAATACCGCAAATATTGATGAAGAAATTTCTCAGTTAATGTCTGATAATCACTCACAAGTTGAAAAAATTATTTATGAAATTGTTGTTGCAGGTGACTTATGTGCAAAAGGACATTCTATAGAATTCCTTGCAACTAAATCTAAAGAACATAAAAAAACGCCAGATCTGTTAATAGATTCAAAATATGAAATAGAGTGTAAAAAGAAGGATCTTTTAACTAAACGAGATATTTCTAATAACGATAGCTGGAATATTATTAGACAAAAATCATATAAATTAATGAATACCATTGGTAAAAATGCCTGTTTTTATGTTTATTTTAAAACTGATATAACAAAACAAATTCGTAATGATATATTAAAAAATATAAGACAATATCTCATAAATCCTGCCAAATCTAAATTCATAGAAGAATATTATGAATTAAAAATTTCATCAACTCCTAAAAAAAATCAAATATTAGAAACAACAATTCCTATGGGAAAAACAATTGATGAAATTCTTGGAGGAGAAAATATACTAAAATATCTTCATGAAACTTACGAAGCCTATATTACAGATAAGTCAGTACTTGACACTATTAGAAAAGAGTCTGAAGTACACCATTTTTCATTTGAGGTAAATAGTTTGGGTTTGATGAATGCAAAGAATTTAAGATCTGTTGGATTTAAGATGTCAGAACCGTCAGATAGATTGAAAAGTGTTATTAATTCAATTAAACATGCAAAAAAACAATTATCGGGTGATAGAGTAGGGATTATCTTTATTGAATTGAATACAAATACCAATGATTGGCAAACAAATATTCAAGTATTAGATAAAATGATTAAGGATGTGTTAAAAATAAATTCCAGTATATCTGGAGTTGTTATTACTTCAGAACAACTAGGTTCTGAATTTAAAGCAAAATTATATAAAAATGAAAATGCAAAAAACCCAATTCCTGAAGATTTTGATGTGATTATATAACCATAACTTAATGAAATATTCTTCTGCTATTGGAATTTATGCAGTAATTTTTACAGAGATAAGTTGATTCAGGGCTTTTGGTGAATGCAGAAAATGAGTAGCTAATGCATTTTTCACATCTGTTTCCAATTGTTGTTCTGTAGGTGATTCTACAACTATGGGTAATTCTTTTACTACACCGACAAAACCAAGATCACTAGGTTTTATCTCAATATCTAATTTCCCATCTATTGTAATTTCAGACATGCTACATTTTAGTAAATATTTGCTAATAAATATGGCGTATGAAAAGTTAGAGAGAAATTTACTGATGATGAATATCTCTTATGGTAAATTGCACAGATAAAGAATTTCAAAATTTTATCAAAGTATGGATGTGGAGAAAATAGAGTGGGTATAATCAATTTAAGAAATATTTAAAAATTTAATTAGTGGAAAATCTAACATTATGTGGTAAGAATCAATGGAGAAAATCTCTTGATAATTACGTCATAGAAATGAAGCCTTGTTTTGACGCTACAGGCAAGGTGGATTTTTATTTTAATAATTAATTGTAAAAATGGCAAGATCGTACAGTCTGGTTAGTACGCCTCTTTGAAAAAGAGGTCATGTAGCGTGACGGGGGTTCAAATCCCTCTCTTGTCGTAATTTTAAAAATAAATGATAGAGTTGCCAGAGTTCTCTAAAAATAATTTTGTCGTGTAATGTGTGGTGATGAATAATGATTCATCGTGCCAACCATTTATGTCAGAATTCTTGCGCAGATAGACAAATGTTAGTTTTTGTGCCTGTCTTTATATAGACACACCTTTGTTTTTTTCATGCCTATTTCTGCCATAAATGGTTAAATAGTCTCTATGTAATGTAACCGTATATGGCAGAAATACCTTTAAAGAAAAAGAACACTAGTAGACAAATGCAAGTGAGGAAATTCAAAAGTATAGATGATACCAATCTTGCAGATGCTACAAAAACCACATACAATAGATATTTTATTTCTCTATTTACGTGGTGCGATAGTACGGAACATTACGACCCGTTTGTAAAAATTCCAAATCCAAAGATTCAAGGTGAAATGATGTATGACATTGAAGCATCACAACAACAACTACTCACCCTAACTGATGAGCAGTTACAAATAATGCTTGAGAACTTTTTGGAATACCAAAAGGAGCGAGTTGAGGATGATATCATATCACCAAACTCTGTTCCAAAATTCTTCAAACCATACAAGTATCTCTTGGAAATAAACTATAGAGAACATGCAGTGATGTGGAAGCCCTTATCCAAAATGTATCCAAAGATGGAAAAAAGATCAGGATTTCGTCCTTGGAGTACTGAGCAGATAAATGAGATGGTAAGTGTAGTATCATCCTTTAATGGAAGCATGGCTCGATTCAGAAACAAAGCAGCAGTGTTAACTCATGCATCTACTGGTGGTCGAGTTGGCATACATAATGACCCACTACTAATGAAGCACATGGTAAAAATGACACATCCAGACTTTGCATATCATTTCTATGCAATTCTGATATATGCTGAAGAGGGCGAGACAGTATCTGAAAAAGACCAGAGAATACTTACTGATGAGATTGATGATGAGGATTACTCAAAGTTTGTATTTTTGATACCAGAAGCAGCACGAGCCCTTGATGAGTATCATGCATATAGGAAAAAAAATGGTGAAATCTTTGATGATGAAACTCCGCTATTTACCATAGTCAAAGAGTTTGATAACAGGGTATCACCTGATGTCAAAAAGCAGATGAGTGGCAATGCATTTCGTCATGTCATGGAGTACATCTTGGCTAAAAGCACCATCGTACGAAAAAAGAAGAGAAACCGCTTTAGTACCATGATTGACCACGGGTTTAGAAAAAGATACAACACTATCCTCAAGGGAATTAATGGAATCAATTCAAACAAGGCAGAAGCACTAATGCAGCATATCAAGGGGCTTGATGGGGCATATCTCAAATTTACAAGAAAGGAGCTGTTCTCAGAAATAGTAAAGGGTGCACTAGCATTAACTGTAGATCCTACAGAACGCCAGAAAAATACCATAAAAAGTGCAGAAGAGGAAATCTTGGAGCTAAAGAAAAAGAATAGAAAACTCCAGGATCTAGCAGAGAAGAGTAAACTCAATGAGGAGAAGCTAAAGTACTATGAACCATACCTTGAGAAAATTGTCAAAGAAGTGGAGGAGAGAGAGAAACAAGAGCTTGCATCTGCAAGCTAGTTTTTATTTTTTTTAACTATCAAAGCCCAAAGATTAAAAATTCACCCAACTTTTGGGGTGTTTTGGTCATATAGGATAGGAATAAACAAATCTTAAATAAAGATTATGAGTTGAGTAAAATATGAGTAAATCTGATAAAAAAGAATGTAGGAATTGTGGAGTGAAACTTTCACTTGATTCATTTTATGATAATGATGACATGTGTAAATGGTGTTTATTTTCATTTGAAATCAGAGATGCCATCAATAAAAGAACGCCAATCTGTGTAGAGTGTAAGCATGAAATGCTTGTAGTTACTTTAGTTTCTGCAAGCAAATGGGATACTGACAAAAATTATTTTGTTGAGGATAAATATAACTCAGAAGGCTCAAAGCACAAATGCCATATACCGAGGTGTAAATGTAATTTCTATCCGTATGAGAAAAAATCAAGATTTGAGAATTAGTATAACTGATACCAAATGATAAAGTTTGCAATTATTTGAAGATTTAATCCCAATCCAAAAATAATCAACCCTGTCTGTGCATATTTCTTATTTTTTCTGTGTCTAAAGGCATCATCAAGAATATCTTTTATTTGTAATCTAAAAAAAGCAATTGGATCATCATTCTCAGAGGTTACAGTAAATAATGAGGATCTTTCTTTCATATCTTTCAACATTTTTTTCTCTTTTTCAGGGAGATTAGTTGGAACTGTGAGGGTGATCCTAGCAGATTTTATAGAAAAAATACTTTTGGTAATTAAGGTAGCTCCTATAATATCTAGAATCAATCCTATGATCATAGGAAATATCCATTCCATACAAAAAATACTTGTTTTATTATTTAAAAATAGATTCAATAATTATGATATGCAGTTTTACAGATATTAAAAATAGTAATTAATCTGCATTGTGGGGTATTGTACCAGGTTCATCATACAATACTTCAATAGTTAGCTTTTTCAAAGTCATAGGTTTGGCAAGATATTCATCTAATTTTTTTAGGTCTTTTGATTTTGTAGAAATTTCAAGGCTTTGTGTCTCTTTTTTATGAAATATGCTTCCGTTGTATGTTTCTAGTATGAGCTTATCATTTGCTCTTATCTTTATTTTAAAAACCATTATTTGTACCTCAAACTGGTGCAGATGGTAATATGATGTTAGAAATAAAATTAATAAAATTCATTGTAAGAGTATTATCACCCATGATCAATGCACCTAATTGAGTATAATTGATAGGTACTTTGTCTATAAGATACTTCAAAAATTTTAATATCAGTACACCTTTAGGATTATTACTTTCATCTGACTTAGAATTTATTTTGGTAGTAAAAATTGTTAAATTAATTCCATTAGAATCAGATCCTTCCCAAAATTGAGTCGCCAGATTTTTACTATCTGTATGTAGCAATATTTTTTTTAAAGGAGTTATTAATTCAGATTGAAGAAAAGTATCTCCTCTATATGTTAACTTGAGGATATTTGTAGACGAATCATATTTCAGAATGTTATTTTTGATAAATTTATTTATTAATTCACTAAATTTTTTAAATTTTTCATCAAAGTTATCCAGACTTAAATCCTTTTTAGTCGCATCACATAAATTTGGATAAAATGACTCTGTATCAAAATCGCGATCTGTACCATTTCCATATATAGATGATATTTCTATTTGTTTATTTTTAGTTTGACAAATATGGTAAAGAATCCATTGCTCATCATAAGATAGTTCAAAAAAATTCTTCATAAAATATCAATTTTAAAATCCTATTTAGCGTGAGATTCAATAATTATGATATGCAGTTCAATTTATTTTATGATACATCCATTTTTTAAAAGATCTTGTCCTTTTTCATACACTGCAATTCGTTCTGGCGATATATTGACTGATTCTGTTTGATTGACTAAATCTGATAATTTTAAATATTCTGCATAATTTTTTTCGCAACCATACAATAATTTTATAAATTCATCGCCTAAAATTAAACTAATATAAAATCCAACTATAAAGCCAAATCCAAATACACTAATCCAAGTTAATTTCCAAAAAAGTTCCATAATTCTATTAATTACACTTCAAAAAATCAAGTCTGCCATCAAAATAAAATGCTATAGTCATAACTATAACCACTGAAATACACATTCCAATGATAATAGCATTAGATCTTCTATCCATATTATTTTCCGTAATCAAACCATCCAGCAATATTAATTATTGGTCTAGTCATCCAATTATCTACTGGATACAATTCTGTACATTCTCTAGGTGTTAGATTTTCATTACTCTCAATACAATTTTGAATTAAATCTCGTCTTTCTTCAGAAGGGGTATGTAGTTCATCCCACTCAATTGGTGCAAACAAAACAAATAGTATTATTGCAACAATGACTGTGCTGACAATTAAAATGTATTTTTTAAAAATATCCATGATCTATCAGAATACGTGTTTTACAAATGAACCCAAAATGTCTGTTCTTGTGGCCAGTACTGTAATAGGATAAGTTAGATGAAATTCTTTTTCTATCCCATAGGTTTTATCTAAAGATTTTTTGCACGCACGAATAAAATCAGCTCTCATTATTTCTGGAGAACTAAGTGGATTTCTATTAAACCAACTCCCCTTATTTTTTAATCCATGTTTTCTAATTTGATCATGGGTTTTTGATAACTCAAAATCACAGTAAAAATGAAATCTTGGTTGATTTGCTATATCATTAAACTGATCATATCTTGTTCTAATCAGCATAAGGGATGTTCCATCTAGTTGATTTTCTAAATCTGCCAGAATAGAATTAACATGAAACAAATTTCCAATATAATGCAACTTAGGAATTGAATAAAAACCCAATCTACAAAAAAATCTTGGTTCTCCTTTTTTGGGATCAATGTCTTCTTTTTCTTCTACTTTACTCTTAAAATATTCAATTTCATTGAAAAAATATTCTTGAAATAACTCTCCATCTCTAAATTTTTCCCATTGATTTTTAAATTCTATAATTTTAAAACCATCCCAAAGATAACATCCTTCAGCCTCTAGTCTACGACTAATTCCATCATTAGTTCCATCGATATTTTTAGCTGATGTAGCCAAGATTCCTATTACATTCTCATTTGGATGCTCCGAGCGATAATGATTAACTTGTCCAATTAAAGTAAATAGAATTTTAGGGCTTACTTTAACTTCCTCATAATCTTTAGCTTCAAGAAAAATTGTCAAGTTTTGATATTTTGCCAATACATCAATTTTATAGTGATCTGATGAATCATCATCATACGATACTTTTACTTCACGTTGAGTTGTAAAGCCTGCAAATTTAATGATTTTTTCACATTCATTTTCAAAGTTACCACCACTTTTTCTCTCTACTCCAAAATGAGTTTCTGATTCTACTCTAACATTGACTGTATCTTCTGGTTTTTCTTCAAAACCAAATGATTCATTATCCATATCTGAATCGTCATTTGAGTTTGGAGAATTTTCATCAGTCATGTTTGATTAATTTAAAGAAAATTCACAATTTTTACATGAAGGTTTTTTATCTCTAATGTAATCTTTAACAGTTACACCCTTTGTAACATTAAAGGTTTCTAGAGAATGGCAATTATAACAAATTCTTGTAGAAGCATACTCAGAACTCATAATAAACTAATATTTGATATCCATTTAAGACTGGATTCAATAATTATGATATGCAAATTTTGCTATTAATCATATTTAAGATAATTTAAACATAGTACATACAATAATTATTGAATAAAGTTTTTTAATGAATACTCATATTAATAATTACAGAACTCGAACCCTTTGGACCGAGATAATATGAAACCTTTCATGTTCGACGGTGAACCTTTGGCTGATGTGAGTTCTGTTTTTTCTTTCCAATCTTTTTAATCATTTCAGCCATAATTTTTTTCCTAAGATCACTTTCTACACATCCAAATATTGGAATTTTTTTGTGATTACACCATGCTACAGCATCTGCAATCGCATGTGAATTTGAAGGTTTTATTATTTTCTTTACTCCAAGGGTTTTTGCAAAGATCACTGAATCTCCATCACATTCCATTATCAATTCGTTGGGTATTGTATTATGTTTTAAAGTGAATTCTTCAATTTCATGTCTAACATATTTGAATAATGCTTTTTCAAATATAGCAAATAATCTTCCTTTAGAAATCCTACTTTTTTTTACAACATGTAAATTTTGTATGTTTTTCATTATACTTCCACGTTCAATTCTTATACAAAATGCTATTCTCACATTACAATCAAATTTTATTTCTTTAATTATTTTATTTCTTTTTTTAGGATTAATTCCCGATAAATGAATAGTTGGATTTCCCATTTTTTTAAATAATGAATCTATATTATCTTGTACTCCAATTATTATTGCTAGATAAGAATAGTTATCTATAGAATTTCCTGAGATATCCATTGCAGAAATTAACATGAGAATAGATCCTTCATATTCAAATTTTTTTCTTTATTTAGCATTAATGAATGAATAGTAATTTATTTTATTTTTATTATTAGATTCAATAATTATGATATGCCAATTCCTACAAAATTTTGTTCTGTTACAATTAACAGATACATTAATCATTTATTTTCGCCCTTACCCTTACAAGTTTTTTTTCGAATGCAATTAATTTATGACTTTGACAATATTTAGGATTGCCATTGTATGTATCTCGTGTAAAGAAATTACAACATGTTTTTTTTTGACATTTGTATAGAGTGAAATTTCTGTAATCACTTATTCTAATTTTTGCATTTTTTCCTGGATTAGCCAACAGATGAAGGTACTAATCCCCCATTATATGCAATTTTACCATACCATAAATTATTCAATATTTGTTTAATGTTTGTTAATTAATATAGGATAAAAACAATATGAAAGTATGCAAAAATCATCAAAAAAGCCTAGCAGTTTATCTCGAAGAGACTTTTTAAAATTAATGGGTACCGCAGGTACTGGATTAGCATTTGCACCATTCATTCAATTTGGTAATTTTATGCCAAATCCAAATGTGGCATCTTTGGAAAAAGTACCTTTAATTTTACCTAGCACAAAAGCTCAGGCCATTATGAATGAGGTTCCAATTAACACATCTGAAGTTATTACATATCCTAGTACAGGTGATCCAGCTTTGGATGCTGAAGCATTTCGTAAATGGCAATTCATTAGACTACCTAAAGAATTTGATGGAGAAAAAGATGAGATTTCCTCATTTAGAGTTTTTAGTATGATTTGTCTTCATTTGTGGTGTTTGTGGGATTACAAAGGACAAGACCCAACTAATCCTCGTAACCTTGGTGCATGTCCTTGTCATGGTAGTGAGTATGATCCAAGAAGTGGAAAGGCAATTGCTGGTCCTGCATCAGTACAAGCTGCACCATCAAATGTCTTACCAAAATTAGAATTAGAAGTTGATACAGATGGATTACTATGGATTCTTCCTCCAAAGTTAAATGTAAATGAGAATGGTGTTATTGGTTATGGTAGATACGCATAATAATTTTAGTCTTTTTTAATAAATAAAATAATTTTTTCACGATACACCACTAGTACAGTAATTAGCATTGTAATTACAATTGTACCAATTAGTATAGTGATAAAATTTTGTTTTGCCTTTTCATCATTAACTTCATGTGAATGAGGAATGTATTCACCAGGACTGCTTCCAACCATTTGAGCATGACCATATGCATATGGTATCAGTACATCAACCCATACTCTAATTCCAAATGGTTCTTCTAACCCCATATCTACTGCATAGGTATTTTCATAGGCATATGGAGCATGAGGAGTAGGATCTAAATCATCAGAGGGGTGGTATTGTGATTCAGATAAAACAAAACCCATAGATGCTGCACCACCTATGATTAGAATTAAAATTGCAACTAGAGAAAATTTGTTCATTATTGTTTTAACCAAGCAGATAATTTTGAAACTGTTTTGAAACGTATAGGAGGTCCTAATTCATTATTTTTTCGTTTTTTCTCAAATTCCATAAAGGTATCAATTTCTTTACTAGTCCATCCTTTTTCCATGCTTTCTATGGATAGTACGATAATTTAAAGACCCTAGTAGAAATGGTGGTTTAATAATAAATATGGAATAAATTTTAGCTGTTAGAATATGGGTTTTTAGCACTAACTAGATGTAGCATTCCTGATTTCATTCGTGCATCAAATTCATTCATTAGTTTATCATCTTCTGGTCCCCACTCAGGGAGTTGTGATTTTGGTACTAATTCCATAGACATACTATACATATTTTTTATAATGAATTTAAAGTTTGATTAAAAAAAAAGAAAAAAGGTTAGTACTCATAGTATGTTACTACCTGTACACTATTGCCTACACTCAATCCACTAACGTAGAAACTAAGTTCTTTATAGTCATCAGTAACAGTTACTGAACCATAAAAATTGGTTTCTACATACAGATCTACTCTAACGCTTTCAAAGGATGAACAAGCTGATGAATCTAGTACAACTTTCACTCTATCCTCATTAGAATATGGTGTGACTACACTGCTCATGTTATTGCCCCAACAACTGGTGTTAGCAGTATTGACGTTATCAGCAGTGGTGTTTTGTGTGGCTGCAAAAGCTGGTGCTCCTACAATGCCAGATAATGCAAATGCTGCGATTGCAAACATTGCAATTTGTGTTTTACTAATCATTGATGAATCTTAAATTATATCTATTTGATATCGACTCACTCTTCAGGTACTGTCCCCTGCAAGCAGTTTTTTATTTTTCATCCTCAGAAAGAGTAGCAAGAAATTTTTTTCCTACCTCAGTAGAATCTACAAATATTCCATCAACAGTCTCTACAGTAACTAAAAGATTCAAAAGTTTCATAATAAACAAATATTTTTGAAACGTGCCATACTGTAAATTTGAATACAATGCAAGTCTAGTTCTTTTTAATTTTCCATGAATTCTTATTTCTTTTAAGATATCTAAGATAATTTTAACAGTTAATCTTTTAATTATGGCCAATGACGTTCAACAGATCTTGAAGGTAATTTAAACACAATCTATAAAATTAAAAATAATTTTTAAAAAATTATTTAT
>Ga0114923_10000526_pt1 | contig 29832 bp, 31 predicted proteins | sample SumtaG_FD_89578 | JGI IMG/M metagenome (GOLD analysis project Ga0114923, IMG submission 89578) | Deep subsurface microbial communities from Indian Ocean to uncover new lineages of life (NeLLi) - Sumatra_00157 metaG | ecosystem: Environmental > Aquatic > Marine > Oceanic > Sediment | place: near... | reverse complement strand
TAATTTTGACAGAAAACACACCCGAAATTACAGCCTTGAAAAAAAATCGTTCCACTTGGAATAAGGGGAGCTTCTTCTCCCATATGCAAGAATGCTGAAGAAATATACGAATCTTTAGAAAGAAAACAGAAACCTTTATTTCCATCAATTCGGTTTACTTCGCATTTCCTTTCACAGAAAATACATTTCCTTAAATAAGAAGTTGCAATCGTTTCCGCTAAGGTAATATAGTTTTCTTTTTGAATTTGGCGATTTTTTAAATCTTCGGTTTCATTCAGGAGAATTTTATTGAACTCAATTGATTTTCTTTTTAATAACTCTTCTAGCGCTTCAATAGAATCGTTTGGATTGAACGCACATTTTATACTCTTAGCAACCAAATACCTGGCTACTTGTTTATTGTCAATTATCCCTCTGTATCTTGAAAAGCGTTTAAGAATTTCTTTATTTCTCCAAACAGAATCAGAATCTGGTCGAAGGATTCTAAAAACCATAATAGAAGTAAATAGGATTTATTAACTATCTTTCATAAGATAACCATTCAATAATATTTGATAAAAATTTTATATTGTCACCAGAATCAAGCCCAAAATCACCGTCCTCGGTTAACCAATCAGACGAACCAATTGATACACATCTACCTTCATAAAATTTGGAAACAGTACAAATCGGAACTGGCCCAAGCGCACCCATATCGTCATCATGATAATATTTGAATTCTGCTTTTTCTGAAGTTACGATTATGTCATCTACATCTTCTTCTGAAATTGTAAAGAAAGTACTATTTGGCAAGACTAATTGGGAAATCCCCTCAGTTATAGGATGATTAAATAACTCGGTAACTAACACATTTTTCTTCTTAACTAAAAAATTCGATGAGGATTCTTGGATCAATCCATTCCAAAATCTACGGACACCGGTTATCTTATATAAGACTCTAATAGAACCTTGTTTCATAGGAATATCTCTATCCCCTCCATCTCCGCTAGTTAAGAAAGTACTTCCTCCTTCTCCCACAAATTTTTTTATAGCTTTCAATTCGTCTTGTGTAAATTTGTCATCCTTTCCTTCTTTGGTATGTTGAATATTTCCAAAAAACAAAATGTCAAAGTCTTCAAGTGTTTCGAACTCAATAGGTCCTTCATTTTTATCAATGTATTCTATTTCATAAGCGTCTTCCCCTAATGAAAATTCTGGAAATTCTTCAATTGTCTCCTTATGAGATAAATCTACTATTATTCGGTACGACATTATATTAAGGCTGGAATTATATGAGGTTTTTCGATGTTAAGATAATATATTAATCTTATTTAATGTATATAATTTTTATAAAGTTTATCTACTATAATTCTATTTCTTAATTTTCTCTTTTAAATTTTATTAAAAAAGAATTTGGGAACATAAAATTTAAATAGAAGGAGAGCAAACTTAGCACAGATTTACTATTTAAAAATAGGTTTATATAGGGATAAACTCACGTTCAGCTAGACCTTCTTTTTTGATAACTACAATATCTATCCCATTACCAGAACCTATATCTCGGACAATACTACTGGTAACCGCCTTTTTAATGATTTCCTTACCCTCTTCAACAGTTAAATTGTCCTTGTATTTCGCTTCTAACACACCAAAAGAAAAGTTTTGTCCACTTCCAACTGCATAGAATTCTTGTTTTAAAATAGAGCCATATGCACTGATGCTAAGAAGTAATGGGCCTTCCTCTTCGGTTACTCCCCCTAACATTAATCCTACTTGATAAGGATACATTTTATTAGAGTAAAGTATATTCGAGATCATTTTTCCAGCAGATTTAACCTGTATTGGTTTATTATCATGTGCTAGCTGGTAGATTGTTGTTTCTGCACGCAACACATCTACAAGATATTGCAAATCTGCAACACCCCCAGCAGTGGTCATCCAGAGATGATCTTGAATCGGATACACTTTTTCTGAAGTTTTACTTGCTATAAAATAACCCATCGATGCTCTTTTGTCTGTTCCTAAAATAACTGAATCTTTACAAGTCAATCCTACTGTGGTTGTTCCAGTTTTTAAAGTTTTAGTATTTTGATCTTTTTCTAGTTTGGGTGTTTTCATAACATCAATTCCGTATCTCCTAAGGAAATCAAAATTTGAAGAACTAATTTTTTCTTCATTTCTCATAATTTCATTAAAGAGTTATAATATAATAAATTTCTTCTAATTTAATATAAATTAAAGATGGATATAATGGGAGATAGATGTTATTCACTTATCATTCTGGTTTTTTTGATATTAAGTATGCTAAAAACAATACTTTTAAAACAATTTTAAATAATACCTTTTAAATGGTTGAATTAATTGGATTAGCCTTTTCAATTTACGTTGTATTTACATGGGCGATTGCTTCGCTTGTATATAAAGCAGGATTAGAAAAGACTGAACCAAAAGCAAATTTATTTTTTAGGTTATGTTGTGTCTCATTTGGAGCACTAATTTTCTCCTTAATTTTTGGAGATTTTATGTTTCTAGGCATTTTAGATAGCACAGAATTGATTTTTTATTTAATTTTATGTCTCATTTCGGGGTTGAGTGTCACAATTGGAGATTTACTTTATTATTTCTCACTAAGGAAAATAGATGCTTCTCGTGCTTATCCTCTTGTCCAGCTTTCATTAATTTTTGTATTTCCATTTAGTGTATTTCTATTTGGTGAAGAATTAAAACTTTCAGTGTTATTTGGGGGGATATTATTCCTATTCAGTGTTTTTATACTAAGTTCAAAGGATAAATCCGAAAATTCCATTGAAAATAAAGACTTAGAAGTAAAGAGTTCTGAAGGTGTTATTGTGGGGGTCATATTTGCAATTAGCGCAGCTTTTCTCTGGGCTATGGCGATTCTTTCATTTAATCAAGCAAGAATTATTACAGGGGATGTTTTTATTACTAATTTCTTAAGGGTAGCTATGACTACTGTATTGTTTGTACCTATAGGATTATTCCAACCAATTTATTATTCTGGATTTAAAAAAGAAAACCGAGGAAATCTAAAATATTTCATACTTATTGGGATAGCTGGCATTCTCTCTCTTGGGTTTGCTGATACATTATTTTATAAGGCAGCAGAAATTAATGGATTAATTTTAACAACAGCAATTACAATTAATACGCCTTTCGTACAACATGTTCTTTCGATTTTGATTTTAAAAGAAAAATTTCGCAAAAGATTTCTATTTGCGGTTGGTTTGATAATTCTCGGTAATTATATCATACTATTCTTCTGACTTTTGCTAAATATTTCTACTATTAGTATGGTTATAAAATTATTAAGGGCTCATATCAGAAACAATAAAAAAATAAATAATAATAAATAAAAATGAAAGAAATAATTTAATTATTTAATTAGTAAGATTATATACTCTAAGTGATAATGATATGATAGAATTAATTCATAAAGATAAAATTCGTGCAGATAATTATATATCTGGTTTTTTAATTGTAAGTTATTTACTTTTTGCTCTATTCTTTAGGTTAGAATTGATAATGTCATTGTTAGTTTATCCCTTCATATCACTATTCTTTTATGGAATTGCGAAAATAATCAATGGAATAAGCAAAAGAAATAGAGGAAATCAAAAAAATCTGAATAGAGTATTATTTGGTATAACTTCTATAATCTTTTCAGTTGCATTTCTCAACTTTTTTATGGCTCAACCTAATGTTAGCTTTCAAAATGTTATTAATTTGGCTGCTTATCCTATTCTCATTGTAGGATTTGCTAGCATCGTTAAAGGGAGGTTTATCAATGCCTACTCAAGAAAACATCGTGATATTAGCACTACAATTGGATTATTAACGATGTTAATCAGTATGCTCGCATTACTTTCATCAGGGATTCTTCCTCCTGAGTCTAGTGTTTTCCATCTATTTTCTCTGTCAATTATACTAATGGTTAATATTGTAAGCAGAGCTGCGTTATATTTAAGTGAGTTTAATTTATCAGTATTAAAATTTAGAAACTTCAAGCTCTTCTTCTATATAATTTCAGATTATTTCATATATATATCCAAGGATGGAGATATCGTTTTAAACAAATTAACATAGTTTTTAATCAATTCTGAAGAAAGAATTTTGATGCTATTTAAGAAAGTGCATTTTCAATGCGATCCATCCCTTTAGTGATATTTTCACGAGAAATACAATAAGAAAAGCGGATGTACTCTTCTTTCTCATCAGAAATTCTAGTTCCAAAGTAAGTTCGTGAAAGTACTGCGATATCTAAATTTTCAAGAAAATACTCCTGTAGTTCTAAACTGTTTTTAAGGTTCAATTTTTCACATGCTCCTGTAACATTAGCAAATATGTAAAAAGCTCCTTTAGGCAATACAGCAGAAATCCCATCTATTTTGTTTAATCTTGTATGAATAAGATCTCTTCTTTTTTCAAATTCTTGTACCATAGCAATTGAGGGTGCTTTATCTGCTGTGATAGCTGTGATACCGGCCATTTGGGTAAAAGTAGCTGTACAAGAAATCGTATTTGTTAACCATTTTGCAAAATATTTAGCTAGATTATCATTAACTATAGCATAACCTAATCTCCATCCGGTCATAGAAAAGAACTTACTAAATCCATCTAAGATTATAGTTCTTTCCTGCATCTCTGAAAGGGTTGCAATAGATTTATATTTAATATTATCATAAACTATATTTGAATAAATTTCATCAGAAAGAATCCATAAATCATTTTCAACTGCAACCTTAGCCAGAGCCTTTAAATTTTTTTGATTTAGAATGGATCCTGTTGGGTTTTGAGGACTATTGATAATAATTAGCTTTGTTTGGTCAGAAATTTTATTAAGTAACTCTTCAATATTGTAATTCCATTCTTCACTTTCCAATAATTGTGCGGGTATTGCCTTACATCCATGAACATTAATTAAACTTTCATAAATTGGATATCCTGGTGTAGGATAGATAACCTCATCTCCTGGATTTGTGCAAGATAATAACGTTAAGTCTATAATAAATTTAGCACTAGGTAATATTACTACATTTTTAGGATCAATGCTCATTCCTCTATTCTCATTAATGAATTCAGAAATCGCTTTGCGTAATTCAGGAATACCAGCAGATACACTGTAATGTGTATAATTCTGTTCAATTGCTTTAATGCCTGCATTTTTAATATGATTTGGTGTGTTGAAATCTGGTTCTCCGATCGCAAACGAGATTATTTTTTTTTTTCTACTCTGTGGAAAATTTTGAATTCGACTTAGAACTTCAAATGCTGTCTCAGTACCAAGTCGATTTAATCTTTTAGCATAATTCATTTTAAATCAATTTAGCTTTTATTACTTCATTTCCTATTTATCTGAAAGTTTTTAGTTCTATTTAATATTTTATAAAGTAATGAATACCGGGATAATTATCCCATGGAATAATTTTCAGTTTTTTTACAAAGAGTCAAAAAAGTTAAGGATTTGGTATTTGTTCAATTTCCAGTAAGTTTCTTTTTAGGTTTTGCTGCCAGCTCTCATCAGATTCTCCCATAAAACCCCCTATCTCACCATTATGAATCTATCATATTTCCAATTTCAGAGTAGGTGGTAACTTCACCTCTATGTAAACTTACTATTTTATTGATTACACTTTGAGAAAATTCTGTAGGAAATTTATCTTTCATATCTATATCAATGTTTAAATCCTTAAGATTATCATAAATGTTAATATCTTTACCTGACAAATAATCAAGGATTAATTCTTGAAAAACTTGAATGTTTCCGATTTTTGCTATATCATTTTTTATTATTAATTCTATCTTCAATTTTTTGATCTGATTAATTACTTCTGTTTCTTTTTCAAAAAATTTTACTTCCTCTAACTCAATTCTGTTTTCTTTAAGGAAATGCTTAAAGGTTATAAGAATAATAGCACCTAATTTAACCGACTCAAAATAAGTAGAAAAAATCTTTTTCATCTCTTAGATTAATTTTAAGCCAATAAATTCTCGATCGATTTCGAAAATTATTTAAAATTAATCTCTCTTAATAGTTATAGATTTCTATTAAAAAAATAAACAAAATAAATTATACAATTCAAATTAATTTATTTTATAATTACAAAAATAGGTAAAAAGAGAATGCCCCGGGATTTAAGAGATATGTTAGATAACATTGAATCGAGCGAAAATCAGACTGCTGCTTTACAATCTAAAGTAGATAAATTAACATCATTAGTTGAACGACAAAAAAGAATTATAAGCGAACAGGAAGCTATAATTGAGGACCAGAAAAATAAAATCTCAAAAATGAGTGATATTCCAGAAGATATATTAGAACTAAAAGAATTAATTGGAGCCCAAAGGCAACAGCTAAACGAGAGAGAACTCGAGTTGGAATATACAAAGGGAGAAGTTGCTCAATCACAGAGGGAACTTGAACTGGTCAAAAAGCAGATTGTTCCTGCTCAACGAAAATTAGAAGAGTCTTATGAAACAATTGGAAATTTAAGAGCTGAGATGGCTGAAAAAAGTTCAGAATTAATGCTGAAAAATGAAGCAACGAAGAACTTAAATAACAAAGTCGAAGAATTACAAGCTTTCACAGATAAATTTAAGGAGGAACAAGTTAAACTGATTTCAACATTAGAAGATAAACGTCGAATAGAATCACGAGATTTAAAAGCGGAAATAAGCAAATTAGATTCCATCTTATTAGAAAAAAAGTTACATTCCACGGAAAGAGATTCGGAAGCGAAAGATGCAATTTCTAGGATGAAAAATATGAAAGCAAAGTATGAAGAATTGATTAATAAAGTTGGAGTGCTAGGTGATAAAAATAGAGCAGCTAATGACGAAATTGAACTCTTGAAAAGTAAAAATAAAGAAGAAATTGAAAACCTAACAAAAAAAATTAAAGAAATTCAAGAATTCCAGAGAGATAATATTGACAAAATTCATCATTTTAATAAATTAAAACCTTTAATGGAAAAAGAAATCCTTTTTAAAGCATTCTTAATAGTTCAGGAGGTTGGAGCAATATCCCTTGAAGATCTTCGAAATGCACTTGGGTCTCCTTCATTACTAGTAAAAAAGTTGATTCAGCAATTAGAAGGGGTAGAACTTATAGAAACTAATGAACAAGGTAAAATTGTAATTAAAAAAACTGATGATGTTATTGAAGAAACTTAATCGAATATCCCTCTAATCTTTAAATATACATCCTAGATATTATGTATAAAGATAAAAATTAAAAAAAGCTGTTTTTAAACACTTGCTAACTCGTTGTAAAGTTTGGGCAAAACATCTTTAAAAGTATCGTCGGGTATTTTTTCAAGTATTTCAGCTGCGATCGTCTTTAGCACTTCCCGATATTTACCCGGTTTTTCATCTCGTCGGAGAATTAGTGCAACAACATAATTCTCAACAGAAATGTAATCTTGCCCTACTCCTGAAAAAAAGGACACCACTTTATTGTTTTTCAGCGCAATACTAGCGAAACCAGGTTTCAAACTCTGGTATCTGTGGCTAGAATACACTTGAGTGAGCAGATTATTCGTAATTTTCAATGTTTCGGGGTAGAAACCCTCATTGATAGGCCCTATCTCATTATCCCAACGGATGACAAGGATTCCAACGGGCATTTAACCCATCTCCCTTTTTTTATTAATTTTTCTCAATGTATAAAAACCTATATGCATAATTTTTCACTTTAATATTATTACTTCTAACCTATTTCTAATAGAATTGTATAATAAATACTACTTCTGATATTATTTTAATATTTTATAGTTATTTATTTCTTTTTGTTTTTTATTAAAACCTTAACTAAGCATTAATATGAAAAGCTTAAGTAAAATTTAAATTAAAATTATAACTTTGAAATATTGTCACCCGTTTAAGAAAACCTTAAAATCCTAAATTTGGAGGGGTAACCGAGTTTGGTCAATTTGACCATATCAAATAAGGCCTGGTTTCGCGCCTTGAATGGGTCAAGACTATAGGTGCTGGACTTAAGATCCAGACATGATTTAAAGGTATTCATGGGATAATGGCAAAGGCCTTCGAGAGTTCAAACTCTACTCCCCCTCGTCGGGAGTAGATGGAAATCTCTCCCCCTCCACACCTAATTCTTTAAAACCAATTATTTTTCTGCCTGAGATTAAAGTAATAATTCCATATTAAGGATTTAACCTCTATAAAAATATGGTAAAAGATTATAAAAAAAGAATACAATATTTTTACTAAATCAAATAAATCGTAAATAGAGATTGATATCATGAAATTAATTGAAATTATTGGATTAGAGGAAAAACACGCAAAATTATTAGAGAAGGAGGGAGTTAAAAGTGTTGAGGAATTAGTCCCTCTTTCCTATAGTCAACTGAGGAAAATTGCAAGAAAAATTGGAGTTTCCGTAAAAATACTGGACACATGGCAGGAACATGCGGATTTAATGAGAATTGAGGGAGTTAATCCAAAACTCGCAAACGCATTGAACTTGATAGGAATTGATTCACTAAAAGAATTTGCTTACAGAAATCCTAAAAACACTTTAGAAAAGCTAAAACTACTTAAAAAAGATAATCCTAAAATCAACACTAAGATCCCGACTCTTACAATCATAGAGGGATTAATTAAAACGGCTAAAAAAATTGCAGAAATACCGCCTAAAGATGATAAAGTTAAAAAAAAGCCATCACCAAAGAAAAAACCTGCTCCAGATATACCAAGAACACCAAATTATGAACCTTTTAAAAAATTTGAGAAAGATTATGGAAAATATGGGTCTGAATATTGGATTAATAAATGGGAGATTGCGCCAATTATCTACACGGGAAGAGCTTTAAGAGGAGAATCATATAAAAAGCAAATTGATGCAGATGTTAAAACTTTTATTAAAGATAATGATGCTATCTTATGGCATGTCATTACCCAATCAGGAGTGAGGAAAGATACCGCTAATAAAACTGCATTGGCAATACAAAATTTTGTCTGTAACTTCTTGAAGTATAAATATGATGACGAGACAGCAGAATGTCCTGAATACTGGCTCTTTCCTTTTGAATCAATTCAATCAGAGATAGGGGATTGCGAAGATGGAGCGATTTTGATTGCCTCTTTATTAATTAATGCAGGTATTCCAAGTTGGCGTGTAAAAGTATGTGCAGCTCAAGTACTTGCAGATCCAATTTATGCCCCCTCTGATACAGAGTTAGGGGGACATGCTTATTGTATATATTTAGCAGATCGCGAGGATTCTGAACGAAAATTAGAATGGGTAATACTTGATTGGTGTTATTTACAAGATCCTGAACTTCCTATTGAAAAAAAACCCTTGGCACGAAATGGGGGTCATTCAGATGCCTATAAAGAAGTTTGGTTTACATTTAATGATGAGAATTCTTGGGCTCAAAGTAGTTTTGAAGTTCGAGAAAGTAGAATTAGTAAAAATCGAATTACTAAGAAAGAAGAAGTCCTCTCACCAATAAAGGATCTTTTACAGAATCTAGCTAGTGATGAACTTATGAAGATTCTCAAAAAATATAACCTTGAAATTGAATAAATCGAGTAAGTATTACTTGAAATATTTTTTTTTACTACTATTTATCATTTATTTTATTGAACAATGAAACCCCACAATTAGGACAATAAGTTACATCTCTCCCCATTTCAGTTCCACATTTAAAACACATAGTTTTGAATTCAAGAACAACTGGAATGACGTCCATAATATTCTTTAAAGTTTCTTCCAAGACATTTCTTATTTCTTCAATTTTTTCTACCCTTTCTTCATCTGGGAAGGAGTGAACATAAATAGAAGAGAGTTCTACTAAAAAATTCTCTATAAATTTGAGTTGGTCGAGGTAGTTTTTGTTTACTTTATGTTTAAGTAATTCTTCACCTACCTGCGTTAAGGAATAGACTTTTCTTAATGGACCTATCGGGCTCTTAACCTTTTCGGCCTTTAAAAAGCCATCTTTTTCTAACTTTGATAATATTGGATAAACTGTGCCAGATTGGGCTTCCCAAGTTCCAGCAAAATGTTTATTAAGATTTTTAATTAAATCATACCCAGAAAGTTGTATGCAATTAAAGATGTTTTCTATTATTGTAAATTCAAGGGGTGTAATCTTACTTCTTTTAAGATTATAAAATACTTCATCTTTAATCTTAGACTTTAAGGTTTTTACATCTTCTTCAAAATCCAAAAACTTACCAAGCCACATTTTAATATTATCCCTAGTGATTTTGTTTTTGTCGCTTCCCCATCTTTTCTAATTCTCTATCGACAGCTCTTTCTTTTCTAGATTGCCGTTTCCCACTTATCTCAACCTTTTTACTAAAATATAAAATGTAGGTAATAAAATGGAAAACAACTGCTGTACCCCAAAAAATCGCAGGGAACATTACCCAATAAAACTCTGAAAATGTTAAGTTGTTCACGATAAATAAGAAGAGCATGACAAAAATATATGTCACTAAGTGATAAATAACTCCTCGTTTAGCCATTGGATAAATTCCTCTGGCATATAAAATATAAGCTAATATATGCATATTCACTCCAATTAACCAGGAAAAACAAGGAAAGATGAACCAATAAAGAGTTGGTGTAAAGATAATATTTACTAAAAAAAGTAATATGTTGACGATTATATATAATGCGATATGCATTTTCACAGAAAACCTAAAACTTACTTTCTGCGCAGCTATATTTCTTAAACTTTCTTCGGAAAATCCAGAATTTAGACTCATTTACGTCGTCACTCTAAAAATATTATATTAGATAATAAAACCTAATTTTTATTAGTATTAAAAAACATGCATCCTATTAAAAAAGCTTGAAAATCTCAAATTCTTAGAGTTAATACTAATTATACTCTTATAAATAGAATCAATCAAGATGATTAGAAGTAGCAAAAACTATAAATATAAATTTTGACACTTTAACACAAATTCAACCTTGTTAACTTTATGTCATCATTATCTGAATATCTTGGAAAACTTGAAGAATGGGATCATAGGGCATTCCTAAATATTTATAGAAGTGATTTTAGTAAGAGAACAAAAAAGGTTGCAATAGTTTTTAGTTTTCTTGGAACATTATATTTTTGGGGATTGATATGGTTAATTTGGTTTATTTATGGGTATATCACAAAAGATTACTACCTTTTAGTCTTATTTACAAGCGGATTTGAGCAATCGGTTATTATCCATAGCATAATTAGATACAAAATTGTCAAAAGGAACCGACCTTATATCAAACTTAAAAAGGAAGGAGTTAAGAAGCATGATGATTTTATCAGAATTCCATATCTTATGAGAGAATCCGATCAGAAATCTTTTCCCAGTGGGCACGTCGCTTTCTTTCTCCTTTTTGGTTTAATTTTTACTTTCTATTTTGAAAGTTGGATAATATTAATCGTTTGTATCTCATTGGATATAGTTATTGCTCTCTCACGGCTAGTTTTAGGTGTACATTTTCCGATAGATGTCATATTCGGTTTTATTTTTGGCCTTTTATACGCCTTATTATATCTTGGAGTCACCTATATCTACTGGCTGCAATTCTATTATTTTCTCGGACCTCTAATTTCCAATATTTTTCATTTTTGGTTATAGAAAAAATTGTGAAATGTCCCCTATTAGAATAGAGTTAATTTGAGCGTTTTATCCTAAACAATAAAACTTTTTTTCCATGTTCCTTTATCCTTATAGTTGAAATATGCAATTACATTTGAGAAAAGTCAAAAAGTCATCAATACCTCACAGTCAGAAATACACGTCAGATTTCGATTCAGTCATTCTGATTGTTATCTGGAATTCACTTGGGTTCTTTTTTGTTGATTTTATTATGGTATATATGATAAACCAAGTAATGTCTGCATCTGGTGTTGCATTGGGGCTTTTTCCTGCATTTTTAACTTTTGGTGGCTTAATTAGTTCTCTATTTATTGGCTATCTAACAGATCATGTATCAAAACAGAAATTAGTAATGATAGGATCTTTCGGACGCGGATTATCATACTTTGGGCTTTATACATCTATTATCCTACAATCCCTTCCTGGGATTTATACTAGCTCATTTCTACTAGGTTTTGGTGCGATGCTTTTTTGGGTCCCGTTAGATACACTTATCTCTGAGAAATCCTCAAAACATCACCGATCTTCCGCCTTTGGGCGCAGAAGATTCGCGTTAGGTATTGGTCAAGTAATTGGGACGATAGTTGGGTTTAGTATTTTTGGTTTAGCTTCTTATTTTACTCCTGATAATGTTTTTCTTATTTTTTTGGCTATCCCTATTTTTGGATTAGCAAATTTTTATGCAGGGATTCGCTTTTCACTAGTTGTCGATGAGAAACAGAAATTTACATACTCAAACGAAAAAGATAATGAAGATGATGATTCAGAAATCAGTGGTATTACTTCAACTGAAAGATCATCTAATCACTATGTATTAGGTCTAGCCTTGCTATTTTTTGCTCTGATATTAGGAGCGATCAATATTGGGATCTATAGACCCTTTATTTTACCAATTGTATTCACAAATATGAATGAACCTCCCGCATTAATCAGTTGGTTCTACCTTCCAGCAACTATAGTAGGAACTCTGATTGCGCCTAAATTGGGTGTTATGGCTGATAAAGTGAACCCCTACATTGCGATCTCAGTTTCAGCTATTATTGGAGGCATATTAACATGGATCATTGTTTTTTTTACTACTAATATATGGATTTTATCTATATTACTAATATTTGATACGACAATTATGCTAACTTCAGGTTTTGTTTTTATGAATTTCCTCAGTCGTGTTTCAATTAAACATCGAGGAAAATTTTTTGGGTTGACTACAACTTTCGACTCAATAGGGATGATCATTGGACCTATTTTAGGAGGGATAGTTTATGATTTAAATAGCACAACCCCGTTTCTAATTTCAATTTTCGTAGAATGGCTTTTAATACCGTTTTTCATAATTGGTATTTGGATACTTAATCCTCAAGTAGTTGAATCATTAGAAAATGAAAAAAGTAAATAACAAAAGAGTTTGAAATAAATGTTTTCGATTTCTTAATACCAATCAAGGAATTCTTCGACCGTGCGTCGATCTCTCTGTGTATCACTAGCTTTTTCTCTAGCATCATCAATATAACCTGCTGCTATGACACCCATTAACTCATATTTCTCTATAGGAAATTTAAAAACTTCGTTAACTTCGTTTTTCTTATTCAGAATCTCTCCAATCCACACAGCTCCAATATCTTCCTGAGCATGAATAGCCAGAAGGATATTTTGCATGAAGGCTCCAATCGCTTGAATATCTTTTGTTCTGTCATACCCTCTTTCTAAATCTAAAAAAACAGCTAAACTTACATAAGCTTCATTGATAATTCCCCCATATTTAGTAAGTTCTGAAATCATTCTTTTAACAGTGGGATGGATAACAACGCAAACATGCCAAGGCTGTGAATTTCTCCCAGAAGGAGCCCATTTACCGCAATCCAACCAGTTTAAAATTATCTTTTTATCAATTTTCTGGTAAACAAAGCTTCTAATGCTTTTTCTTTCTTTGATAAATTCTACAATATCATTATTTAAAAGATCCATATGGATAAATTGGTAAATATTACAATATATATTTTTCCTAATGGTCATACGAAGATGTAATCTTTAGTGAGAAATCTTGATTATTCTTTAGAATATTTATACTTTAAATAGGGTATTATGATAAAAAGCAATGCAACTATAGTCATAATTGTTAATGCTAAGAATACATTTTCGAATGAAATGGAAGGGAACTGATTATATGAATAATTCCCATAATAAATAATATAAACAGAGTTATCATAAATTCTCTCGTTTTTCCATTCCCACATATATCTTTTACCATCTGGTAAATCTGAGACTGTACAACTATTGTTATAAAATTCATCAGGCATTTTTCCATGCACCTTAAATTCTACAGACTCCGTTATTATTCCCTCCCAGACTCGTGAAGAACCAACATAGTAATAAATTGTTAACTCATGTAATTCATTTAAATTACTAGTCAAATTAGCATCAAACGTATATTCAAGAAATATTGAGCTATTCTCTGGAATTGTGACATTACATATCAAGTACATCAAGTCAAAATACATTGCCCAAGCATATTGAAACCAATAATTAGCATGAAACCAAGCATTTGTACTAGGAGGTTCAATAATAATATAGGGAATTAAACTATCGTTTATTTTTATATTGCATATAGAGTTTGGTCCTATTGACATTCTGGAAAATGGAGCTCCAATGGTTAGATTAATAGCTTCACCGGGATTAAATATAGTATAATTACCCTCAAAAGAAAAGCTAATATTATTCAGAAGATTAGTTGCATCTATATCTACTACGACACTGGCATTTGTCATTGAACAAGCAGTATCATCCTTTGGAAATATACTCCCTAATGAGGGCATATCAACTGGTATTGGATTTGTGATTGATTTAAGACTAAATACATTGAAGAATAACAAAAAAAGTGACAAAATAAAAAATATTCGGTGAAGTTTGATTTTCATCTCATGAATCATTCTTAAAATTACTAACTGAATTTTTATATTTTTACTTCGAGAGAACCATATATTTTTGATTACCTTTAGAATATAATGAATTTCTGTACGTTTTAAGATGAACCCATGTATTCCTAAATGTAATATTTAGATATTATATCAATATTTCTTCTATTTTTGTTTAATATACATTATTAATTTAGTGAATAACAGAGGTTTTGTTTATGAGATTTTCAGGAAAAAAAAAAAGTGATAATGATTTATTAGGCTCACCACAGGAAGCGATGGGATTCTCTAAAGAATATTCTTCGCTCCTACAAAATTTTGTAATCCGAAAATATGATTTCTCCAACCTAAATCAATTGGACGATATCAAGAAGCAATTACTCGGGAGAAGAATTCTCCTTATTAACGCAAAAGAAGTTCTGGAGAATGGGGAAGTCTCAGAGCTTAAAAGTTGTGTAGAAGAATTGAAGATTTTTCTAAGAGAAAACGGGGGATCTATTGGGCGTCTTGGAGACCATTATCTAATATTGACTCCAAACGCGCACATAAAAATAGCGAACTAAATTAATACTCAGACTTAACTATTTTTTATACTTTATATATAGGAGAACTAAAAGAAAATTCAAGATTTTTAAAAATTAAAAAACCAAATTAATGATTATACAGCTTTAGGGATCAATAATATAAAGTTGCTTCCTTTTGAGTGATCCTCTTTAACTATATCTTCAACCCAAATTTCCCCTTTATAGGAATCAACCAAATTTTTAACTAAAAATAATCCAAATCCCATCCTTTTTCCTTCGTTTAGATTTATCCTTTTCGATTTGAATATGTTTTTTTTCCTTGCTTCTTCTATTCCGATACCATTGTCTCTAAATTCCATTTTTAAATATTTTTTCTTTCCCTTTCTCAATTCAGAAGCTTTAATTGAAATTTCAGTAACAGTATTTTTATTATGAATAACTGCATTTACTAACAAATTCTCAAATACATCTTGGATAAGAGCATTGGCAGATACATAATACTCGGTGAAAGGAGAATCTATATCAAAATTAACTTTGTCTTGAAGTGGAGTCTTTACAAAATTGATGGCTTTTTTCAGTAAATTGCATACTTCAATTTTATGAACATTTAATTGATCATTCTCTAGTTGAGAGAGCTTATGAATATCTGATATAAGTCTAAATCCTCTTGTTGCTTGCTTTTTAATTATTTCTATAAGTCCTTTAACTTTGTAGCTTGATTTGGGGTCATTAATATAAAGATCAGTAAGATCACTTGAAGTTCTAATATTTTGCAAAATTTGATTTAGATCATGGATTAATAGATTAGATAATAGATTATCCCTCTCCAATTGCTCCTCTGAATCTAGAATTTCAAACATTGGTTTTTGTCTTTACAAAACTGTCTTTATCTTTATGTATTAATTATTAAAACAAGTATTTAAATAAAAGGTTGTTTAATTTTTCATGTCTGTCATATGAAAAAAACGAAATCGTAGGAGATCGGAAATTGATTAAAATATATAAGTTTCATTCTTCGAAAACATATTTGAGATGCCAAAATATTGTGATTTTTGAAAAATTATCTAAATATCCTTATTTAGTTCATTTAATGATTAACTAAACTTGCGAAGAAATTGGCTCGTATTTGAATTCAAGATGAATTAATTAAATCAATAATTTTTCAAGATAATTAAAAAGTAAAAAAAGTAAAGGAAATGAAGAAATTGGAAAATATTAGAGATATGAAATTATTCTTTGAAGATTATGACATCATCCCAAATAGATCTCTCTTTGCTATAAGGATCATCTGTTATTTTTACATCCTTCCCGAACATCATGGTTGCTCTATCGTTTCCATATTGAGCCCATTCTGGAACTTCTTTATGATTTGGGTCCCCCATCCTCGCAAATGAAATCCAACTATCCATCATTTTTCTGCTAAGCCTTTCAGTTTCTTCATTAGAAACGGGGAATAGTTTGAAATCAACATTCCGAGGTATATCCAAGGTACCAAATACAAATGGAATCTCAATTGCATGAACAGAACCTAAAGAACCATTTCTTATTGGTGATGGATAAGTGAACATGTACATGTAGGTGTCCGCTTGATTTTTAGATTGCATTTCTGCCAATCTAATGGAAGGTACTCTAAAAAATGAATCGGTTACTATCGCACTATATATTTCAGTAGGATTTTCCCTCGTTTCACTATAAATACTGATTATGTCACGAACTTTTTCTTCGGTTTGTCCCATTGGTTTCATCATTAGATTCAATCTGTTGAAAATTTCCTCTGAATCTTTTAAACTAGGGTACCATAATTCCCATAATCTCATTTCATCCTTATTAGTACCATGTAAAACTTCAATGTTTTTTGTGTCACCATCAAGTACTGCTTTAAGAGGATGTTTTGGTAGTGTTTTACTATCAATGAGAGGGGAGTAACCTAAAGCAAAAGCTGTCCCGCCTTCTAAAACTTGTTGATCCATTTTTGTTTGAGCTGTAATAATCTTCTCTACCGAGATTTTTCTTAAACTATCAATATCATCCTTCTCGATTTCCAAGAGCGATGTTAATTTTTGAGCAGTCGCTATTGCCCTCCCCTTCTGATATCCAAGTGGGCTAGTACTTCCTGATTGTGGAATAATGCGACTAAACAGTCCTTTAGCTGCAGGCATACCGAGTAAACAGCAAATTGCTCCCGCGCCGGCAGATTCCCCAAAAACAGTAACATTTTCTGGATCTCCTCCGAAATTCACGATGTTCTCTTTAACCCATTTTAACGCTTCGATTTGATCGAGCAATCCAACATTTGCAGAAAAATTTGGAGCATCGGGAAGATAGAGAAAGCCTAAAGGGCCTAATCTATAATTAATTACAACTACAACAACATCACCCCGATTGACTAAAGGTATTCCAATATAATTATCAGCGCTACCAGTCTTAAATGATCCACCATGGATCCAAAACATGACAGGACGTTTCTTATTATCAGTAGCAGGAGTCCAAACGTTTAACGTAAGGCAATTCTCCTCACTTTGGGGAGGGGGAGGTTGGGGTGTGAAAGGACTGAGAGGTTGTGGTGCAACAGGGCTAAATTCAGTTGCTTCTAACACACCACTCCACGATTTTTTCGGCTCTGGAGCGTTAAATCTTAAATCTCCAACAGGAGGTTCAGCGTATGGAATCCCCTTATAAATTTCTATACCTTTATCAATATAACCTTGTAGCTTCCCACTACCAATTTCAATAATTTTTGTTTTTTTCATAATATTTCACTTTTGACTTAAATCTAAATAAATTTATCTTCTTTTACTTTTCCGAAGAATTTCTATAAAACTCTCGATCTGATTTAATACCTGTGTTTCATTCATCTTTCGTGGATCATTCATATCACTTGTAATCACTAAAGAAGGAATATCTGCTTCGTCCATCAATTTACGCTTTAAATCATACATATTACATGCATTAGGTCGGCATGAAAGGTTGCTGTGCATTAAAATCCCATCTAAATTCCAGTCTTTTACAATCTTTTTTAGTTCGTTAAACCTTGTTTGAAGATCATATATATACCAAAAGCTGAGTATTAATTCTGCCATTGATTCTACTGGTTTTTTAACTACCATTTCCCTTGTTATAGCTGGATTTGTATACTTACTAAAAGCATACACATAAGTTTCATAGCAAATAATTGCGTTCCATCGTTCTAGATTTGCAAAGAATCTTAAGTTATACCAAAAAGGGATGCCCAGGAAAGCTAATCTAAATTCTTCTTTTTCTAAGGCTCCAATCCCCATATTTACACGCTCTTTGGCTTCTTTGTACATCCGGTTGTATAATTTTATAGGTGATTTTAATCCAGTCATTGTGAATAGAGGGAAAAGTCCACCAAAAGTATCACGTGTTGAAACTGGACAAGGAATATTTTTTCGTAACTCGAAAACTTTTTGCCATATTTTACCCATATTGTAAGAATTTTGGGCTACATTTTGTGCTCTCTCTTTATTATACTCAATTCCCGTTTTTTCTGTAATAAAATCTATTAACTCCCAAAGCTGTTCTTTAACATATTTTTTGAAGTAATTTTTTTGTCTATTTGTTGTATTACTTACAACATGTGGGATGTCTATTGTAAAATGGGGAACCCCACCCATTCTTTCAGATTGTACCTGAAACCAATTTACGTGAGTGTCACAAATTACATCACTTGAAAGCATAAATGTCGGTTTTCTAGTGCCGCCTTCACTCATTTCGGCATTACTAAGCACAGCTCCGACATTAGTTTTAAAATAAGAACAAAGATCATAAGAATATCCTTGATCTTCAGCCAGTTCAATGAAATTTTGTGATTTTTTGAGTGCTGCCGAAACGGTTGCTGAATTTTCAGGAAGCATAGGTTGAACACCCATAGAATATAAGAGTTCAACGGGTGTTCCTGCTGTTGCCCAAGCGGTTGGTTTTCCCTCACGATAGGCTTGTTCAATTGCTAAAAAATGTCTTCCCATCTCATTTCTTAGCTTATTAGTAGCTTTCAACATCTTGCCTGTTTTCTTAACATTTGACATCTATATTTACCTCCGTTAAATTATTTCAGCAAAAGCTTCAAATCTTGTTGCTAATTGTTTATAGGATTCTTTATTATATTCCATCTCAATAAAAAGATATGGAATTTCTAATTCTTTAAACTTTTTACTAAAATATGGATGATCATATAAGATGGGCTCACAAAATTTTTGTGCGACATTTATAATACCATCGATATTATATCTCTTAGCTAAATTTTTTAGAATTTCAAACCTTTCATATGAAGGAAACTTTGTGGAATATATTGGCTTATTTAGATGATATTCAGCTATGGCTTTGATTGGTTCTTCAGTTTCATCTACATTTCCCCAAAAATATTTTGTACCCAAGCATAAATCGTCGGTTATAACTTGAAATCCAATAGTTTCTAGAAATATAATAAATTCCGTATCATCAATAACTGAGCCAGTTAATAATATTTTCTTGGCTTGTTTGATTTTGGGTTCCATCGTTTTAAGTTCAGCTAACTTATCCTGAAGTATTTTTAATATTTTATCTTTATTTGTTTGCTGAACTTGTTTAACTAATGCATGGAATTCAGATCCTGCTAAAATCATTTTTGAACGGTACTCAGATATCTCTCTCAGTAAGCTTCTTATCTGATTCATCTTCTTTATAGCTTTCTGAAGCTTTTCAGTCGTTATCTTTACCATGAATTTCTCTTCCAATTGAAGGATTAGTTCTTTAAGATCTTCAATGAAGAAGTTTAATGCTGAAACATCTCGTTTGAGAGGGGCATTAAGGAAAAAGATGAATTTGAGATAATCTACACATTCTAGCCATATATCAAACTCTCTATTCGTGCAATCGCACCCATGTGTTGTGATAACACCTTTAATATCAGTATCCAATCCAATAATAGCTTGTTCAAGGATATTTCGTGCCCAAACACAATGAGTTGGAGGAACATGCTCATTTACTTTATCTAATCCAATTGCAGGATCTCCAAGAAGTCTAATTGGGATCATGTTTGCCGCAAGTATAATTTCTTCAGGTGTTTCAACACATGCATCAAAATATGCTATTTTTTCCATACGTATCCCTTTCCTAATGATATTAATCTAAATTCTAAAAATATTTATTTGATTAAGTAATAAAAAACATAACGTAGAATATTTTAAAAGAGATTTTATTCAAAAGAGATTTAGTTTAATGAGTCAACATACGATTGCGAGAAGTTTATCGCGAGCTGTTCTAAAGGACGAGGTTAACATCAAATTAAAGATCTGGAACACCTACCTAACGGGAAAGCTTGTAAAATTCGATAATTATATGAATTTAATCGTAGAAGATGCCAAAGAAATCTATTTTGGTCGTGGGGGCAAACGTTCGAAGGATTTAGGAACAGTAATGATCAGGGGCGCCTCAGTTATTTTCATTGGGCAGGACCGCGAAAAGTTAATATTTACTGGTGACTCAGAAGAAGATTTAATGCATCGTGCAGAAGACGAGGGAGAATAAAAAAGATGACTAAAGGAACTCCAAGTAAAGGTAAGCATAATAAGGCAGCTAGCCATAGAACTTGTAGAAGATGCGGAAGGCATTCATATCACCGTAAAAAGAAGGTCTGTGCATATTGTGGTTTTGGAAAATCAGCAAAGCTGCGTCAACCTGCTTGGCGTAATAGAACGCGACCATTTAATGGAACTAAATCATTTTATCGCAATAATAAAAAAGCAAAAACGTAGCTTGAACTATTTAGCATAAATGTCTTATTCTTAAAGTTTTAAGAAATAGTAATTATTATTGAACTTTAAAGCATGATTAATTATCATCCTTTAATTCATAACTTAATCATTGAAGAAAAATGAATAAATTAGAAATCCAAAGCGTAAGTAGAGAATTAGAGAAACTAGAAGGAATCAGTGATGTTATTGGCACTGCTCTTGTCAATCGTAATGGTTTACTAGTATCTTCAAGACTTCCTCGTGATATTGATGATAGAAAGTATTGTGCTATGGCTGCTACTATGTTTGGTGCAATTGAAACTGCATCATCAACAATAGAAAATAATATAGTTAACAATTTAACTGTAGAATATAATGATTTTCAGCTAATTATCATGGAGGCAGATGAACATAGGATTTTAGTTTCATTATTGAACACAAATATAAATTTAGGATTAATCTTAATAGAGATTGAGGAAGCGATTAAAAATATAAAAAAAATATTTACCAAGTGAATAATTAGTTATTGGAGTAAATTTGCGTCCTTGATTATCTTTTTATGGTCAAATGCTAATTCTATATCATTTAATCTCTCAATAGGTATTAGTTCTACCTCTTTAGAATCTTCACCGCTTTTCATTAATGAAATATCTCCAATGATCATACATTTAAAGGCTATACTATGGACGTTACCCCGAGGATCACGCCCCTCCTCATTATAGATACCAATTTTCTCAATAATTTTCACATCTAAGTTTGTTTCTTCCTTTGCTTCACGAAGCAACGCTTTTTCTGGTTTTTCCTTCTCCATTATAAAACCTCCTGGAAGCGCATAAAAATTTTGGAATGGAGGATATTTCCTTTTGATGAGAACTAGATTACCTTTCCCATCTTCTATAACTGCATCAACTGTTTTCCCAATACCGACTTCCTTTTTCTTGATTTTCGTGTAAATGTTGAAAAGGATTGTAATTGCCAATATTCCTGAAATAATTATTGCGATAATGCTGTTTAATAAAACGGATGAGAAATCTCCCTCTTGAAAACTTAAGGCAATCATAATTACTCCAGCAAGATCTGCCAAAATCCCGGCTCCAAATAGTAGATTTAGTAGATTAAGCCCTCTCTCCGTTCTTTCTTGATTTTTTTGATTTTTTTGCTCATATAATCTCTGCATTGAATCGTAAATGATAGTAAATTTATTATTTATCCTGCTAACAATTCTGTCTATTTCAAATTCATCTAGAAGGTGTTTTAACACACTAGTATAATGTTGTCTTCGATTATAATCCAGCTCATTATATATCAAACTTAATTTTGTTTGAATTAATCCCCTTAAAAATCTGAGGTTTCGGATTTTTTTTTCAATTACGTTTACGTCTTTAAATCCTTCTAATTGTGTTTTCAAAAACAGTAGATCTAAGGATTCATTGACAGATCTTAAGGCAAATAACACAGATCTCATCTTAGGTGTGGGAGTTAGCACAAACTCTATCATATATCTGTCAAAGAAGTTTTCGTAGTTTTCTTTTGCCATATAAATGAAACCGGAATTTCTTCTGATAAAGTGAAGTTCCGATAACCTGTTAGACAAATTATTTTCTATGCGTTTGTCATAAAGTGTCTCTGAATAATCTTCCCATTGCCCAGAGTATATTTCTGTCCAATACCCAATTTCTTTTTTAAATTTATCTATGTTTTCTGGTGTCCACAACGCTTCTTCTGGCTTGGTTTCTTGAGAGGTTACAAAAACGTATATAGGACTTTCTAAATCAAAAAGAATACCCCTATTTTCTTTTTTTTTAGAATATTTTCTAAGTAAGGGAATGATAAGTTGAGGGAATTGTTGGATGAAAGTTGATTTTATTTTCTCTTTTTTTAATTTTTCGTCTTTATAATATTCTACATCAAATTGAAAATAACCCAATGTGTCATAATTTTTCTGACTATTCTCATCCTCATAAGGAAAATTCTCTAAGTAGGGTACCCATTTACAGATAAGCGAAATATTTTTAGCCATATCAATTAAGTCTTCACCATATTGGTCTCGGATTTTATAATAAATATCTTCTTTTTTTAGATTATTTAGGTGCTGCTTAATTTCCCTTTCAATTTCATCACATTTCTCTCCTCCATCAATAAGAGTTGAATTTAAAAATGTGCTGATAAACCAAAATTCTTCTTTATAAATAAATTCCATTATATTCACTTGAAGCTATTATAACCCAACAGTAATGGTTTAAATATAAGAATCTTTGTAAATCTGGTTTTTTTATAATATCATTTTAATTCCGATTTAATTCTTCAAAGAGCAGAAGTTAAATAGTGGATTCATAAAAAAATAGAATTTATTAATTTTTATAACCAGAGAACTTATTTTGTCTAGAATCTTTTATTGATATTAATAATTAGGCATCTCAATAGTAGAAATGACAATTAAACAGTTACAAGAAGAAATTTTAAAACTTAAAGAACAGAATGATGTAACTATTTTGGCACATTATTATCAACCCCTTGAAATACAAGAAATCGCGGATTATCTGGGAGATTCTCTGGGATTATCTCGCACAGCAAAAGAAAAAGCAAACACAGAATATATAATTTTTGCAGGAGTTGACTTCATGGCTGAAACGGCATCAATATTAAACCAAGATAAACATGTATTAATCCCAAATCCAGAATCATGCTGCCCGATGGCTGCTTTTCTTACTCCAGAAAAAGTCATTCAATATAAAAAAGAAAATCCAGGAATTCCAATGGTTACTTATGTTAATAGTACAGCCGCAGTAAAAGCAGAATCCGATATTTGCTGTACATCTTCTAATGCTGTTAAAATAACTCAAAAGATCTCAAAAGAGTTTAATGTTAGTAAGGTTTTATTTGGCCCTGATGCTAATTTGGCTGATTATGTTGAACAAAAATCAGGAATAACAACTATTAAAGCTCCTGTAAAAGGTCATTGTATTGTTCATTCACAGCTAACTGTGGATGATATTAATGGTTCAAGGTCTAAAATTCCTGAAGGAATAATTTTGGTACATCCTGAATGTAAAAAAGAAGTTAGAGACTTGGCAGATTTTGTAGGATCAACGGCTCATATGTATAACAGAGTTAAAGAAAGTACTCCAAATGAGAATAAATTTATCATAGGGACAGAAAAAGGATTGATGGATAGAATGGTTCAAGACTTTAAGGAAAAGGAATTTTATTTGGCCAGTGATAAAATGGTATGCTATAATATGAAGAAGAATTCGATTGAATTAATGAAGTATGTGTTGGAAAACCTAGATGATAAGACGTTTGAAATTAAAGTTCCTTCTGAAATTGCGAAAAGAGCTTTAGATCCAATTGAAAAGATGTTAGATTACTCTTGAATTATAACTTACTTCAACAATTGGACCTAAAAAGGGATTTTGAAAGCTTTTACTATCTGGGAAATCTATTTTATTCTCTATATTTTTATCTAATGCTAAATTAGATTAGAATTAAAAAAATGAGGAAATCTTCGTTTGACATTTATTGAGGAGCCATTTTTCAAAATCATTTGTGACCCTCCCTGACCAAATCGCATTTTTTAAGGTTTGGTTTTCAAATCTCTTGATGTCTCGATATGTAAACTTGTACCTTGACATAAGATCTTTCATTCGAAGCACCCATTGTACAAAATGTTTGTATAATTTATTATTTGAAGAAGCTGTTCTCTCAAAGGTGGTTTCGTAGAATTCTTTGTCTCTTTGAGAATATCCTGAGAAATACCTATAATTCTGATTCATCCAAAAATATTTTTCTGTAGATTTAGTAAATTTCTTTAAATTACAATTCCATAATTTAACAGTTTTAATTGCCGGTAACTCATTTAATACCTCAGGAATTTCAGTAATATTAATATTGCTTGATAAATCCAGATGTTGTAGATTCTTAAAACTATTAAGACCTTTAAATTCTGAAATTCGGTTATTTCTCAAATAAAGGCTATGAATACTAAGGCTGTTTTCTAATTCTTCAATCTTTGTAATTGTATTGTTATTCAACTTTAAAATTTCTACATTAGGAAATTTTTCTATCCCTATGAAATTAGGAATCAAATTATTACTTAAATCTAGTTCTACTATATTCTCTAAATTATTCTCAGTTACTTCGATATCTGATATTGCATGAATGTTTTGATTATTCAAGTACAACTTTTCATTTTTAAAAATTCCAATTATCTTATTTTTGCATTTAATAAAATCATAGTCGAATTCAAAATCTTTAAAATATTCGAGGTGGCTATTGATATATTTAAACATGGGAAAATTATTCTTCAATCTTAACTTAGTAAAGATGTTTTGAACGAAAATTTCTCTATAATCTTTTGGAATATTATTGATAATTCTAGATGTAATTAATGAAATATGTTCGATCCCAAAATTTCTAAGGAGTTCACTTAAAAAATAAGCCAATAAACGATTAATGTCTGGTGCTGGATTAAGTTCGAAGTTACTCTTTATTTGGGTGATTATTTCACCTAAAATCGTTGGTTTAATCTCATCCAAAATACTTTCAAATTCTTCTGAACTTAAATATTTCAAATAGCCGTTTTGTGTTAAGAATTGGGTAACAGTAGGTGTTTTACTTGCAAACCTAATAGCAATCTCTTCCCTGAATACTTTTTTTGCGATTGGATCGCCAACTTCGCTTAATCTCTTTAATAAGGGAAAAGCTAGGTTTCTGTGTAGAATTCGAGTATCATAGCTATTTTCTGCCCATACCTGCAAATTTGAGCAGTGTCCCATAAATTCTTCTTCGGGAGATATCCTTCTATTACCATTTTGATTACCTTCCATAGATCTGTCCAGATATTCTGCAGCTTCATCAATTGATTCAATTTCATCATAGTCTTCTATACGTTCAATGGGAATATTAAGCAACAAATACTTACACTGTTGGAAAATGCGCCCTTTTACATAAATATTTGTTCTTTCCCCCTCAAGTTTTAGTTTTAGGTATTTATTAATCTCAAATTGTTGTACATGAGTTCTTGATCTAAGATTTAGATAAAATAGAGTTGAGATAATGCTCATATAGAGGAATAATTGAATTTCATACATTGTTAGAATGATTCAGGATCTTCTGGAAGATAATTATAGAGGAATGAGGATAAATTTGTTAAACTCATTCTAAAAGATTATTTCAGTGTCAGTATTAAAACCCCAACTTTTTCACTTTTTGTTTAAAAACCAAATTTATGGTCTCTCTTTCATGCTTGGTGTAAACGAAAGAATATTCAGATTTAATTCTATTTTTGAGCCATTTAAAATTCCTTCTTGGAGTAATTTTCCTTCTTCTGACATTTGTAGTTTTTTGGATTGTGTAATCCCTTCCATTAATTTCTCTCTTTCTATATCTAAAAAGCCCATTTCTATCGCATTCTTAATTATAAGATTTAATACTAATAATTGGAATTGATCTTGAATAGCATCCCATATTAAACCCATTTCCTTTAGTTGGTTAGTTATTTCTTCAGCCATAATATCCAAATCATAAATCATATCATAAATTCCCTCTTGTAGATTGATGATTTCATTTATTAATTTATCTTTAATAAGTCTGAGAGTCGTTGTTCCCACCAGATCTTCCTCATGAAAAAAGAAATCATTATATTCACGCTTAATCAGATAAAAACCAAACTCCTTTTTGATTAGCTTGAATCTAGCCAAATAATTGACTGCTTCCCTTGATACATTATAGAGTTCACAGAATTGATCTAAACTCAATTTGTAACCTGCAAATTTCTGAGAATTTGATTCATCTAAATGCCAGTACTTTCTTGCGAAAGCACCTTGACCGAGGATTGAGTTATAAAATATGTAAAAAAGCGATAAATAAAGATCTCTATCTTGCTGTAATTCAAAAAAATTATCTCCTATTTTAGAGATGATTCTGATTATATGGATGATAAAGGGATCTTCCACACTGATTTCTTTGTAAAAATCTATCAAATCTTCCAGCCGTCTAACATTTTCTTTTAGTTCATTAACAATAAACAATTCATCCTTTAGTTTTAAAGGTTTTTCACCCAGTTTTTCTATTCCTTTTTCAGTGATAACGTATCCTTGGTATTGTTTGTTTGTCTCCTTATCTGTAATTAACCTCTGCTCTACATTTTTCTGTTTTCTATGGGTGTTAAGGTATTTAGAAACTGTGGATCTACTTAGATTTGAATATTTTATTAAATTTGTAAACCTTTGTGGACCTAAGTTCCTGAGAATAAATAATATCCTCCTACTATTATCTTCGATATTAGAAGTTTTTTTTAAAAGTTCAATCTTTAATTTTTTTGATATATTCCAGCTTTCCATAATAACAAAGTGTTAGTCCAGGTTTATAAAACTATACTTTTTTTCTATACTAAAACTAAAAAAATTAATAGATACTAATAGTTAGAATTTAGTATATTTTTTTAATAAATAAAACAAAATAAGATTATAAAGGCTTAGGATTTAGTTCTAGAACTTGAAACTAAAATTAAAATTGAAAATGAAGATTGAATGCAAATGTCAATGGAAGGTTTTTATATTTTTAAGAGAGTAAATAAACTTGAGGAGAGATTAGATAGAACAGAAGAACGCCTTTCCTTTGTAGAAAATATGTTATTAAGAGTTTTATATCTCCCACCCCTACAACCATGACCTATACATCCGCCAAATTTGCCAGATCCCCCGAGTCATCCTTTTAAGCCATTTCAGACTATATAAAACTGAGAATTATCAATGAAAAATATCAACCGATTTATAATAAGTCAAATAAACCCAAGTCTAATGCAAAATACCAAAGACCTTAATTAGTAATTAAACTAATATCAATTCAATAATAAACATACAAAAAAATGTAAAAAAGAGTTTATATATAAAATGACACAATATAGATTTAGACTAACTGGTGTGCCCCCAGATCAAGCAATTAAGCTTGTCGAATTAGATCCTAATAATTCAATTGCAGAGATTAAAAAAACTGTGCAAAGGGAATATAAGTTGAACCCAATCCTTGCGATTCAATTCATTTTTAAAGGAAAAGTTTTACCTGATCAATTAAAATTCGCAAAGATAGGAATTCATCCAAAGAAAGACGTTATCACAGTAATGGCCACACAAGCTGGTGGCTAATAAGTTCACGGGGTTATTGAGAGAAAAAAGCCGGCTTAATATCTCTCTTAATTTTTTTTTTATTAAAAATTTATTGTTATACAATCACAAAATTTTTTGAATGCCTAAATTCTGCTAATTCAGTTGTAAATGATTTGAATTGGGAGATTTCACCATTGAAATCTTCAAGAAAATTACCATATTTTTCGAGGAACTTTTCTATAATGCGCTCTGAAATAGATTCTAATAATTTCTTATCATAATTTCCATTCGTACATTTTAAGACTAAGTGAAATCGAGATTTATGCGTATAAAAGAAAAAGATATAACTATCTAACATTAGTAATCTTAAACTTTCTTTGAAATTTCGTTTTGTAAACCGGCAGATTATATCAAAATAACTTGCTAATGATTGTTCATCATCTATTCGATCCTCATTATTAAAATTATGATAAAACAAAGCTAAACCTGCTTGATTTATAATCATTAATTCTTGTATCATCTTGATGTATTTACCCTTATAATTTTTTGAGTAAAAATGAATTTTCTCAATTGTTTACTTTATTTTTGTCAAATAAACTACTACAATAGTGAATCTTTCAACTAATTTATAAAACAATCTATTTTTAAACTTTTATTTTTGAATAGATTTTGTATGCTATAACTTATTGCCTAGCATAGAATGTACATTCCAAGTATATAAAATGCTAATATTAAGAAGAAGATGTAAAAAAGGAAAATTTACATTTATTTTTATTTAAATTACTTGTTCGATAGGTATTTTCTTTATGGTCTTATAAGCAGTAGTTAAACATTTTTGGGCATCAAAAACTATGGTGTCTATTATATCTGAAACACTCTCTATACTATCTATTAGTCCGATGCTTTGTCCTAAATAAGCTATACCTTCTTCAATGTTTCCTTCGTAAGTTCTTTCCAATTCAGCTAATTCACTTTCAACTTTTGACATTGACGTCTCCCCAGCCTGTTTTTCTTCTTTACTTACGACAAGATCGTGATTTTCAGTCATTTTATTCTTCCAAACCCTAGCAGGTCCAAAAATCCCGGTTTTAAGTTCAGTATCTGAAGCATCTGAATTAACTACAATTTTCTTGTAATTTTCATGAAATTCACATTCTTTTGAAGATATGAATCTTGATCCCATCGCAATAGCTCCCACGCCCATAGATAAAGCAGAAGCTAACCCTTCACCAGTGGCATATCCTCCAGAGGCTATGATAGGAATGTTTGGTAAACTCTTTCTTATCTGTTGAAGTAACACTAATGTGCTAATATTTTCGTATGACTGATGTCCTCCGCCTTCAGCTCCTGTTATAACCAATCCATCAATTCCACTATTAATTAATTTTTGAGCAAGATATAACGATGGTGCAACATGGAAATGCTTAATGTTTGAGCCACTTTCTTTTAATTTTTCGAAATGCTTGTTATATATCATTCTTGGGGAACCGGCACTTGTAATTAAATAAACGCACTGTTCTTTTATTCTTTGATTGTTCATGATAAATTTCGGGAGCTGTCTACAAAGTTTTATAGCATCTGGTTGTAATCTAGCTGTTCTAATGTTAAACCCAAACGGTTTATCTGTATGTTCAACAACATACTCCATGCTTTTTTTCATCTCATCTATACTAACAGTTCCATGAATTGTAATATGACTTAACACGCCTAACCCCCCTGCTTCAGATACGGCTACTGTTAATTTTGTTGTATAAAAAGGGCCCATCGGAGCACTTAAAATTGGATGTTTAATACCTAACATTTTTGTAATATTTGTCTCTATTACCATTTTAATTCATTTTATTCTCATAGTTTTTAGTTTAAATTACATTAAATTAAACCTTTAATTATAAAGTTAAACGATTAGTTATTTTTATCAAAAGTTAATTTATAAAAT
>Ga0114923_10000525_pt1 | contig 29848 bp, 24 predicted proteins | sample SumtaG_FD_89578 | JGI IMG/M metagenome (GOLD analysis project Ga0114923, IMG submission 89578) | Deep subsurface microbial communities from Indian Ocean to uncover new lineages of life (NeLLi) - Sumatra_00157 metaG | ecosystem: Environmental > Aquatic > Marine > Oceanic > Sediment | place: near... | reverse complement strand
GTTCTCGGTACCCGGCCAAAGCATTGTAGGCGAACTGGTCAGTCGCCAACCACGCACCGTTGACCATCAGTTCGCCGTCAATGTCGGAAAGCGTACTAGCCGTGTGGTGATGGCCAACACAAAAGTAACGGACCCGTTGAGCCCCGGCCGCCGCGCCAAGAGCAACGAGACCTTTCTGTCGTCGCACCATCCCGTACCAAGGGACGCCTAGCTGACTTCGCACGTCATCACCGTGAGAGATGTTGAAACCAACACCGTTGATGTCCACATTGGCACTCCAGGCGTCGGGGATCATAAACGAGACATTCTTCAAGTCACGGCAGTGAAGCCGTGCCATCTCAGCACAAAGATAATCCCAATTCTCTTGTGGCCCGCGGAAGTCCTTCTTCACTGTCCGGCGGCCGTGATTACCGGCAAGATACAACACATTCACAAGAGGAAAATGCGCAGCAAGATCACGGTACATCAAAGCGTGCAGTTGCCCGATAGCAAAGCAATTACGGAAAATGTTTCGGTAATAGGATCGAGGTGCGTGACCATGAATCTCACCACTGGTGAAATCACCATAGGCTAGAATCCACAGCACAGGAAAACTGAATTTGGGCGCCATAGTCTCCTGTGTCCACTCCAGCACGGTATCGACGTAACGTTCGGCACGGCAGCAAGAAACAGGAAAATTGTACTCTTCCAAGCCGCCCACTTCGCTGGCTCGAACCACTTGATCGTGATGCCCGTCGCTCATGTGCATGACGACGTGTTCGGTAATCTGAGACTTACCAGCCAGTTTCACTGCGGGAGGCAGCGAAGCAAACGGCTTGACCCGCGTTTCCATCTCCTCAACAATGGCTCGCTGAATGCCGTCTTCCCGGGCTCCAGCTTTCGACCGGCGGCGTTCCAATAGTAACTCATCACGGAGACTGACAACCTCAACCTCCAAGTCCCGAACACGCTCGTTGGTTGGATCGTAGTCAGTACTCTTGCGTTGACCACCAGAGACCTTTGCCGGTTGATAACCCTCGGGCCAAGGGACATCTTTGTGAATGCGATTGGTAGCAATATCCGAAACGACGGAACGGCTACACTCGAAAACTTTGGCAATTAAAGGTTGAGTCTCGCCCCGAGCCAACCGTTGCTTGATCTCACCGACCTGTTCTTTCGTAAGCTTCTTCATCACTGGCGCCTCATCTGTTCGAGTGAAAATCTGCGAGAGGGCGGCTCTGGCCACCCTCTCGCTCTCCCCTCCCATAGAGTATCTCCCTCAAGGGCCGAAGTTACTCGGCGATGATATTCAACAGCAACTTCTTGCCATCGAACTCACGGGGTTCGGGATCGAGATTGATCCACTCTCCGATACCTCTCGGATCAACAGGCTTGGCGTACGGACTCCTCGAACTGCTCTGGTAATTGAGTGGAATGAAACCGATCGCTTCGACTGAGACCTCTTCAAGCTCAGCGAGGGTTGGCATCTGAACAGCGGGATCAACCGCCCACGCAATGTCAGAGTCTTCAGCCCAGGTACGGATACGACGCACAGGGACAATGAAGTTGAATCCCTGAAGCTGCATGACGCCTTGCGTAAGCATACCGATGTAGACGCCATCATCTTTCAAGTACATACCTCCGCCAGAAGAACCCGGAAAAGCGACTGCGGTCACCTGATCGAAAACCTTCTTACTGGCACCCTTCCCTTCGAGAAGACGCCCAGTCTGACTGAGTACGCCGGTTGTATAACTGTTGGCACCAAACTGACCGAGGAGACTGCCGCAGTGACTCAATTCGATACCGATCGGCGGGATGTAATTGTCCTCCGGATGAAACTTCGCAGACACCGCAAGCGGATACGCATTCTTCAAACGAATCATCAGAACCGCCAAGTCCTCGCCGTAGTCAGCGTCACTGTACTTGATGACCTTACAATCCAACGTCTGCTGACCAACCCGACGACCATTTTGGTGGCGTTCTTGCACGATCACAGGGTCTTTGAATTCGATCAGATACTTCGTCTTCCCGTCCGGCAAAATAACCCGACGAATTGTGCGAAGGCCGTCAATGACGTGCCCCGCTGTCCACACAAAGGTCACAGTGTCCCCACCGACCTGGCGAGTAACCAACGTGCCAGAGCCTTGAGCATTACCCGCTTGAATAGTGACACTGATGTCTTGCAAGTATTCGGGGACTGACGAGGAAGGTTTGTCATTGGCGAAAGTCACTGCGACAACCACCAGTACCAAGAACAGAGTCAACAAAACACGAAACTTCATGGAACACCTCCGTTGAAATGAAAAGGGTTAAACGCTATCTTCAGAAACTAACTCGCCCTCCCGGCCCTTCGGGTTATCCCAGTCAATTGCGCCCACATCGCCCATCGACATCAATTCCAAACGACGATTGGCTCGAATGACTTCCAACACACGTTCGTCACTCGGCAAATGGATAATATCAACAATCAGGACACCCTTATTCAAATCAGTTCCAATCCGATGCAACCGATCTTCAGACTGAACGCGGTACTCAGGCTTGTACGTATTGGACCAGTAAATCGCCATCCGAGCTTCTGTCAACGTTAGGCTCATACCGCCACTCTCCGGATGGGCCACAAAAGCCACACGCGGGTTGCTGAAATCAGCCCAGTAATCCAATGCTTCAACGCCAGTGACAACTTTACCTTCATGCGTGGTCACTTGGAAACCGCGCCCATCGCAGCGAACCACATGCCATCCCTCTTCTTGGCTAAGGCGCTGACAACGATCCACGGAACCTGTGAAACCTGCGAACACAACCACACGTCCTTGCTCTTCATTCTCCTCCAACAAGGTCTTGAAGGCTTGGTCTTTCGGACAAGGAACCTCGCGTGTATAACGCACGTACCGAGGCATCTGCTGCGTGCCTTTACAGGTCGGGCATTCAAGCTCAACCGCTTGAAGCCGATCCGCAATCACAGGATTCACAAGCTCAATCGACTTGTACATCCGATCTGGATTGGTAGGGTCAGACCATTCAGTGATCTTGCCAGCAGTGCAATGGGTGCAGTGGGTGGTGCCTTCTTGCTTTTCGCGGTATTGAAAACCGTCACTCAATTCGCGCAGTAGCGTCATCCCGGTGATCGCGTTCGGCGAAGCAGTCAAAAGTGCTTTGGCCACACGAGAGGTACTCGGGCTCGGCTTGCAGTACACTTTCCGGTACCGTTTGTCCGGCAAATCGAGACAATCTTTCTTGTGCTTGATGACAACAAGCCCCTTCAAACGCCTCGGGAGTAAGGCGACCTCATTGACACTAGGCTTGTACTTGTGAAAGTCCGCAATGTCTTCACAAATGGTCTCATCATGATCCGAGTGATCTACATATTGGCCGCATTCATGGCACTTGAGTTCATCGTCACGCCAGCCTTCAACCTTATTGACCGCGACCCCGCTATCAAACTGATGGAGCTTCATAAATGACAGGCGGCGTTGAAAAGATTTGGCGCTGCCTTCAGCTAGGAAACCAGGCCAGACAATTTCCGCCTGCGCCCACCAGTCCACGGGAGTCTTCGGAGACGGTGTACCCGTCATCAAAATCACATACCCAGCGGGGCCGTATTCTTGACGAATCAGATCGGCGAGTTTCGCCGCCGCCTGCGTTCGTTGTGCAGTCCAGTTCTTCAACTTTGACGATTCATCACCGACGAAACCACCGGGAAGCGGATCGCCAGGCTTCCACTCATCCATACGGCGAACCAACCGCTCGTAAGTCATAAACTCGATGTTGAATTGGTCGAACGGGAAGTCCCACTTCCGAAATTCGCGTTGGATATTGGGGAGACTAGTCTTTGGACCAGCCCACCACCAGTCTTGGTGCGTGGAACGCTCGATCACTTCTTGTGCAGAAAGGGTCTTGCCAAGTCCCATCTCGGCGCCCCAGATTTGGTAATGGTAAGTGAATCCCGCGTCCGACATGTCCCTCTGGTGCTCCATCAACGGGCGGGGGTATTCAAGTTGCTGCAACGGCTGATCGAAATGCTCGTAGATGTTCTCACCAGCAAGGTATCGAATCGTAGTCCAATTACGATGGCAATCTTCAACCGACCACATTCGGCGGGGATTCACATCATCGAAGCCATGGTACTTCGCTCCACGCATGGCTTTGATAGCATCCTTGAAACAGAAATCACTCTTGACAAAAAGGATTCGCCCGCCCTTCACCTCGAACATAATCGGAGCTTGCCGCTTCCGACCAAGGTTGTCCTTTTTGAGCCACTGTATAGTATGCAATCCCAATTCCATCAGCGTCCCCGCTTGTCATCAAGTAGAAAGGTTACGTTGTCGGCAGCTTGTCGTTGTCGGTAATCCATCCAAAGATTGATACTCTCACTCTGGAACTGTTTCTGGATTTGATTGAATGCGTAACGAACACCAGGTGACATCTCAGGCGTTGATCCCGCCACTACCGCGTGCTTCCACTGAGCTAGCGACCCTGACATTATAGTAAGTAGCACGCCCCTTGCAATTGTCTCCGTCGTCACAAAAGGCATCCCGCCTGCACACTCCATCATGTCTAACACATCAGGCTCGTCGGCCACAATCAGCACACTGTACATGACATGAGCCAAAAGCTTCGGGTTCAAACTAACCTCCGCTTTCGTGTCCTTCATCGCCGCCAAACAACTAAGGAAGCGACTAGCAGTCGTCAACCGATGAGACGAAGCGTCAGCGGCGGATGCAGGGCTGTGTCCCAAAACCTTCATCGCCACAGCGAGGTAGGCCGGGAAATCCACATCAGGTCGTTGGATAATGAGAACTTCAGGTTGCACAGTATATCCGGTGTAAACGGTGAAACAGAAAAGGAAAGAAAGAGGAACGCTGCCAGGACTCGAACCTGGGACCCACTCTGCACTTAGCATTTCGCGGCTTCAAAAGCAGCCGGGCGGCGGAACCATCCCAGCGTTCCAAACCTCTCTATCAGTATGATTGTCAAAACGGGGTCGAACCCGCCATAAAATCCGGTGAAATCCGAATTATCTGGCGCGAGCGTCCGGATCGTCACTACCGTCGGGGGTATCATCCGCCACCACGGTGGCACCTTCTCGCTTCACGTTAAGGAATTTGGTGATCTCCGCAACGATCTTCTCGGCCGAAGGCAAGGAAGTGAACGGCGTCGAGCATTTGACCGCGATCGGCACGTGCCAGGACCACTGGCCCTTCTCAACCAGCCGCGATTTCATCGTGACCGGCAGCGCATTGTGTGGCTCTTGCTCGACCGAATTTGGGTTGGCGTCAATCATCGCCTGAGAAATCGGTAGGTACGGAAAGATGCGCTTGGCTTCAGTCCGTGCAGATTTCGTCCCGCAGAAGAACTCCAAGAATTGTCCAGTGCTACGCTCGTAGACAAGGAAACTGGGGCCATACATACAGCCGCTTCCCTTCTCTGCCGATTGAACCTGGATACGCTTGAACTCGGGATCGTTAACATCGTAGACGGCAACGATATTCTCCGTGTCCTTCAAGTCGATGGCCTTAGGCCGGCGTGCAAGCGGGAGGATGTCGATCTCATCACCAAGATCAGTAACCTCATCCTCCGTCACCGGAATGCCGTAGTTACCGGGCCCAACCAGCTTGCGATTGACAGCCTTGCCCTTGGTGAATAGCTGAAGCCGCGGTAGGAAGTCGGAGGACTTAGCGATCTCGTCGAAATCCGCGTCCGAACCGACCTGCGTCGAAGGCAACTGGTCGACAAAATTGACAGGAACCAAAGCATTACTCTCGTCACTCATGAAACACCTCTCTAATCAGGAATCGGGAACCAGAAATCAGGAATCAGAACCAGGAACAGTCTCACCGACCGCCCGCTGGACAACACGCTTTTTGAGTCGTTGAATAATACGGGCCCGTTGCCGTTCAACACTTTCATCATCGAAGTGAACTGCCCACGTCAAGGCGGCAAACCACCCATCTAACGGGGTTTTACAGTCCATGGCTACCACAGCCAACGGTCCCACTTGCCGCATCTCACGTTCCCCTTGCAATTCAGTGAGAGAACGTGCGTATGGTACAGGTTGAAGCTCTGGGATCAGCGCCAATCTCAACGTTCCTTCGTTGACAGACACTCGCCGCTGGCGTACCATCACCATTATTAGAGCCTTGAACTCCCGCAACGGCAGCACCGTTGCTTCAGTCGTATACTCACCCCACTGATCCTCAGGTAGCTTGGAAAGAAAGTAGGCCGCCTCAAGCGACATCTCCCCGCGATCAATAGCCTTACGGTACACCTCGTATCGTGACAAACTAGCCAAGCCAATCATTCGACGGACCCAGGCTGGATTCTTGTTAAGAATCTGACAAAGCTCAGCCTGAGTCATACCGTGTTGGCTCTTCAAGAGCCGACGAATTTGTCTTGCATACTCAGACGGTTTGGTTACCGGCCGCGCCGCATTCGCTGTGACTTGCATCGCCATGACATCTTTGTCTGTGAGTCCAAATTTCACAATACACGGGATCATATCAATGCGAGTCTCGTGAGCGGCGGCTGTCCGCCAGCGTCCATCCACAATCTCCATCTTGCCATCGTGTCGTTTTGAGGGTCGAACACAAATCGAATTCAGAAAACCGCGGCTCGCTAACGAATCCCGCACCTCAACATACTCGGCGCCGCGCCGATTCACCGGCCGAAGCACGAACGGTGGATCGACCAAGTCGGCGATCGGAATCAGTCGGAATTCGTCTTGCATGTCTCTTCTCTCCATAACAATATACGGGTATCCGGCGCGTTTGTCCCCAACAAAACCCGAAAATTCCTGAAAATCCGCACGATGCGCCGAATCGCACCGCCTAACCAAGGGGATTAGCTACCCCTCGTTCGGAATTTTCCGATTTTTCCAAGTTTTCAGGGGATAAACGCGCCGGATACCCGTATATTGTTATGGAGAGACACTGAGGCACGCACACGCCTCATCGACACCGCCGGAGTTCACCATGCCCGCAGTTACCGAAGTGGTACGTCGCTTTCTAGCAACTCAACAAGCAAAGTTGCCGGGCGCAGACCTAATCGAACGGTATCTACGCTACGGACCGGAGAATCTCGAAACGCAAGTCATAGTCGCCCCTGATGGCGGTGATCCTGTTGAAGGTCGACGTAACACTTGGACAGATGGTACTTGCAACTGGTACCACATCCGGATTCCCAAAAACGCCAACGACAAACCAGAGTGGGACGATTACGAACTCCGCTGGGCTCCCGAGGAACATGCCGATGCGATGGGCAGTACCGGTTGGGATTGGAAAACCCTTCGATCCCGTTGGGTAGGATACGACTTCGATGAGATCACTGGCCATGCGAAAGGTGTCGGTGTAAACACCGAAGAGCTTGAGCGAATCAAAGAAGTAGCCCAATCACTTCCCTACGTCGAAGTCCGGAAAAGCACAGGCGGCAAAGGACTCCACCTCTATGTGCTCTTTGACGAGGAGGGTGTTCCGACCGCAACTCACACCGAACACGCGGCCTTAGCACGCTGTATTCTCGGAATGATGACGGCTGAAGTGGGATTCGACTTCGCCAGCGCGATTGACGCCTGTGGCCACAATATGTGGATTTGGCGTCGGGACATCACCGATGAGAATCAAGGTCTCAAACTGCTGAAACCGGCCACCAAGGCGTTGGGAGTCGATGACCTACCATCCAACTGGCGAGATCACATCGCCGTCGTTACCCGCCGCGCCAACAAAATCAGACTCAAAGGGGTTACTGACGCTCATATCGACCCTTTCGATGAACTCACCTCCGCCCGTCGCCTTATCCCACTCGATGAGAAGCACAAAGCCATTATCGAGGCTCTGATGGAAACGGGATTCTCTACGGTTTGGATTTCCGATCACCATCTCTTGCAGGCTCATACACAAGCTCTTGCAAAGTTGGTAAACGATGCGCCGACTCGGGCAAAGCTTGAACTCATCGGGCACTTCCAAACCAATAGTCCAGGCAAGGACCCCGGTAATCCAAACTGCTTCCTCTTCCCAATGGACGGTGGAGGGTGGCGAGTTTACCGATTCTCTCCGGGTGTGGTAGAAGCCGAAGCTTGGGTACAAGACGGTGCCGGTTGGACCACCTGTTTCTTCAATCGCCTCCCCGATGTCGATACAGCTTGTCGCGCTTACAATGGACTCCGCACCGAAGGGAAGCAACATTTCACTTTCCCAACCGGCCACGACGCAATCAAAGCCGCCGAAGCTCTCGGACAAAAGCTGGACATTCCACTGGAGCTACGAGACCGAACAGTTGAAATTCGCGTCAACAATGGCTACCTCACGATCTACCTTCAGAAGATCAAAAAGGATGATGAAAATCGGGATATGAAAGGTTGGATCGAGAAGCGGAGTCACTGGATACGCGATCTCGATAAGCGAATCGTAGCCGATGATTCAAGTGACCTCGGTGAGGCTGATTACGATAGCTTCCTTCGTTCTCTTCGATCACCAGCAGGAGAAGTCTCGGGTTCAGGTTGGATGTTTCAATCAGCACAAGGAGATTGGTCTTTATCAGCAAGCGGTATGGTCAAAATGATTCTTCAAGGGAAAGGGCAGCCAAAACAAGAGGCTGAAATCATCATGGGAAAATGCGCTGTCAATCCTTGGAAAACCATCTGTCAACCGTTCCAAGACGAGTACCCAGGTGGTCGCCAATGGAACCAAGGCGCCCCGCAACTCCGCTACACTCCAGCACCTCTAGGTGATACCCCGCCAGAACATCCACACTGGGACCTCATTCTCAATCACGTAGGCAGTGAACTCACGTCTAGCCTCAAAAAGAATGCCTGGGCTCAACGCTACGGAATCGCCACTGGTGCCCAATACCTCCAGCTTTGGGTTGCTGCACTTTTCCAAAACCCATTCAACCGTTCCCCGTACATTTTCCTCCATGGCAACGAAAACTCAGGGAAGTCAATCTTCTATGAGTGCATCCAACTGCTAATGACAAAGGGCGTGGTGAACGCCGGGCGAGCCTTAACCACAACAGGTGACTTCAACGGTGAACTCATCGGTGCCGTTCTCTGCTACATCGAAGAGATTGACTTGTCGCACCATAAAGTCGCCCTGCCACGCATCAAAGACTGGACGATGGCAGAATTCATCTCGATTCGACAGATGCGTCGTGATGCTTACGAACAAGCCAACACCACACATTGGATTCAAATTGCCAACCACCGAGATTACTGCCCAATCTTCGGCGGAGATACACGCATCACTGCAATCCAAGTACCAGACTTACTACCGGAGCAAGAGATACCGAAAGAGAGACTGAAAGCACTGCTTCGAGAAGAGGCGCCTCAGTTTCTCTGTACACTGCTCAATGTCACCATCCCGCCGGCTGATGGTCGTCTACAAATTCCGGTCATTGAAACAGACAGTAAGCGGGACGCCATTGACCTGAATAAGTCGTTTCTCGAAGACTTCCTTGAGCAGCACTGCGAACGAGTAGCCAATCAACGTGTGAGTTTCGCTAGCTTCTGTGATAGCTTCGTCAAATGGCTTCCAAATGACGCAAAGAAGGCATGGACAATTCAACGCATCGGTGCCGGACTCTCAGGTAAATGGGATGTCACACGTAACGGCAAACAACGCTTCCTTGAAAATATGATTCTTCACGCCCCTACGGAGACTGACAATGACGAAACAGAACGACCACGATGACTTCTACGCCGAAGGCGACATCAAGAGTGAGGCAAAGGGGTCGGGCGCCCGCGCGAACCTCGGGAAAATCTCTCTATCGCTAGTGCCACTGCATTTGTTCGCTGGAGCGGCGCGGGTCTTCATGGGTGGCAGGCTCAAGTACGCCGAGTGGAACTGGACCAAAGGTATGAAGTGGAGCACTTGTTTCGATTGCCTACTACGCCACCTGTTCAAATGGTGGTTCCTCCGTGAAGATAATGACGCCGAAAGTGGCGAGCACCATCTGGATCACGCTATCGCCAACCTGCTAATGTTGAGGCACTATCATACAGCGTACCGGGACGGCGATGATCGACCACCGGAATTCACAGGGTTCACAGAAGCCTTGGAAGACTTCACCACATGCTTCGACGAAGAGGCTTACTTGGAACGGAACCCCGAGATCAAAGCCATCGTCGAGGCGCGACGGGCCGAGGGGAAGTGAAATGAGCAAGCTCTATGAGGGGATGACGCACTTGTCCGGCAATCTGCTGGCTGCCATCGACTTCGAGACCACGGGTCGCCGGCCCGGTTTCCATGAAGTTGTTCAGATCGCTATCGTCCCTCTGGAACACAATCTTCAACCTCACCCTGACGCGCCAACCTTCTATCTGAACATCCGCCCAGAGCACCCAGAGCGTTGTGAGCCCGGTGCCTTTGCCGTACACGGGATTGACATGGACATGTTAATGCTGCACGCGCCAAGTCAAGACCGCGCGGTTGATTTGCTGTGTGAATGGTTCAACAGACTCGATCTACCGCCCAACCGTGTCGTCATACCATTAGCTCACAACTGGCCCTTTGAATCAGCTTTCATCAAAGGGTGGCTCGGAATCGAACTCGTCGATCAAATGTTTCATAGTCATGCACGAGACTCGATGCTTTTGGCGGCCAGCCTAAACGACCGAGCCTTCTTCATCGGTGAAGACATCCCATTCTCCAAACTCAGCCTAGTCGCATTGTGTAAGCAACTGGGCATCCTCTACGACAACGCCCATGACGCCCTCGCGGACTGTCTGGCAGCGGCCGAACTCTACAAGCAACTCTTGACTTTCGATGCCTGATTTACCCACCCAAATGACTGATACCTTACCACCCTTCAAAGAGGGTCGTGACCGGAAATCGCATTTCGAGCCGGACGGTACACTCATCTACGCACGGGAAGAAGGCGACTGGGAACCACCCCGAGCGATTGATGGGTTCGAGGCTGATCCTGACAATCCATGGCGGCTCAAGCCGCTCTGGGGCTCCTGTGTGGCCCGCCTGCACACAGCGGTCCGATTCCCAGCCTGTGGCTGCATCGGCCTCATATCACGCTGTAGCGAGCCCAGAGCCCTCTTCATGCAGCGTGTGACCTTTGAGGTGTGTGAACAGTGCCCCATCACGGAGACCAATCATGCCCTGTGACGACTGCCCTGAACACGCTGCCCCTGACAATCCCCAAGGCACTGCTCTCATCGTTTACGCAGGCGGGCCGCCCCACACCTCTTTCGCGGCCGTGGCCCTCACCCTGTCAGATGACGATCCGGCCGTGGTGACCAAATGGAGCAAGCCAAAAGTTCACCCCAAGGGCGAGATCGAGTACCAACAAAATGAAGCGGAGCCGCCGGAGATTGAAGGCTATCAACGTGATGCCTCGAACCCCCGGCTACTCCGCCCTGTCTGGCCGCATTGCAATTGGCGATGTCTCCATGTCTGGCGAGCCGATGACGGTCAAGTCCGGCTTACGGCCGGCTGCCTGACCCCTGCCTCAAACATCAAGCCTTATGTGATTCTCTCTCTGGCTCAATGCCAAGAGTGTCTGAACCTCCCTACTCAGTCCCCTCCGAAACCGGAAGGGACTGACCATCCATGACAAGTTTGTAGACTCGACAGTCCGCAAAATCTGTCAACTTGCATCGAGAGACAAACACTCCGAACTGTCGGAGTTCCTTCCTTGTCGCCTCTGACAACGCATCATTCATCGTATCCTTAGCCACCATATCCAGCAACTCTTGCAACGTGTGGCGTGCAATAACGCTCACGACGGCTGCTTGTGTGATGTCGTTGATCGTTGAGTCTACATCCCAGTTGGTCTTACCGATAGCCTGCACCACGTCTCTGATCTTGTAAACCACCACCGTACCAATGACAATCTTCTTGTGGTCCTTGGTAGTCAACACTTGCTTTGGGAGCGCAAGCGTTTGACGGGCAGTAACAATGATCTCGATCTCTGTTACCAGCGGCCAGTAGACATGGAGCCCGGACAACATCGGAATGACCTTACTACCATGTCGCCATTTGACTCCACCGTGAGTCGCACGCACAATCAAAATCCGAGGTATGAAACTCAAGAGGGCATCGAAAATCTGCCCAAGCCAAGCGAAGGCTGTTTCCATGTCTCTCCCCTTACTCATCGTCCCGCAAGAAGGCTGTGCCAGCAGCCCACAGTTCGTGTTCGTCCGACCATTTGAAGTCAAAGATTTCGCCTTGTGGATGGTCGTCATTCCCGATCAATAGGTCTTTCTTGAGCATCAACTTTTTATCTTTATTCAGCCCCATGATAAAGCTACTCAAGAGGGCGTAAGAAGACGGCGAGTCCTCGCTGTCGATGATATGAGTCTTCCGAATGTCAATAACCTGAGCCGTTTGCAATGCTATAGGCGGACCGGGATTAGTTGGTTCAGCCATGAATGAACGGAGATTCAGACGTGGCTTCGAGCCCCCGGAGACCTCGGCATAGTTCGGCAACACTCCAATATCCTGTGCGGTATAACCCACATCTGTCGGGTGCCGATCACCAATGTCACTCTGCGGGCGGTAGACCACGTTAGGGCCGCCAACAATAACAATATCACTGGCTTCGATATCCTCAAAATACCCTATCGGCAACGTACCGGTCGCGCCCATCCCCTCACCACCGCCGCCGGCATCGCCAGCAGCAATCTCATCGGGCGGAGGCCATGTCAAATTGAACGCAAGGCCGGACGGCCAGAACCAATCATACTTCGACATCTGACCCGCTTTAACCGGAACAAGACAAGTGAAATCAATCAAGTTGGTCTCAGAATTGTAAGTCGCCTCCTCAACTAACGCCTTGATTGAACCACTGGCTACGTAACCCTGCGAGAAGTCAAGCGTCACACAGTCAAAAGGCTCAAGATTCAGTTTGTTCAGGAAAGTGCTGAATCGAATCCGCTTCCATGTATTCGAGTTCCGAATCAACCAGAACGTGGCCGCCTTGTAGATGGTGTCAGGCTGATTGTAGATGTACCAATCGTAGCCCTCCTCTTGCACCCCGTAGCGATTGACATTGTGTCGCAGAATGATGGTCTGCTCACTTCGGTCCTTCTCACGATCCGTGATGCCTGGTGACCAACGCATTCGCCATCCTATCTTCATCTTCGTGACCAAATCCTCCGTCGTGGTCAACTCCACTTGCACACCCTCTTCGGCGTCAATATCGCTGACGGTAATCGTACCATCGCTATCAGGTTCATCCGGGAGGTACTTGATGAAAAACTTTCCATTGTTAAGCCACAGGGCGCAGCGGGCTTGGAAAGCAATCTCTTGCAATATCTGGACAGTGTTCTTTCGCTCCAACACTGGAAAGTTCACCGGGAAGGCATCAAGTTTACCACGCACATACTCGAATGAATCATAATCGTACGTCAAGTCAGTGAAATGTTCGATTATGTAAATCAAAGTGTCAATCATGTCAGGACCAACAGCAGCATGTGATCGAAACGTCACATAGAGATCGTCAGTCCACCCTTGATCGGCATACGAACTCAACGGGCGCTCCGTGACAATCTGAACTGTCTTGAGAGTCCCGTAGTCGACATTCTGCACAGTGTAATAGCTCGACGGTACATCAACCAAACGTCGCTCCCCGGGAAACTCTTTGTACGCTCGAACCGCTAGGACAGTCCCAGGGTTGTAGGTGTAGAGTGCTGCTACGATGTACGTGATCGGCTCGGAACTGAAAATACGTACCGTGGCACCGGGCTCCGCCCAGAATTGCTGTGGAATCGCGTCATCTGACATACGCGAAGCACGGCCGCCACTACCTGCAATGATGTAACCATGTTGACGGCAAGAGCAGCCAGTCCAGCGCGCATTCCCGCAATCACACGGAACTGGGATGCGATAGTCGTAATCAGTGACACCACCTCCCGGGGAAAGAGAATACGGGCACGTCTCAAGCACATCATCAGCTTGATTGTCCGCCTCAGTGTCTCCATCCGGCCATGATCGACTTGAAACATGAAAATCCTGCTCAGAAAAGTATCCCACAAAAAGAGCGCCGTTGATCTCAAGGGTTAAAGTTTCCCCCTGGGGAAAATCCTCACCACCGAGAATTCGCAACGGGTTACATCCCAAGCCTTGAGCCGCAGCCTCCGTGACTCGTCGATTACGCTCCCAACTCGCGCATGCCGCTTGCGAGGCGGCATTGGAAAGAATCTGACCTTGCTGATCTTCGAGAAGATTGATTTGATCGAGCAACTCTTCCGACTTACCTGAGTCGTAGCCTCGATAACAATACATGGCACACCACAGTGCGCTGGACTGGGCAGCGATCAGTGCAAGTGATACATAGATGCTGGAGTCAGAATTTTGGCCATCACTAAAAAGAGACATGGACGACAAGTAGTCTAAGCCCGAAATCACTCCGACGCCGCACAAGGTAGTGCCGGATACAGCCTCATTAACCTGGAGAGCAGGGCTATCTAACACAGTTCCGAAAATCATCGGCCAGGGTTTACCTACCATCGCAGACGGCAGCCACTCGAACTGACCCTCTTCAGGGCTAAAGCCAACTTCCTTGTCTTCAATCTGTGAGATGACCGTGAACTGGATAGATCGCTCGCGCTCATCCCATACAATTGGTGAGCTAATCTTGCCGGCAAAGAGAAGGAACTTGTCGTCCAAGTTCAACCCTTCAAACCACTGATACACACGAGCGGTTCGCTTATGAATATCTGAGGCATCGAAAATGGCTTTGATGCTGCCGTCCGTGTCGTCCAAAGTCACTGTAATCTGTTCCGACGAAACATTGTTGGAGACGCCAACGACATTATCAAGATTTCCGACTTGCAGAATCTTACCGAGAATACTACCCACAGTGCGGTCACCGTACCATTTTGGTGTGGCGTCCTCCTGCCAATCAACTTGCAACAGAATGATTGGTTCGCCGCCATGAGTCTGTGTCAGTTGGGCTAAGCCGTTAACTGAAATTGAGCGTACCATTACTGTTCCTCTCCCTCGAACTCGATGTCGATGCTCACCGTCTCGCCACGGGGCATCGGAGAAATCGCCGGGGCCGCCCGGCTTTGCGTTTCAAATTCAAACGGATTGCTTGTGAAGTAGCCCACCCAAGTTCGATTGCGGTGGTCAACAATCTTGATCTGCGAAGCGAAATACGCGATGAAGAAAGCCCGCACCTCCAAGCCCTTGTTTCGTGACAACTTGAATGTCCATTGAAGCTTACTACGCGCACGGCGTTTCACGTAAGTGTAACGTGTCCCATCCATCGCGGTACGCCGCGAGACGGTATTCAAATTCGTCTCTTGATCCGAGAATGTCGGATTCGGCATCACAGTCATGGTCTGGGATGCGGGGTATGGTGCTGTCATCCGAAACATGCTTCACCTACTTAGGGGCCTGGGTCATACGTCGCCATCTCGCCTTCAAACTCGAAGCCGACTGAATACTTACAACCGCGACCATCCTGAACAACTGGTTTCGACAAATCGGTGATGATTCCCCTCCAGAATCGATGCTCCCAATCCAGCATCCCGATCTCCAAGCCGAGATGGGCATTCATGAATGTGTGGAGTCCACTAGCCTCAGCTTGTGTGAGACCTGAGAAATCAAGCACGAGTGTTTGTATCACGGGCCACATCGGATCGGCATAAACAATCAGTGTGCCACCTCGCGTCTCACGACTCACACGACTCATCTGAAGCTTGTCACGGTTACCAAGATTCGGGGCCCGCAGCGTCAACGTGTCACTGAAAGGGCCCGTTACCGGATAGACCAGTTGAAATGGAACCGTGATACCTGGAATCGGACCATCGAGTTCAAGTGGCGGTGGCGTCGGCGCAGACGACGGACCGGAGCCTGCAAACGGGTGATACTCGTAGAGATAGTCTTCCAGTCGATTGTACCAAAGAACCGATTCGCTCAGTACAATCGAGTCACTGGCTTCGAGGTTACGAATAACATTGCAAGTCGCCGAGTCAGACAGACTCAAACTGTCTGCCAGAAGCTTAGTTGTCACGGCCTCTGCCGTGTCAATAACAGTGAGGTCATCAGAAGCAGTAGGCGTTATGTTCGTCCGGGCCTCGTCCGATAGTGACAGACTATCCGAAGCAGAGGCAGCAATCGCGGCGGCCAGAATTTTGATGGCCACAGCCTGCTCACCGAACGACAGATGATCCTCAGCCTCTTTCGGATCAGAGTAGGTGACCGATGTTTGAGCCGTGTCTTGAAGACCGACATAAAACACCGTCTCTTCCAAAGTCGCAGGGTCAACCTCAATGTGCTCCGTCTGGAGTGCATCGGACGCTGTGACCCGTTGAAAACCTGGCCAAGCGTGCTCAGCAAGAGTTGTAATGTAATCTCGCGCCGAAACATTCCTGACAATGTTGTACGATGCCACATCCGTGAGAGCCAGCATATCGAGAGCATCAACTCGATCCCGAACCCCCTCGGCAACGTCCGTGAGGTAAAGCAACTCGTCGTAGGCCACCTTTGAGTAGTCAGCCGTCGCGGTATCTGTTATGACCAACGTGTCAGTCGCATCGTGCAGCAATCCCGCTTGATCGGCCAAACTTAGAGCATCACTCGCCGAGACATCAATCTCGCGTTCCAAATTCGCATCGTCGATCAAGATCAAAGTGTCGTAGGCATCAACACCGCGAACGATAATGAAAGTGGCTTCATCCGTCAGAACCAGGGTGTCCGCAATCAAACGAACAAGCTCAAAATCAGCCTCATCCTCCAGAACCAAAGTGTCTTCGGCAACTCGACAGTAATCACCGACCGCAGCATCAACGAGACTCAAGGTATCGGAAGCTGCTCGCTCAGCAACAAAGCCCGGTATGGTGGAATCGGCGAGCACCAACGTATCGCTGGAGGTTCTCGAAAAGACCGTCACACAAGTGGCCGAATCGCTCAGAGTCAGCGAGTCACTAACACCAAGAATCAGATCAACAGTGGCCACATCACTCAGCACCAGAGTATCTGAAGCCGACTGTATTCGGTTAGCTTGATCGGACAAGACCAACCAGTCGATGCCCTCGCCAATCATAATGCGAGATACTGTAGCTTCGTCATCCAACGTCAACGAATCGGTCGCGCTGCGAAATACTTCAGCAACAACAGTCGCGGTACCACTCAACACCAAAGTATCAGTCACCGAGCGGGTTACTTCGACATCAGCGATAGCTTCATCAATCAAGACTAAAGTGTCTATCGCCGGGCGAACATACTCACCCACGGCCTGATCGTTCAGGGCTACGGAATCAGACGCAGAAACCTCATAAATACGACGGACCACTTCTGTGAAGCTCAAAGTATCTGATGCCGTGACTCCAAACTCCCCCGTCACCAGAACTTCTTCACCCAATACAAGAGCATCAACAGCATCAACATAGTAGAAGGTAACTTCGACCGCCAAAACCCCTAACTGGAAGTAGAGCCCGGGAAGTGTGTTGATCGTGGCCAGCATTCCGGTCGGGCCGGTAGGTAACGGTTCTGGTTCAACATACTGGTTCGCTGGATCGCCAATCTGCATGGTTCGTCCAAGAATCGAACTCGAAGAACCGAGGCGACCAGTCAGCGTAGGAATAAAGACGCCTGGAGTGACTGAAACCGGCATTCCAAGAATAAGAGTCGAGCCCGCTAGTGATGACTTGATCGTCCCCAACTGACTCGTAAAGCCACGATGCACATTGTGAACGCAAACCTCGATCCACTGCGCCGCAATGCGCAACTCCGGCTCGAAATCATAGCCAGCGGCAATGACTTCAGCCCACTGTGAAGTCACACGTAGATCAGGCTCAAAGTCGTAACCCGAAGCAACCACATCGATCCATTGCGATGTGACGCGCAGATCGGAAGCCGTGAAATTACCCGTTGCAACTTCGGCAAATTGTTGTGTTACCCGTAATGCCATGTACCCGGCCTGTTGTTAGCTACCCACTTCAATTCCAAACTTCGCGGCATTGACACCACCGGATGTCCACAATAAACCCGTGGCCGGATCAGTGGCAAGAGTTCCAAGGATGAGCCCATACTCATCCCACATGAGCTTCTCAGTCAACACATCCACTTCAGAAGCATCACTAAGGCATTTAACATCTAGTGTCAATGCTTGCGGGTTAGTGACCCGTGTGACTGTCGCCACCTGCACCGCTTGGATCGTAGCCCCGCTGTATTCACTCGGAAGCGATTCGTAGGTGAACAAATCCCTATCAGTCGGTGTGTCCGAATGCAAGTAATCAGCATTAGTCCAGACAGCGGCATCAGCAGGACGTACCGGACCATCGCTAATCGCATCATAATGTTGAATCGCGCCTGCCACACCCCAACCAACCGAATGATCGCCAACAGGCCACAACACTGGAATCTTCACGTCGCCAAGGAAACCATTATTCTCGGACCCCTGGTCGCTGCAAATGTAAACATCGTCAATGATACAGCCTGAATTACTCCACCCAAGCATGGCTAAACTGGTATAACCGTCCCAACTTTGATACGCCATGTCCACGCCCACGCCCTCAGCAACAGTTTCACCATTGATACGTAACTCGTAGGCGCCATTCGCGCCGCCCCTGGCGAGAACATAAAACTCGATGTAATACCAGCGACCAGCTTGGAGGCCGGCATCATAGAGAGGCATTCCGTTGAGCAATCTCAACCCGCCGGCAGCAGTAAGCTGAAGCTCGAATTGGGTATCGTTGATCGTGTAGTATCGTACCGGAGTGCAAGTACTAGGTGTCCCCAAAAGCTTCAAAGCGAAGCCCATGTACACATGGTTCGATCCAGAATACAACGCTGGAAAACGAAGATACTGCGTCGTATGACCAAAGTATATCCCAGTGCCTCGGGCTCTACCTTGAGTAGCATAGCCATCGGGAGGAGAGGAAGTAAGCGATCTCCCCTGATAGCGCTGACCAAGCGCCCACGAAGCTTCATTGGTCGAAGCTGCTGGATCAATCCAATCGAAACCATCTAACCACAACTGTGACATGTTAGTCCACCCCTACTTTAATTCCGAATTTCGCAGCGTTAACACCAGCCGGTGTCCACAGCACGTCAGTATCCGGATCAGTTTCGAGCACCCCAGTTAGGATTCCATATTCATCCCACATCAACTTCTCCGACGCCACATCAGCCTCAGTCGCATTACTATCACACAAAACAATCAATGTTTTCGCTTGAGGATTAGTGACTCGTGTCACAGTCGTTACTTGGACTCCTCGAATCGTCGCTCCACTATACTCACTGTCGAGAGCGGAATAAGTGAACAAGTCTTTCGTGTCCAACACACTCGCGTAAAGGTAGTCGGTATCATCCCATACCTCACCACCGACGGCCACAACCGGAGTTTCATCCACCGCCTGATAATTCGTCCCCACCCCAGAAATCGACCAGTTCGAGGTGTCATCCCCATCAGGTATAATGGCCGGGATTTTCACATCACCTAAAAAGGTGTTGTTTATCGAACCCTGATCATCGCAAATGTAGATGTCGTCAACGATCGTGCCAAAATCACTCCAGCCAAACTGAAACAGATTGGTCCAACCATCCCAACTCCTCTGCGCCATATCAACACCCGTGCCCTCAGCAATAGTCTCACCATTGACACGAAATTCGTAGGCGCCTCCGGAAGACTTGGCAAGAACATGAAACTCAATATAATACCAGCGGTCGACTTTGAGACCGAAGTAAGTAAAAGGCATTCCATACGTCAGACGAACCAAGCCATCGTCAGACAACTCTATACCGAATTGAATATCGTTGTACGTATAGACTTGAATCGGGAAGCCATTCGCAGGCGGACCAAGAAGCTTAATAGCAAAGCCCATGTACATGTGCTCGGAACCCGGGTTCAATGCAGGATACCTCAACCACTGACCCCGATGACCCCAACTCAGCGCACTCCCGCCATTACGCCCAGCCGTCATAGTAGCGTCCGGAGAACTGTAGATAAGATAATCCTCCAAATACCGCTTTCTGAGTGCCTGTCGCAACTGCAAAGTGGTGGACGTGATATCAATCCAGTCAAAACCTTCAGCCCATAGGAGTGCCATGTTAGTCTACCTCCACACCAAATTGTACTGCATTGAGATTCGCTTCTATCCACGCCGCGCTGGTGTCAGGATCAGTCTCCATTATATCTTGAATCTGAGTGTAAGTAGCGCTTGCGATATTTTGAGCAGGGCGGGGGTACTCCGTCCCGCCAGACTTGACTTGTTGGATCAAATCGAGAGCCACATCGTCCTGTCGCGGTGAGGTGCAAAGTTGAACCCCATGCACGTCAGTCAAACCAGCCGGAACATCCTCGTAAGTAAACAAGGTCTTCTGACCAGTCGTGCCAGAAAGATAGGTGGTGTCATCATCAACAGGTTCATTCTCGTCAACCAAAGCGTAGCTATCACTCCCTCCAGAAAGCGTCCATTGCTCATCGGCTGTATCGCCATCCGGTTTCAAATGGAAAACACGAAGCGGTCCAAGGAAATCAGCACCAGCGCCCTGCGCAACGTACATGTCATCAATCCGACTATCACCCGAACCCCAAGAGTACCAACGAGCGCCAATGCAACCATTCGGTGTATGAATTTCGGTATCAAGACCTGTCTCAGAAAGAACCGTCTCACCATTGATGCGAATTTCAACAGTTCCAACCGAATTGTCGAAATAGACCTTGACCTCAATATAGAACGACTGTTGCCTGTAACTTCGGATCGTTGCAGGTATGACCGCAATGTGCCAACCCTCAGTCCGGTAGTAAATAGTCCCATCACTGTGCAACCACAATGCGCCCTGCTGTTCGCGTTCGCTATTGATAAAAGTGAAAACACAAATGTGATCGGTAGCCACAGAAGTAAAACGAACCCGAAATCCCGTCACCCACGTTCCGGATATGTCGCTCGGTACAAGGGCTGGAGTTTCAATCCACTGGCCGGCTTCACGAAACGACAATGCCTGCCCCTCCCCGAAAGCATCGTCAGTGATGATGGCATTAGGACTCGTGGTAACATTGACATAAGCGTATCGCTTAGCGAGAATATTCGCTAACTGCGCATCAGTGATACCAGTGCCAATCCAATCGAATCCTTCAATCCAACGCAATGCCATTAGCCCAAACTCCAATGCTTGAGGTACGTGTGGTGTTCGTACACGTTACTGGATCGATCATGACCGAATCCAATTCTATTCCCACCGTTACTGAGGTAGGCGTCCCGCGCTTGTGACAAAAGTTCAAGCCAATTCGTACCATCGACGCTGAGATAAAACTTGTGATTGACGCTATCGTCCGCAAACCGAAGCCAAACGACATCACTAAGTAATCCTATCGCCGTCCAATCAACGGGATGAGGAGCATCGTACGAACTATAGCTGTCCATGTGAGCAACTTGGATTCCTGGCTGCGCATCATAGCGATGATGTACGACAAGAGTTACCAGCTTACCATCACCGCTGTTCTCGATAGTGATCCCGCATCGCGGATATGTTGTCCCCGTCTGACGCCACAGCACTGAAAATGCGGCTGTCAACACATAAGGTGTTGATGGAGGTGTTATGTACTTCCCGCGAAGCTGGCTTCCAGAGCCTCCGTCAGCCTTCAACAGAATACTACCATCCGCCACGTCCACCGTGCTCGCTTCTCCACCTTGATTGTACCAAGTGAAATCAGCGGCTGCGGCAAGGTCACCATTCGCTTTGAAAATACGGAAAGGCGGAGTGTTGTCAGGAATATAAAGCGCACAGAAATCAGACAGGTGTTTTTGCAACGAACCTTCAGTAACAATCACTCGCACAATCTGCGCGTCGGCGTGCTCAGCCGGCGTCGTGTTTTCGATGCCGCGCTCGACAGTCAACACGTGAGTGGAGCGAGCAGTCACAAGCAGCAACTCCGATTCAATGAGAATCCGAAAATCGCCCTCAGCCGGAAACTCGGAACCATCGTCCAAAGTAAGACTGGTCGCTCCTGATGAAATCAAACCGTCAAGCGTCGATTTCGTATTATTGACATAGCGTTCTTGTCGCATGATTTCTTACTCCTCGATCCATGTTGAGTACGAGGCATAAATCCCCATACTTTCTGAATCATTACCAGCCAGACAAAGTTCGTCAGGGCCTTCGTCTGACATCCAACCAGCCCACGCTTCTGAATGAATCTCAATCCAATTGAAACCGTCCGGACTAACGTAGGCTTTCAAATTGGTGCCGTCATTTGCGACTTTCAACCAAATAAAGTTTCCAGTGCCACCGAAAAGCTCACCAACATCACCAAGGAAAGTCGTTGGATCAGTCCACTTTTGAACCCTGACGCCCGTATGGCGAAAAGCTAACACAAATAGCTTACCAGTGTCACTCTCACGGTAGGCGATGCCAAAGCATCCTGCATCCGCCGATACAACACCGCGTACTGAAACAATGAGCGCTGAGGGGGAAGCCGGAACTACCGGCGCAGCTTTCTTCCAAACACGAAGACTGGGAGAACCCGATGGCGGCACATACAAAGAGACACCGCCATTACCGTAGTCTACAAGAGTCGAACCACCTTGATTGATTGCGGCAAAACTGGAGGCTGTTAAAATACCACCAGCCTTGTCAACCAGTGTATTCGCTAACGGCGCATCACTCTCACCGAAAAGCGGAACACTATTCTGGAGATGACGCAACAAGCTTCCTGCCGTCAGAATGTGAGCCACAATTGCGCCATCACTATGAGGTGTGGCATCAGACCCTTCGTAACCACGGACACAAGTGAAAGTGTCACCAGTGACCGATGTGACTTGAATGATCTCCCTATCCACAATAATAACAAAATCACCGACACTCGGAAAAGCCGAAGCATCCGAAACGGGAATCGAAGTCACGGAGCCATTTATAGCGCCGGACAAAGTGGTGATTGCGTTATTGACAATCTGTTCTCGCGCCATGATTTCTTACTCCTCAATCCAGGTTGAAAAGACTACTTGACCGTCGGCGTCCTCAGCCAAAATGTTGCCATGCAAACCGATTTCATCCGGAGTGGCCAACCAATTTGTACGAGACTGAGTGAGTAGAGTAAGCCAATTCTGCCCATCAACACTGTATCGGAAAATGTGGTTAGTAGTGTTGTCTTCAATCTGCAACCAGAGAGGAGAAGAGATGCCAATCTCTATCGCCGCCACATCACTATCCCAAACTGTCGGGCTAGTCATCTTGGAAACACAAATCTGACCAGACACCGCGAAGCTCAAGAGGAGCAGTTTAACCCCACTTGCATCACGAAGACCGATTCCAAAAGTCGAACCCTGATCCAAACCCACGTCACGAGGCATAATCCACCGTGGAATCTGAGCCGTCAACGTGTAAGCTGGCGTTGGAGCCGCACGCTTATAAAAGCGAACTGAAGTGGCCGACGGGCCGGGCACAAACAGAAGCAAGCCACCGCTATTGTAATCCGTCAGCGTTGAAGTGCCCTGATTCACAGCAGTGAAATTGCTGGCAGTCAAAACAGCATCGGCGTCATCGACAAGGTAATTTGATTTGGGTAAAGCTGAGTCATTGAATAGCGAAACACCATCACGAACGTATCGTTGGAGACCACCAACAGTGATAATCTGAATAACAGAGACCCCATCTCCGTGAGTCACCCCTGTGGTATTCTCCCGCGCCCGCACAACAGTAAACGTATTGCTCGACACACCAGTGACAAGCATGATTTCATTATCGACCACAATCCGGAAGTCACCTTCCGCCGGAAAGTCTGCCGCGCTAATCACATCAAGACTGGTCACCGCAGCGTCAATCTGCCCGTCAAGGGTTGACGCTGCGTCATTAGCGAATCGTTCTCGGCGTGACATAGCAAATCCTCATGTAAAAGAAATAGGCCGGATCGGGCCGTGAAGCACCGACCCGGCCTTGGCGAGGGAGAGTTCCCTACAATACACGTCGGTTACGCACTGACCGAATACGTCACCTTCAACTGGTCGTCATCCTGGACTGTCACCGCTCCCGATGCGAAACCGGTAACACACCAGAGGATGTTTTCGTTGGGCGGAGAGCCCGCCGTATTGTCGCCCTTGGTGGCCGCATTCGGACCGCCGGCCAAGAACAAGCCGTACACCGCGCCTGAAGCACTGATGGTAAAGACCACCGGAGAGGCATTAGTGATAACTTGACTGGCCGCCGCACCGGGCGTCCAAGCAGGTCGAGTCGATTCATCGTAGCTCTGCCACGAGTCCCAAACATTGGAGCCATTGATCTGAGCATACGTGTCACCGACCGCCGGAGATGGGGTTGGGTCTGCGTTATCCACAAGTCCCAAGTACCACGTCTCGTACCGCGCATACGTTGCAGCAGCATTAAACATCGTGTTGAAAAGCCGATTCTTGGCTTCGTTAGTAATCAGGTTAGGTGCGTGATACACACCAATCCTCTCACCCGCCCGCCAATGCGCAACCCGAAAGGCACCTCTCGGACGCAGCATGTCAAAAACTTTCCTGGCGGGGCGGATTATTTCACAGGCCGCACCGTCTTGGATCGCCAGTCGATCATTACCCATGGTAATTCTCCTTGTTACAAAGTTGTAGTACCGCGCCGCAGTTCGCGTCTTAACTGAACGGCGATGGACCTAGCCGTTTGACGGCCCGTGTCGCCGCCCTTAACAGTCACATTGATGTCGCCAATGTTAGTGACGCTCCCACCTACACTACGGTAAGTGGGCTGAACATTAGCGTTCATCGCTACAAGCTGCGAAGCGAATCTACTCGTCGCTTGCGCGTTCATCACATATTCCCCGCGCGCTAACCACGCAGGCACCACATCCGTGCCCACCGGGCCACCGGCCGCTAAGTAACGACCAACCCGGCCTCCATGAGCCGAAAGCTCAGGCGCTGCCGGTGTCTGCACTGACATCGACGCCGCCGCCAAATCCCACATCGCTGAAGCCGCTGCTGAAGTCTGCGTCGTCAGGCTGGACATACTAATCTGCGAAACCGCCGCAACACTAGTTCGAGCGATACCCGCTTGCTCTTGGACTTGCTGGGCCGCACCCCTGGCCTGTTGAAGAGCCCCCTGAGCATCTTGAGCCTTCTGAAGAGCTTCTTGCAACAGCGTCCGCAATTCACTCGCCTCAGTAGCACGCTGCTCCAGACCAACCCCACCCTCCGGCCCTCGGAGTCCTTTAAGCAACTTCGCCTTAGCATTAGCCTGTGAAGCCGCTGCGGCAGCATCCTGTATGTACGCTTCCAACACCGCCTGAACATCGGCAGGTGGTTTGATCTGTTCAATGTAATCGTCATAAGCCGCCTTCAAAGCAGCAAAATCACTCACATCCAAAGCAGTCGCAGGCACAAGAGAATAACGATCCACAGCCGCTAAGAAATTCTCAACAACATCTTTCAACACCGGCTCAGACCACGCTGTCATACCAGTGATATCATAATTCTCTGGACTTAACCCTATCTCCACCCACTTGTCAAGATCGGCTTGGGCATTTTTCTGATGCGCAGTGATTTGCTGATTAGCAACTGATACCGCATCCGACATTTCAGCATATTGCCGAAGAATAGCATTTGTCTTACCAAGCTCACTGGAGAGAATCGACAGTGTCTCCTCGGCGCCCGCGCCTTCAACCATTTCTTGAAGTCGGGGTGGGAGTTGAGGAATAACCGTGTCCAACATGACACGAACGGCTCCAACACCTTGCTCAATCTGCGAACGGAAGTCAGCAAAAGTCGCAGGCAACGCAGTAAGCCTCTGCACCTGCATCTCGGTAACGCCACCCTCAAGAGCAGTCTGTACACGCTGCTGAAGCTTATCAAAAGCCATCATGTCCGCAACGTCAATCTGCTTACCACCGAGCCAGAGCTTGCGGAACTCATCGACGCTAGCAGAAAGTCGCGCTTGCTGTTCCTGCAATGCCTTAGGGTCCTTTGCCCCGGTCTTATCGAAAGCTTGCAAATCCTCAAGAATGCCCTTCATCAAGACTTTCATCTTGCTCAAGCGTCCAGCCTCCTTCGCCGCCTCGTCAGCAAGTCGCTGGGCCTCTTTAGCTTGAATCTTCTGCAACTCTTTCTCGGCTCCAATCTTCTGCCGCATGATGAATAGAATTCTTCGCTGAGCATCACTCTGTAGCAACGTATTCTTGGTACCGCCGGCAATGTTTTCGGCTTCTTGAGCCGCTGCATCAGCACGTTGGAAGAGCGCCGATGCCGATGCTATCGCTTCCGGTGTTTGCGCTGAGCGCATGGCTTCGCTAGCTTCACGCGCCAAGAAGGCCGCTCGCCGCATATAGTTCTCGGCCTTTTGATAGGCACCCTCATTCTTGTTCGCGTATTTGAACATCGTGTCCGAATAATCAGCCTCAGCATCGGCCTGACGCTCACGCGAAGCTTGTATTGCATCCGCAGCCGCCTTCGCAGCCGTCCGATAAGCAGCAACCACACGCTCTTGAGACTTGACCATTGAAGCCAGAGTCTCTCGGGTGTCATTAACAAGCTCTTTGTTTTTGGCTTTGAGATCATCAATTGCTTTGAAGTATGTCCGGCGAATCGCCGCGGCCCCTTGCTCCCAAATACGGTCTTGCTCGCGTCGGGTGTCGTCCGCTTCCTTACGAGCTTCTTGATTGACCTTTTGAATCTCCTGAATCTGCTCTTCAGCAGCTCGGCGTCGAGCTTCAGCCGCATCACGAATCGAAGCAACCTCGGACGCCGACCGATAGATACCGACCGCAATGATTGCCGAAACACCCATCAACGCCAGACCGAGTGGTCCAAGTGCAGCGTTGGCAAGCAACGCTTTCACCGCAAGAACTGCCAACGCCGCACCCAGAAAGGTCACTACACCTGTAACTGCTTGCAATGCGGCAACAAGCTGATTCGCCCCGCCAACCCATTGCAGAATCGAACCGAGTACCTGAGTCAATGTCATCCCCAACTCTTGTGTCAAAGTGACCTTGAGTTTGTTGATTTCATGAGTCAGTTTTTCGGCGGGCATTTCTTTGAACTTCTCCCACAGTTCATCAAGGTGCTCAGCAGACGACTGCGCCATCGCCTTCACTGCGTCCTCATACGCCTGAGCATCGTCACGTGTCAAAGCCAAACTCGCCGTCAAAGCTCGGATTCGACGAATGGACTTCGCGTATTCGGAGGCCATGTTCTTCGATTCATTGCTGATCGTCTTCAACGCACCGACAAAACCTTCGGCTTGAACAATCTGCTCAGCATTCGCATAACCCAATTCCCGTAGAACCTTCTTCATGTCCTCGGAAGGCTTCAAGAATGCCAACATTGCTTGACGCAGACCAGTAGACGCCTTGTGTGCCTCGATACCGCCGATGGTTAATGACACATAGGAAGCAGTCACCTCTTCAAGCGTAATACCAAGCTGCGCAGCGATTGGAATAATAGAACCGAGCGTATCCGCCAATTCCTTACCACGGACACGACCCAACTGAATAGTACGGAAAAACTGTGCCGCAACCTGATCGGCATTTTGCGATGACATGCCGTAAGCGTTCAACACCCCTGTCATCAATAGCACTGAGTCTTTCAGATCAATGACACCAACTTTCGCCAGCTTCATCGACGCTTCCATGATATTCGTGCGTTCAGAGACTTCGACAAATTGATTCGAGATCGTCTGATAGATGCCTTCAACAGCTTGCCCGAGGTCCACATTGAAGCGGCGAGCCATATTAGCCGCCTCATCCGTGAGTGTTTGAAACGACGATGTAGTCTCCCGCATCGAGCCTTCAAGCGGCGCCATCGTAATCAGCAGAACTTCAGAGATCGCACGCTGGAACTTGATCGACTCACCAACCGACTCACGCAGAAGATTGCGGACCTGTGACAAGGCGCGAACAATTGCCTGTGTAAAAACAATCCGTCCCATCATCTGGAACGACATCATAAGCCGTTTGGACGAATTACCCGTCTCATTAAGAGCCCGGGTGCCCTTTTGTCCGGCTTGTGCCATCTGCTGTCCCGCTGAAGCCGATGATCGACCCAAGGCAGCCATACCTTGATTGACTTTGTCGATCTGCTCTTGCGTCCCAGGCGGCAGCCCGAGATTTGAACCTGTCGTCTGAGCAGCAGGCGTCGGAGTGGCAGGAGTTGTAAGCTTACTCAACCGAGCCGACGCTGTAGCCAATTGCTTCATAGTCGACAAGGCCGCTTGAGCCTGTGAATTCCACGTATTCAATTGACCAGCGTGCGTTTGCAGCGCAGTAGCCGACGTTTGCAACTGACTGTCAAGTCGTTGCAACGAATCAAGTGCTTGCGCTACATCGAAGCCAAGTTTACTGACAATTTCGTCGGCCATCTTATCTATCGCACACGGACACTTTTGATATGCGGGGCTACCGCGGGTAAACTAACGTGACTGGTATTGTGAAGAAAAGCCGCCGCACCTTTGACTTGAAAGTCGTAGGGACCTGGCCTCTTCAACTTGGAAAACAATGTCGGATCAGGATCAATGTTCGCGTTATGGAACTCATTCCAGACTAACCACGGCAAATCAGTCCCATACTTGAACACATACAAACCACTCTCGGCGTCGGTCACCATTTCCCCGGTGCTCGCCGCCATTCCCATCGCAGTCCGATCCATCGGAGCAGGGATTCCGCCAATCGGTACCGAAGCGTCGATCTTACTTGCGATCTTCACAAAAGTGGCTCGGGATGCACCACTCCAAATCGGAACTTCTGCAACAACAGCTTCTAGCCAAGCCATCAATCCCTGTGCTAGCACCTCCCGCATCGCGGCATCCAATGCCTTCTTGTACCCCGCCAAATTCAAACGCGGGGCCCGATATTTGTGGGTGAACTTCATGGTCAGGCTCTTCGACTTCGTGGACCTCGGCGCGCTGGGGACGGCAGTGAGCCCGAACCAGGTGTGCGAGCCCCGGCAAGCTTCGCCTGCCACTGCTCTTCGTCATAGCTGCACGTCTGATCGAACGCTATCACCAAAGCCTGGGCTTCCAAGCCACACTCATCCCACATTGCTTCAACGCCAGGTGGACGAATCCCTAGCCTTTGGCAGGCGCGCCAGATGGCGTACTCACCGGTTCGGTAGCTTGGCCAGAGGACGCTTGCACTGCCTGAACCTGACCAAGAAGAAAAACTTCACGGGCCTTCCTTAGCTTGGCTTCATCGAGTGCATTGGCCTCCATGACCGTCGCCAGAACTCGACTACATTCGATCTCACTCAGACCACCATTGCGAAGATCATCTTCCCAATTCCTCCACGAACGTGGATTGTCCTCTTCGATCGTGTCCCATTCAATGTCGCTCGGCTCCAGCGAATTGACCACAATGTAACCAAGGCGCTTCTTCGCCCACTGATCGATCATCTCTTTGTAAGACACGTCCTCAGGCATAGGGACTGCGCCATCCCGAGTCAATTTGGTTGGCATCTTTGGCTGCGGGCAAAGATCATTGAACTTGTCCATGTCCTTCAGGCCACGCGCACGAAAAACGATCTCATCCTCACCGCGAGGTAAAACCAAGAGCACTTCGTTACACAGTTTTTTGGGGTCAACACCACCAATCTTCATAATTCGTTCTCCCTCAAGAAAAGAAGGCATCGGTACCGAATGCCATCCGGCACCGATGCGAGAAACTCGGGTTACACACGCGAGACGTCGGGCTCGATGACATTACATTTGCCAGTGAGCGAGATCGTTGCGTCTTTAAGGTTGACTTCCTTGGTATCCGCCCGGAAGTCCGGGAAGAGCGTGATTTCCTTCTGAGCACCACCGCAAGGTGGGGTGTGCTCGATTTCGATGTCGATGGCATACGGTTCGCACTGGTCAGTTGACGAACTGACCCATCCAGACGCGCCACCAATACCTTTCAACGCATCAATCGGGGCAATCGTTTCCGAAGTTCCCGTCGTGATGTGTTCATAGGTCGCTTCCAGCCTCACATCAAGAGGCACTTGATCGCCTTCACGCACGGTGTC
>Ga0114923_10000524_pt1 | contig 29886 bp, 26 predicted proteins | sample SumtaG_FD_89578 | JGI IMG/M metagenome (GOLD analysis project Ga0114923, IMG submission 89578) | Deep subsurface microbial communities from Indian Ocean to uncover new lineages of life (NeLLi) - Sumatra_00157 metaG | ecosystem: Environmental > Aquatic > Marine > Oceanic > Sediment | place: near... | reverse complement strand
ACGCCTCCTAAAAAAGATGATCTGACAGACGAAGACATAGCCAGATTATTCATAAAATATAAAGGTCTTTTAAAAAAACTAGAAAGAGATGAAGCTTTTTGGTCAGCTACAAATGAAAACATTGAAAAAGCTTATGAAAAGTTGGATGAACTGGTAGAAGATCGTACAATCGAACTAAAAACGGTTAATGAACAACTTCTGCAGGAACTCACCAAGCGCAGGAGGGCGGAGCAGATATTAAAAGAAAGTGAGGTTCGTTATCGAGAGTTATACGAAGAGGCACCTAACGCCTATTTTTCAGTTGGCACTGACAAGTTAATTAAGAGTTGTAATAGTGCAGCGGCGAGACTTTTAGGTTATACGAAGGAAGAACTTATGAAAATGAAAGTATTCGACTTGTATGATAATTCGGAAAATGGTTTAATTAAAGCAAAAACAATTTTTCAGAGGCTTTTAAAAGGTGAAAAAATTCACGACAAAGAGCTCCTGATGAGACACAAAAACGGGGAACCTATATGGATTAGCTTGACCGTTAAACCTGTAAAAGATCAATTGGGTCAAGTTATTGAATCGCGTTCGATGGTAATAAGTATTAGTGAACGCAAGAAGGCGGAAGAGTCAATTAAAGAATATTCAGAAAAGCTAGAAGATATGGTGGATCAGCGGACAAGTGAGCTCAGAGAGACTCAAGAAGAGCTAGTCCGCAAAGAAAGACTAGCGGTTTTAGGGAAAATAGCAGGAGGTGTTGGTCACGAACTTCGAAATCCCTTAGGAGCAATTAAAAACGCAGCATATTTCCTTAACATGGTATTGGAAGAGCCAGAGCCAGAAGTCAAGGAAACATTGGAAATATTAAATAAGGAAATAGAATCATCTGAGAAAATAATTAGCAGTCTGCTCGGTTTTGCCCGTCTAAAGCCTCCATTAATGCGGAAAATGGATGTTAACAAAATTCTTGAAGATTACTTATCTCATACTGCCATTCCAAATAATATTAAAGTGATTAAACAAATGGACAATATATTGCCATCCATCTTAGCCGATCCAGATCAACTTATTCAAGTCTTCAGAAATATAATTACAAATGCTATTCAAGCCATGCCAGATGGAGGCAAGTTAATTGTCAAGAGTGAAGCTTCAGGTCCTAATTGTCTGTTTATTTCTTTCATTGATACTGGAGTAGGGATTCCTGAAGAAAACAAAAAGAAAATATTTGAACCACTTTTTACCACTAAGGCTAAAGGTATAGGGCTAGGTATGGCAGTTTCCGAAACGTTAATTGATAGACATGGAGGAACTATTGAGGTTGAAAGTGAAGAAGGGAAGGGAACCACCATCACAGTCAAATTGCCAATAAGTGGAAAAAAAGAGGTGTAGTATGGAAAAGAAGACCAGCATATTAATAGTAGATGATAATATTAGCCTTCTTAAAACAATGTCTTTTGTTCTAAGACGGAAGGGTTACGATGTTTCAACTGCCAAAAACGGGTTAGAAGCCATTGATAAAGTAAAGGAGAAAAAGTTCGATTTAATCTTCATGGATATTAAAATGCCCCTCCTAAATGGTGTAGAGACTTATAAAAAAATAAACAAAATAATACGTGAAGCCACAGTGATAATGATGACGGCTTATTCTGTTGATGAGTTAATTCAGGAAGCTTTAAAAGAGGGTGCTTATGACATTCTATATAAACCCTTTGATTTTGAAAATATATTTGGATTAATAGAAAAATCCTTGATTAATAATCAGGGAGCTTTAATTTTAATTGTTGATGACGATCCAGGAACGTGTAAAACATTAAAAAATATAATTAGCAAAAAAGGGTACAAAGCGGTCAGTGCTTATTCTGGTGAGGAGGCTATTACTATTGTTAAAAAAAAAAAATATGACATAATATTTATTGATATGAAAATGCCGACCTTAAATGGATTAGAAACCTATTTAATTATTAAAAAAATTAATCCAAAAGTGGTGGCAGTTATGATGACAGCTTATCATCAGGAGATGAATCTTTTAGTACAAGAGGCCTTATCAAATGATGCTTATACATGTCTTTATAAACCATTGGATATCACTTCAATGCTTAAATTGATTAAAAAAATTTTAGAGGAAAAAAAAAAATAGAATGAATCGATTAACGGAAAATTTGGAAAAAAAAGAGAGAATTATCATTGTAGATGATGATTTAAGTATCTGTAGAACTTTAGTTCTTATTTTCAACAAGAAAGTAAGCTATTCTTTTTTTTATAAAGATTTAAAATGAAATTTTTTCTCATATAACATCAATCAAATCAAAACTGCTTGATTTAATAGAAAATTATGTAATAGCAGATAAAACTCTATATATCGATATGGAAAAATCAATAGAGGATTTATTAAAACATTAATGTTAAATATAGGAGTAAATTTCGAAATATCCTTAACGAAATCCTAAAAATAGTATGAAAAATAAATCGTTCTATGGACTTTATATTGTAAAAGTATAGAAATTAGTAAATTAAAGTGAAAAAACATAAATTTATTTAATTGAATTTGTATTTATTTTATTGTGTTTAAAACATAAAATTGTAGGATGAATTCAAATGGGCAAGACAATAACATCAAGATTACCTGATGAAATGGTTGAAGAGATAGAAAAGATTGCAGAATTAGAGAAGCTTGATAAATCTAGTATAATAAGGAGACTTCTATATAAAGCTATTCCTGCTTGGAAATTAGAATATGCTTTAAAATTATATCAAAATAAAGAAATTTCTTTAGGAAAAGCTGCTGAATTAAGTTCTGTATCTATATGGGAATTCTTGGAACAACTGTCTTATAAAAAAATTCCGCTGAATTATAATCTTGAAGATCTGAAAAATGATTTAGAAAAGGTTAAAGAATTATGAAAAAATATTCAGTTATATCAAATACTACTCCTTTAATTGCATTTATTAAAAAGAATGAATTAGACATATTAAAAAGTCTTTTTAATGAGATAATCATTCCTAAAGCAGTACATGATGAAATTATAAATATACCTAAAAATTTAGATATAGAAAGAAAGATTTTAGAGCAAGAAATTAAAAAGAAATGGATCATGATTAAAGAGGTCACTACTTTAAAAATCCCTGATATAAATCTCGGAAAAGGTGAAACTGAAGCAATTAATTTATGTATTAATAGTAATAACCCCCTATTATTGATTGATGAAAAGAGAGGAAGGAATATTGCTAAAACTTTAAATATTGAAGTATTAGGAACATTGGGAATTTTTGCACTTGCAAATAAAAAAGGTCTAAAAAATAAGCAAGAATTATTGGAAAATTTAGATCATCTAGTTAATAGAGGGTTTTATATCTCCAGTGAAGTAATTTTAAGTTTCTTAAATGAGCTTAAAATATGAAATTAAGGATTTATTTGAAACAATATCTCATTCTGCTTATTTAGTGTTAAAGGACATTAACTGCATTTTACAATTAATGTCTAAATTTTTTAGTAATAGATTAATTATTTAATACTTACGCTCGTAGAAATAGGCGTAAAGGAAAGTAAGTTATTCTTTTTTTTTATAAAGATTTAAAATGAAGTTTTTTCTCATATTGAATATAATACTTAAAATTAATTATCATGAGTTATTTTCAATTTACATAGATTAATCAGATTCACTTTTTATTATGTCAATTACAGACTCAACTAAAGCTATACATATAAAATTTACAAAATTTCCTCAAAATTTATTAGTTTCTTCTCTTGAAAATGTTTTAAGCTTTCAAGCAACGAATTATTTTAATCAAGACGAAAAATTTAAATTTGATTTTGAAGGAGAGAGTCTAAACATTGAATTTCCAGATGAATTAGAGAGTGAGATAAAGTTTAGCCCAGGAGAGACAAAAGAATTTAATTTAAAATTAACACCTACTGTAAATGGATTTGGAAAGTTATCAATTATTATATATTGGTTAAAAGTCGTTCAATATACAGTTAAAGTCAAAAAGGTTCGGGATACAGTTCCACAAAATAGAATTAATGAGATCTTAGATAAATACATTATGAAAAGCTCTGAATTTATTGATTCCTTCAATCCTAATGATTTTATTAATTCAACTAATAAGATTAAGCAATTAGAAAAACAGTTGGAATCAAAAAGAAAAAGGTCTAATGAATATCCACTACTGAGAAAAGCCTGGGAAGAAAAACAGCTGCAGGGAACAGCCGGTCCAGAACCAATACTTGAAGTTTCTATAGAAGATATAGATAAAGAGATACAACAGTTAGCGAAAACTTATCTTGCAGATAAAGATCTCATAAAAGCTTTAGAATTGGCATTAGAAATCTCAGATGAAGTTCAGAGGATAGATTTTTATTATAATTTAATTAGAGCGTACGCATCAATAGATCTTGATAATACTATTCAAATTTTAAGAACTTTAACCGCAAATGAAAAGAAATATGAGTTAATCAAAAAAATTGCGATGGACCAATTAAAAATTGATCCTGAACAGTCTCCAAGGGTAGTGTTTTTAATAGATGCTCCATCAGTTAAGAAAGCTCTTATTACTGAAATAATTCTAAAAATAATTAAATTAAATCCTGAAATTGCAATTAAAATTTCACAGCTTATAGAAGATGAATTATTAAGAGTTAAAATTTTATTAAATGTTGTTAAAGAATTTCACAATAGAGGTAATAAATCGGAAATTGTTAGCTTAATTCATCAAATAATTAAAATTATGGAAGGCTCATCAAAACTAGCTTTCTCTGAGAAAAAGTTTAAAAATCTGGCTTATAGTTATTATAGCGATTTAATGTATCTTTTAGCTGAAGTTGATTCTCCAAAAGCAGTGGATACTATCATTCTTGATTTTAACTTAAGAGAATTAAAAGATAAAATAGCTGAGGATCTATTTGATGCAATTTATAAAATGGTTGATGAAATAAGAACAAAATTTGAACCTGTACTTGCTTTCTCGCAATATTATTTATTTAACATTTTGGCTACAAATATTAATGAACACACAAAAAATTTCTCGCTTAATGGAGGTAATATTAGCAGTAATATTCTCTTAAATGAGAGAACTAATTTGGTTCTTCTATCACTCTTTAGTTATGATTTTACAATTTTTCCCATAATTGATAGAGTGTACTCAGATTTGAAATTTAATTTACAGAAATCAATAGGATATTACATTTATCCTTCTAAAGAAAATCATAACGAAAGTGAAATGCTAACGATTAACAATACGTTAAGCCAATTTATTTCTTCAAATTTAGCAAATAATCCAAATAATGTTCTAATTTTTAATTTAGATTTCATTCCATATTTAGGAAAACCCACGATTATTACTGCCTTAGAATCTCAATTATTCGAAAATTTTCAATCAAAAATTAAAAAAACTCTTGGTGACGCTGTCAATATTATAAATGATGATTCTTTTTTTAAAGGGGGTAGGGTATTAGATAATTTAAATCAGGTTATTTCGTCTAACAATTGTAAAATAACCAATTTGGTATTATCTTATGAATTTATTAACGATTATAATATATTCAAGAATTTCATAATATCATTAGTTTAAAATTGAGAAAAGTAATTATTAAAAAGTGAAAAGTTTTTTTACTTAATTATCTTCAATCTTCCAAGTAGAATCCCTCATTTCGTTGGATGAATATTCATCATTATAATAGACTAATAATAAAAGAAATTGCTAGAGATTGTAAAGAATTAATTAAGATTCGTTATAATTATGTGCAGAAAAATATTACAGTTTCTTTATCAAGAAAAATATAGAGTTTTATAAAATTTGCTTTAAAAGAGTTTTAAAATTATTCTTATAGGAGGAAAAGAATAAATAATAATTTACACTAAAAAGCCTTTTCTTGCAGTATTTATTTAGGTTTCAATAAATTTAAATATACTTTTTTTTTATTTTAGAATAAAAAGTAAAAATATTGATCCGTGATGAATATTGAAAGCCATAATTTTAAGTCGTTTTGATCCTGTGTATGGTTCAAAAATTTTTTTGAAAACATCTGATACATTAAATGAGGAAGAACTTATGCAAATTCCCCAATTAATGGCAATCCCTTCAAAGGGTTTTTTTATTCATGTATTTGAGAATTTAAAAACTGCTAATCTCTTTTTTAAATTACCCAGTAAATTTGCTAGAGGTAGATTTGAGAAGTTGTTAATTTCAATTATCACTGATATAAATAATGATTTGAATTTAGCTTTATCACGAGAACTCTTAGAAAGTTTTGCAACAAGTCTATTAAATCTTAAGGATGCTTACAAGGCATTTGATATCGAAATGAAAGATTATAAAGGTGATCCTGAGAAATTATCGGAAATTGAAAAATTAATTTCTGTTTTTTATATAACGATTAAACCAGCAATAAAAGCTTTAGAGATATCTGAGCAAAATCTTAAAGAACGAGTTAAAGAGCTAACATGTATATATGGAATCTCAAAATTATCTGAAGATCCGAATATTACTATAAACAATATACTACAAGGTACGCTTGAATTGATCCCATCTGCATATCAATTTCCCAAAATAACATGTGCAAGAATAATTTACGATAATAAAGAATATATGACGGAAAACTTCGCCGATACTCATTGGACTCAAATGGTGACTAAAGAAATATTAGAAAAAATTCTAATAATTCAAGTTAAGTATCTTGAAGATAAATCCTTTCTTAAAGAAGAGAAGGATTTAATAAATGATATCGGAAATAGATTAAAAGTCATTATTGAACAAAAAGAAGAGGAAAAAATAATTAAGAGTGAAAAAAAGTACCTTGAAGATATTATGGAAAGTATGATTGATGGCGTTATAATTATAAATATGGAAGGAAAAATAGTTTCTATTAATGAAGCAACAATTAGTCAACACGGATATACCCGGGAGGAGACAATTGGACACACGCTTGCGGAAGTATTTTTTACCAAAGAAGAAATTCCTAAATTTGGCAGAGTAATAAGAAGATTAATCATGGGCAAGCGCAAAAAGCAGCAAGAATATTTAGCTAAACGTAAAGATGGAAGCACATTCATAATGAGTGTTAATTTCTCTCTTTTAAAGGATTCTGAGAATAATCCTAAAGAAATTATTGCCGTTCACAGGGATATTACCAAGCGCAAGAAGGCGGAACATAATATTAGAGAGCGAGATAAGGGATTAAATTGCCTTTATAGCGTTTCCAAAATTGTTGAGAAAGAATTTGTTGAAATAGAGGAAATATTATCTAAAACAGTTGAGTTAATCCCTCCTGCTTGGCAATTTCCAGAAGTAACTTGTGCCAGAATCGTAGTAGATGGACAAGAATACAAAACTGAGAACTATAAGGACACTAATTGGAAACAATCTTCGAATATAATTGTTAATAAAGAAAAAATAGGTGTTATTGAAGTAATTTATTTAGGAGAAATGCCAGAATCTGATGAAGGTCCTTTCTTGAAAGAGGAAAGGCAATTAATCGATGAACTTACTGCTAAATTAGGAGCATATCTCGAGCGCAAGAAGGCAGAACAAAAATTAGAAAATTCATAGAAACATTGAGAATAATCTTGGAATCGTTGCCAGTGGGAATTATTTTAATAGGACACGATAAGAAAATACGTTCCGTCAATAAATTTGCTTTAGATATGTTGGGTATGGATTCTGAGAGTGAACTTCTTGGAAAGATTTGCCATAATAATATATGCATGGCTCAGAAGGGAGCATGTCCAATCTTGGATCTTGAAAAGAAAGTGGATAATTCTGAAGGATGTATTCTCAATAGAGAGGGGACGGAAATACCTATAATAAAATCAGTTATTCCAATAAAGATCGCAGGGGAAAAAATCTTGTTAGAAGCTTTTACAGCCATTACTGAGATAAAATTAGCAGAGGATAGAATTAAACAATAAGTAAAGTTGAGGACTAAAGAACTTAATGAAGCTTTTGCGCGGCAAAAGTTATATTTAGATCAATTAGTAAGAACCTCACAATTTAAAACAGAATTCTTAGCTACTATTTCCTTCATTAGTAAGCTAGGAGCAGGATCAACTTTTATTTTTACAATTCCAAAACTTTAAAGCCTCTAGAAAGTAAAAATGTAGGTGATTTTCTTAGTATAATTTAGTTTTATAATAAATAATAAAATTCACATTGCTACACTCATCTGTTGATTTTTAAGATTTTGTAAATTTATAGCTTTCTCTTGATATTCTTCTGATAGAGCTCCATCACCGAGTTCAATACAGAGTTCACTAATTTTTTTGTAGTAAGATATAGTTTCATCTAAATTTCCGCTATCCAAAGATTTTTGAACTTCAACAATTAATTTTTCCTTTTCAAAGAAAGGTTGCATTAAAGGTGATACTTCAGGATCAATTTCTAAGAGGTTGGCGATAATTCGAATCATTTTAACTTTATTATCTGGATTTATGGCAACCATAGGAAAACTTTTTAATCCAGTTAGTCTTTCAATTGTCTCGATTTTAATTGAGGTCGCTAAGTCTTGTTTATTTCCAATGATTGCTGAATGTGAGTAAGGTACTTCTTCATTTATTAAATCTATGAAAAATTTGCTTTTTTCTACATTTTCAAATGAGGAATCAGTAATTAATAGTACGGCATCACTTTCCCTTATGAATCTATTCCATAGATAATTAAATTGTTCTTGTCCAGCAAAGTCCCATAGAGAAAGATAAAGTTTTCCTAGTTTAATAGTTGAGATCACACCAGAGATTGTAGGGACATGTTCGGTTGGAAGTTCTTCGGATTTAATTAATTTAGTGATAGTACTTTTACCCACTCCGGCAAATCCTACTAATGATATTTTAGGGGCTAAGTTCCTATGAATTTGATCGAGAATTGGATTCAAATCTTCATCTATTGAAGTGCCTAAACCCTTTTTTAAGGAATTACGATAAAAATCTAGAAAAACTTTCTTTAAATCGTCCAACTGAACTTTAAGATTGTCAAAATTATCAGTTAATCCAGAAACAAATATGAACATTAAGTTGTAATCCTTATCGATTAAATATGAGATTCGATATCTAAAGAAATCATATGATCCAATTTCACTTCCAAATTCAGAAAATACATCTTTCTTTATCTTTGGGAGAATAATTAAAAATAATGAATTATCTAAACCTTTTCCAAAATTTCTTTGATAGATAATATCATCTTTAAAAATTATATAAGCTTGGCAAAGCATTTTAATTATTCTACCTCCATAATATTTAATATTTTACTGAGTTTAATATTTAATTTTTCTAAAATATCAACTAATTGTTCTTTTTTTAATGTTTCTGAGAGAATTATTATATTTTTAAAGTTTGGATGAAACTTGTCAATATTATCCAATGCCATATAAAAAAATTTGGAATCTATTTCAATTACTCTACTTATTCCATCTTTAGAAGATCTATTCTCGGACTGGCTTAAGTAATGAATTTTTTCGTGAAATTTATGAATTGAATTAAGATTAAAATCTGTAGTTTCGATTTGATTTATAATAAAATCATCCTTATTGGTGATGAAACATATTGTCTTCGATAAGTTATCAAATAATTCATTTACAGCTTTCTTAAAAACAGAAGCTTCTGTTGAAAAATTGCTTAAAGTATTGAAAAAGGCATTATATATAGTATATGATAACTCAGGATGCAAACTCGTAAAATAAATTGGCAACTCTGTTGGTAAACCTAATTGATCTAAAATACTGTTTTTAAGAAAGTTTAGTTTCTCAACATTAACTCGGTATATTAAATCAATTTTATGGAAAAAAAGAAAGATTTTTGCTCCAAATTTATTATTTTCATTAATATTATAAATTGTTATAATATCATTTAGCACCTCTTGATTGTTTGATAACCATAAATTGTAATCAAAAACATATATTAGTGCCGTTGTATCTCCAAAGATCTCCATTTGCTTATCTTTATTGTTTAAGTAAATCGGGAAAGATTGTCCTGCTGTATCAAGTAAACTTATCTTTAAATCCATAAAATCATAGACTGAATATTTCAAAACAATAGTGGACTCAAGTGGAAAGAGAATTAAGTCATTGGGATTTTCCTTTTCAAAAATAACTTTTTTAATCGTAGTTTTTCCCATACTTGGCCTTCCAATCAATAAAATCTTTTCTACCAAAGTTTATTACACCATTTTTTTTTAAATAGTTTATTTTCTCACTAACATTATAATACTCAGTGTTATCTTAAATTAATTAGTGTAAAAAATAAAGATTTAACCCACTAGTAACTTAAATTATTTATAAATGTTATTTGATGTAAATCTTTTTTTTGCCATCACTGGTTTTAAGAAAATTATAAATGATTAAAACAGTAGATATTCGTAATTTTATACTTTTTGTAAACATTCAAAACTTTGGAGAATTAAATATTGGTATATATAAGAATTTTCTTTTATCATTATCTTAAAACCAATCAATTAAAATAACAAAGAATTCATATTAGGAGATTTTTCAATTGAATAGTATTAATAAGAAGTATGAAATTTCAAAGCTTACAAGTGTAGGGCATATATTTTTTTAGATAAGTCTCTAATTTTGTTGAAATCTTCATCTAAAGATGCTCTAATCAATTTAGTTTTCAAATTATTAACCTTTTTAATTAATTTTTGAGAGGATAAATCAGATATTTGCTCTAATTTTTGATACAATTCCTTTACTTGCTTCATATCAAAAATATCAGAATTTATTGCCATTACTTTATATTTTTTATTTAATTCATCAAGCCATTCATTGCACACTACGTCGAGTTTAGAGATTTCAGTAACATCTCCACTTACAATGCATTCTTCAATTTCTTTATTATTTTGTTCAATAAAATTAGTAAACCAATCTTGTATATATGATTTCATCGACTTTATATTTGTATCAGAATTCATAAATAAAGTAAAAGTTGCTTTTTCAAACTTAAACGTTTGGATTTTCACGTTTGTTCCTTTTAACGTAAAACCTGAAAGATTTTTAATATTAATTTCCTCTGAAAATTGTTCTAAAGCACTAATAAACAGAGGTATTAACTCATGGTCTAATGGCTCGTCTTGAGAGCTTTTCACTAATAAAGAGTCTAAGGTTCCAGAAGAGACTTCGGATAATACCATAGTTTTTCCATATTTATCACTGATTATGAATCCTAAAAATGGATCTTTTTTATTAGATTTCTCGGTTACAGGTTCTATATAATCTCCTTCGATCTTAAATAACTCTTCCAGAGCAAACTTCTTTAAAGTCTTATTAATATAGGAAACACCATTATCCGATATACTTATCATTTCAGAATTATTTACTTCAGAAATTTCAATATAATTATTGCTTTCCAAAACATCCGTAATGCGGTCAATATTTTGATTTGAATATTTTAATTTATTCTGTAAATCTAATTTAGATATGGAGCTATTTTCCTGTAATTTATACAAGAAATAAATGGTATCCCTGAAAAAATTTAAATCAATCGTGTCAGTGACCACTTTTTTAGTTATACAAGTTTTTAAAATATCAATAAATAGTCCAAATGTTTTTTGAATATGTTCTTTTTTAATGCTTGTAGAAGAAATTTTAAGTAAACTTTCTTTAAAGAATTCCTTATCAACTTTAATTCTAATATCTATTAATTTCTTTCTATCAATTAAATCAATTTTATGAAGTAATAGGTATACAACTGATGTTGGAGTTAATTCATTTCTAATAGTTAATACTATGTTAGTAAAACTTAAGATATCTTCAAGGGGACTCGTAATATCTATAACAATTATAACAATTTCGGAATCAATAAATATTGAATTTTTGTTAATTTCAAACCAGTATTGATTTTCTTGACCTGCTAAATCGAATATTCCAATTTCTTCCTTTAATTTTAGAATTATTGATTCCACACCATGCGTAGGTTCTAAAGAATTCTCTAATAATGAAGTAGAATTTTCTCCCTCAAAAAATATTTTTCTCAAGGTTGTTTTCCCCGCATTCGGAGGGCCAATAATAATGATCTTTTTACCCATTTTCGTTACTCGTTTCGAATGAATGATTCATTCTTTATTAATTCATTTAAGGAATCATGAATCCTGCTTCTCGAATTTAAAAATTCTGTATTTTTAAATTCATACAAATTATTTTAAAATTTCATAGTAAATAGAGAAGTTTTGATATTTAAAATTACGGTATTCCTAAATATTTGAACTAATTTAATTTTAAGATAATTTAAATCAGATAATCTTTAGATCTGATACATTTTTGTCTCACGAACTATCATTCTTTGGGGAGTTAAGCGCCCCAGCTTCTGGGGAAACATTAAAATAGAAAGGCTCCCCAATATCAATTATAATGATGATCACCTAAAAGGTGTAAATATAAAAAAACCGATATAAATAAATTTAAATAAATTTAAATTAATCCTTTTTTATCATATATAAGTAAAAAAAAATACAAAAATTGGGTATGAACATGAGTGGATTAGAAAAAGTAGAGGAATTATTAAGAAATAAAGAAAAGGATATATTAGAATCATGGATAAAAGCGCAATTAGAGAATATCTCGACCATGAGGAGAGATTTAATAAGCAATACTGATCTTAGAGCTGAGTCCATCAATTTTTTGCGAGAATTCACAATAGCAATTAAGCTTGGAGTTACTGACGACGTTACAGGTCCAGAATATGATAAAATTAGAGAATTTTTGATAAATATTTCGCGCAGCAGGGCTCTTCTAGGTTTTACGCCTTCAGAAACGGCGACTTTTGTATTCAGCCTAAAAGAATCTATTTTACCTTACATACAAGAAGAGTATAAGGGAGATGTAGATGAGCTGCTAAGAGTTATTAACGGAGTTAGTAACCTCTTGGACAAGTTAGGCTTGCTATCATTCGAGGAATACTCAAAAGGGCGCGAAGAGGTTATTAAAGAGCAAATAGAATCGTTAATCGAACTCTCCTTGCCAGTAATGAAGCTGTGGGACGATATTTTAGCAGTACCAATCATCGGAGTTCTTGATAGTAAACGTGCTAAAATAATTACTGAAAACCTTTTAAACATGATCGTTGAATTCGGTGCTAAATATGCAATAATTGACATAACAGGGGTTCCTATGATAGATTCTCAAGTTGCAAATCATTTGTTTAAGACAATTCAGGCTGTAAGGCTACTAGGGGCAGACGCTGTTATTACTGGAATCAGACCAGACGTAGCTCAGACACTAGTTGAGTTGGGAATTGATCTCGGTGAAGTGGTTACGAGCGCTGTTCTTGCTGGAGGGCTGGAACATGTGTTTAAAAAACTTGGCTATACCATAGAAATTAAGAGGTAGATTATTCATGAGTCAGAGAATTCCTATAATTAAAATAGGGGAAAATTTAATAGTCACTTTTATCTCTGACATCGACGATTTAACAGCTTTAAGATTACAAAAAGAATTGACTGAAAAGATTCATGAGGAAAATAGATCTGGAATGAACGTATCTGGAGTTTTGATAGATCTAACAATTCTAGATATTGTGGATTCTTTCTTAGGAAGATTAATATCGAATATCGCACAATCTGCGACAACCATGAATGCTAATACGGTTGTTGTAGGAATTCGACCGGCTATTGCCATCACTCTCGTCGAATTGGGGCTCGAACTGAAGGGTGCCTATACTGCTTTGAACGTGGAGCATGGTATTGAAATATTAAATGACTTAAAAGCTTAATCTGAGGGGATCGATGAAGAATCAGAAACTTTATGAGAAGCATACTATTGGGATAGAAATTGATATTGTCAAGGTAAGGCAAATTGTTAGAGAGATTTCTAAAAAAATGCGTTTTGATATAGTTGCCCAGACTAAAGTGGTGACTGCTGCTAGCGAATTAACGAGAAATGTTCTTGAGTATGCTGGGAAAGGCGAGATCATCATAGAAGAAATTAACGATTCCCATAAAAGGGGGTTAAAAATAACGGTGATCGACAAGGGTTTAGGGATTCCAGATATTAATCTTGCGATGGAAGATGGATTTAGCTCGGGCAAAGGGCTCGGAAAAGGTCTAAGTGGAACTAAAAAGTTAATGGACAAATTTTACATTCAATCAGAAGTAGGTAAAGGAACAGAGGTTGTTATCGTAAAATGGGTGGTTTAAAAACAATTACAATTCCTATTAGCGAACAGCACCATGTAGGTATCGCTAGGAGAAAGATTTCTCAATTTACTAAAGGATTTGGGTTTTTAGATACACAACTTAGCGAAATATCAATTGTAGTGACGGAATTAGCCGAAAATGCAATCACTCATGGAGCTATCGAAGGTAAAATTATTTGCTCGTCGTTTGAAGAGGCAAGTAAAAAAGGTATTCAAATAGTTTATGAGGACAAGGGACCAGGAATCGCAAAAATCGATATAATTATGGAAGATGGATATACAACAAGCGGAACTTTAGGCATAGGTCTAGGAGCGGTAAGGAGGCTCATGAACGAGTTCAAGATAAGCTCGAGTGTTTCGAAAAATAAAGAATTTTTAAATCAACCAGGGACAATGATTGTCGCTAAAAAATATCTCCCCCTAAAAGAGGATTTGATGGAGGTTCCTAACAGAGAGATGCGATTTGGAGTGTATAGTAGGAGTAAATTAGACGAAATATACAATGGTGACAGCTACTTTATAAAGCATTTTAATGGCAAGACGATTGCTGCTGTAATTGATGGTTTAGGGCACGGAAAGAACGCATTTAAAGCCGCTACAGAAGCATATCTATACTTTTTCGAGAATTATAATAATCCTCTTGAGAAAATAGTTAATGGGATACATAAGAGGTTAAAAAAAACTCGTGGGGCTGTTATTTCGATAGCTTTAATTGATGACATTAAAGGTGAATTGAAATATGTTGGAATAGGGAATGTATCAACAAGAGTATTTAATTCACCTACAACGATAAGTCTTCATAACTATAACGGAATTTTAGGTCATGTTATTAGAAATTTTAAAGTGCTAAAGTATCCTTGGGTTAAAGGCATGGTTATGATAATGACAAGTGATGGTATAGCGGGAAATTACGACCTTGAAGAATATCCTGGGCTTCTAAAAAAGCATCCGATTAAAATTGCTAGTACAATTCTAAAGGAATATGGAAGAGATTATGATGATGCAACCGTTTTAGTAGGAGGTTAAGAAAAGTGGATGAGGAAAATAACGGTGATAAGGAAAATCTGAAGGAAACTGAAGCACATTTAAAACCAGAGACTGTTAAGGGCGAATGTATGAATGCGATAGAGAAAACGGATGTTGAAAAATTGTTGAAAAATGTTAAGTCAATTAGTACTAAGATGGGTTTTAGTAATTTAGATTCAATTAAGATAATAACCGTGATAAGTGAACTCTCAAGAAATCTTTATGGTCATCCGTCTGGAGGTCAAATTATTTTCGAGTTAGCAAGAGATAAAAAGAAGTATGGCATTAAAATAATCTTTAAGGTCAAAGGAGGAAGTAATGAAAGCATTTCTAATCTTTTTTGTGGTGATTTCAAATCTAAAAATGAAATAGGTATTGGATTGATTGGGGTAAAAAAGCTCATAGATGACTTTCGTATTGAGTCTAATGATATGGAAATGCAAATAATCATGATAAAATGGATTCACTCTAAAAAAACACTGTCGACAAAATTATCTTCCGAAATATCGAAAGAATTTGCTAAAATCTCAGAAAGTTTTATAATTGTGATTGAAAAACATCCTAAGGAAGAGACGTTGGTAGATATTGAAAATATAAGAAAAAAAAACATGATAGTCTGGAACTTGATAAACGAGTTGGAAAAAGAATTAAAAAATAAAAACGAATTGTTGAAGGAAACAAGAAAAGAACTCAACATTTCTAATGAAGAAGTAATGAATGTAATGACAGAGCTTGAAAATTCTAACAAGAAATTACAGAATACAATGGAAGGACTGGAGCGTTCTAACATGAAGCAAAAGTTATATTTAGACCAATTAAACCATATGAATATCAGACTGAAAGAACTTGACCAGTTAAAGAGTATGTTCTTAGCTAGTATGAGTCATGAGTTAAGAACGCCTTTAAACTCCATCATTGGATTTACAAGCTGGCTCTTAATGGGTATGGAAGGCGATTTAAATGAGGAACAAAAAGAGCAGCTCTCTATGGTAAAGTCTAGTGCAAATCTTCTCTTGGACTTGATTAATGATATTCTGGACATTTCAAAGATCGAAGCTGGCAAAGTGGATTTGGATATTGAGAAGTTTGAAATCGCTGAGGTCGTAAATGATGTTGTAAACAGCGTTTTACCATTAGTAAAGGATAAAGGGTTAAATCTAATATATAATGTACCTGAAGGGATAATAATAAACAATGATAAACGTCGTATAAAACAGATCTTAATGAACCTTGTAAGTAATGCTATAAAATTTACTGATCAAGGAAACGTAAAGATAGAGGGGAAATTATTGACAAACAAGGATCTGGAAGTTATTGTATCGGATAGTGGAATAGGGATTAAGAAAGAGGATATGGAAAAACTTTTCAAACCATTTCAACAAATTGATATGTCTTCAACAAGGAGACATGCAGGCACAGGACTGGGGTTACATCTCAGCAAAAAATTACTTAATTTACTACAAGGTGATATTTCAGTTAAAAGCCAATTCGGAAAAGGAAGTGAATTTAAATTCATCATTCCTATTGAATTTAAAGAGGAGGTCTAAAATGAAAAGAATACTCGTTATAGAGGATAATGATGTAAATCTTTATTTACTGCGCACCATTCTTCAAAAATTAGGACATCAAGTCATTGAGGCGCAAGATGGGTTTACTGGTGTGGAACTTGCCATAGCGGAAAGACCGGATCTTATATTAATGGATATACAACTACCGGGGTTGGATGGAATTGCGACAACAAAAAAAATTCTCTCAATAGAAGAAACGAAAGACATTCCGATAATTGCTATAACTTCGTATGCTATGGTTGGGGACAGAGAAAGAATATTAACTGCTGGTTGCATTGCATACTTAGAAAAACCTATTGACCCAGAATCCTTTATTGAAGAACTTAAAAAATATTTATAAAAAAAACGAGGTAAAAGAAAATGAAAATCCTTATTGTTGATGATAAGAAAGAAAACCTCTATTTACTAAAACGTATAATAAATAAACTTGGACACGAGGTGGTAAAGGCTGAAAATGGTAAAGAAGCTCTTGAAAAGTTACATAACGATAATTTTAAAATGATTATATCCGATATTTTAATGCCAGTAATGGATGGCTTTCAACTTTGCATAGCCGTAAGAAAGAATAACAAATTTAATGATATCCGGTTTATTTTTTACACTGCTACTTATTTAGAAAAAGAAGATGAAGAGTTTGCTTTAAAGATAGGAGCAGATATATTTTTGAGAAAACCTTTAGATCCTACAAAATTAATAGAGATTATTAAAAACTTGATTCAATCTGAGGAGATAAGCCAAGATAAACCTAGTAAAACTGGTATTAAAGAAGATAAAGAAATATTTAACCTCTATAGCGAACGATTAATTAACAAACTGGAAAAAAAAAGGTTGGAGCTTGAAAAAACGTATAATAGAGCTGAATTTTACAAAGATTTGCTCTCTCACGACGTTACTAACATCTTCCAGAGCATTTTATCTGGAATACAGCTTATTGAACTATTAATAAGACACCCCGAAAAATTGGATGGTTCAATAAAAAGCATGGAAATTATTAAAGAACAAATCTACCGAGGAACAAATTTAATATATAATGTGCGAAAGCTTTCTCAACTTGAAGAAGGAGAAATATCGCTTGGAAAAGTAGATATCTGCAAAATCTTGAAGAAATCCATTATTTCTGTGAAAAAAATTGATAGTAAGCGGGACAAGGACATTCAAGTCGATTCAGTCGGTAAAGAACTTTATGGTCAAGCCAACAATCTTCTAGAGGATGTGTTTGACAACATCTTGAGTAATGCGGTAAAACACAATAATAATCCCATGGTTGAAATCAAGATTAAAATTTCCAGAGTGCAAAAAAATGGAATAAATTATCTTAAAATAGAATTTCTGGATAATGGCATAGGAATAGATGATATTAAAAAAAACATGATCTTTATAAAAGCGTACAGTGAAGGTATAAGCGTTCAGAGAATAGGTTTAGGATTGACTTTAGTAAAAAAAATTATTGAAAAGTATAACGGAAAAATATGGGTCGAAGATAGGGTTAAAGGAGACCATTTTAAAGGAAGTAATTTTATTTTATTAATTCCTGAGGTGACTTAAATAGAAAGAATTTTCGTGGTCGAGGATGAACCTTCCCTTCAATTTTTTTACAAGAAACTTTTAACTTTAAATGGTTTCGAGATTGCGGAGATCGCCAAAAACGGAGAAGAAGCCGTCTCTATGTTTAAATCGTTTTCAGAGAAGCCAAAGGTCATTCTAATGGACCATCGCATGCCAATTAAAAACGGAATTGAAGCCTCAAAAGAAATTTTACAAATTGATAATAAGGTAAAAATTATATTTATAAGTGCTGATAGTAGTATTAAAGAAGATGTACATTCTATTGGAGTATTTAGCTTTAAAGATAAACCTTTTACAATTGAGCACTTAATAGAAGAAATCAAAAAAGCGGTAGGAAACTATTCCTCCTCCTCATCTAATTAATTCTATTATAGAAAACTCTAGCATGAATGTGATAGAAAATACGGATAGAGAAAAATCGTTGAATTAAGTCTAACGATACAGAAACGCACTGTATTCCTAAGGTTAAATAAATAATTAAGATCTGAATTATTCTATTTCTAATATTTAAATTAAAACGAAAAAAATATCTTAATCAATTGATTTAAAATGAAATTGTGTAAACTTATTTAGCATAATTAGTATTATAAAATAAAAATTTAAAAATAAAACACCAATACAATTGAAAAAAGATTGCTAGGAAAGGAATATCCAAATGGCAAAAGATAAGAAAAAGAAAGAAAAAAAGAAAAAAAAAGACAAGAAGGGCTCAGGATCTGGTAATACTGAGACAGCCTCAAAATCGTCTAAAAGAGCTCAAATTACAAAAGTAACTCCGGGAATAACAATCGGAAATTCTATAGATCATTCTGGAGATAATTTATTTCTTGGAACCGATTACAGAGAAGTTCATTCTGGGCAATATGACCAGGCTTGGCCAGAAATGTTGCACGATTTAGAACATTGGACACCTCTCCCTTTCACACATGGTATTGAGATGGAGCTTATTATAGCAGATGATTATGGTAATTACCCAGATGGCTCAGAAATGGTTTTTCGAATGAAAGAAATTGTTAAAGATGCAATTAAAATTATGGACCAAATCTTGTACGAGGGGAGGGATGATTTTGTTGCTGTTCCTGATTATATTAGACAGAAAGTATTAGCTAGACCTTTCGGAAAAGATGATATTGAAAAAGGGTATTGTATGGATATAAGATACCAATTGCCTGATGGAAATCAAGTTGATATAGATTGTTTTGGACGAGATGGTAATGTGACTGCAATTACATACATCTTAGAACTAGTAACCCCTCCTTGTGAATATGCTGAGGAATTAGCCTATTGGGCAAGTACCATGTTCCTTTTAGCGAAGACGACTTTACCAAAAGATCTACATATTATCGCATCGGGAATTAATCCCGCGGCTAAAGAATATCAAAGAGGATTGACTCAAGCCGACCATAGTCATATTGGGTCCTTCCAATCAGAATTAGAAAAAATACAAGCGTATGATATGATTAGAAATTTTATACCACACATCATAGCTCTTACCAATAACTCACCTATTATGAATAACAAGCCAACCGACGTTATTAAAATAATAAATAATAGGATCACAGCACCAAATTGTGTAAGATCTCTAAGATTAAAATATAACACTACAATGTTGAGTAATAACGACCCCACCCATTTCATTCCTTATTTAACAGCAACAGATCAAGAATCACAAAATTATTTATTGCAAGTTATTGCTAAAGCTAGTTTAGAGGATGGAAGATTTCAAGATGTTTTTCCATTTACCGATTGGGGTACCATCGAAGTAAGAGTATCTGATGCTCAAATCTCAATTTGTAGACGCATTGGAATAGTTTTATTACTCCAAGCTATGTGTTATAAAGCGAGAAAGCTACTAGAAAGGGACACATGGGTTCCAGACGCAGGTAGTGAAACCATAGCATATAATAGAAAAGGAGCAATAGAACGAGGATTAATTTCTTTATTTAGACCTCAGAATTTAGATAGGGAGTTCTTAGCCAAATATGACCCTGATTTTGCGGAACAATACTTAGGTCCAGAGGATAATCCTGTAAGATATATGACTCAAGCGGTACAAAGAATGTTTTTTTACTTGAAAGATGAATTAAAAGAGTTAGGTTTCTTATACTCACCATTTATGAAACCTATACTTCAATCTGTTTTTGGAAGTGTTTCTTATGCAGAACCACCAATTACGGAAGCAGAATACCAACTTAGTCTTTATGATTACAAGTTAAAAAACGGAGAAAATCCGAATATTTTGTATGATTTGATTTATTTCACTATTGAATACTGCCAAGATCCTCTTAATAATCCACTTACAGGGGTTCTAACTCTACCCAAGGAAATGAGAGAATAAACATGTTAACAGCTACCATTGAACAAAATGGAAAGGAAAGAAAGGAACATATATTTGTTATTGATAGTCATTCACATATTGGCCAAGATGAAGATGGTGCTACTATGTTAAACCCTTTAACTCCGGGTGGTACGTTTGATTTCTGGGGAAACACCCAAGGGCGAATAAGTTCAAATTGGCAGAAAACAGGTGAGCAGTCCTTTATAACCACTATAAATGGTTTATCTACAAAAGTTTCATGGTCCTTTACTCCCTATCCTTTCACAGATAAACTTTATAAAGAATTAGAGAAGTTAAAACAAAGATACTCTGATTTAAAAGAAAAATCAAAATTTTATACTATGATCGACCAAGGAGTATGCTTTCCATTTCAAGACGTATTTCGGGATAAGCAACCCGAAGCACTTTACCATGCGAGTAATGTTAATGTCTCACGTTTTACAACGAGATTCCCTTTTTCATTGAAATTAATTGGATATGGTCGATGCGACCCGATGGAGAGACAGAAGGCCGTAAATGAAGTAAGGTTTATGAGAGAGGTATTAGGGCTACGAGGATTAAAACTTCATCCCCGTTCAGAAGGATGGATTGATAATATTTATTCTGATGAAGTGATTGAAGTACTTATCGAAGCAGCAAAATATTCGATGCCTGTAATATTTGATACTAGAGGGAAAGGATCAATTATTAAAATAGGGGAATTAATCAAAGCAACAAGAAACACAATTGAAGCTAAGGCACCTCATCTATTGCCACATTTCAAGGTAATTATCGCCCATTTTGCGCAAGGGAATATAGATGATCACGATGTGTACAATACAGTAGTCCAGCCAAATACCTACGGTGATTTATCTATGTTACACGGAGTGGGAGCTGGAAATTTCTTTGAAAGTTTTAGAAAATGGTTCATATCTAATCGAAAGGAAAGTGTTGATGGGAGGAAATGGTCAGAATATTTACTATTTGCCTCCGATTATCCTTATTTTGGGGATAGTCACGCTGAGAAATTATTAATCTATATAATTAACAAGCAATTTTTTGATTCGGGAGGGACGATCGAAGATACTCGGAATATATTAGGATTAAACCAGATTCGAATTTTACCCGAATACAGCGTACCTCAGATTAAGAAAGATGCTAAAAATCTACCTAGCACAATCATTTCTAATCCATTCTACCAACAAAATCATACAAGTACTTATGATATTGCCATAGAAGCTTTGGCAAAATTAATTGTTGAAAATAAAATTGATGTTAAAAATTTCTGTCTTCAATTTATAGATTCATGGGATAAATTTAATGCTGATATTTTCTTAGGTTTAATAAAAAATAGTTCTAAAGAAGAAATTAACATATATCTTACAGAATTAGTCAAAGATCAAATTACTTTGCTTGCACCTATGCAACGTGATGTTGAATGGAAGAAATTTGGTTATACATATTTTGATCCGCAAGACCGAGCTTTTTTTGCTTCTTTTTTTAAACATTCATATTTAGCAACAGAAGTGAATAAAGCTATAGAGTGCCTAAATCACATTTTCTAATTAAATAAATTTTCACAGTTTTTATCGATATACAATTCAATTTTTTAAGTGTATCTCTTTTTTCATAAAAATATTTTTAAGAAGCTACGTTCATTATATATGTGTAAATTTATTTATGAGAGTGTAATTATTAATGCAAAAGGGTAAATTAGTTCCTATATTGATTCATACTAGTATTACATTAAGTACTGTTTATTTAATCCGTAGGGAAATTTGATTAGTTAAAGTAAAAAATAGTAAATATTCATAAATGAGAATTATAAAATTTCTAAAAAGGTCATAATTTGGATAATAATGGTATAGTTGATAAAGAGATCTCTAAAAAAATTTATCAAACTATATTTAAGAATTTAAATGATTTAGTCTTCATTTTGAATAAGAATTTTGAATTTGAATATACTAATGAGAATGTTTTACTTAAATTGATTGAATTTAAGTTTAATGATCTAGTAGGAAAGTCTGCTTTTATCTACATTCATCCGGAAGATGAAGAAAAAGTAAAGGAGTTACTTGAAATTAAAAGCTATTCTTCAGTTAATATTTCAGAAATAAGATTTAAACATAAGAAAGGCCATTGGGAATGGTTTGAAAGCCAAGGAAAATCATTCTATGATGAAAATGGTATACTAAAGAGGATACTCATCTCAAGGAGCATTACCGAACGTAAAATGGCAGAGCAGAGATACCTCTTTATTTTTGAGAATTCTCCAAATGCCATATTGCTGGTTGATTTTAAAGGAACTGTAATAGATTCCAATAAAACATCAAAAATTCTATTTGGTTATGATAAGCATTTCTTGATTAACAAGCCCTTAGCAGCTTTGACGGATATTTTCCCAGATCAAATTAAATTTTATTTTAAGAAAATTTTTAAAGCCTTCTTTAGTGGGAAAATTCCAGAACCAATTGAACTTGAAATAAAGACTAAAGCAGGAGAAAAAATATGGGTAAATCTCCAAGCATCCTTATTAAAAATAGAAAATGACACCTTGATTCAATTTATTTTTCAAGAGATTACTGAAAAGAAAAAAATGGAACTTCTAGAATTAGAATTTAAAGTGAAATTAGAAAATCAAGTTGAAACAAGAACCAAAGAGTTAAACGAAGCCCTTGAACAACAGAAATTATATTTAGATCAAATAATAAAATCTTCCCAATTCAAGACTGAGTTCATGGCAACTATGTCTCATGAGTTAAGAACACCTTTAAATGCGATGATAGGATTTACTGATTTACTTTTAGAGGGGGCATATGGACCATTAAATGAAGAACAATTAGAATTTGTGACCGATATAAAAAATTCTGCTGAACATCAATTTGACATGATCCAACATATATTAGATATAACCAAGATAGAAGCAGGACAAATTACCTTGAATGTCCAAAAATTTTCATTAAATTCAATGCTAAATCAAATTAAGTCATCCTTAAAACCGTTATATAGTAAGAAAGCTCTGAAGTTTAAAATTAAGGGGCTAGATGAGGAGAAGGAAATTTATGCTGATCCAATTAGATTTAAAGAAATTCTTTTAAATTTATTAAGTAATGCCGTGAAATTTACTATAAAGGGAAAATTTACACTCATTATTCAAGAAAAGTATGATCACTGGCTTTTTAAAGTAAGAGATTCAGGGATTGGTATAGCTACAAAAGATTATGATTTAGTCTTTAAAGAATTTAAGAGAATTGATTCCACCTATGTCCGTTCTGTTCCAGGAACAGGATTAGGATTATCTCTAACAAAAAGACTCGTTAATCTCCATGGTGGAGAGATAGTCTTTTTTAGTGTTCTTGGTGTTGGCACTACATTCACTTTTTCTATACCTAAAAAGTTGGAAAAACTATAACAAGTATTTCAAGAATTTTCCACAAAAATGTTTAAATAGTCAAAATATTCTCTGTTAAAAATTAAAGCTTATATACTGATAATTTGATCTTAGTTTTCTTTTATTTATCTTTAAAAACCTAGATTAAAAATAATGAGATATGAGTCCTTTTAATCATACATTCAAATTACTGACTTTTTCAGCAATTTCTCTAATTTGTCCAAAATCTTCATTATAAAAGGCATGCATAAAATTATTTCTTAATTTTTTGATCTTTTGAAGTTTTATAGATGACTTAATTTGATAATCTTGAAAAATATTATCCAATTTTTCATATAAATTTGTAGCTTGTCTATAATCGAAGATATTTATATTTATAGCATTATTCTTATAGTTTTGATTTAATAGGTTTAACCATTTTCTTCCTTCGACATTAATTTGAGCAAACCAACTGACATCTCCTGTAAGAATACTATTTTCAAACTCCTTTTCATTAACTTCGAAAATATGATTAAACCATCCTCTAATTTCGGATTTATATGCTTTCACATTAGTATCAGAACTCATAAAAATAGTAATGGTGATTAAATCAAGGCGAATGGTTTGCATTTTTATGTTTGATCCAGTTAATTTAAACCCTGATAAGTTTTGAATGTTAATCTCTGTTGAGAATTTCTCTAACGCATTAATAAACATAGGTATTAATTCAAAATCACTAAGATTTTCTCTGTTTTCACCTCTTCTGAATATTTCTTCAAAAATTCCATCGTATGCCTCAGTAATCATTAGTGTTTTACCATCTCTATCTGCTATCATAAATCCAAGAAATGGAGGTAATTCTTTCTTTTTTGAAATGGTTTCAATAAAATTTGACTCAAATTTAAATCTTTCCATAGCAAAATTTCTTAAAATGATCTCAAAAAATTTCTTACCGCTTTGAGTCAAACTATATACAGGTAAATCATGTATTTTAGAAATATTTATATGGTTTTTTTTTTCCAATATTTTTATAATTTGATCTAAACTATGACTAGAAAAACTTAGTTTTTTTATTAAATCGTCCTTAGATATTACTACATTTTGTTGTATATGAAATAGTAAGTCAATAGCATTTTTTAAAATATTTAAGTCAATCGAATCATTTTCAATTAATTTGGATGTACAAGTTTTCAAGATTTCCATAAAAACTGAGAGTGTATCAAGAAAAAATTTCTTAGCAATGCTCGTAAAAAATATTTTAATTAGATTTCTTCTTCCCAATTTTTTAAGTAATTCTAATTGTATGTCATTAAGTTTGTCTTGAGTTATTAAATCTTTTTTATGAAGCAATATGAATATAAATGAGGAAGGTGCTAATTCATCTCTAATATTAATAATTTTCTTCTCAAAATCGATTATATCTTTTACCGGTGTGGTAATATCAATAACAACTATAAATATTTTTGTTTCATAAAAGATTGATTTCTCTTTGGTTTCAAACCATCTCTGATTTTCCTGACCTGCTAAATCAAAAACTCCAATATCCTCATTTAATTTAAGAAGAATTGATTCTTGACCATGTGTAGGTTCAAGTGCATATTCCAATAGTTTGACACGGCTCTCTCCTTCAAAAAAGATTTTTCGGAGAGTTGTTTTTCCAGCTCCAGGTGGTCCTACAAAAATTATTTTCTTACTCATTATATCACGTTTTAAACAATAGTGTATTGATAATGCTTAAAGTATTCAGCAATCTCTAATGAAATTATCAGATGATCCCAATTTATGTAATTAGTTACCATTTTAAAATTAATATGATTTTCTTTTAATGAAAATTTATAAAGCTAAACTTCTTCTTTATAATCAAATATTTTTATACTGTCATAATTAAGAAAGGTTAATTATTTAAAATTTGGTATTAAAATCACTCTATTAAAAAAATTAATTATAATTCTATAAGTAATAAGATTAAGCAATAATATTTTAAAGCGCAATTATAATGTTAGAGCCACACGTTAATATTAAAGCAGAACTCGATAAATATCCATTTTTAATAATATTAGGAAAATATGACCAAATTTTAGGACCAAGAGCATTATTTTCGTCCATCCCACTTAATGATGAAGAATTTGTAAGGAATCTTTTGAGAGATTCATTAAACACAAAAAATAAGTTTGTTATTCTTGATTTTAACACTTTTTATTCTCAAATCTGTAAGGTAGAAGTTGAAGATGCTTCTGCTCGAGGTAGAAAACAACTATATGCCATAATATTACTTCGTGATGCAGAGCTTCCTTTAATTCCTATACTTCATTTTAAGAGAATTGAGATGATGTTCCATAAGATTGGTATTGATAAAATTCTTTCAGATAATATCCCGTCAATCGAAGCATTTTTTGGACAAATTAGAGAAATTTATATGAAAAAAGATGAATTATTACCATTGGAGTCAAAAAATCTTCAAATAAGAAGTGGGGTTAATACCATTCAAGGATTTTGTGAGCTAATTCTAGAACAAAAAAAAAAGGATGGAAAAGTTTCTGAACAAAATGTTATTTCTTATGTTGAAATGATGCTAGATTCTTGCAATGATATAATGAATGCCATTGAAAATGGTCAAAAAAACTCTTTGAATAAATAACTGAAGATTCATATTTTTATTGTACGCAATATTATTTAATTTATTATAGAAATTATGTCTAAACTTTTCAATAGGTGATATTCATCTCAAATGATGTAAAGAAAACTAAGGAAATGGAACAATATGAGAATGAAACAGGTAAATCCGCACTTTGGCATGGAAATCTTACTCAAGGATTTAAAAATTGGAAAAAGGGTGAAAAATTAGTAAATTCTGACAAAGAAAGGATTTCAGTATACCTTACTAAAGAAAATAAAGTAAAATGGCAAAATTTTGGTAAATCTCATGATTTTGCTACGATATCGAAATTAATTAGGGTAGGAGTCAATTTTTTCATCAAGGAAAAATCAAAACCGTTTAGTAAAGTATTGGAAGATATTGATGCCGATTCTAACTTTAGTATATCTCATGAATTAAAAGAAAGATTAACCACAATTAAAGGATATCTACAATTATTACTTGAGCAGTATAAGGATGAACTAAATGAAGATGTAATACTAACTATTGAAAAAGTGTTAGAAGAAAGTAAACAATTAGAAAAAAAAATTATTAATAAATTAGATAAAAGTATAGATGTGTCTGAAAAGTATGATATTTTATTAATTGAAGACGATGTTTCAACAGTCAATTTGCTAATCAATTATTTCTCAAAAAAAGGGTATTCAGTAAAAGGAGCATTAACTGGATCTAAAGGAGTTGAAGAATTAATGACTACCATCCCCAAACTAGTTCTAATTGACATAATTTTACCAGATATCAGTGGATTTGATATTAGTAAAATATTAAAGTCAGACGAAGCCTTCAAAAATGTGTTAGTATATTATATAACTGCAATCCCGGATACTGAAGTTAAGAAGAAAATGGAAGAAACTCAAGCAGATGGATACATACTAAAACCTTTTGACCTTTCTGATCTCGAGTTTTTATTAGAATATTTATGAATCTTGTTTTAGTATTTCTTCGAAATTATGCTAATTACATTATAAGTGGAAGTGAAATATAAAAGGTACTTCCTTTATTTCTTCCATCAGATTAAATTAACCTCAATCCTTACAAATTTGTTTGGAATTATTTAGATAAAATAGAAAGATGTTTAATATTGAATACTCATGCTCTTGTTGTAAATTTTAACAAATAGATTTGTGTTAAAAAAAATGATGTTACACTTTTTCATTTTTTTGGGGTAAATTTTTATATAAGTTTTTTAACTAGTACACAAATATAGATTTATTTAAAAATTAATTTTTAAACTGCAATTGGCAATAAAATAGATTGTGTTATGTATTTCGAAAGAATATTAAAAAAAATAAAAATAGATTATAAATTTGGTTAAATGAAAACCATGAATGAAAATTATGAGATTTTACTAATTGAAAATGATGTTTCAACTGTTAACCTGCTAAAAACCTACTTCACGAAGAAAGGTCATTCCATTAAAGGAGCATTAACAGGTTCTAAAGGAATTGAAGAGTTAATGAGGACCATTCCTAAATTAGTTCTAATAGATATAATTCTATCAGACATTAGTGGATTTGATATTAGTAAAATAATTAAGTCCGATAATAAATTCAAAAAGGTACTTGTATATTATTTAACCGCTATACCTGATACCGAAATTAAAAAGAAAATGAAAGAAACCCAAGCAGATGGATATATTTTAAAACCCTTTGACCTTACGGATCTCGAGTTTTTATTAGAATATTTGTGAATCATTTTAAGTGCATTTCTTCACTTATACGTCTTATCTCTTCAAAGGAAGTGATAAAGAGAATTTACTCCCCTGATCTCTCCCCGCAGATTCAGCCCAGATTTTCCCTCCGTGTAATTCTATTAGCTCCTTTGATATATATAGCCCCATTCCTGACCCTTCGCTTAAAACGTTCCAACCTTGACCATATCGCTCAATTTTTCCAAACTGTGTAAATAATTGAAGTTTCTCGTCTTCTGTTAAACCTATCCCATTGTCCATTATTGATATTACAATGAAATTATCCTCTATACGGGATTTAATCTCTATATTACCACCGGGCTGAGTATACTTAACAGAATTTACTAACAAATTTGAAATTACTTCTTTCAATTTTTCTCTATCAAACATTAATGTTAAATCTTCTCGAAGATCTAGATTAATCGTTTGAGCCCTCAATTGTATTAATCCTTTTAACTCATTTAAACACAACTTAATCAGATCATATAAATTATCCTCAACTAAGGTCACTTTCACCAATTTTTCTTCTAATTTTGAACTCTCGATAAATAAATTAATCAGTTGTTTAAGACGCGTGCTCCCTTCTTTTGCTTCTTTTAAAATGGACATGGTTTCGCTATCAAAACTCTCACGATATTCATTTATTAAAAGATCTATGTAACCATTTATAGAAACTAAAGGAGTTTTAAATTCGTGAGAAAACCTTGTTAATAACTTTGATTTTATTTCTTCTATTTTCTTTTTCTCTGTAATGTCTATTAATGTGGCATAACTTGCTGGACTTCCCTCATAATTTATTGTTTTACCAAAGACATCTAACCATATAATATCACCATTCTTTCTAATTCCTCGGAATTGATAGTTATTAATCACCTCTAGGTCGCCAAGTTGCCTTTTGTTTAATTGCTCAATAACTAAATCTCGATCTTCAGGGTGGACTAATTTAATAAAATCTCCCTGTTGTAAATTCAATATCTCATCAGATGTAAATCCAAATATCTCAGCTAATGTCCTATTCACATACTTAAATAAATTATCTTGCACTATCGAGATGCCCGTAAAAGATTGCTCAGTAAAATTTCTAAATTTTTCTTCGGATTCTTTTAATTTTTGTTCTGCTTTCTTGCGCTCACCTATATCTAATAACATTGATCGGGATTCAATGATATTTCCCTCTTTATCTAAAATTGGTTTAACAGATAAACTTATCCACAGATGTTCACCATTCTTATGCTTCATTTGAAGTTGTTCGTCTCTAATAATTTCATTATTTAAAAACCGCTGAAATACATTTTTAGTTTTTTCTAATCCATTTTCTGTTTTCGCATATAAATCAAGCACTTTCATTTTTAATAGTTCGTCACTTGAATAACCTAATAGTTTTTCTGCTGCTCTATTACATCTTATAATGGAACTATCTGGATCTATTGAAAGATAGGCATTTGGGGCTTCTTCATAAAGATCTCGGTATTTTTCTTCTGATTCTTTTATCTTTTCCTCTGCTCTCTTGCGCTCAGTGATGTCTTTAAAGAATAATTCTCCTCTCAAAAATTTACCTTCTCTATCTGTATGAACTGTCGCGTTTACCATT